>Ga0308003_1000011_pt1 | contig 127881 bp, 125 predicted proteins | sample Neamet36_FD_203159 | JGI IMG/M metagenome (GOLD analysis project Ga0308003, IMG submission 203159) | Marine microbial communities from water near the shore, Antarctic Ocean - #36 | ecosystem: Environmental > Aquatic > Marine > Unclassified | place: Southern Ocean | collected 2014-06-06
AGTAGTTATTAGCACCCAAGCTACCATAGCCCTTACCCACTTCACACCTGCTCTAACGTCGATTAAGCACCTTACAGCCATACTCTAAGATGCGTTCGAGTATTCAGCACTAGAATGCCACCAATGCTCATTAGCGCTGCTTAGAAAATGCTGTAAGGGTGTTTTTTAAGCTTAGTTATCGTGTGCTTTAATGATGGGTAGATTATCGAGTCATCATTTTAACTCGACTCCCCGAGTAGTTATTAGCACCCAAGCAGCCATAGCCCTTACCTCTAGCTTTGGCCAAGTATGAGCATCTGTAAAATGCCTCACCAAATGCTAGGTCATCACCACGGTGAACCTTATAAAAGCAGTGCTTTGGCACGTATGGCCTAGGATGCCCTCTAACAGACCATCGCTCCTGTAACCAACCTAGTAATGCCGAAGGATGCTGGATCTTATTAGCGTCGATAATAAGCATTACATGATAATGCTGGCTCTTTGATCGCTCCTGCTCACGTACCCATAGGTAGCCAAAGCGCGTGCATTTGTAGCGGCTGTAGAGCCGTTTTCTGACCTTACACATAAACCTAGATAGCTCACTGTTACAAGGTGTGTATTTGTCACAGTGCAAGTCGACCCGCACTACGATTACTTTGTTATGGTGGCTGAGCATTGCCTGCATTTGGCCGTGCATAGCGTCCAGAATGTCAGTGAAACACGAATGCTTATTATTGCCTGTATTGATGCCATACGAGTGTGAGCCAATTATGTATGGGCTTTGGTTTGTCGTAACCATTGGTTAGTCCTGCTATAAGATAGTATGAAACACCTACCAAGTTGCAACAAGAGCGGATGAAGCCAGCCGTAGCTTCACCCGTATTTCTGCTGATAATTACTTTGGTGGGATATTTTCAATTTCCTGATAAGGCCTTAATGGATGCAATGGGCAGTGTGGTGCAGTGCAGTTACGAATTTCCCCCTTAAACCCCTCTTCTAGGTGATCTTTGGTGCAACCCATGCACGAGGCACACATTGCCTCAATAGCCCCCTTACGACTCGGTGGAGCGGCAAAAAAACGCTCTACAGGGTTATGATTGCGCATTAGAGCCACCTCTAAGATTGGTAGATTCTTTATCCGCCATCCATGTTTCAAGGTGTGAGGTTTTCCACCTCACCATATTGGGGCCTATTCGAATTTGGACTGGAAATTTACCTTCTTTGATCCAACGATATATCGTGGGGCGTGAAATCTGAAATAGTTTTTCAATTTGCTGGCGGGTTTGATATGGGCTATCAAATACAATCATCATGTCTTCCTCTCACTTTTAGCTAAGTGCCAGCGCGTCTTATGACGGCTCGCTAGAGGAATATAAGTAATTGATTTAATCTGCAATAGACCGAGTGCGCGCAGTAGTATCTTAGTGCGCGCACTAGGGTCTTATTTGTTTTTGTTGTGAGCCAGTATCCATGAATAAATGAGATTGTTAGCCTGAACCTTGGTAGTCCAATGCACGCCAACTTTTTTTCCATACTCCATCACCTCAGACTGAATTACGTTGGCCGCATCACGCATGCTATTCCATTCTTTGCCTTGATTTTTTCTCTCGTAGAGTGATATTGCGTACTTTTCTGCGTCCCTGTATGGTCTGTTCCTTTTTAGAGCAGCTTTTCTTGGCCCCGCTCCCTTAGCCATTACTGTGGAGACTTGCTTGGCGTGAAGTAAGGTCGTAAAAGTAGCGTTGCATAAATCAAGAAGGGGAGAGATGTCACCTTCAACAGAACCCTTCATTGCCGACAAATAGTGCTTTTTAATTAACTCTACAGACTCTATGATCTGCCGGTGGGAAGGCTTGCTATCATCTATGGAAGCGCCATCAAGAGCCTCTAGTAAATCCTTAGAGTTAAAGGTAGTTAAAGACTCAATAGCATGCCACATTGCCTTAAACGCCAGCCACTGCTGGCCTCTTACTCTATCGTCCTCCCCGCTTTCAATATTAAGATGGTCTTCTACCATGTCGACAATTAGCCCTGCTAAACACTCTCCTTGAGTAAAAAAGTAGTCGCCGCTATCAATAGTCTCAAGTCGGCTCTCTATTCCTTTTGACCATTTTTGGTAAGTGCTATTACTTAATGATTCTTGGCCCGTAAATAATAAGCTAAGCTTCATCCTATAGAGCGGATCTTTGACTGAATTGTCCACAGGCACTTGGTCTTTAAGCTCAGCCCAGTTTATTAGCATTTCCCTTATACGTGTTTCCATGTCGCTCCTCTGCGACCTACAAATAAAGACACTATGCCAGAGCGGGTAGGTCTGCCGCCTTTTTGGTAATGAGCCTATGCATGGTGATAAAACTGGTTAGCTAATGGCCCGTATACCCCGTGTGCTGGCCGTCATGCTCATGTTTCCAGTAGCGGCTTCGTCTATTCGGTTACTCCACCAATCCATCATTATCCTACGTCTTGGCAGATATTTTGCGTGGTTGTAGCTTCTGCGGGTTTCGTTAGGGTCTATGTGAGCAAGGGCCATTTCAACAATGTCGTAATCAAAGGCTTCTTCATTAAGTGTGGTGCTGGCTAGCGCGCGCATACCATGGGCAGTAAGCATGTCTTTAAAACCCATACGCTTTAGGGCCACATTAGGCGATCCTGGGTTGGCATGGCGTAAGGGGTCGCGCTGACTTGTGAAAACGTACTCCCGATGTCCACTGATCGGTCGCATTACTCCTAGTAGCGCTAGTGCCTGTGGTGACAATGGAACAATGTGTTCTCGTTTCTTCTTCATGCGCTCAGGTGGGATTGTCCACGTATTGTCATCAAAGTTTATTTCTTCCCAGCGTGTACCCGCCGATTCCATAGGACGTACCATCGTGTGAAGCTGCCATTCGATCATTACGCGGGTTATCAGGTTAATGCTTGCGTAATTGAGCTTAGACATTAGCATCGGCAATTGGTCTGGCTTTAGCGTGGGGTTGTGCTTTTTTATGGGGTTGGCGAATCCTTCTCTAATACCTGATATGGGGTTGTGATGAATAACACCTGAGTTAACGGCAAAGGTCATTATCTCGTTAAGTCGCTGGCATAATCGTTTTACCGTTTCTAAGTTGCCTCGTGCCGCTACGGGGTTGATCACTTCAATAACAATAGGCGCGTCAATTTGGGTTATGGGGTAGCTACCCAGTTTTGGAAATATGTGTGAAGCAAGAGAGCGCCAGACATCTTTTGCAAAGTCTTCTGTAATCTTGGTCTTCTTTACTTCAAACCACTTAGCAGCCACTAGCTCTAATGTGTTGGTATTACTAGACCGCCTTTCTAGGTCTTCTGCTATGCGATGAGACTTTGGGTCAATATTTTTAGCAAGCAGAGCTAAACATTTGTCTCGTTCTTCACGGGCGAGCTTTAGTGTGGTTCCCGAGTTATAGCTACCAAGCGAGATTTTTGGCCGTTTGCTGGAGTATAGATCTTTGTATCTGAGCATCCAGTCTTTGGAGCCATCAGGTCTGATTCGCAAATAAAGGCCTCTAGGGTCGTGCAGTGAATATTCGTCATCTGCGGCCTTGGCGTTCTTTATCTGAGTATCGTTAAGGGGGGTGGTTTGTTTTGGCATAAAAGCAATCTCATCAATAAAAGTGCATTTATGGCCTCCTATATTTAGAAGTTAGGCCGTAGGGGGCCATGTAGGGTGCCATAGATTATGAGATTTGATACTACGCCTTAAGAATGGATAAGACAATAAAAAGCCCCGAGACCCTTGTTTAGTGGGTAGCGGGGCTAGTTTTGAGTCTCAATAAGAACGCTTGAAACTCGTGTGTGGTGGAGATGGGGGGAGTCGAACCCCCGTCCGCCAGTCCTCTGCCATCAGCTCTACATGTTTAGATCACTTTATTGTTTTAACCTACCGCGGCCCAAGTGTCAGGGAGCATAAGGCGATCTCGATTGGTTTTAGGGTTTTCTCCACGAGCGAGGAGTCCACACGATCCTGTTCTGCGAGCCACTTCACAACCGTTTACAGGCATCCGGTGATCAGTGTAAGCGGGATTTAAGCCGCTAGTGCGTAGTTTTCGTCGTTTGCGACTATAACTTTTGCAAGGTGGGATTTACGAGAAACCTTACATTCTCGACATGCACCTCAGGGTTTGTAACCAACGTCGAATCCAGTCATCCCCTTTAGAGAATATGATTATAACAGCATTAAATTAATAGTGTGATTAATTGCGTGTTTGGAGTGTGCAAATTTTGTGACGTGAAAAGGAATGGGCAATGGTAAGCGCGCAGGCAATAGCCGGAGTTATAAAAGCGGGTTAGGCTTTCATTAATATCCTGTGTTTTTGTTTGCTCCAGTCGCGGTCTTTTTCTGTAGCGCGTTTGTCATGCTGTTGTTTGCCTTTGGCTAGGCAAATTTCACATTTAACACGATGGCCTTTCCAATACATGGCTGTGGCTACTATGGTTTGGCCCGTTTGAGAGGATGCTGCAAATAAGCGTGATATTTCTTTTTTGTTTAACAAAAGTTTACGCTCACGGCGAGGCTCTGCTACTACATGAGTGCAGGCGGTCATTAGCGGTGAAAAATGTGCGCCTACAAGAAAAGCCTCTTGGTCTTTTATTACCACGTAGGAATCTGTCAGGTTTGCACGACCATCACGTATGCTTTTTATTTCCCATCCGGTTAATACCATGCCAGCTTCTATACGCTGATCTAAATGATATTCAAACTTTGCCCGTTTATTCAGGGCAATGGTGCCGGTTGAGCTCTTTTGAGTTTTTGATTTCTTTGCCATGGACGCATTCTACCTCAAGCCTGTATCGGCTGCAGTGACATTTTCTTAATAAATAGTGATATTGCTTTATTGGTAGCTCTTTTAACTTTAATATAGCCTTTTATCAAGAGTACAAGGCTGTGGCTTCTATAAATCGTTCTGCGTTGGTGATGCATTCTGCGGCTAGTATGTATGCTTTGGTGAATGATGTGGAAAGCTATCCAGAATTTTTGGATGGCTGCTCTAAGGTAGACTTAATTGAGTCATCCAAAACCAGTATGACGGCTCGACTGCATTTAGCTAAAGCAGGCCTTAGTTACCAGTTTGTGACTCAAAACACTTTAACCGTGGATGAAAAAATAGTATTAGAGCTGCAAGATGGCCCTTTTGACTACTTGAGAGGTAGCTGGATATTTACGCCGCTACGACATGATGCGTGTAAAGTAGAAATGGCCCTAGAGTTTGGTGTAACTGGGCTTAAAGGTAAGGCTTTAGGTGGGTTGTTTAGCCCCATAGCTGCTAATATGGTTGACGCTTTTTGTAAGCGTGCTGACCATGTCTATAAATGAGAATAATGTGACTGATACACAAAAAATGATTAATGTAGAGGTAGCGTTTGCGCTACCAGATCAGCAAAAAATTGTGGCAATAAAAGTGCCTGTAGGTACCACAGTTTATGACGCGGCAGTGATGTCAGGTATTGTTGATCACTTTGAGGGTTTGCAGCTTGCGGGCACGCCTATGGGTATTTTTGGTAAAGCAGTGAAAAACCCCCAAGCAGAGAAAATAACACAGGGGCAAAGGATAGAAATATACCGTCCACTTACCATAGATCCTAAAGTAGCTAGAGCCAACCGCGCTGCAAAAGCGGCGCTTAAAGCTAAGGTATAACTATAAGCCTAGGTTCAATGGATGTAGTTTCGAACTATTGCTCAATCGAGCTCACTCGGCCTTGTTTGAAAAGCACCCTTACTCTTCGTTCTTCAACCTGACCATCACCTTGGAGATATCGGTAAACATAGTCCCAATGGTTAGGGTTGAAGGTGTCTATTAATAGTGGTGTACCCATTACATACTGCACTTGATCTTCTGTTAACCCTGGGCGAAGTAACTCTATCATATCATCGGTAATGATATTTCCTTGCTGTACATCAATTTTGTGTACGCTTAAAAAATCGATGTTATTACCGATAGTAGAGCACCCACTAATAAGCGCGATAAAAAGAGACGTGATAAGATAACGTTGCATTAGCCAAATCTATGTATTGAGTCTGTAGCCAGAATCATACCTTAATCATCCAACAGTCTAAAGAGTGTAAGCAATACTATGGCATCAGAAAGCCAAGAATTACGTAAAGCGGGGCTAAAAGTCACCCTGCCACGTGTGAAGATCTACCAAATGCTTGAACAAGCTACCGAAGGCGATCATTGGAGTGCGGAAGACATCTATAAGCTGCTCATGGAGCAAGGTGAGGATGTGGGTTTAGCCACAGTCTATCGTGTGCTTACGCAGTTTGAGGCCGCAGGTTTGGTAGTGCGGCATCACTTTGAGGGTGGTAATTCAGTGTTTGAGCTGGCAACAGAAAGTAGCCATGACCACATTGTATGTATTAAGTCTGGTCGTATAAAAGAGTTTAATGATCCAGCACTCAATGAACGCCTAAAAGAAATTGCTGCTGAGTTAGGCTATGAGCTTACTAGTCGCACCGTATATTTATATGGAGTAAATAAAGGCTAACTTTATTAGCCTTTATTCGTCTGTGTAGTTATTGTTAAGTTAATGCAATAAGGCCCCAGTGCCTAGCATTTCTTTGGCGTGAGCTAAGGTTTGTTGTGTTAGCTTAACCCCACCAAGCATTCGCGCTATCTCTTGAATTCTTTGATTATCATCCAGTGCTGCTACTTGTGTATGTGTTGTTTGGCCTTGGCTAGATTTACTCACTTGTAAGTGGTGTTGTGCTTGACTAGCTACCTGAGGTAGGTGGGTAATACACAACAATTGGCAATGTTGCCCTAGTTGAGATAATAAGCGACCTACAATTTCAGCCGTAGCGCCTCCAATCCCCACATCTACTTCGTCAAATATCAAGCTTGGTGTAATGCTGGTAGTAGCGATAACCACCTGTATGGCTAAGCTGATGCGAGATAACTCACCACCGGATGCGATTTTAGCTAAAGGTTTAGCGCTTTGGCCTGGGTTAGTGCTAATTAAAATTTCTGTATCATCGCGTCCATTAATTTGTAAGCGTGTGTCGGGTTTAGTTTGCATGCTTAGTTCTAATCGACAGTTAGGCATGCCTAATAATACAAGCTGCTCTCCCACGGCTTTTTCAAGTTTTTTAGCAGCCGCTTGCCTTGCTTTGGTGAGTTTGGCTGCGGCGATATCATAAGCGCCTGTAAGCTCTTGTTGTTGCTGATGGATGGATTCAAGTTGTCCTTCTTGATCTTGGTTTTGTTGCAGTTGTTGTTGCAATGCGTCTAAGTGTTCAGGTAAGTCCGCTGCTTGAATTTTATGTTTTCTGGCCATGCTGTAAATTTGATCTAGGCGATGCTCTAAGTTTTGCAAACGTGCGGGGTCTTCATCAAAACCTTGTAGGAAGCTTTGCAGCTCTATTTGGCTCTCCTCTATTTGTATCGCGGCATTAGCTAGCATATCTACTGCCGCACTTAAGTGTGGGCTATGTTGGCTAAAGTTTTGTAGCTGCTGTTGCCAGCGCTGTATGCAAGCTGTAGGGTCTTCGCCCAGAGGGTTATCTGGTAGGGCGCAACGCACGGCTTGTAATAGTTGGTCTGCGTTAGCTCTTTGTTTGTGCTCTTGCTCTAGGGCGAGTAATTCATCAGGTAAAAGGCTTAGTTGTTCTAGCTCATCTACTTGATATTGCAAAAGCTGTTGCTCTGCTTCAGATAGCTGCTGGCCACCTGTGAGCGCTTTAATTTGTCGATCAAGCTCAAGCCATTCATGGCTGATATGTGCTACTGCTTCTTGATGTGTGGGGTAATTTCCAAAGGCGTCTAAAAGGGTTTGATGGCTGTCACGGCCCAATAAATGCTGATGTTCGTGCTGGCCGTGGATGTTAATTAGTTGGCGGCCTAGCTCTTTTAAGGCTGTTATATTTACTGGATTACCATTTATATAGCCTCTGGATCGGCCATCTTGGTTAACCATGCGACGCAGTATGCAGGTATCTGGGTCTTGCGCTGTGGCTAAATGTTTAGCAGATAAATAATCTTTTATTTGGGGTAAGTGGCTTAGGTCAAAAACAGCATGAATATCGGCCCGTTCAGCGCCTTGTCTTACGCAGCCAGACTCGGCCCTATCGCCTAGAGCTAAGCCCAAAGCACCAAGAAGTATGGATTTACCAGCGCCTGTTTCGCCACTGATAGCCGTCATTCTGTGGCTGAAATCTAAGTGTAAAAAATCGACTAAGGCGTAATGGTGAACAATTAGTTGTTGCAACATAGAGCTGCTCCAGTGAATTATTATACTGTGATTATATCCAGTGGTGGTTGCATGTCCAGTATTTTTTATCTGTAGTGTTATATTTTTATTAAAAACCTAATAAAAGTGGGCAGTAATTGCTTGAATCACGCGGTGATGTCCCCATATAGATTTCCAGTCAAGCGACCTTATAGTCAAGGTTGCGAAAGTTATGTAAGGGAGAAGTCTATGAGTGAGCAAGAGCAGCCATCTGCAACTGAAGTTGAGCTGGATATTAATAAGCCAGAAGACGCTGTGGAAACCGGGGCTGAGTCGGTGCTGGAAGAAATAACAGTTGAGTCAGTGCAGGCGCAGCTAGAAGTCGCTTTAGCTAAAATAGATGAGCAACAAGGTGACGTATTGCGAGCTCAAGCTGATGCTCAAAATATTCGCCGCAGAAGTGAGCAGGATGTGGCTAAAGCACACAAGTTTGGCCAAGAAAAATTGATGGCAGAAGTGGTTTCTTTATTAGATAACTTAGGCCGCGCTATTGAAGCAGGAAGTGCTGAAGGAGCTAGCTTGAAGAGCTTGCTTGAAGGCGTGAAAATGAGCCAAAAAATGCTGCTAGATGGATTAAAGAAGTTCAATGTGGATCAGCTTGATCCCCATGGCGAACCGTTTAATCCAGCGGTACATGAAGCCATGACGGCAGTGCCTAACCCAGATTTAGAGCCTAATACTGTGATGGAGGTTTTTCAAAAAGGATATACCCTCAATGGACGTCTTGTTCGTCCGGCCATGGTAGTCGTTTCTAAATAGAATAATTAACCTTTTGTCCTTGAAAGAGTGACATAAGGCCTTATATAAGAATGCAAGCAATTAGCGCTAACCTTGAGCTTAAAGAGGGCTTAAAGGCACTAGTGTTACTGAAGCAGAATTGAAACAAAAGCCCTATAAGGGTGAATTAAGAATTGGAGTTTATGATGGGAAAGATCATTGGTATTGACTTAGGCACAACCAACTCGTGTGTGTCTGTTTTAGATGGCGGCAGCGCTAAGGTAATTGAGAATGCAGAGGGTGATCGCACCACGCCGTCTATTATTGCTTTTGCTGCTGATGGCGAAATTTTAGTGGGCCAATCGGCTAAGCGCCAAGCGGTAACTAACCCTATCAATACCCTGTTTGCTATTAAGCGTTTGATCGGTCGCAAATTTAAAGACGACGTTGTGCAAAAAGACATTAAAATGGTGCCATACAAAATTGAAGCAGCCGACAATGGTGATGCTTGGGTTAATGTAAACGGCGACAGCAAAGCACCACCACAGATTGCTGCTGAAATCTTGAAGAAGATGAAAAAAACAGCTGAAGACTATCTAGGCGAAAAGGTAACAGAGGCAGTTATTACTGTGCCAGCCTACTTTAATGACTCTCAGCGCCAGGCAACTAAGGATGCTGGACGTATCGCTGGTCTTGAAGTGAAGCGTATCATCAACGAGCCTACCGCAGCAGCGCTGGCCTATGGTCTTGATAAGAGCCGTGGTGATTCTACTATTGCAGTATATGACTTAGGCGGCGGCACATTTGACATCTCTATCATCGAAATCGCTGATGTAGATGGCGAAACCCAGTTTGAAGTACTGGCCACTAACGGTGACACATTCCTAGGTGGTGAAGACTTCGACCTACGATTGATCGAGTTTTTGGCGGCTGAGTTTAAGAAAGATTCTGGCATCGATTTGCATAATGACCCGCTAGCACTGCAGCGTTTAAAAGAAGCTGCAGAAAAAGCTAAGGTTGAATTGTCCAGCTCAAGCCAAACAGATGTAAACCTACCCTACATCACTGCAGACGCTTCTGGTCCTAAGCACCTTAACGTAAAAATCTCTCGCGCTAAGTTAGAGTCTTTGGTGGAAGATCTAGTATCAAGAACTTTGAAGCCATGTATTCAAGCGCTTAAAGACGCAGGCCTTGAAGGCAGTGAAATTGACGAAGTGATCATGGTAGGTGGCCAAAGCCGTATGCCTTTGGTACAAAGTGAAGTGACTAACTTCTTTGGTAAAGAGCCACGTAAAGATGTAAACCCAGATGAAGCTGTCGCCATTGGCGCAGCGATTCAAGGTGGTGTATTGGCTGGTGACGTAACAGACGTATTGTTGCTAGACGTTACGCCATTAACACTTGGTATTGAAACTATGGGTGGTGTGATGACTTCGGTGATCGACAAAAACACAACGATCCCAACCAAGAAATCACAGGTGTTCTCTACCGCAGATGACAATCAATCTGCTGTGACCATTCATGTATGTCAGGGCGAGCGTAAGCAAGCGACACAAAATAAGTCTTTAGGACGTTTTGATCTTAGCGACATTCCACCAGCACCACGTGGCATGCCACAAATTGAAGTGAGCTTTGATATTGATTCTAACGGTATCTTGAACGTGTCTGCTAAAGATAAAGGCACAGGTAAAGAGCAGTCGATCATCATTAAAGCGTCATCTGGTTTGAGCGACGAAGAAATCGAACAAATGGTACAAGATGCAGAGATTAACGCTGCTGAAGACGAAAAGTTTGAGGAAATGGTTAAAGCTCGCAACACTGCCGATGGCATGGTTCACTCATCTAAGAAGATGATTGAAGAAGCTGGTGATAAAGCTTCTGATGAAGAAAAAGCCACAGTGCAAACAGCGATTGAAGCTCTTGAAGAAGCCCTTAAAGGCGACGACAAAGAAGCGATTGAAACTGCCACAGCTACGCTAACTGAAGCATCTGGTGTGATTGCACAAAAGATGTATGCAGAAGAAGCTGGTGCGCAGGGTGATGCTGAAGCTTCAGATGATACGGGCGCAGACGATGCTGTTGATGCTGAGTTTGAAGAAGTTAAAGATGAAGACAAAGACGAAGATAAAAAGTAAGCGCGATATGCTTGCTAGTGCTAGTTAAAACTAGCGCATTTATACAACGCGGGGCATAGCCCTGCGTTCTTGTATCTGCTTCTAGTGGTAAAAACAGGAGCTAAATGGAATAACTATGTCTAAACGCGATTTTTATGAAGTTCTTGGCGTGGCCAAAGACACCGATAAAAAAGATATTAAAAAGGCTTTTCGCCGCATGGCGATGAAGTATCACCCAGACCGTAATCCGGGGGATAAATCCGCCGATGCAAGCTTTCAAGAAGTGAATGAAGCTTACGAAATATTATCAGACGACCAAAAAAGAGCAGCATACGACCGACATGGTCATGCGGGCGTAGACCCCAACGCGCGCGGTGGCGGTGCTGGTGGCGCTGGTTTTGGTGATGTATTTGGTGATATGTTTGGCGATATTTTCGGTGGAGCTGGTGGCGGTGGTCGCTCTAGTGTTCAGCGTGGGTCAGATTTAAAGTACACCATGGAATTGAGCCTGGAGCAGGCTGTTCGTGGTGCTACAGAAGAAATTCGTATACCTACACAGGTAGAGTGCCAGCCGTGTGATGGCTCTGGCGCTAAGCCTGGCACTAGCAGTAAAACCTGTGGTACGTGCCATGGCCAAGGCCAAGTGCGCATGCAGCAAGGTTTCTTTTCGGTGCAGCAAACTTGCCCTAGTTGTCATGGTAATGGCAAGGTTATTAGTGACCCTTGTCGTTCATGCCATGGTGAAGGCCGAGTGCAAGAATACAAAACCTTGTCAGTGAAGATTCCAGCTGGGGTGGACACTGGTGATCGTATTCGCTTAACTGGAGAAGGTGAAGCTGGCGTCAATGGTGGCCCAAGTGGTGACCTTTATGTGCAAGTATCTGTGCGTGAGCATAAAATATTTACCCGAGACGGTAAGCATTTATACTGTGATGTGCCTATTAGCTTTACGGATGCGGCACTGGGGGGCGAAATTGAAGTGCCAACCTTGGATGGTCGTGTTAAGTTAAAAATTCCAGAAGGTGCGCAAAGTGGCAAAATGTTCCGCTTGCGTGGCAAAGGTGTAACACAAGTACGTGGCGGTAGTCAGGGCGATCTAATGTGTCGTGTGGCAGTAGAAACGCCAGTACATCTTAATAAAGAGCAAAAAGACCTATTGCGCAAATTCCATGACACTATGGAAGCTACCAAAGGTAAACACTCTCCTAAAAAATCATCTTGGTTTGAAGGAGTTAAGAGCTTCTTTGAAGATGGTTAAAGCAGTTTGTTATTGCCAACAACATAACGTATGGCATTTGTAGAGGTGGGCATGGCACGAATAGCAGTAATGGGCGCCGCCGGGCGTATGGGCAAAGTGCTTATTGAGGCAGTGACGCAAGCTTCAGGGCTAAGCCTAGGTGCAGCAATTGTTTCACCTAATAGCAGTTTAGTGGGAGCAGATGCTGGTGAGCTTGCTGGTGTGGGTAAATTGGGTGTGTTTGTTAAGCCGTCTTTAGCCGATGCTAGCGATGACTTTGATGTCCTCATCGACTTCACTAATCCCAAACTCACCCTTATCAATCTGCAAGAATGTGTCAGGCTAAACAAAGCCATGGTGATCGGTACTACCGGCTTAAGTAGTGCAGATAAGCAGGCGCTGCATGAGTTTGCACAACACACACCTGTAGTCTTTTCACCTAATATGAGTGTGGGCATCAACCTATTGTTGGATATTCTTCATCGTGCAGCTAGCGTGCTTCAAGATGGGTATGATGTTGAAATCATTGAAACCCATCATCGCCATAAGGTTGATGCGCCATCAGGCACTGCTTTGCGCTTAGGTGAGGTGGTTGCAGATGCCATGGGTCGTGATTTAGCAAAGTGCGCCGTTTATGGGCGTGAAGGCATTACTGGGCCTCGCTCGGCTAATGAGATAGGTTTTGAAACCATACGTGCTGGTGATGTTGTGGGCGATCACACTGTGTTGTTTGCTAGCGAAGGCGAGCGTATTGAAATTACCCACAAAGCAAGCAGCCGAATGACGTTTGCAAAAGGGGCCGTGCGAGCGTGCTCATGGCTGCAAGGGCAGCCAAGTGGATTGTATGATATGCAAGATGTATTGGCTTTGAAAGACTAGTTTATAAGCTAGAGTATTAGAATCTTCTAGACAAATGCCGTCATTGTTCTGTATAATTTCACCAGTTAACAGGCGCAATAACTTAGCTGCCAGTCATAGCATTTATAAAAAGCGGGGTGTGTCTAACACACCTCGCTTTTTTGCGACTAGAGCCAGCATTTTAATATAGCTGTTAAAAATCATTAGCATGTATCACGCACCATACCTGAGGAGGCCCCCATTGACTACTCCCGCCATTCTGGCTTTAGAAGACGGCAGCATATTTAGAGGGGTTGCTATTGGCGCCACTGGCCAAAGTACAGGCGAGGTAGTGTTTAACACCTCTATGACAGGCTATCAAGAGATTCTCACAGATCCTTCTTACGCTCATCAAATTGTTACCCTTACCTACCCTCATATAGGCAACACAGGCACCAACAGCGAAGATGAAGAGTCTGAATTTGTTTGGGCTGCCGGTTTAGTAATTAGAGACTTGCCATTAATGGCAAGTAACTGGCGTAATACACAGCCTCTTGATGAATATCTAATATCTAATAATGTTGTTGCTATTGCTGACATAGACACGCGTCGCCTTACTCGTATTTTACGCGAAAAGGGCGCACAAAGTGGCTGTATCATGGCAGGTGATAATATTGATGAAGCTGCAGCTTTAGCTGCAGCCAAGGGTTTTGCCGGACTAAAGGGCATGGATCTTGCTAAAGAAGTGACCGTAAAAGAAGCCTATGACTGGACAGGGTCCACGTGGGACTTAGTAGAAGGTAACCGTGAAAAAACGGATGGTCAATTTAAAGTGGTCGCTTACGATTACGGTGTGAAGCGCAACATTTTACGGATGTTGGTGGAGCGCGGCTGCAACTTAACTGTAGTGCCTGCACAAACACCTGCTAAAGACGTGTTGGCCATGAAGCCAGACGGTGTATTTTTGTCTAATGGCCCAGGTGATCCAGAGCCATGTGACTATGCCATTGCTGCCATTAAAGAGATTTTAGAAACAGATACTCCTGTATTTGGTATTTGTTTAGGTCACCAACTATTGGCACTAGCTTCTGGTGCTAAGACAGAAAAAATGAAGTTTGGTCATCATGGTGCTAACCACCCCGTGCAAAATCTTGACTCTAAGGTGGTTATGATAACTAGTCAAAACCACGGGTTTGCAGTGTCAGAAGACGCTATGCCAAGCAACTTGCGAGCCACACACAAATCTTTGTTCGATGGTTCTTTGCAAGGTATTGAACGTACCGATAAGCAGGCCTTTAGTTTTCAAGGTCACCCAGAAGCAAGCCCCGGTCCACATGATGTAGCACCTTTGTTTAATCGATTTATCGACATCATGACCGCTCGTAAAGCTAAATAACACTGCCACAGATTATTGGATAACTGACATGCCTAAACGTTCCGACCTTAAAAGTATATTAATCCTTGGCGCCGGCCCTATCATTATTGGTCAAGCTTGTGAATTTGACTATTCTGGTGCGCAAGCTTGTAAAGCCCTTCGTGAAGAAGGCTACCGTGTTATTTTGGTGAACTCAAATCCAGCCACTATTATGACCGACCCATCTATGGCTGACGCTACCTACATTGAGCCTATTCGCTGGGAAACAGTAGAAAAAATCATTGAAAAAGAGCGCCCTAGCGCCATTTTACCTACCATGGGTGGCCAAACTGCGCTTAACTGCGCGTTAGACCTGAACCGCATGGGAGTGCTGGAAAAATACAATGTAGAAATGATCGGTGCTGATGCAGACACTATAGATAAAGCAGAAGACCGTAATCGCTTTGATAAGGCTATGAAAAACATTGGCCTTGAATGTCCTCGGGCAGAAATTGCCCACACTCTAGAAGAAGCGTTTGATGTGCAAACCCGCATTGGTTTTCCGGCCATCATTCGCCCGTCCTTTACGATGGGTGGTTCAGGTGGCGGTATCGCATACAACCGTGAAGAGTTTGAAGAGATTTGTGTTCGTGGACTAGATCTTTCACCTACTAGTGAGCTGCTAATCGATGAATCTTTGATTGGCTGGAAAGAATACGAAATGGAAGTGGTGCGCGACACCAATGACAACTGCATTATTATTTGTGCCATTGAAAACTTTGATGCCATGGGTGTGCACACAGGTGACTCCATCACTGTTGCTCCAGCTCAAACTCTTACCGACAAAGAATACCAGATTATGCGCAATGCCTCATTGGCAGTGCTGCGTGAAATCGGAGTAGAAACTGGTGGATCTAACGTTCAGTTTGGTGTGAATCCAGAAGATGGTCGCATGGTGGTGATCGAAATGAACCCTCGTGTGTCTCGCTCATCAGCATTGGCTTCTAAAGCGACCGGCTTTCCTATTGCTCGAGTGGCAGCTAAGCTGGCTGTAGGTTATACCTTAGACGAGCTACAAAACGAAATCACAGGCGGCGCTACACCAGCCTCGTTTGAGCCTTCGATTGATTATGTCGTTACTAAAATACCTCGTTTTACCTTTGAAAAATTCCCTCAGGCAGATGACCGTTTAACAACACAAATGAAATCTGTTGGTGAAGTGATGGCCATAGGCCGCACCTTTCAAGAGTCATTACAAAAAGCGCTACGCGGCTTAGAAACAGGTATTCATGGCTTGGATCCTATCCTTGATATTACCCAAGAAGATGCCCGTAGCAGAATCGTTGCTGAGTTAAAAATTCCTCGCGCTGATCGTATTCAATACGTTGGTGATGCTTTGCGCATGGGTATGGATATTCCAGAAGTGTATGCATACTCTGGCATTGATCCTTGGTTTTTAGTACAGCTACAAGACTTAATTAAAGAAGAAGCAAACCTTGGTACATTGGGCCTTGCAGATCTTGATTATGGCCGTGTATACAACCTTAAGCGTAAGGGCTTTTCTGACATTCGGTTGGCTAAATTGTTAGGTCTTACTGAAAAGGGTTTCCGTCAGCATCGTCAAAAGTTAGGAATTCGTCCTGTATACAAGCGTGTAGACACCTGTGCAGCTGAGTTTTCAACTGACACAGCCTATATGTACTCTACCTATGAAGAAGAGTGTGAGTCGCGCCCTAGTGATCGTAAAAAAATCATGATTTTAGGTGGTGGCCCTAACCGTATTGGTCAAGGTATTGAGTTTGACTATTGTTGTGTGCATGCAGCTTTAACGATGCGCAGACAAGGTTATGAAACCATCATGGTGAACTGTAACCCAGAAACCGTGTCCACAGACTACGACACATCTGACCGTTTGTATTTTGAATCTGTCACGCTAGAAGATGTGCTTGAGATCGTACATCTTGAACAGCCTGAAGGTGTAATAGTGCAGTATGGTGGCCAAACACCACTTAAGCTTGCGGTAGATCTTGAAAATGCTGGAGTACCTATACTTGGTACTAGCCCAGAAGCGATAGACCGTGCTGAAGACCGTGAACGCTTTCAACAAATGATTCAGCGTTTAGGTTTATTACAGCCAGAAAATGCCACGGTTCGTACTCAAGAAGAAGCCGTGCGTGCAGCAGAAAAAATCGGATACCCTCTAGTGGTTCGCCCGTCCTATGTATTAGGTGGTCGTGCTATGGAGATTGTTCACAAAGAAACTGAGCTTAAGCGGTATATGAACGAAGCTGTTCAGGTGTCTCACGACTCACCAGTGTTATTAGATCGCTTTTTAAGTAATGCTGTAGAAGTAGATATTGATGCTGTGTGTGACGGTGAGCAGGTAGTAATTGGTGCCATTATGCAGCACATTGAGCAAGCTGGAATTCATTCTGGCGACTCTGCTTGTTCATTGCCGCCTTATGACCTACCCAAAGATGTACAAGATGCGATGCGTGATCAAGTGAAGCGTATGGCTTTAGAGCTAGGCGTTATTGGCCTAATGAACACTCAGTTGGCATGGCAAGATGGCGAAATCTATGTCATCGAAGTGAACCCTCGCGCATCTCGCACTGTGCCTTTTGTTTCTAAATGTATCGGTGTGTCTTTGGCTGATATCGGCGCACAGGTAATGGCTGGTAAAAGTCTTGCAGACATCGGTTTTACCCAAGAGATTATTCCAGGGTATTTTAGTGTTAAAGAAGCAGTGTTTCCGTTTGATAAGTTCCCAGGTGTTGACCCAATTCTGAGCCCAGAAATGAAATCAACAGGTGAGGTTATGGGTATAGGTCAAAGCTTCGCTGAAGCTTTTGCAAAGGCTCACATTGGTACAGGCCAAGCCATGCCCATAACTGGCAAGGTGTTTGTGTCCGTGCGTGAGGCAGACAAGGTGGCAAGCCTTAAATTGGCGTCGGGTTTGTTAGACCTTGGCTTTACTTTGGTTGCTACTAGTGGCACACAAAAAACATTGTCTGAAGCTGGCTTTGAGTGTGAGTTAGTCAATAAAGTAATGGAAGGGCGCCCTAATATTGTTGATAAAATCAAAAACGATGAGATTACCTTTGTAGTCAACACTACTGAAGGTCGCCAAGCTATTAATGATTCATCACTGATTCGTCGCTCTGCTTTACAACATAAAGTGCCTTACTCTACGACTTTAACAGGTGGCCTTGCCATCATAGAAGCATTGGTATTTGGCGAAGAACAAGAAGTACGTCGTTTGCAAGATATGCACGCAACGTTAACAGCGTAAGGAAAACGAATTATGGCGATTACTAAAGTCCCCATGACAGTGCGTGGCGAAAAAATGCTACGTGCTGAGCTAACAGAGTTAAAAAGTGTGACTCGCCCACGAATTATTCAAGACATCGCTACAGCGCGAGAACATGGTGATTTAAAAGAGAATGCTGAATATCATGCGGCTCGTGAACAGCAAAGCTTTTGTGAGGGCCGCATTCAGGAAGTTGAAGCTAAGCTTTCATTGGTGCAGGTGATCGATGTTAGCCAAATCCCATATACGGGTAAGGTCATTTTTGGGGCCACAGTGACCATCATTAACCTAGATGATGATGAAGAAAAAACCTACTGTATTGTGGGCCAAGATGAAGCTGATATTAAAGCTGGGAAAATTTCTATCGGTTCACCTATTGCACGAGCATTAATCGCAAAAAGCGAAGGCGATGAGGTGAAGGTAACCACACCTGGCGGCATGATTCATTACGAAATTGCTAAAGTTGAGCATATCGCCTGACTGCTTTAGTTGCCCTAGTGGCTGGAGCAAGCTATTTACAACACCTTTGTTTAACTTAGGTGTTGTAAATATAGGTAAAAATCTAGCCTTCTATGTTAGATTTTTTAGGGTCTGCATTTGGGTTGTTCAAATACACAAGCGCTACATTGCCAACAGCCTGAACTAGTGTGGCACCTGTCTGCTTGCACATGTCGGCAATGAGGGTGTTTTTAACCTCTCGATCACCAACAGAAAATTTCACCTTAATCAATTCGTGATCAAACAAAGCGCGATTAATTTCTGTCATTACTGTTTCGGAAAGCCCCTTAGCAGCCACAGTAACCAGCGGATGCAAGTCATGGCCAATAGAGCGGAATTGTTTTTTCTGTGATTGAGCTAAATTCATGATTGTCCAAAGATAAATTGTTGGGCGTCATAGGTCTATGGATAGGCCCTATGGCTGTGTTAAACTTAAAATCATTATACCGCATGTCTGGCGTTTACGCTTGTTAGCAGCTAGATTTACCCATTTACTTTCGTACAATTAGTAGAGATTCCCTTGGCTAGATCAAAAACCAGTAGTAATTGGCTAAAAGAGCACTTTGACGACCCCTATGTTAAACAGGCGCAAAAGGATGGATACCGTTCACGGGCCAGCTATAAACTGCTTGAAATAAGTAAAAAAGACCGCTTAATTCGCCCAGGAATGACCGTAGTGGATTTAGGTGCAGCCCCTGGAGGTTGGACACAAGTTGCGGTGCAGTTAGTGGGCGAAGAAGGCACAGTGGTCGCTTCAGATATATTAGCTATGGATTCCATTGCCGATGTGACCTTCGTGCAAGGTGATTTTACCGAGCAAGCTGTTTATGATCAGATTGTAGCAGCGCTGGGTGGTGAAAAAGCAGACCTTGTAATTTCTGATATGGCCCCCAATATGAGTGGTAACCCAGCGATTGATCAGCCAGGCTCTATGTATTTGGTTGAGCTAGCTTTGGATATGGCTCGTAGTGTATTGAAACCTGGTGGCGCATTTGTCACTAAGGTGTTTCATGGCGAAGGGTTTGATGACTTATTAAAAGACACGCGTACAAGCTTTACTAATGTACGATCACGTAAACCCGATGCTTCTCGTGGACGATCTAGAGAAGTTTATCAATTGGCAACCGGCTTTAAAGGGCAATAAACCTAGTTTATTTTTCTTACTACCGAACCCCCTCGCACAGAGGATTAGGAGTCTATACTTGAACAACATGACAAAAAATTTGGTTTTATGGCTTATCATCGCAGCAGTGCTGTTGACGGTATTTAACAACTTTACTCAAGAATCTGCGCCCAATCGTGTGAGTTATTCAGAGTTTGTGCAGTCAGTTCAGCGTGATCAAGTTAGAAATATTGAAGTCGATGGCATCATTATCACGGGTAACTTTGGCGATGGCTCTAGTTTCGAAGTAGTTCGCCCTGCTTTGTCAGATCCTAAGTTAGTAGATGATTTATTGACTCATGAAGTTGAAATAGTAGGCAAGCAGCCAGAGCAACAAAGCATTTGGATGCAGCTCTTAGTGGCTAGTGCCCCAATTTTAATTATTATTGTGGTATTTATGTTCTTTATGCGCCAGATGCAAGGCGGTGCAGGCGGCAAGGGTGGCCCTATGTCGTTTGGCAAGAGCAAGGCTAGGCTAATAAGTGAAGATCAAATTAAGACGACCTTTGCAGATGTTGCAGGCGTAGAAGAAGCTAAAGAAGATGTAGAAGAATTAGTAGAGTTTTTGCGTGATCCTGGAAAATTTCAACGTTTAGGTGGGCATATCCCTCGCGGCATACTCATGTCTGGCGCTCCAGGTACAGGTAAAACCTTGTTAGCTAAGGCTATTGCAGGTGAAGCTAAGGTGCCTTTCTTTAGTATTTCAGGCTCTGACTTTGTTGAAATGTTTGTGGGTGTAGGTGCATCACGTGTGCGTGATATGTTCGAACAAGCTAAAAAACAGGCTCCATGTATTATCTTTATCGATGAAATAGATGCTGTAGGCCGTCAGCGTGGCACCGGCATGGGTGGAGGCAATGATGAGCGAGAGCAAACACTAAACCAGTTGTTAGTAGAGATGGATGGTTTTGAAGGTAACGAAGGTATCATTGTTATTGCAGCGACTAACCGTCCAGATGTACTAGATTCTGCATTGTTGCGTCCTGGTCGTTTTGACCGTCAGGTGCATGTATCCTTGCCAGATATCCTGGGTCGCGAACAAATTCTTAACGTACATCTCAAAAAAGTACCTTTGGGTGATGATGTAAAAGCTAAGCTTATTGCTCGTGGCACACCGGGTTTTTCAGGCGCAGACTTAGCTAACCTTGTGAATGAAGCGGCGTTATTTACTGCACGTTTAAACAAACGCACTGTAGGCATGGACGAGCTAGAAAAAGCTAAAGACAAAATTATGATGGGTGCAGAGCGTAAATCTATGGTGATGCAGCCTAAAGAAAAGCTTAACACGGCTTATCATGAGGCAGGCCATGCTATTGTTGGCCGCTTAGTGCCAGATCATGATCCAGTATATAAGGTGACTATTATTCCCCGTGGTCGTGCTTTAGGTGTGACCATGTTTTTACCTGAAGAAGATCGTTATAGCTTGTCCCGCCAAGGTATTTTGAGTCAAATATGCAGCCTTTATGGTGGCCGTATTGCTGAAGAAATGACCTTAGGTAAAGACGGTGTCACTACAGGTGCATCTAATGATATACAACGCGCCACTCAACTAGCACGTAATATGGTGACTAAGTGGGGCTTGTCAGAAAAATTAGGTCCGCTACTATACGAAGCAGAAGATTCTGATCCGTTTAGTGGTGCACAAGGCCAAGGAGCTAAAGGCTTTTCAGATGAAACCACATCAATAATTGATGGTGAAATAAAAGATATTATTGATAATTGTTATGCGCGTGCCAATACTATTTTACATGACAATAGAGATATTCTTGACTCTATGGCTAACGCATTGATGAAGTATGAAACTATAGACTCTGGTCAGCTAGATCAGTTATTGGCTCGTCAAGAAGTTTCACCTCCAGCTGGCTGGGATGACAATGACAATAATGGTTCAAAAACTGATGGAGGCTCTAGTCCTGATGCACCAGAAGAGCAATCGACAGTTTCTGAAGCAGATCTAGACGCAGGCAGCAGTGACGTGCCAGGTGCTGACGAAGCGCCAAGCTAAGATGCTTTTTGCTGATCAACGGCTGGATTTAACTCAGCCCCACGTTATGGGAGTGATCAATGTCACTCCCGATTCTTTTTCTGACGGTGGAGATTTTTTTGCCAGTCAGACATTGTGTCTAGATGCAGCTATGGTTCGTGCCCGCGCCATGGTGGCGCAGGGTGCAAGTTTTCTTGATATTGGTGGTGAGTCCACACGACCAGGTGCAGATCCTGTATCAGTGCAGGAAGAAATAGACCGTGTCATTCCCGTTATTGAAGCGATTAAAGCTTCATTAGATATTGTTGTGTCCATCGACACCAGCACCCCTGAAGTGATGACCCTTGCTGCTGAAGCTGGCGCAGGCCTAATCAATGATGTGCGTGCGCTAGGGCGCAAAGGTGCCCTGCAAGCTGCGGCAGACACTAAGCTGCCTGTGTGCCTTATGCACATGCAGGGTGACCCTAAAACTATGCAAATTAATCCTTCCTATAATTCTGTGGTGTCAGATATTGGTCATTATTTTGATGAACGTATTGAGCAATGCAATCTAGTTGGTATTCCCACAGAACGTATCATTATTGACCCTGGTTTTGGTTTTGGTAAAACCTTGGTCCATAATCTACAATTGCTTAAACATCTAAGTGGATTAGCCAACAAAGGCTTGCCAATATTAGTAGGAATGTCGCGTAAAAGTATGATTGGAAATGTATTGAATCGTCCGGTAGACCAGCGACTGCATGGTGGTCTAGCGACTGCTGTGATGGCTTATGAGCGTGGCGCTAGGATAGTTCGGGTACATGATGTTGCCCCTACTGTAGATGCGCTGCGTATGACTCATGCCATAATAAACAGTGATGTAACAGTAAGTCAGTAATGGTTAGACAAAATCTATAATCAAGCCCAAACCTCAACAATGGATAGTTTAAATAGGAATTCAGCATGAAATATTTTGGAACAGATGGCATACGAGGTTGTTGTGGAGAATACCCCATTACCCCCGATTTCATGTTAAAGCTTGGTTGGGCTATGGGAAAAGTATTCTCAGAGCATGGCCGCAGCACTGTTTTGATTGGTAAGGACACACGAATTTCTGGCTATATGTTCGAATCAGCTCTTCAAGCGGGTTTATCTGCAGCCGGTGTAGATGTGCGGTTGCTAGGCCCTATGCCAACGCCTGCCGTAGCTTATTTAACTCGTACCTTTCATGCAGAAGCAGGCATAGTGATCAGTGCGTCGCATAATGGTTATAAAGATAATGGTATTAAGTTTTTTTCTGCACAGGGTACCAAGCTAGCAGATTCTGTGGAGGCAGCTATTGAAGATAAGCTTCAAGAGGTAATGGAGTGTGTGGCACCAGAGGAGTTAGGTCGTGCTAAGCGGATTGCAGATGCTGCTGGACGATATATTGAATTTTGTAAAGGTACGGTCAGTCATCATACTAGTTTAAAGGGTATGAAAATCGTTCTTGACTGTGCTCATGGTGCTACCTACCACATTGCGCCCAATGTACTGCATGAGTTAGGTGCCGACGTTACGAGTATTGGCATAGACCCAGATGGCTTGAATATTAACCAAGAGTGCGGGTCTACATCTATTGCCATGTTGCGCAAAGTAGTGCGCTTACAAGAGGCCGATTTAGGTATCGCCTTAGATGGCGATGGAGATCGTGTCATCATGTTAGACCACACGGGTGATGAAGTAGATGGCGATGAGCTGATATTTATTATTGCTGCTAGTCTGAAGCGCAACGGCCAGCTAGAAGGTGGTGTGGTAGGTACGCAAATGAGTAATTTGGGTATGGAGCTTGGACTCAAAGACTTAGGTATCGACTTTGTGCGGGCTAAAGTAGGTGATCGCTATGTCATGCAACAGCTTAGAGAGAAAGGTTGGAAGTTAGGTGGTGAATCATCGGGGCACCTAATTTGTAGGGACCTTACCACCACTGGTGATGGCATTGTTGCTGCTTTGCAGGTGCTTCAAGCTATGCAATCTAGTGGTAAAACGTTACATGAATTAAAAAACGAAATGCAAAAAATGCCACAAAAATTGATTAATTTACGCTTTGCTAACCGAGTTAATTTGGCAGATTTTCCAGCTATAAATACTGCAGTTGATGCCATTGAAAAGCGTATGGGTAGCCGAGGACGTGTTTTGTTGCGGTCTTCAGGTACAGAGCCTGTAGTGCGTGTAATGGTAGAAGGTGAAGATGTTGACCTAGTTAACCAATACGCTCAAGAGCTGGCCCATGATGTGAATGAGCTCATTAAGTAAGCTCAATCAAACTTGTATTGTCGGCTATTTATGCAGTAATAAGGGCAAGTCCCTTGTTTAGGCGCCTTAATTTAAGTATTATTGCGCGCTTAAAATGAATACCTTGGTTTTTTTGACGAAAGGTTACAGTGATGGCGAAAATGATAGTTGCAGGCAACTGGAAAATGAATGCCAGTAAAGAAGCTGTAACTGCTTTATTAAGTGAGCTAAAGCAGGGTGCGGTATCGGTTACAAATGCTCAACTTGTAGTGTTTCCTCCGTTTCCATACTTAGCTCAAGCTCAGGCAGAGTTATCTGGTACAAGTATCGCTATTGGCGTACAAAATATTTGTGCGGCAAGCAAGGGTGCTTATACTGGGGAAGTGTCTCTAGCAATGGCTAAAGAGTTTGGTGTTAGCTACGTTTTGGTGGGCCACTCTGAACGTCGCGCACTTTATGCAGAAGACGATGCTCAAGTGGCGGCCAAGTTTATTGCTACTCAAGCTATGCAGCTCACGCCTATTTTATGTGTGGGTGAAACCTTAAAGCAGCGTGAGCAAGGTTTGACGATAAGTGTTGTTACTGGTCAAATTCAGGCAGTGATTGATGCTGCAGGTGCTAATAGTTTTGCCAATGCAGTAGTGGCTTATGAGCCAGTTTGGGCGATTGGAACTGGATTAACAGCAAGTCCAGCTCAAGCGCAAGAAGTGCATCAGGCTATACGTGCTCATGTAGCCGATGTAGCTCCAGAGCATGCAGTAGGTTTGAAGATTTTATATGGAGGCAGTGTGACTGCAACCAGTGCTGAAGAGTTATTTACTCAAGCAGACATTGATGGCGGCCTAGTAGGTGGCGCATCATTACAAGCCGATTCATTTTTGGCCATTGGTCAGGCGGCGAAATAGATTAGTGCTTATTTAAGCATAATTAGTGTAAAGCGAGAAATTTGATGGAAGTTGCAATCTTAGTCGTACATGTATTGTTAGCTGTAGCCTTAATAGGCTTTATAATGATTCAGCAAGGTAAAGGCGCCGATGCAGGTGCTTCTTTTGGTGGCGGTGGTGCTTCCCAAACTGTATTTGGTAGTAGTGGCTCAGGTAACTTTCTGAGTCGTACTACAGCTATTTTAGCAGCTGGTTTATTTGTGACCAGTTTTGCATTGGCTATGTATGCCAAGCAACAAGCTAGCAGTATTTCTGATGTGGGTATCCCCGTTGTTGAGTCAGTAGAGCAAACTCTTCCAGTATTTGAAGAAGTTCTAACGCCTCTAGATAGCGATGTTCCTGTAACGCAGTAAAAAGTAATGCCGACGTGGTGGAATTGGTAGACACGCCACCTTGAGGGGGTGGTGAGCTTTGCTCGTGCCGGTTCAACTCCGGCCGCCGGTACCAACAAAAGTCCTGTGAGGGAGATAAGTTGCTGATTTAGATAAGTTTTTGTTTAATAGACAGGAGCAGTAGTCATGACAGTAACACAATATCCTTCGTATACTTACACCACGTTAGGTGTATGTTATTACTCTAAGTAAGTTTTTAGAGACCTTGTACATCACTATATTACAGGCAAAGTAGTGATTTTTACGCACAGATTCTGTCATCAAGGATTTTTGTGTGTGCTGGTAGGTAATATCTAAGTTTAGTGGTTATTAGTTAAAGCGCCGTCTTTAATTTGCTGCCTTAGAAATATGAATTTTGGTAAGGCGATATCCCACCTTGGTTGAATTACCTAAAGGTTTTATCGGACTCTACCTATGTAAATAAATCGTAGATAAACAATATTTATTTTGTAAAAAAACGTATATTTTTTGTAAGCAAATTCGTAAAGCTGTTAAAAAATAAACTAATAAAGCCAAAAATAAATTCTAAATAATATTTTAAGTAGACCCTTTTCAAGATAGGTTTAGAAAGCTGTTTTATTCAATAAGATATGGTGCCATTGTTGTTAGGCTTAACTTCTTATATAAAGCTAATCAATCGTTGGTGGCCTATTTTAAAAAATGGATTTTTGGGCTGCGCTAGAACGAAGTTATTCTATTTAAGTCTTAAGATCATTTTTTTTATGCCCTATAAAGGGCCCGTGAGTATACTGAAATCACGGTTTTGATCAAAAAATATAATATTAGAAGAACACACAGTCTAGATTTTAAAGCAGGTCATAAAATCAATTTATCTAACATTCATTCTCAGTAAAACATCCAATTTAATGTATCTAAGTAGTTAGGTCATAATCAAAGCCCAAGCACGTTAGATTCTACCAATAATAAAGTGTAGTCAAAAAATACTAAAAATTTAGTGCTGAATAATCCCCATTATCGGTGACGTTTTTTGTCAGGATTAAGATTGATCAATTTTAATCAAGGCTTAGTTTAATACTAAAGTCTTAGTTTGCAGTGCTATTCAAATAAGGATAGATTAATTTACCCGTAACCTCTTAGTTGAAGACTTTGGTTGCGTTGTGGGCCAGTCCGAACGCTTGACCTTTGGCTAAGCATTCAGACATTAATAATAACGTTATAAAAATTAGGGGTTACAAATGACTTATAACTTATCCTCCGCCGATCCGGTTGGGATGTCTTTTTGGTTAATTTCCATGGCGCTTGTTGCGGCTACAGCTTTTTTCTTTATAGAGCGTGATCGTGTTGATGGAAAGTGGAAGACATCGTTGACAGTGTCAGGCTTAGTTACGTTGATTGCTGCAGTTCACTACTTCTACATGCGTGACGTGTGGGTAGCTACTGGAACTTCTCCAACAGAATTACGATATATTGACTGGCTATTGACTGTGCCACTGTTAATGGTTGAATTCTACTTAGTTCTTGGTGCAGTAACAAAAGTACCGACTCGAGTATTTTGGAAGTTGCTACTTGGTTCTATTGCTATGTTGGTCTTCGGCTTTGCCGGTGAAACAGGCTTAATGGGCGTTACTTTAGCCTTCATTCTAGCAATGGCTGGTTGGGCGTTCATTGTTTGGGAGATTTTCAAGGGCGAAGCTAGTCAGATTAATGCTGGTCTTTCAAATGCCAACGTTCAGAAGGCTTATAAGTGGATGCTAATTTGTGTAACTATTGGTTGGTCGATCTACCCAATTGGTTACTTCTTCGGTTACATGGGCGGCGGTGCTGATTCAGCAACACTGAACATTATTTATAACCTAGCTGACTTTATAAACAAGATCGGATTTGGTGTGATTATCTGGGCTGCTGCAGTAGCAGATTCAGACTCAAAGTAAATCAATCTGTTTAAGCTGTAGGAAGAGCCAGCGGTGCTGGCTCTTCCTTTTTAACCTAATAAAATAGCAATTAAACAGCGATAAGGGTACCAGTTATGCCCCGTACACACCTTACCCATAAAAAGACTTTGCTCACAGAACTAAACCTTCTGTACAAGCGTGAAATGCCGCAAGGTCAAAGTAGCTTGGCAGCCGCTGCCGAGTATCACTTCAAAAATCCAGGGAAAGCGTTTAGAGCTCAATTTGCTTTAGCCAGTGGTTCTGCCCTAGGTTTAAATATTTTAGATAATTTACATTGGGCAGCTGCATGTGAGCTGTTGCACAACGCTTCCCTTATTCATGATGATATCAGCGATGCCAGTATTCATAGGCGTGGTCAAGAAAGTATTCACCAACATTTTGGGTCTGATATGGCCCTATGCTTGGGTGACTGGATGGTTGCCAAGGCCTTTGAACTAGGTGCTAGAAATGCCCAACATAGTGGTGTTTTAGTGGCCTTATTAGCTCAGGCAATGCAGGAAACTTGTAGTGGTCAAATTTCAGATATTACTCAGCGTCAATGTTCGGACATAGAGCAATGGCAGCGAATTGCCAAAAGTAAGACTGCTCCACTTCTGGTGGCTCCAATCAAAGGTGCAGCAATAGCCGCTGGTATGGGTCCCAAAATAATAGGGCTGGACCAGCTGATAGGCTTATGTGGCCTAGCATATCAAGGCTGTAATGATATCGATGACATTATTCCATCAAGCCATCGTTCAAGTGACCTTGATGGGCGAAAGCCTAACTTAGTGATTAGCTTATTCGCCAAGGCTGAAGTGGGGCGAGAAGATTTTTTGCAGTGGTATCACACCGATGATAATAATCAATTAGGCCATTGGCAGCGCCGTATCGCTTCTAGTGGTGCCATTTTACAAGCCAGCGAGTTAGTAGATTGTTGGCTCCTAAAAGCAGAGCATCTAGTGACCCTGCTTCCCACTCAATTACGCACTGTGGCCCAAAGCTTAGTCGCTAATGTGAAGCAGAAAACACACATAAAAAATCAAGGGCAGATCGCTTGACAGTAAAAAAAATTGGACTAGGTAAAAAGGCGGTCATTGTTGGCGGAGGTTTTGCAGGCATAGCAACTGCGTTAAGGCTTAAAGCCTTGGGGTATGACACCACATTAATGGAGCGTTTAGGCAGCCTTGGGGGTCGTGCACAGGTGTTTGAGCGTGGGGGTTATCGTCATGATGCAGGCCCTACGGTGATTACCGCGCCATTTTTGTTTGATGAACTATTTGAGCTGTTCGACGAAACACTCAGCGATCATCTGGATTTTGTGCCGTTGGATCCTTTTTATCGTTTTCACTTTGCTGATGGCAGTCAATTTGATTATCGTGCCAGTATAGAAGACACCTTAGCTGAGATTAGACGTTTTAATCCCGATGATGCAGATGGTTATTTGAAGCTACTTGATAAGTCTAAAAAAGTTTATGATGTTGGCTTTAAGCAGCTTGCCCACAGGCCTTTCACGCGTATCTGGGATATGGCCAAACAGGTGCCAGCCCTATTGATCCTCAAATGTTATAAAACGGTTTCACAGATGGTTAATAGCCATCTTAAACACCCCCTTATTCGCCAAGCTTTTTCGATTCACCCTTTGTTGGTGGGTGGTAATCCCTTTAAAACTACCGCTATTTACACACTCATCCATTATCTTGAAAGGCGTTGGGGAGTATTTTTCTGCATGGGAGGTACTGGCAAACTGGTGGAAGAGTTGGCGGCACTTATGGACCGCCATGGTATCAATATTGAACTCAATGCTGATGTGGACGAAATTATTGTGGATAACAATCAAGCTACTGGAGTGCGCTTAAATAATGGCAAAATAGTTGGTGCTGATATTGTTGTGTTTGGAGGTGATCCTGAAACCTGTTATCAGCATTTGTTGCCTAAGAAGAAGTCACGACTTCCCAAGGTAAAAAAGCACTATAGTATGGGCCTCTACGTACTCTATTTTGGTACTAAAAAGTTATACCCAGACATCGCCCATCATAGTATTTGGATGGGGCCTAGATTTAAAGAGTTACTGGCAGAAATTTTTGACGCCAAGCACATGAGCGAAGACTTTTCACTTTATGTTCATCGGCCTACAGCTACAGATAAGAGTTTTGCACCTCCTGGATGTGAGTCCTTTTATGTGCTTTGCCCAGTTCCAAACTTACAGGGCAAGGTTAATTGGGAGACTGAAGCTGAGGTGCTGCGAGATCGCATAGTCAATACACTAGAGGCGACTATATTGCCAGACTTGTCTTCTGTGATCGAAGAAGTCTTTTGGATGACCCCAGAAGATTTTGAAAAGGACTACCGTTCCATGCACGGTGCTGGTTTCTCTATAGAGCCAAGACTTACCCAATCTGCTTGGTTTCGCTTTCATAATCGCGATCAAGCACTAAATAATCTTTACTTTGTTGGAGCTGGTACCCATCCAGGGGCTGGATTACCAGGAGTTATTAGCTCTGCTAAAGTGGTTGAAGAATTACTTACTGGGGTTGAAGTAGGTTCAGGTGGTTAAGCTATGACCTCTTTATCACCTAATCGAGACAATTTGATGCAGCCCCAACAGGTATTAGCCCACCATGGTAAATCATTTTACTGGGCGAGTAAGTTTTTGGGTGCTGAGCTAGCTGATCGAGCTGCTAGTTTGTATTTATTTTGTCGCTTTGTAGATGATTTAGCAGATGGTGACCTGCCTGATCGGCAGGAATCATTGAAAGATATTCGCGAGCGCTTAGAGGGAAAAGATATAGCTGCTGGGCTAGAAGTTGAGGCTTTTATTAACCTAGCTAACGACCATAATATACCGCTTAGTGCGGCCATAGAGCTGCTTGACGGCATGTTAAGCGATCAAAAACCTACGGCGCTAGCTAATGAAGCTGAGCTGTTAAGATATTGTCATGCAGTTGCAGGTACCGTGGGTCTGATGATGTGTCGAGTGTTAAATTGCGATGAGCCCCGCGCTGATAGCTTTGCTATTGACCTAGGTATTGCCATGCAACTCACTAATATTTCCCGTGATGTGCTTGAAGACGCCAAGATGAATCGACGTTACTTACCGGCAAGCTGGGTCAATATTCCTCCAGAGCAGATTGCTGATGCTGATGTGGCTTACCAGCAAAAAGTGGCGCAAGCCATCACTGCGTTGCTAGATTTGTCAGAGCATTATTATGCCAGTGCACAGCTTGGCATACGTCTATTGCCGTTTCGATCAAGGCTATCTATCGCTATTGCGTTGCGCGTATATCGACAGATAGGTTGGGTACTCAAGCGGCGTAAAATGGTATGGTGGAATGGTCGAGTCATTGTCAAAGGTAGTGAAAAACTATGGCTTAGCTTTCGCAGTATAGCGGACCTGTGGCCCAAAAAAGTGCCACCACACCATGCCCAACTGCACCAACATTTAAAGGGGTTAGCCGGTGTCCAGCCCAGATGAAATTATTGATATAGACATTGCCATCATTGGTGGAGGCAGTGCTGGTATGGCTTTGGCAACCAAAATTGATGGTGTATCAACGAAAATATTCGAACCCAAAACTGTCGCTGAACGTGATTGCAGCTGGGCCCTTTGGGCACATCCATCCCAGCTAAACGAGCTAAGGCCTGCAATACGAGGTAGTTGGGATCAATGGCGGTTAATAGATTATGACAGTGAAGTTTTTCACCATAGTCATGCCTATCGTTATACGAGTCTCAGCGCAGCAAAGTACTTACAGCACTGTGAAACCATGCTCAAAAAGCCAGACATGATGGTAAGGGCCTCGGTTGAGAATATCTTCTTTGAGGGAGGTGGTGCACGATTTAGCGCCAATGGACAAAACTACTGTGCCCAAACCATTTATGATAGTAGGCCACCGGTCTCTAAATCTGATAGCTTGCGCCAGCATTTTATGGGGTGGGAGGTTATGCTCAAAGAACCCATAGACGATGCTAGCGTAGTCACTTTAATGGATTTTCGTGTAGATCAGTCTAGAGGGCTACACTTTATCTATGTCCTCCCTTATTCAGATCGACACTTATTGATTGAATCGACCATGATATCAGCTCAGTTAGAAGATAAAGACTGGTATCGTGATGCTATCAAAAAATGGCTTACTGATCGCAAGCTTGAGGTTGAATCTCAGTTAAGTGAAGAATATGGTGTTATTCCTATGGATACTGTTGAACCACAAAATTCCAAGGTTAATAATATTGGCGCTGCGGGTGGGGCAGTAAGATTGTCTTCTGGTTATGCCTTTAGTACGATTCAAGCGCAGATGAGTTTACTAGCAGCTTCTATAACTCAAGGTGATCGGGAAGTTGAAAGGCCCTTCTCTAAAGGTTTGATGTTTTTGGATAAGGTATTTAATCGTGCACTGAGTGCCCAAGTCGATCAAGGTGTAAGCTTGTTTATGGCTACTGCGAAAGCCCTTAATGCCGAGCAATTCTCCCAGTTTATGTTAGGCAAGGCAGGCCTAGTGGCATGGGCTAGAGTAATATTAGCAATGCCTAAGTGGGCGTTTATCAAATCAGCTTTAAGGCAATTATTTAGTCATGACTAGTTGGGATCTAGCCGCTATTGGAGCAATAATATTTATTGGTGTGCCACATGGGGGTCTGGATGGTGCAGTAGCGCGCAGGATTGGCTGGCCTAACGGCATGATGGCGTGGATTGGGTTTAATCTTAGCTATGTTTTTCTGGCAGCTTTGGTGGCTTGGGCCTGGTTACAATGGCCATTATTGGGTTTGTCAGGTTTCCTCATCATCTCAGCATTACACTTTGGCGCCAGTGATATCGCCAATACTAGATCATCAATCATGGAGAAGTCTTTCTTGCGGTGGCTACCACTGATATCCCACGGTGGTTTGGTATCTATTGCCATTCCTAACTTTCAGGCCTCGTCAGTGCAGTCATTGTTTACTCTTTTGGTAGGCAATACGGGTGCGGCTATGCTTATCAATACCTTATCTTTATTCTTGTTACCTTGGCTACTGTGTGTGACCGCTTATTTAGGTTATGCTTTTATATATCCAGTATGGCGCAAACCACTGCTGAGTCTCGTCTTACTGTTAATACTAGCTTGGTGGTTGCCACCGCTGATCAGTTTTGCTGTGTATTTTTGTTTGTACCACAGTCGCAATCACTTATTGCGTGTATGGTTTAGTATTAATAAAGAAAGAGAGCGCCGAAGAAGTTTTATTGAAGCTATGGTCTATAGTGTATTAGCTTGGGCTAGCGTCTTGGTATTCCTTTTCATTGTTCCAAACACCCTCACTACAGCCCTAGTGCAAATAACATTTATCGGCCTTGCGGCACTAACGGTGCCTCATATGTTGCTGGTTGACCTAGCTAATAAGCTCAATAAATGACTTTAAGTTACATATACAAAGTGCAAAACTTCTAATAGATTGGCTACATTGGCGGCTAAAAATTAGCTTTTGCACAGCCAAGGCGAATTAAGACTTAGCCCTTATAGTAATTTAGACCCGCTTTACCCTCTAGGCTTGCAAATAAATTAGTTAGGATTGAAAATGTAGTTACATATCTAAGACTGCGGTTGCTTTTTATTTGTAATTTGTAATTTGTGTTAATGTGGCTTAAAGCGGATGAATAATCAAGGTGCTTTCAGCTGCGTGGTAAGAGGGCTAGCGGGCGCTTCACCAAGCATATTTATCTGCGCAATAATGATAGTGATCGCGTAACACAATATAATAATCCGCTGTTTAAAAAGGAGGTGTTAATATGCCTAAAGGCTATCTCATTGGGTTTGTTAAAGTCACTAATGGGCAAGAATTTAAGGCCCGCTATAGTTCAAAAGTCGTTGGCGTCTTTGAAAAGTATGAGGGTAAGTTTCTCGTTCAAACTAGTGTTGCAAGCCATCACGAGGGTCGTGACTTTGACCGCCATGTTGTTGTTGAATTTCCAAGTTTAGAAAAAGCAGTATTAGCTGTAGATAGTAAAGAGTATCAAGAGATCAAATGCCATAGAATAAGTAATAGTGACATAGACTATGGATCATTTATGCTAGTGTCAGGCGTTTAATTATTGCGCCTTTAGGGTAGGCTTATGCTGCGCTGGGTTAATACATAAAAAATAGTGGGGTAGGTGTGCGTTATTTACATACGATGATAAGAGTAAAAGATTTAACTGCTTCGTTAGATTTTTGGTGTAACCAGTTGGGTTTGGTTGAAGTGAAGCGTTCAGAGCATGAGTCTGGACGATTCACTTTAGTATTTTTGGCAGGTGCTATTGATGAAGCTCATTCGCGTGAGACGCAGGCGCCTTTGCTAGAGCTTACGTACAACTGGGACGAGAGTGAAACCTTGAGTACAGGTAGAAGCTGGGGACACTTAGCGTATGAGGTGGATGATATATACCAACTTTGCCAAGCATTAATGGATGAAGGCACTGTGATCAATCGTCCGCCTCGCGATGGTCATATGGCATTTGTAAAATCACCTGACGGTGTTTCCATTGAATTATTGCAGGCTGGTAATGCTTTAGAGCCAATGGAGCCATGGATCTCAATGGCTAATACTGGCGTTTGGTGAGCCTGAATAATAAATGCAGCTTTTTACTAGTTAATTGCAATAAGTGTTTGACGTGCAAGGAATAATTGGATATTATATGCGCACTTTGATGCGGGGTGGAGCAGTCTGGTAGCTCGTCGGGCTCATAACCCGAAGGTCGTAGGTTCAAATCCTGCCCCCGCTACCATTTTTAGGTAAGTGTTTTTACCCTTACCTTTGACGGAAGTCATAAAGGAGTAATTCAGGGGTTCATGTCGTGACGCGTTTGTCACCTTGAGACTGAATACATATAGTCAACAAAAAGCCCCTCTTTTGGGGCTTTTTGCGTTTTGGGATATTAAAATGGCAGGTGCAGCAGCACAAATTGAAGCATTAGTAGCGCCAGCAGTGGTTGCTTGTGGGTGTGAGCTTTGGGGTATTGAGTATATATCACAAGGCCGTCATACCACTTTGCGAGTTTATATAGACCATGCCAAAGGCATCGGCGTGGAGCAGTGTGCTGACGTGAGTCGTCAAGTGGCTGCTGTAATGGATGTAGAAGATCCTATAACGGGTGAGTACACACTTGAGGTGTCATCGCCCGGGTTGGATCGTCCTTTGTTTAGCTTGGAGCAATACCAGGCTAGCATTGGTGAGAAACTAACGTTGAAATTGCGTTTGGCTTTTGATGGCCGTCGCCGTTTTACTGGTTTGCTCAGCGGCATCGAAGGAGATGACGTACTATTGCAAGTTGATGATGAAGAGTATTTGCTGCCTTTTGACAGCATTGAAAAAGCCAATATTGTACCGCGCTTTTAAGCTCGGTTTTATAAGTCCAAATTAAGTGAGAGCTTGAAATGAATAAAGAAATTCTGTTAGTGGCAGAAGCGGTTTCAAATGAAAAGGACGTGCCAAAAGACGTCATCTTTGAAGCTATCGAACTAGCCTTAGCCACAGCTACACGTAAAAACATCAATGAAGAGTGCGACATTCGTGTCACCATTGATCGTAAAACGGGTGCAGCTACTACGACGCGTTGTTGGACTGTGGTCACTGATGAAGTGTTCACCAATCCAGAAGCTGAGGTTATCCTTGAGGATGCTCAAGTGACTAGTCCTGACCTTGAGCTAGGTGATGTTGTTGAAGAAGAGTTGCCAACTGAAGCCTTTGGCCGTATAGCTGCGCAAACGGCGAAGCAGGTCATTGTCCAAAAAGTTCGTGAAGCCGAGCGTGCTAAAGTGGTTGAGCTATACCGTGGACGTATTGGTGAAATCATCAGTGGCAGTGTTAAGAAAGTGACGCGTGACAATGTAATCGTAGATCTTGGTAATAATGCAGAAGCACTTATGGCTCGAGATCAGCTTATTGGTCGTGAAACATTCCGTATGGGTGATCGCATTAGAGCCTTATTGGCCGAAGTTCGTACTGAAAGTCGAGGTCCTCAGTTGTTCTTAAGCCGCACAGACCCGCAAATGCTGGTTGAGCTGTTTAAGATTGAAGTGCCAGAAATTTCTGAAGAAGTGATTGAAATCCGCGCTGCCGCCCGTGATCCAGGTTCTCGTGCTAAAATCGCTGTGAAAACCAATGATGGTCGTATTGATCCCATTGGCGCGTGTGTGGGTATGCGAGGTTCGCGAGTTCAGGCAGTGACAGGTGAATTAAATAACGAACGTGTTGATATTGTGCTTTGGGATGATAATCCTGCACAATTAGTTATTAATGCTATGGCTCCTGCAGAAGTGAGCTCGATTGTTATGGATGAAGATCGCCATGCAATGGATGTTGCGGTGAGCGACGAAAACTTGGCAATGGCTATTGGCCGAAATGGTCAAAACGTCCGTTTAGCGTCAGAATTAACAGGCTGGACTATTAACGTGATGTCTGAAGAAGATGCTGCGCTCAAGCAACAAGATGAAATAGGCGGTGTGGTACAAACGTTTGTTGATGCCTTAGATATTGATGAAGAGTTTGCGCAAATGTTGGTAGAAGAAGGCTTTGCTAGTCTTGAAGAAATCGCCTACGTGCCGCTTGATGAAATGTTAGCAATAGATGGTTTGGATGAAGATATCGTTGAAGAGCTTCGTACTCGTGCAAAAGATAAGCTACTTAACCAAGCCCTAGCAGCAGAAGAACAGCTAGACAAATCTGAGCCAGCTCAAGATTTGCTAGACATGGAAGGTATGGACACTCACCTTGCATTTGTATTGGCAAGTCGTGGCATTATTACGATGGAAGACTTAGCTGAGCAAGCTGTTGACGAAATTTCAGACATTGAAGGTCTGAGTGACGAAAAAGCAGCAGAATTAATTATGACGGCTCGCGCACCTTGGTTTGTTTAAACCGCAGCCCGACCGACAGGAGAAGACAATTATGACAGATCAAACTGTCAACACCCTAGCTGAGAAAGTAGGTGTTCCGGTTGAGCGTTTGCTTAACCAAATGGAAGAAGCAGGCCTAACTCACCGCAAGGCTACAGATGCTGTATCAGATGAAGAGCGTAAGTCGCTTTTATCGCATTTGCAAAAGTCTCATGGTGGAGAGGGCGATAACTCTGATGGCCCGAAAAAAATCACCTTGCGCCGTAAGACGACCAGTACATTAAAAGTAGCTGGCGCCGCTGGAAAGCGCACGGTTAATGTTGAGGTACGTAAAAAGCGTACCTACGTTAAGTCTGAAGAAGATGATCAGGCGGTTGTTATTGAAGCTGAAAAAGCTGAACTGTTAGCTCGCAAAACAAGTGAAGAAGCTCAAATCAAAGCTGATGCAGATGCTAAATCAGCTGCAGAATCTCTTGCAAGTGCTGCAGCGAAAAGCGAAACAGAGAATCAAGCGAATAAAGTTAAGCTTGATGCTGCGGCAGCTGAAAAAGCCCCACCAGCTGTGCCAGTTGCAAAAGCTGCACCAGTAGCACCAGCTAAGGCACCTGCAAGTGCAGAAGCGCCTCGTCAAAAAGCGGCTGAAGATACTAAAAAGAAGCCTGCAAACCAAAAGACATTTACTACACCTGATAAGCCTCGTGGTGGAGCCCCTGCCGGTAAAGGCAAAGGTAAAGGGCGTGCATCAGGTGGCCGTGATGATCGTAGTCGTGGCAAGGGTGCCCGAAATAAAGGAAAGCTTGCAGCACCTAAGCGTTCTGGCAATGGCGAGCATGCATTTGAAGTGCCTACTGAAAAGGTCATTTATGAAGTGAATTTGCCTGAATCTATTACTGTGGCAGATTTAGCTCAGCGCATGAAAGTTAAAGCCGCTGAAGTGATTAAGGTTATGTTTAACATGGGTGCTATGGCAACCATCAACCAAGTAATTGACCAAGAGACAGCGACTATTGTTGTTGAAGAAATGGGTCACACTGTTAAATTGGTGATGGATGATGCTATTGAAACTGAAGTAGTAGAAAGCATTAACTACGAAGGTCAAGAGGTTCCTCGTGCTCCAGTTGTGACTGTAATGGGCCACGTTGACCATGGTAAGACCTCCTTGTTGGATTGCATCCGCTCTACTAAGGTTGCATCTGGTGAGTCTGGTGGTATTACTCAGCACATTGGTGCTTACCATGTAGACACAGACAAAGGGATGGTTACTTTCTTGGACACACCAGGACATGCTGCTTTTACAGCGATGCGTGCTCGTGGAGCTAAGGCCACTGACATTGTTATCTTGGTTGTTGCTGCAGACGATGGTGTAATGCCACAAACTGAAGAAGCGGTACAGCATGCTAAAGCCGCTGGCGTACCTTTAATTGTAGCGATCAATAAAATGGACAAAGAAGGCGCCGACGTAGATCGCGTGAAGACTGAATTGTCTAGCCGTGACGTTGTGCCAGAAGATTGGGGTGGCGTGACTCAGTTCATCCCAGTATCGGCTAAAAGTGGCGATGGTATTGATGCTTTGTTAGACGCTGTGTTACTAGAAGCTGAAGTATTGGAACTTACGGCAGTTCCAGAAGCCCCAGCTAAAGGCGTTGTGGTTGAAGCTAGGCTTGATAAAGGTCGTGGTTCTGTAGCGACTATATTAATTCAAAATGGCACCTTGAAAAAAGGTGATATCGTACTAGCTGGACAACAGTTTGGACGCGTACGTGCGATGCTGGACGAAAATGGCAAGCCTATTACTAGTGCTGGCCCTTCTATTCCAGTAGAGATTTTAGGCTTAGGCGGTACTCCTGATTCAGGAGAGGACTTTGCTGTAGTTGCAGATGAAAAGAAAGCCCGTGAAGTAGCCCTGTTCCGCCAAGGTAAATATCGCGATGTTAAAATTGCACGTCAACAAGCCTCTAAGCTAGATGCTATGTTTGAAAACATGGGCAAAAACCAAGCCTCTGTATTAAACGTTGTACTTAAAACAGACGTACGTGGTTCTCTAGAAGCGCTAACCAGCTCTTTGATGGATATCGGTACAGAAGAAGTTAAGGTGCAGGTTGTGTCTAGTGGTGTCGGTGGTATTGCTGAGTCTGATGTTAACCTAGCTGTAGCGTCTAACGCTGTGATCTTTGGTTTTAACGTTCGTGCCGATACTCCTGCTAAGGCGCTTATCGAGAAAGAAGGTATTGATCTGCGCTATTACAGCGTAATCTATGACATCATCAACGATGTTAAGGCTGCACTTTCTGGCATGTTGTCACCAGAATTACGCGAGACCATTGTTGGTATCGCAGAGGTTCGTGAAGTCTTCCGTTCGCCTAAATTGGGCCAGATTGCAGGCTGTATGGTGACTGAAGGTACTGTGCATCGTAGCAAGCCTATTCGTGTATTAAGAGATAACGTCGTTATCTACGAAGGTGAGTTGGAATCCTTGCGTCGTCACAAAGATGCTGTTGCGGATGTACGCAATGGTATTGAGTGTGGTATCGGTGTGAAGAGCTACAACGATGTTCGTGTTGGTGACCAAATCGAAGTCTTCGATACTGTCGAAGTCGAGCGTAGTTTGTAAGGGCTAACCATGGCACAAGAATATAGCCGCACCCAGCGTGTGGCAGACCAAATACAGCGTGAACTAGCATCCTTAATCCAACGTGAGGTGAAAGACCCTCGCGTAGGTATGGCGACAGTGAGTGCTGTAGAAGTATCCCGTGATTTGTCTCATGCTAAAGTGTTTGTCACTATTTTTAATGGTAGCGAAGACGAGCAAGAAATTATAGAGTCAGTAAAAGCGCTTAACAGTGCTTCTGGTTTTTTACGCAGCCAGTTAGGCCAGCGTATGAAGCTACGTATAGTGCCCACTCTACGGTTTCATTATGACGACAGTTTGTCACGTGGTAATTACTTGAGTAACTTGATTGACCAAGCTAGGGCATCTGATCCTGAGCAGGCCACTGATGCTGAATAAGCGCTAGTGGCTCGCCAACCTAAAGGCCGTGAAGTCAGCGGCATTCTTATTTTAGACAAACCCACAGGCATGAGCTCAAATCATGCCTTGCAAAGAGTTAAGCGCATGTTTGGTGCCCGCAAGGCTGGCCACACGGGTGCGCTGGACCCTTTAGCGACGGGATTGTTACCTATTTGCTTAGGCGAGGCTACTAAGTTTAGCCAGTTTTTGCTTGATTCTGATAAACGTTATCAAACTATTGGCCAGCTTGGTGTGCGTACTGACTCAAGCGATGCAGACGGTAAAGTAGTGGAAACTAAAGCGTGTGGCCATGTTACTTTGGCTGACGTAGATGCTCAGCTACCACAATTTCGTGGCCTTATTAGTCAAGTGCCCTCCATGTTTTCAGCGTTAAAACATAAGGGGCAACCTTTATATAAATTGGCTCGAGCTGGAAAAACGGTAGAAGTTAAGCCTAGACAAGTCACCATTCACAATTTGGAACTATTGGATTTTTCTAATGGTCAGGTGCAAATGGATATTACCTGCACCAAAGGCACTTACATTCGCAGTATTGTGGAAGATCTAGGATTGGCATTAGAGTGTGGTGCTCATGTAGCACAGCTAAGGCGCTTGCAGGCGGGGCCTTTTGTCGCTGAGCAAATGGTGACCTTGGAAGACTTGCAAGCTATTATTGATGAGACGACTAAGGGTCAGGTGGTTGAAGAAGGCAAGTGGCCAGACATTACTCCTGCCTTTGAAACCTTAGATAAGCTATTAATGCCTGCAGATACTGCCGTTTTGACATTAAATGCTGTACAATTAGCACCCCATGAAATAGAGGCGTTGCAGCAAGGTAAGGTTGTAGACCATGCCACTGACTACGCTGTATTTGATGTGGTGCGAGTGTATAGCTCGCATGCTACTGAAGTGAATGCCTTTATTGGCTTAGCTGAGGTACAACCTGAAGGTCGCTTAAAAGCTAAGCGCTTGATGAGCACTTAGACTTTCATTTACGTTGCGCTGTAAATATGCACGGTGTAAACACTAACGAACCCCTAGTCATTCTAAGGAGTGGCCAGAGGGCATATTAATTATTGGAGAATTACCATGGCATTAACTGCTGTTGAAAAAGCTGCTGTAGTAGCTGATTACCAAACTGCTGAAGGCGATACAGGTTCACCAGAAGTTCAAGTTGCATTACTAACTGCGAACATTTTGGCGCTTCAAAGTCACTTCAAAGAACATAACCATGATCACCATTCACGTCGTGGTTTGATCCGCATGGTTAACCAGCGCCGTAAGCTATTAGACTACCTTAATCGTAAAGACGCTTCGCGTTATACTACGTTGATTGGTCGTTTAGGCCTACGCCGCTAAAGTCAATTTAAGGCCACTGGATTTAGATAATCTAGTGAGTTTTAAATTTGACACAAATGCCACACGTTGCATTTGCAGATGTGGTAAATAGAGGCTAGGTGACCAATCGGTTACTTGGCCTTTATTGTATTAGCTGTAAACAAAAAGAGAGGATCGGCCCGTACTCTTATTGGCTTGGTATCAAGGCTGAAATTCAGCTATATCGAGTTAATAAGTGTACTGGTGGATTAGATCGCTCAATTGATTGCAGAATCATTATTTTATGGAGATATATATGTCTATCATTACCAAAACATTTCAATACGGTGAACAAACTGTAACTCTAGAAACTGGCCGTATCGCACGTCAAGCTTCTGGTGCTGTACTTGTTACTATCGATGACGCAATCCAAGTATTGGTTGCTGTTGTAGGTGCTAAAACTGCTAAGCCTGATCAAGGTTTCTTTCCTTTATCTGTGCATTACCAAGAAAAAACTTATGCTGTAGGTAAGATTCCTGGTGGTTTCTTTAAGCGTGAAGCTCGTCCTTCTGAAAAAGAGACGCTCACTAGCCGTTTGATTGACCGTCCAATTCGTCCATTGTTCCCTAAAGGGTTCATGAACGAAGTGCAGGTTATCTGTACTGTTGTTTCTGCTGATAAGCAAAACGACACAGATATTGCAGCTTTGATTGGTACTTCTGCTGCGTTAGCCATCTCAGGCATTCCTTTTGCTGGGCCCATTGGTGCTGCACGTGTTTCATACTCTGATGAAACTGGATACCAGCTTAACCCAAGCTTTGAAGCGCAAGCTACATCTGATCTAGACATGGTTGTTGCAGGTACTGCTGATGCTGTATTGATGGTTGAATCAGAAGCTAAAGAGCTAAGTGAAGATGTGATGTTAGGTGCTGTTCTTTTTGCTCATGATGAAATGCAAGCTGTGGTTAAGGCCGTAGCTGAATTTGCTTCACAAGCGGCTAAACCTACTTGGGATTGGGTTGCGGATGAAGAAAATGCTGAGCTTAAAGCTGCTGTTACAGCTGAAGTTGGCGAGGCAGTGGGTGAAGCTTACCAAATTAGCGATAAAATGGATCGTTACACACGTTTAGGTGAAGTTAAGGCACAAGCTGTTGCTGCGTTATGTAGTGATGACGAAGCTGCACCATCTAAATCTGACGTGTTAGCTATGGTAAGCAAGCTGGAAAAGCACACTGTACGTTCACGTGTAGTGGCAGGCGAGCCACGCATCGACGGGCGTGATAATAAAACTGTTCGTGGTATCAATGTAGAGATTGGTACTTTGGCTAAAGCGCACGGTTCATCATTGTTTACTCGTGGTGAGACTCAATCTATTGTTGTAGCCACTCTTGGCACTAGTCGTGATCAACAGATCATCGATGCTTTGGAAGGTTCACGTAAAGATCCGTTTATGCTTCACTACAACTTCCCTAGCTATTCTGTAGGTGAAACAGGACGCTTTATGGGTCCTGGTCGCCGTGAAATTGGACATGGTCGCTTAGCTCGTCGTGGCATTCAAGCGATGTTGCCAAGCCAAGAAGAATTTCCATATACCATCCGTGTAGTTTCAGAAATTACCGAATCTAACGGTTCAAGCTCAATGGCTTCTGTGTGTGGTGCTTCTCTAGCGCTAATGGATGCTGGTGTGCCAATTAAGGCACCTGTTGCCGGTATTGCTATGGGTCTTATTAAAGAAGACGAAGGCTTCGCTGTATTGACTGACATTCTAGGTGATGAAGATCATTTGGGTGACATGGACTTTAAGGTAGCCGGCTCCGCTGCAGGTATTACAGCGCTGCAAATGGACATTAAAATCCAAGGGATTACTGAAGAAATTATGGAACTTGCTCTTGAGCAAGCACACGAAGCACGTATCCATATTTTAGGTGAAATGAACAAGTTGATCTCAGTACCACGCACTGAACTAAACGATAATGCACCTACCATGAAGACGATCAAGATCGATCAAGATAAGATCCGTGACGTCATTGGTAAAGGTGGAGCAACTATCCGTGGCTTGTGTGAAGAAACTGGCGCCTCAATCGATATTGAAGATGATGGTACAGTGCGCGTTTATGCTGATGATAAAGCAGCTGCAGAATTAGCTGAAGCTAAGATTCTAGAAATCACTGCTGAAGCTGAAGTTGGCGCTATTTACGAAGGTAAGGTTGAGCGCATTGTAGACTTTGGTGCATTCATCAATATCCTTCCTGGTAAAGATGGCTTGTTACATATTTCTCAAATCTCGAGTGAGCGCGTTGAGAAGGTGACAGACTATCTAGAAGAAGGCCAAACAGTGAAGGTTAAAGTGCTAGATGTTGACGCACGTGGCCGCATTAAGCTGTCTATGAAAGATATGGAAGCTTAATCGCCCAAGAGCTGAGCTAAAGAAGCCCAGCTTAAAAGGAAAATTGGCAATCGTGAAAAAAAGCCTCTGATCATTAATAGTTGGGGGCTTTTTTATGTCTAGACGACTACTAATGTGTCGCTTTTACTAATATAATGGTCGCCTTTAGGATTATTATCACCCGTATTTAAAAAGGCACTCTTTTGACCCAGTCACAGCAAATTTCTCTTGTTAAGCAAAAAATAAAAATCGTTCTGTTAGAAGGCGTCCACCAATCTGCCGTTCAAGCTTTACAGGCTGAAGGCTTTGATAATATTCATTTTTACGCAACGGCTTTACCAGAAAGTGAGTTGATTGAAGTGTTAAAGGATGCTCAGTTTGTGGGCCTTCGCTCACGGACTCAAATTACTAGAAAGGTGTTAACTCATGCACCTAAGCTCATGGCCATAGGCTGTTTTTGCATCGGCACCAACCAAGTTGATCTTGATGCAGCTCTAGAGATGGGTATACCTGTCTTTAATGCACCTTATAGTAATACACGCAGTGTGGCCGAGCTGGTTATTGCTGAGGCGATCTTGCTTTTGAGGGGTATTCCAGAAAAGAGTGCTAAGGCACATCGAGGCAAATGGCTAAAATCAGCCAGTAAATCGTTTGAGATAAGGGGTAAAAAGCTAGGCGTTGTGGGTTATGGATCAATAGGTTCGCAATTAGGCATTATGGCAGAGTCCATGGGCATGGAAGTGATCTATTATGATCAAATCACCAAATTGAGTTTGGGTAACGCTTCACCTTGTAGTAATTTAGCATCATTGCTTATGCAGGCTGATATTGTAACCTTACACGTGCCAGAAACACCCTCTACACATTGTTTAATAGGGCCAACTCAGCTAGCACAGATGAAAGAGGGTGCAATACTTATTAATGCCTCTCGTGGCACTGTAGTTGATATTGATGCTCTAGCTAGTTGTTTAAAAAGTGGCAAGTTATTAGGTGCTGCTATTGATGTATTTCCTGTTGAGCCACGATCTAACGATGATGAATTTGTGTCGCCATTAAGGGGCTTAGATAATGTCATTTTGACGCCACATATTGGCGGCTCTACGGTGGAAGCTCAGGTAAATATAGGAGTTGAGGTGGCTGATAAGCTTATTCGTTACTGTGACAATGGTGCTAGCTTGTCAGCTGTAAACTTCCCAGAAGTCTCGCTACCCAACCATGACAATGCCCACCGTTTGCTACATATACACGAAAATATTCCAGGCACCTTGTCTAAAATAAACAACGTATTTTCTGAAAACAGTATCAACATTTCGGGGCAGTATTTGAATACTAACTCGAAAGTGGGTTATGTTGTTATAGATGTGGATGCCAGCTGTTCTGAGCTGGCTTTAATGAAGCTTAAGCAAGTTGCTGGCACTATAAGCTGTCGTGTATTGTTTTAGTTTTTAAGGGTCTTTACGCCTTCGCCTGTGCCCAAAAATAGAATGTCCGCGGGGCGCTGGGCAAAAAGACCATTTGTTACCACTCCAGTAATTTGGTTGATCTGTTGTTCCAGCTTTTTGGGGTCAACAATACTTAAGCCATAAACATCTAGGATCACGTTGCCATTGTCAGTCACAAAATCCTGACGCCAAACAGGCTCTCCACCAAGGCCCACAAGTTTGCGGGCCACATAACTGCGGGCCATAGGGATGACTTCTACAGGTAGTGGAAATTCACCTAATACGTCCACTAGTTTTGACTCATCAGCAATGCAAACGAACGTTTCGGCCACAGCTGCGACAATTTTTTCTCGCGTTAATGCACCCCCTCCACCCTTAATAAGGTTAAGGTGAGAGTCACTTTCATCAGCACCATCGATATAAAATTGCATGTGGGGCACAGCATTAAGTTCCAACACCGTAATACCATGGCCTTTAAGCCGCATTGCGGTGGCTTCTGAGCTAGCTACAGCGGCATCAAAATCGTGTTTAATGTTTGCCAAAGCATCAATAAAGCAATTGGCTGTAGAGCCTGTGCCGACACCGATAACAGACTGGCTATTAAGGTGTGGAACAATATGGTCGATTGCTGATTGCGCTACAGCTTGCTTTAACTGGTCTTGAGTCATGGTAATGATCTTATGAGAGACTAATAGCGTGATTATACAGGAATTTTCGCTATACATTGTAGACGCTAGTGGCTTCTGCCATTAATATGAGAGGCCAAGTTAAATGCGCTACTTCGTGTGTAAATTATTACCCAATTAGAAGAAATACTATGTCAGATCGTTACATCAAAAAAATCCTATCATCCAATGTTTATGACGTTGCTGTAGAGACTCCTGTTGACGTGGCTCGCAGTTTGTCCAAGCGGTTGGATAATAACATTTTGATCAAAAGAGAGGACTTACAGCCTATATTTTCTTTCAAGATACGAGGTGCTCATAACTGTATTTCACAACTCACCCAAGTTGAAAGAGATTGTGGCGTGGTCGCTGCGTCTGCAGGTAACCATGCACAAGGTGTAGCGATGTCAGCTAAATATTTAGGCATCAATGCCACCATTGTGATGCCCAAAACTGCACCAGACATCAAAGTTAATGCGGTAAGGGCACTGGGCGCTGAAGTCATTTTGTATGGAGATACATTCCCTGAAGCCTATGCTTATTCTTTGACCTTAGTTGCTGAGTCAGGAATGAAGTATATCCATCCTTTTGATGATGAGCATACCATTGCAGGTCAAGGTACTGTGGCAATGGAGCTTCTGCGACAGGTTCAAGGTGATATTGACGCCATATTTATCCCTGTGGGTGGTGGTGGTTTAATTGCTGGCATGGCAGTGTATATTAAGTACTTACGACCAGGCATTAAAGTCATAGGCGTAGAGCCAGAAGATGCATGCTGCCTTAAGGCTGCCTTAGATGCTGGTGAGCGTGTCATTTTATCGGAAGTGGGTAACTTTGCTGAAGGTGTAGCTGTAGCCCAAGTCGGAGAGCGCAACTTTGAGCTGGCACAAAAGTATGTCGATGAAGTGATTACAGTAACAACGGATGAAATGTGTGCGGCCATTAAAGATATTTATGATGACACACGTGCAGTTGTGGAGCCTTCAGGTGCTTGTGCGTTAGCAGGATTAAAGAAATATGTAGACCGTGAGAAAGCTCAAGATCAAACACTAGTGACGGTTTCTTCAGGAGCTAACCTTAACTTTGATCGATTACGGCATGTTGCTGAACGTGCTGAAATCGGAGAAGGTAGAGAGGCTATAATTGCAGCCCAAATACCAGAGCACCCTGGTAGCTTTGAACAATTTTGCACCGCCTTGGGTGAGCGTAATATTACTGAGTTTAACTATCGCTATGCTAGTGATAGCCAGGCACAAGTGTTTGTTGGTGTAACCTTAAAGGCAGGCGAAGGCAGTGCTGCACCACTTTTGAGTCAGCTAGCTGATAATGGGATTGGCGCAGTAGATTTAAGTAACAACGAGATGGCAAAAAGCCATGTGCGTTATATGGTGGGCGGGCATGCCAATGTCGACAACGAAGTAGTTTACCGTTTTACCTTCCCAGAGCGGCCAGGTGCACTGCTTAAGTTTTTGAAAAAACTAGGCCGGCCTTGGAATATTTCAATGTTCCATTACCGTAATCATGGATCTGCTTATGGTCGTGTGTTGGTTGCCATGCAAGTGCCTATGGCAGACAAAGAGGTGTTTGAGGGTTACCTTGTTGAGCTAGGTTATGCGTTTAATGAAGAAACAACTAACCCAGCCTATCAGTTGTTTTTGGCACCTGAAACGCATTAATTGGTAATAAATATAAGTGGGATTAATTACGAACATTGCTCCAGCCAGGGAATGTATCCAAGTATCCAAAGCTTAAGTTACTGAGCGGGCAACTTAGGCAATGTGATCTCGACTCTGAGGCCACCTGTAGGGCGATTACTGGCTTCTATGGTGCCAGATTGAGCCCTGATGGCTTGTTCAGCAATGGCCATACCCACGCCGTAACCACCACTTTGCTGGTTGCGGCAAGCCTCTACGCGGTAGAAAGGCTCAAATAAGCGCTTCAAAGAATCCTCTGGCACTCCTTCCCCCTCATCTTCAATACGAATTACTACAGACTCTGGGGTGACCTCAGCTCGTATAAATACTCGCCCTTCCTCTGGTGTATAGCGGATAGCATTACGTAATATGTTTTCTACCGCACGTGAAACTAGTTCTTGTTGGCCTGTTAAGAGATTTTTTTCTGGCTGCACTAAGTGTATTTGGTGTTTGGACTGAGTTTCAAATTCAGCATCTTGGGTAAGTTTGAATAAGAGCTCACTTAAATCGTAGACTTCTGAAATAGGGCTTTGGTCGCTTTGTTCTAAGCGCAGTAGCGTTAACACCTGGTCGATCAGCGCGTTCATTCGCTCTATTTCTCTCTCAATACGATGCAAAGACTGATGTTCTGTGTCGGGAATCTTGCGCGCAAGCAATTCCAAGGCTATTTGCTGCCTAGCTAAAGGGGTTCTTAACTCATGTGAGATGTCTCTAAATAAGCGCTGTTGGTTATTTACCAATAGACTAATGCGTTCTGCCATGTGGTTAAACGCTAGACCTACTTCACCGATCTCATCATTTTTTTGGCATGACGAATCGCTCAAACGAGTGTTCAGATTGCCACGAGCAAATGAATGAGTTGCTTGTTTGAGTTTGCGCAAAGGGTCTGTGATGTGCCACGTCACAAAAGCCGTTAATAAAGCGACAATAAGTAATGCTGTGACGATTTGTAGAATCGGCAAATGTTTGAGCCAAGTAGGGTAAGGCCCGCTGTTGTCCCGCAGGGCTACAAACGTGTAGATGCGATCACTGCTGCTGGAAATGGTGTAAGGCTGAAAACCTTTTAAATCTCGCTTGGAAAGCCTACCTTGAGTTAATGGCAAAGTAAATTCAAGCCAATTTTTTGGTAGATGAGCCAAGCTAATAGGCCGTCGCTTTGCATCTAACATAAAGCCTGTGACATCAAATTCTAAGCGGATGTAATGAAGCCATTGTGTCAGCTCTGCAGAACCTTTGGTTTCAAAAATGTCGGCAGCTTTAATGCCTAACTTTACTACCTTTTGATATTGATCTTGATCACGTTCTTGAACAATGATTTCCGATAGAGTGGCTACAGAAAAAATAGCTGCAATGAGGGTTAACCAAAAAAAGAAAAATATTTTCCAATATAGACTCCGAAATATGGATAGCCACCTAAGCGTTAATGACATACTGATACCCAACACCGCGTATGGTTTTAATGCGGGGTTCATTGCTTACGAACGGCCCTAATTTCCGCCTTAGATTGCTCATATGCATGTCTACACTTCTGTCATACAAAGCTAACTTACGACCCAAAGCATTTTCTGTTAGTTCTTCTTTGCTTAGTACCTGTCCTGCTTTTGCTAGCAAGCTTGCTAATAAGTTAAATTCTGTGCTGGTGAGGTCTATCGTCTCACCTTGTTTGGAAACAATACGAGTATTGTGGTTTAGCTCTACATCTTCGCGAATAATGATTTGACGTTTTCCGCTGGCTTCTAGGCCTGATTTATCCATCTCTACACGCCTTAATATGGCACGAATACGAGCTGAAATTTCTCGTGGGTTACAAGGCTTTGGTAAATAATCGTCGGCCCCCATTTCAAATCCCACTATACGATCTACTTCATCGCTTCGAGCGGTCAGCATGAGTACAGGTGTTTTATGGCTAATGCGAAACTGTTTGAGAAGGTCCAAGCCATTCATTTTTGGCATCATGATATCAAGGACTAAAACATCATACTGGCCGTTTAAAGCCATATTAAGTCCTTGCTCACCATCAAAGGCTTGATCTACATGGAAGTTTTCTAGAGACAAAAACTCGCTTAACAGCTCATTCAGTTCTTGGTCGTCTTCAATTAATAAGATGCGTGTGGTCATGGGGTAAGGCTCCAAAAATAAGCAGACTTGCTCAGGGTATAGATGCAATTGTGTCACAATTTTGAGGTAAGTATTGTATAAGCTAAGGATTTTACAGAATTTTACGTGTCACAGGAGGGGGGTGTTTTTTTAAAAAAAACATGTAAAAGACTCCCCAGGATGGCGATTCCAATGGTTGCCCTGAACCCGAAGGTTCAAGGTGGGAGCCCCTGTTTAGGCAGAAGGCGTTCCAACAAGTGGACATGCACAGAGCTTAAGCGAGGAGCTCCCTGATTATATAAATCGGCTCAAGGACGTTATTAGATGTCAAGCACCACAGGGAGTCTATAAGTATTATAGGCTGGTGCTTTTAAGAATGGAACCCGAAAAGCCAACAATAACTAGTTTAGGCTGTCACTGACTTTTTTGTTCAGATGTTCAAGCGCTGTTTCAAGGATGCCTAATTGCGTTTGAGTTTCTATTAATTCTGCACTCATATTGAGAGCGGCCATGACTGCCATCCGTTCTAGCCCCATTACTCTGCCGCTAGATTTTATACTTTTTAGCTTTTCATCTAAGTTATATGCAGCTTGCCTTAGATTGGCTTCTTTGCCAACTGGACAAGTGAGAGTATAGTTTTGTGATAAAATGGAAACTTCTACTGCTTGTAAATCACTCATGATGCGCATCCGCTGCTTGGTCAAATAGACTAATCAAGTGATTGAGATCGTCTTCTAGGGCCTGATTTGAGAGTTGCTTAGTAGGTCGGGATTGCTCTTTTGCCAATGTATTTTCAGCTTGTTGTTGCAATAGTTCTTGCTCAAGTACACTCATGCTAATTTGAAGCTGAGCATGTTCGTGCTGCAAAGTGCGGTGTTGAGTTAACAACTGGTCGATGTGGTGTGCTAAAGCGTTAATGGTCGACATTGTTGGGCCACTTAAAAGGTAAACTAGACATAGATTTTATAGTAAATTGAGCCGCTGTCTAGTGACACTCTGTAAAAGCTCTAGAGAATGGCTTCAGCTCAGGTATAATGTAACGATATTTTAGCCAGAGCCAAACTCATGACAGATACTGCCCCAAAACTAAACTACATATTTGATGACTTTGCGGACATGTTCGTTGAATTGGGAGCCTTTGGTACACCCTCAGAGCTACATGGCTTGTTGACAGGGCAGCTAGCTGCTGGAGTGCGTGTAGATGCCCAAGCATGGCTAGCTATGGTTGTGTCTCACCTGGATGTGCAGACATTAGAAGATGATGATGATAAGGCTGAGCTAGTCGCACTGTATGATCTAGTGCTTGAACAATTGAGCGCAGCTGATTTTGGTTTTCAACTATTACTGCCAGAAGATGATACTGAATTGACCTCTAGAACAGAGTCCTTAGGCGCATGGAGTAGTGGTTTCTTAAGTGGCTTTGGTTTAAGTTTTGACCACACTAAACAGAGCCTATCTATTGAAATTACTGACGCTATGGAAGACTTGGCAAATATTGCCCAAGTCTCTTTTGACGTCGATGATGAAGACCTAGAAGGTGAAAGTGCAGAAACAAGCTATTTAGAGCTTGTTGAATATGTTCGTTTGGCTGCCATGATGGTGTTTGCCGAATTTAACGTCTCTGATTCGTCACCTCAAAAATCGCCACAGCAATTACATTAGAGCGTAGCAATTATTTTAAGGACAACACCCATGACTAAGATAGCTACCATAGAGTATGTCCAAAGACGTAACGCTTTGTTACAGCAGTTACCTATAGGTGCTGTGGTAATTGTCAATTGTGCGAGCGTACAAATCCGTAATGGAGATGTGGAGCAAGACTACCGACAAAATAGTAGTTTTTACTATTTATCTGGCATGGTGGAACCACACACTACATTAGTTTTGGTTAATAGTGTGGATGGCCCACGAAGCATTCTTTTTTGTCGCAGCAAAGACAAGTTACAAGAGATTTGGCATGGTCGTCGCCTAGGCGTGGACGCTGCTCCAAAAATTTTGCTGGTGGATGAAGCCTATGCAAGTGAAAGTTTGGAACAAAAGCTTGTGGAGTTGTTAGACGGTGCTAGTCAGGTAGTTTATCGCTTTAGCCAAGATGAAACCTTTGAATTAGTGCAACAAAGCCTTGCTAAGCTTCGAAGGTTGTCACGTCAAGGTAAAGTATGCCCTACAACGTTAGTAGATCTTGACCCTTTAATAGATGCTATGCGTTTATTTAAGTCAGGCGCTGAAGTAGAGCAAATGACCCAGGCCTGTAATATCAGTGTGGCTGCTCACAAAAGAGCAATGAGTGTATGTAAAGTAGGCATGAACGAATACCAATTAGCCGCAGAACTACATCACCAATTTTCTATACAAGGCAGTCAACGCGTCGCTTATGGCTCTATCGTTGCTGGTGGTGACAATGCGTGTATTTTACATTACACAAATAATGATCAATCTTTACAGGATGGTGACCTAGTCTTAATTGATGCTGGTTGTGAGTTGGATCACTATGCTTCCGATATTACCCGCACGTTCCCAGTAAATGGACACTTTAGTGACCCACAGAAAATCATTTATGAAATTGTGCTGGCGGCGCACAAAACAGCTTTAGAGTGCATTAAACCAGGCGCTGTATATACAGACCTGCAAGATGCCGCAGTGAGAGTCATTATCCAAGGATTAACCAATATTGGTTTGTTGACAGGAACCCTTGAAGCTAATATTGAAAACCAAAACTATCGTAAGTTTTACATGCACAATATAGGGCATTGGCTTGGCATGGATGTGCATGATGTAGGCGCGTATAAGCTAGGTGGAATGTCTCGACCTCTTACGCAAGGCATGATCACTACAGTAGAGCCAGGGATCTATATTGATCCAGACGATATGACAATCCCTTCTCAATGGCGTGGCATTGGCGTGCGTATTGAAGACAACATACTGGTGACAGAAACAGGCTATCGCAACCTCACTGGTGATTTGCCTGTGAGTGTAGTAGACATTGAAAGGTTGATGGCTAGCTGATGAGTGCAGAACTAGAACAACGCTTAAGTGGAGTTCAGCCAACGAAGCACTACGACATTGTGATCGTGGGTGGTGGATTAGTAGGTGCGAGTTTGTGTTTGGCGCTTGCCGGCACAGCAAAGACGTATGGATTATCCATTGCGATACTTGATGCTGCGTCCATTGATACTTCATTTCTTGATAGCGCACCTATTGAGGCAACCACCATTAGTGCGCCGGGTGTTTTGGATGGACGTGCAACCGCGCTTGCTCTTGGTAGCCGTAATCTATTAAATAGCATAGGTTTGTGGGATTATTTAGATCCTCACGCTCAAGCTATTAGCAAAATTCAAGTGAGTGACCAAGGTCAGCCATATAAGAGTGAAATGCTCGCTGACGAGATGCGAAGAGACGCCTTGGGTTATGTGTTACAAAACCAAACCATGGGGCAGGTCTTCTTAGAGCAAATTATAAAGCGTTGTAGCGATTGTGTTGATCTTATTGACCAAGCTCAAGTCGTATCTATAGATAATGCGCGTCAAGATAGCCATCTAGATTACCAGCGCTTTGGACAGCCTAGCTCCATTACTGCCCAGCTTATAGTGATGGCAGATGGAGGTCGATCAGCTTTGCGCCAAAAACTGGGTATGTTTGACCAAGTGCGTCATTATGATCAAGTGGCTTTAGTTGCTAATGTGGAACTTGATCAATACCACCAAGGATTGGCTTGTGAGAGATTCACTCCGTCTGGCCCGTTAGCTTTACTCCCTTTGCCCACTATGGAAGGTAAGTTTCGTGCAGCCTTAGTATGGACACAGCCTATTGCGCGTCAAAATGAATTACAACAGCTCAGCGATGAACAGCTGCTACAAGAAATCCAGCTCCAAGTAGGATACCCAATGGGTGAGCTTCTTGCCATCGGCGATCGTCAGGTTTATCCGCTGGCTTTAAGCGTTGCTTTAGAGCAAGCAAGGCAAGGTTTGGCTGTGGTTGGTAATGCTGCTCACACTTTACATCCTATTGCAGGGCAAGGGTTTAACTTAGCGCTGCGAAGTAATTTTGCATTAGCACAATCTGTACTAAAGTCATGCAAACAAGGCGTTCCTATTGGCGACTTGGCTAATTTAAATGAGTTTGTTGCAGCTAGTGGCTGGGATAAAGATCGTGTCATTAGTGCTAGTGATAAAGTAATGAAGCTGTTTTCTAACAAAAAAATCCATTACAGCGTACTACGGCAAGTAGGCTTATTAACTATGCAGCAGATACCTTTAGTGAGAACTATATTTACGCGCGCTGCCATGGGCCTAGATGTGCCTTTAGCAAAGGTGCTGGCTATGCCACCTATTAGTGCTAAGTATTTAAGCGGCAGTGAGGAAGTATTGTGAGCGAATTTGATGTAGCTATAGTAGGTGCTGGCATGGTGGGTGCAAGTCTTGCCTGTGGTCTTATTGATGCTGGTTTTAATGTGGCATTAATCGAGTCTGGCGAATTGAATTCATCGCAAGATTGGCCTTTAGAGCAAGTAGATGCGCGTGTTTCGGCCTTGAGTTTAGCATCTGAAAACTTACTAAAAAATTTGCAGGCTTGGCCAATTATAGAAAATATGGCACGTTTGCAGGCCTATGATGCAATGCATGTATGGGATGCGTGTGGTACTGGAAAACTTCACTTTACTGCTGCCGAACAACACCTGCCTTATTTAGGGCACATTGCTGAAAACCGCACTATCACTTCAGCTTTGAACCAACTCCTAGAACATAAAAAATACCACTTATTCGAACAAGCCCAAGTGGTAGATATGTCACCTGAAGAGGTTGCGCCTCGCACGTTGACACTGGGTAGTGGTGAGCAAATTACTGCAACTATCGTTGTGGGGGCCGACGGAGCTAACTCCAAAATTAGACAGTTAGCTGGATTACCTACCAGAGAATGGGACTACCCTCATCACGCTTTGATTACTCGAGTAAAAGTAACCAAATCACATCAAAATGCAGCATGGCAACGCTTCACTGAAGACGGGATATTAGCCTTTTTGCCACTTCTTGGCGCTGCTGAAGAAGGTCTGGATCAGCATTATTGTTCCATAGTGTGGTCGCAGCCTAAGGCGCAAGCGCAAGCCATGCAACAATTGTCAGAGAGTGATTTTTGTATGGCTTTAACTGCTGCGTTTGAGGGACGCTTAGGCGATGTTATCGCAAGCGACAAGCGTCACGTAATACCTCTTAGGCAGCGCCACGCTAAACGTTATGTTCAAAATGGATTAGTGTTGGTCGGTGATGCCGCTCACACTATACATCCATTAGCTGGCCAAGGGGTCAATCTGGGGCTGCTTGATGTTTCAGCTTTAGTAGACACGTTGCAACAAGCACATCAACAAGGTTATGACATTGCCAGTATTGGGGTGTTGGAGAAGTATCAAAGCCAAAGGCGTAATGATAACTTGCGCATGATGGCCTTGATGGAAAGTTTTTCACGATTGTTTGGTAATCAGCATCCAATGCTAAGTTTACTGCGCAATACAGGTATGAATTGGGTACAAAAGTTAAACCCTATTAAACAACATTTAGCACAACAGGCTATGGGTGTGGGTGCGCATCTGCCTCCCTTGTCACAAGCGCCAAAACAGTAAAAATATACTTAAGGACACGATTATGAGTAACTTACCCCAAGGCTTAAGCTACGTTGAAAGCCATGAATGGATTCGCAATGAAGGTGACGGTATTGTCACTATAGGAGTGACAGACTTTGCCCAAGAACAGCTAGGTGATGTGGTCTTTGTGGAGTTGCCAGATGTAGGCGCAGAGCTTGTGTCTGCAGATGAATTTGGTGTGATCGAATCAGTTAAGGCTGCATCGGACCTCTTTGCTCCTGTTTCTGGTGAAGTTATTGCCATTAATGAACTGTTAGCTGATGATCCAGAACTTGTGAATACAGACCCTTATGGTGATGCTTGGTTGTTGCAAATACGCTTATCCCATCCAGAAGAATTAGAGCACCTGCTAGATGCAGACGCTTATAGTCAGTTGTGTGAAGAATAAATGCCAGATCTAATTTTAAAGCCAAAATCTGATCGCCGTTTACGTCAAGGCCACTTGTGGATTTATAGTAATGAAGTGGATGTTGTTAAATCCCCGCTACACAGCTTTCCTGCTGGAGAACAAGTGAATGTATTGGATGCCAAAGGAAAAGGCTTAGGCACGGCTATAATTAACCCAAAACAGCTTATTTGTGGCCGCTTGGTCAGTCGTAATATTGATGAGCCGCTTAACCGTGAACGCTTAGTTAGTCGATTAAGGTCAGCCTTAATAAGCAGGGAGCAGCTGTTTGAAGACCATTGTTATCGATGGGTTTATGGAGACAGTGATGGTTTACCTGGTTTAGTAATAGATCGCTTTGATAATGTCATCGTAGTGCAGGTTTCAAATGCAGGCATAGAGCTATTGCTTGAGCAGCTGCTTGAAGCGATTAATGAGGTGGTTCCAGAGCTTAATATTTTGCTTAAAAATGATGGCAAAATGCGTTCTATTGAAGGCTTAGAAAACTACGTGCGTGTGGCTCAAGGCGAAGTGCCCATGCTGGTTCCTCTCAAAGAAAATAATGTAAAATTTTTAGCACCGGTTTGGGAAGGTCAAAAAACGGGATGGTTTTATGATCACAGGCTAAACCGCCGCAGAGTGCAAAAGCTATCTGAAGGTAAGCGTGTTTTAGACATGTTCAGCTATATTGGTGGCTGGGGTATTCAAGCAGCCGCCGCTGGTGCTAGTGAAGTAGTTTGTGTGGATGCCTCTGCTCAAGCGTTGGAGCTAGTGCATCAGCAAGCGCAGCTAAACGGCGTGGAAGATAAAGTTCATAGTATCAAAGGTGATGCATTTACCGCTATGAAGCAACTGCATGAAGATGGAGAACGCTTTGATATTGTTATTATTGACCCTCCAGCTTTTATTGCTCGTCGTAAAGATATTAAAGCGGGTGAATTGGCCTATCAAAGAGCTAATCAGCTAGCTATGCGGCTTTTAAAGCCAGAAGGTATTTTAGTGTCTGCTTCATGCTCCATGCATTTAGAGCGTGCAAGACTGACTCAGCTATTACAGGAAGCGTGCCGTAAAAATGGGCGCATGGGCCAAGTCTTAGAGCAAGGTGGCCAAGGTGGAGATCATCCTGTTCACCCTGCTATCCCAGAAACTGAATACCTTAAGTCCGTTATTTTACGCACTTGGTATGAGGTTTAGTGACTTATTGATTAAGTGCTTTACCGTAAGCTCATCACTGGCCAACCGTTTGCTAGTGCATGGGCTTTAAGGGTAGCATCTGGGTCCACAGCGAAGGGTTCGTCTACTAGTTCCAAAAGGGGCAAGTCATTGTGGGAGTCACTATAGAAGCAGGCGCCTTCTATCGTTTTTTTGTGTAACGTCATCCAAGCATTCAGCTTATCAATTTTTCCTTCCTTAAAGCATGGTGAACCACTTAGTTTGCCAGTATAACGGCCGTCTATGCATTGTGTAGGTGTAGCAATCAAGTGCGGTATATTTAAGTATTGAGCTATAGGCGCAGTTATAAAATCATTAGTTGCGGTAATGATAACTAACACATCCCCTGCCTCACGATGCTTTTTTAGTAAGGCTTGAGCTTTTATAGCAACCATTGGAATAACTGTAGTTTGCATAAACTTTTGGTGGATAACTTTCAGTTGTTCAGCGCTGTATCGCGTCAGTGGGGCTAGAGCAAACTCTGCATAAGCCACCATATCCAAAGTGCCGGCTAGGTAGTCTTGGTAGAACGCGTCATTTTTAGCCGCGTAGTCATCCCCATCAACAAGTCGTTCAGACACCATAAACTGCCCCCAGCCATGATCGCTATCACCAGCCAATAATGTATTGTCTAAATCAAACAAAGCGAGCCTTCCTTGCATGGGTATACCTGTATAAATATCTATAAATTGTAGTTAAGTATATTATTTTAGCTCATTTTCATCTGTTGTTGTTGTTGTCTGCCGTTTTGTGGAACAATGGGACAAATATATTTTGTATGGTGCAAAGCCGTGATCGATAAAGATGGTTTTCGCCCCAATGTAGGTATTATTCTGGCAAACTCCCAAGGACAAGTCCTTTGGGCAAAGCGGTTGGGTTGGGATGCATGGCAATTCCCCCAAGGTGGTATTGATGCGCATGAGACGCCAGAACAAGCCTTATTTAGGGAGCTCAAAGAAGAAATTGGCCTGCTGCCAGAGCATGTAGAGGTGCTTGCTTGCACCCGTGGCTGGCTCAGATACCGTTTGCCTAAGCGAATGATTCGCCAAGGCCAACAGCCTTTATGCATTGGTCAAAAACAAAAATGGTTTTTGTTACGTATGTTGGCACCTGATAATGCGGTTCAAATGGGCACTACTAACAGCCCAGAATTTGATGCGTGGAAATGGGTAAGCTATTGGTATCCAGTGGATCAAGTGGTGTCGTTTAAACGCGAGGTATATCGTCGGGCAATGAAAGAATTGTGTTTACGGCATTCACGTTTGGTTTATCATCATGGTTTGGTTATTCCAAGTCATAGCAAAGGCTAAGATCTTATTGTTCAGCACTGTGAATCAAAGCTTTAAGTAAAAACTATAGGTAGGAATGGAATGCTTCATAGTCTGCGTAAAATAATACAAGCGGTAAGTGCCGCTGAAGATTTGCAATCGGCCCTGAAATTGGTGGTGCATCAAGTTCGACGCGCCATGCGCACAGATGTGTGTTCTATATACCTTTATTTTCCACAAACTGATAATTACGTGCTTATGGCCAGTGAGGGCCTTAATCAGGCCTCTATCGGTTCAGCTTGCCTGTCTTCTGGGCAAGGCTTAGTTGGTTTGGTAGGTCTTAAAGCTGAAACGATTAACCTTAAGCAAGCTGCGCAACACCCCAATTTTCATTACGTACAAGAGACAGGTGAAGAGGCCTTTAGCTCCTTTTTAGGTGTGCCTATTATTCACCACCGTAAGGTGTTGGGTATTTTAGTGGTGCAGCAGCGTGATGAACGCCAGTTTGATACTGAAGAAGAAGCAGTGCTTATTACTTTGTCGGCTCAGCTTGCAGGGTTTATAGCGCACGCAGAGGCTACAGGGGGTGGTTTACGCCATGATGCTTTAGCTGATGGTGAAAGTTTAGACCTGCATTACGAGGGCGTCAGTGGCTCTGGTGGCGTAGCAATTGGACATGTAGCGGTGATTGCCCCGCCTGCTGATCTAAATAAAGTGCCAGATCGTAGGTGTCGTGATGCAGAAACTGAGGTTGAGGCCTTCCAAACCGCTTTAGAAGCGGTTAGACGCAAGATTAAAATAATTAGTCGCACCTTAGCGCGCAACTTAAAAAACCAAGAACAAGAGTTGTTCGAAGTGTATATGCGTATGTTAGACGATAATGCTCTTGCAGGAGAAGTGATTCAGCATATACGTCAAGGTCAGTGGGCCCAAGGCTCTTTGCGCCGCGTGGTACAACAACATATCCGTTCCTTTGAGGCAATGGAAGACCCTTATTTACGAGAAAGAGCGTCTGACATAAGAGATCTTGGGCGACGTATCTTGGCTGAGTTACAACAAACTAATACCGAAGTGCGTAGGTTTGAAGATTCAACAGTGCTGGTCGCTGAAGAAGTAACTGCTGCTATGCTAGCTGAAGTGCCAGTTGATAAGCTTAAGGCTATCATTTCTACATTGGGTTCGAATAACTCTCATGCTGCTATTTTGGCACGCTCCATGGGAATACCTACCATTATGGGCGCAGTAGACTTTCCATATCGTCGCATGGAAGGCCAAGAAGTGGTTATTGATGGTTATATGGGGCGGATATTCCTTAATCCAAGCCAAGACTTAAGGCGTCAGTATGAGCAAGCTATTATTGAAGAGGACTCATTTACTAAAGAGTTAGAAGTGCTCAGACTTGTGCCTGCCCAAACTCGCGACGGCCACACAGTGCCCTTGCTCGTTAATACTAGCTTACCTTTAGATGTGGGTCGTTCACTAGCTCAAGGTGCACAAGGAGTGGGTCTATATCGCACTGAAGTACCTTTTATGATTAAGGAACACTTTCCTTCAGAGAATGAACAAACCCAGTGTTATCGAACTCAGCTACAAGGCTTTGCCCCTCTTCCTGTGACCATGCGAACATTGGATATTGGTGGAGATAAAAACTTACCTTACTTTGCCATAAAAGAAGACAATCCATTTTTAGGTTGGCGTGGTATTCGAGTGACGTTAGATCATCCAGAAATATTTTTGGTGCAAATTCGAGCGATGCTTAAGGCCAGCGAAGGCTTAGATAACCTGCGTATCATGCTGCCTATGATTACTCATGTGAGCGAGATAGATGAATCAATCCGCTGGATTGACCAAGCTTTTTTAGAACTGTGTGAGGAGGGTTATAAGTTAGTGAGGCCGCCCATAGGCGTAATGATCGAGGTGCCTGCTGCTGTGTACCAAGCCAAGCACATAGCCCAGCGTGTGGACTTTATGTCCGTGGGAAGCAATGATTTAACGCAATATATATTGGCCGTTGATAGAGATAATCCTCGGGTGGCGGAGTTGTATCACACTATGCACCCTGCCGTATTAATGGCTTTGCAGCATGTAGTGGATGCTGCTAAATTTGCAGGCATTCCCGTAGGTTTGTGTGGTGAATTAGCGGGTGACCCCGCTGGTGCTTTATTGTTGATGGGAATGGGCTACGATAGCTTGTCTATGAACGCTGCAAGCCTTCCAAAAGTGAAGTCTGTTATTCGCAAATTTAGCCTAACCCAAGCCCAACAAATGTTACACAAAGCCTTAGAACAAGCTGGTGCAGATGGTGTGCAGCAAGTTATTCAAGAAAACCTAAAAGCGGCTGGGCTAACGCGCCTACATAGTCGATATGTGGACAACTAAACCTGCGGCAATGCTCCACATCATAATACCAATAAGACCATCTAGCACTCTCCATGCAGAAGGGTTTTTAAATAAAGGCATGAGCCACTTGGCTCCCCAAGCCAAACTAAAAAACCACATAAAAGATGCGCTCACCGCGCCTAATCCAAACCATAGTTTTTCACTACCAACATATTGGCTGCTAATACCACCCACTAAAACCATGGTGTCTAAATAACAGTGGGGGTTGAGTAAGCTTACACTTGCAGCCACAGTGATGGCTTTAGTAAGTGAGTATTCACTTGAGCTGTCCTCTATATTGATAGTGTGTCCACTGACTGCTGATTTAAACGCCAAAGCCCCATAAATAAACAAAAACACAGCCCCTGCACACGAAATCCATAATAATAAATCCGGTTGTGCTTGTACCAATGCTCCCATACCAAATATGCCTAGGCAGATAAGGCTAGCGTCAGTCAAACTGCAAAAAAGTGCTATTGCGTATTGATGTTGATCACGCAAAGCTCGGTTCAGTAAAAAAGCATTTTGCGCGCCAATAGCAATAATAAGTCCAGCACTAAGTGCTAGGCCATTAAGGAAAATTAAGCTGGTATTCACAGTTCTTCAGACATCCAAGTAAAGTGTTGCGTTAATGGTTTTAAATGGTCAAAACAGGTTTCAAAAACATCCATATTTCCTATACGGTCGCGCAATACACTAATGCAGGAACGGGTGCCATAATCATAGTCTGGTGCGTCAATAAAGCAAGAAGATAATCGCCTTTCCCAGTCAATGGCAATGCCTGTATTAGGTAGTAGATTATCCTGCGCTATAGCTGTATTAAGCATTATCTGTTGCAGGTTTTGGTGCAGTGGAGGTTGGTGTAAAGCGCACATTAAACTGTGTTTAACATGCTTTACTTTGGGCCAGTTACAATCTAGCACGCCATTACTTAGGCCGTATAATCCTGGAGGAAGTACTTTGGGTGGTTGCTGCTCATTATTAGTGCAAAACACCAACTCATGGTTATCCCAGAGCAGTAAATTAAATCCCGCAAACTGATACATTTGAAGAGAGTTTGCATAAGCTAGACTTGTGTCATTTTGGCGTAAAAAATTAATGACTAATTGACCTCGAGTTTTAAAAGCCTCAATACTTGTGCTTTTGTCAGTTGCCTTGCGAAAATTTGTGACGCCAGCCCAGCGGCCATCTTTGTGTATTCCAAGCCATGTGCCCCCTGCGTCTAGGTCTTTGCCTGCAAGTATTTCAATATCTGGCCACCAGTGCATGTTTTTAGTGGGGCGCTGAAGAAATTCATCGCGATTAGCCGCCATAATGAGAGGCCAGTCTGGATTGAGTTGATGGGCGAAAACAATGAGGCACATGAAAGATTGAGTCTCCTAAACTTTGCGCTTATGGGGCTAAGCGTAGATAATAGCTTTTTTATTAGTAAGATGTGAACGAATGATTTTTGTTGCTTATATGGCCCTAGGCGCATTAGCCGGACTTTTAGCTGGGCTCTTTGGTATTGGCGGCGGCATTGTGGTCGTGCCAGCTTTAGTTTTGGCGTTTAATCTTCAGGGTATAAACCCTGAAATAGTATTTTATATGGCGATCGCTACTTCTTTAGCCAATATTATGTTTACGTCTTTATCTGCTATTCGCATCCACCAAAAAAAAGCGTCTATTCAATGGTATTTAGTTAAGCCCATTGCAGTGGGTATGCTGATTGGCTCGTTTGTTGGTGTGAATACCGCTCTTACTATTCCTGCTATTTATTTGCAGGCAAGTTTTGGTGCCTTTGCCATCTTCTTAAGCTTAAGAATGATGTTGTCTCAATCAGGCGAGGGCGCCTCCAATCTGCCTGGTGTTTTGGGCTTAGGTATTGCTGGTGTATTTATAGGCTGGGTGTCAGTGCTTTTTGGTATTGGTGGAGGTAATTTGTTGGTGACTTGGCTATCTAATCGCCAGTTGGTCATGCAAAAAGCAGTGGCCACAGCTAGCGCATGCGGCTTTGCCATCGCAATTTCAGGCGCAGGATCCAATGCGATTTTGGGGTGGGGCAACCCCATGTTACCGGCATACAGTTTAGGCTATATTTATTTGCCAGCGTTGCTTGGTATTGTGGCTACGAGTTTTATTGCAGCTTCTTATGGTTCTGTGATTGCACATCGTTTGTCGGCAAAATTACTCAAACGACTGTTTGCATGGATGCTACTATTAATGGGGCTTAGAATGTTAACTAGTGTTTGGTTTTAAGGATAATAATGCTTACTTTTCCTAATATCGACCCAGTTCTTATACAATTAGGGCCCTTAGCCATACATTGGTATGGCCTGATGTATTTGTTGGCTTTTAGCTCTGCTTTTTGGCTTGGGAGTAGACGAGCTAAGGCTGCTGGATTTAGTAAAGAACAATTAAGTGACGTGATATTCTTTGGTGCTATTGGCGTCGTTTTAGGTGGGCGTTTAGGTTATGTGCTGTTTTACCAGTTTGAAGCTTTTATTCAAAATCCAGGCATGTTGTTGCGTGTTTGGGAAGGTGGAATGTCGTTTCATGGCGGTTTTCTTGGCGTGGTTATCAGTGGTATTTGGTTTGTACGTAAACATCACTTCAAATATCCACAGGTGATGGATTTTGTGGTGCCGCTTGTGCCACTAGGTTTGGGTGCAGGGCGCTTAGGTAATTTTATTGGTGGGGAGCTGTGGGGGCGACCAACTGATATGCCCTGGGGTATGGTGTTTCCCCATGTGGATGCTTTGGCACGACACCCATCTCAGCTATATCAACTGTTACTCGAGGGTTTGCTGTTGTTTGCAGTGCTTTGGGTATACTCAGCCAAACCTAGAGCGCCCTTGCGGGTTTCAGGTTTGTTTTTGCTAGGTTATGGGTTACAAAGATTTTTAGTCGAATTTGCTCGTCAACCTGATGCCCATTTAAATTATGTAGCCTTAGATTGGATGACTCAGGGGCAGTTATTATCTTTACCAATGGTTGCGATAGGGACGTATTTATTAGTACGCAAGACTTCGATTAAAGGTTAAAATACCATGTATCTTATTATCTGGGTGGGTTTTCTATATGCAGCAATATCTTGATTTAATGCGCCATGTACAAGGTACAGGAGCGCTGAAGGAAGACCGCACTGGAACTGGTACTTTGAGTGTTTTTGGCTACCAAATGCGGTTTGATTTGTCCAAAGGGTTTCCTGCGCTGACTACTAAAAAACTACATCTTAAGTCCATTATTCATGAGTTGTTATGGTTTTTACAAGGTTCTACAAACACCCAATATTTAACCGACAATGGAGTACGTATCTGGGATGAGTGGGCAGATGAAAATGGTGACTTGGGGCCAGTGTATGGGTCCCAATGGCGTTCGTGGCCCAAGCCAGATGGTAGCCATATCGATCAAATTAGTCAGCTGATCCAGCAAATAAAAACCAATCCAGACTCGCGCCGGTTAATTGTGAGTGCTTGGAATGTAGCTGATGTAGAGCGTATGGCGTTGCCGCCTTGCCATATGATGTTTCAATTTTATGTAGCTAATGGCAAGTTGTCTTGTCAGCTCTATCAGCGTAGTGCCGATATTTTCTTAGGTGTACCTTTTAATATTGCAAGTTACGCATTGTTAACCATGATGGTGGCTCAGGTTTGTGACTTGGAGGTTGGAGATTTTGTGCATACGCTAGGTGATGCACACCTGTATTCAAACCATTTAGAGCAAGTTGAGCTTCAATTGTCTCGTGATACCATGGTATTGCCCACAATGCATATCAATCCTTGCGTGAATAACATTTCCGACTTCACTTTTGATGATTTTCAACTGCATGATTATCAGTCTCATCCACATATTAAAGGGGTTGTTGCAGTATGACTATTGCCTTAATCGTGGCTGCTTCGCAAAATAATGTGATCGGTCGCAATAATGAATTGCCTTGGCACTTACCCGGGGACTTGCAGTATTTTAAAACCATGACACTAGGTAAACCTGTCATCATGGGGAGAAAAACCTTTGAATCTATAGGCAGACCCTTACCAGGAAGAGACAATATCGTCATAAGCCGTCAAACAGATTATGCTGCGAAGGGGATTGAGGTAGTATCAAGCCTAGAGCAGGCAATAGCTCTAGGTGAAAATATTAATCTCATTAATGGCATACAAGAAGTGATGATTATTGGTGGTGCGCAAATATATGAAAAGTCTTTAGACTTAGCTGATCGGGTATACCTAACAAGAGTTCAGTGCAAGGTGGAAGGTGACGCCTACTTTCCAGCTTTAGATGATGATGAGTGGCAAGAAATTGCTCGTGAAGACATTACAGCTAAAGAGTCCAATCCCTTTGATTTTAGCTATTTAGTGTTGGAACGTAAGTAAATACACTATATAAGCCATGCCATTACTTTTGGGTAATGGCATGGCTTTACTATACTTTTACCACCTTTTTAAGGTGGCCTAATCTAGCAAGCTAATATCGCGAATAGCGCCCTTGTCAGCGCTGGTCACTGTGCTGGCGTAGAATCTAAGTGCAGAGCTAACCTTACGTGGGCGCTCAGCTGTAGGCTTCCAGCCCTTCTTGCCCATCGCATTCATCGCTTCGCGGCGATGACTAAGCTCCTCATCACTAACTAACACGTCAATGGTGCGATTAGGAATATCAATACGAATACGGTCGCCGTGCTCAACCAAGGCAATGTTGCCTCCACTAGCAGCTTCTGGCGACACGTGACCAATTGACAATCCAGAGGTGCCGCCAGAGAAGCGGCCATCAGTCAGTAAGGCGCAGGCCTTACCTAAACCTTTGGTTTTAAGATAACTGGTAGGGTATAACATTTCCTGCATACCTGGACCGCCTTTGGGGCCTTCATAACGAATGACAACCACATCACCTTCTTTGACTTTGTCACCCAAAATATCGGCTACTGCCTGATCTTGGCTTTCACAAATGTAAGCAGGTCCTTCAAATAACCAAATGCTTTCATCAACACCTGCGGTCTTAACCACGCAGCCATCTTGTGCCAAATTACCTGTAAGTATAGCTAGACCACCTTCAGTGGAGTATGCGTTGGCCAAGTTGCGTACACAGCCATCAACACGGTCATCATCAACACTTGGCCAGCGAGTCGCTTGGCTAAATGCAGTTTGCGTGGGAATACCTGCAGGACCTGCTTGGTAGAACTTTTTAACTGCCAAATCGTCAGTGACAGTAATGTCCCATTTGGCCAATGCTTCAGACATGGTATTGCTGTGCACTGTGGGTAATTCTGCGTGTAGTAAACCTGCGCGATTAAGTTCGCCCAAAATTGCAAACACACCACCCGCACGGTGAACGTCTTCCATGTGGTACTTGGGTGTACTAGGTGCAACTTTACATAATTGCGGTACTCTGCGAGAAAGCTCGTCAATATTGCTCATGTCAAAGTCAATCTCACCTTCTTGGGCTGCTGCTAGTAAGTGTAAAATCGTATTGGTAGAGCCACCCATTGCAATGTCTAAAGTCATGGCGTTTTCAAACGCCTTAAAGCTAGCAATGTTTCTTGGTAGAGCGCTTTCATCATCATTTTCATAATAACGCTTACACAGCTCTACTACGGTGCGACCTGCCTCTAAAAATAACTCTTTGCGATCTGCGTGTGTTGCCAATAAGCTGCCATTACCAGGTAAAGATAAGCCTAAAGCTTCTGTTAGGCAGTTCATGGAGTTGGCGGTAAACATACCAGAGCAAGATCCACATGTAGGACAAGCTGAACGTTCATATTCAGCAACTTCTTCATCACTAGCGCTATCATCAACAGCGATGACCATTGCATCAACAAGATCTAACTTACGATCACCTAGTTTCGTTTTGCCTGCTTCCATCGGGCCACCTGAAACAAAAACACAAGGAATGTTTAGGCGCATGGCGGCCATAAACATTCCTGGAGTGATTTTGTCGCAGTTAGAAATACACACCATTGCATCCGCACAATGGGCATTGACCATATATTCTACAGAGTCCGCAATAATGTCCCGTGATGGCAAAGAATAAAGCATGCCGTCATGACCCATAGCAATACCATCGTCCACAGCAATAGTATTAAATTCTTTAGCTACACCACCTACTTTCTCGATTTCTCGTGCAACCAATTGCCCCATATCTTTTAGGTGAACATGGCCTGGAACAAATTGGGTAAACGAGTTACATACGGCAATAATGGGCTTTTGAAAGTCGGAATCAGTCATGCCAGTTGCACGCCATAAAGCACGTGCGCCTGCCATATTACGGCCAGAAGTGGAGGTTTTAGAACGATAAATGGGCATGAGATAGGTGCCTTATAATAAAAGTTATTAAAGTGGTTATGGTAATTCTTTACTAAATACTTTTGAATTACGTTGAAAATTGTATAACGACTGCCTGCTTGTAGGTAAGTGCTCTAAGTCCGCAGCAACAAAACCATTTTCTATAAACCAATGAGAGGAGGCCGTAGTCAGTACAAAGAGTGCTTGTAGACCCATATGGCTAGATTGCTTTTCTATATGACGCAGCAATATTTGGCCCCTATCCCCCCCACGATAATCAGCGTCGATGGCCATGCAAGCTAGCTCACCCTGGCGTGCATCATCAAATGGATATAATGCAGCACACCCAATAATAGCATTGTCTCGTTCAATCACACTAAAGTAATGAATTTCAGACTCAAGTAATTCACGTGAGCGGCGCACTAATACGCCATCATCTTCTAGGGGGCGAATAAGTTGTAAGATTCCACCCACATCATCAATACAGGCGTTACGAACTTGCTCGTAGCTTTCCTTTATTATCATAGTACCTGAGCCATCACGACTAAATAGCTCACTTAACAAAGCGCCATCTTCTTGATAGCTTAGCAAGTGTCCTCGGTCTACTCCAGCATCACAAGCTTTGGATAACACGTCAATATTCATGGATAAGTCGGTCCAACTATCCCCACTATTTTGATGCTGGTGCACTAAACGATGGCCGGCCTTGGTGAGTAACTCGGCCACTTGCTCGCCACGTGAATTGGTGATGCCTTTATCAGCTCCAAACACTATTAACTTGTCAGCTTGCAGGCTTGCGGCCACACGGCCTGCAACCTGCGCTGCAGCAAGGTTAAACGTTTCTCCAGTGGGGGAGTATCCCAAACATGAAATAAGCACAAGATTACCGTCATCCAGTTGCTTGCCAATAGCTTGCGAATCTACCCGCCTTACTTCTCCAGTATAAGAGAAGTCGACGCCGTTTTTTACGCCAATCGGACGCGCTGTAATAAAGTTTCCACGACTGGTACGAATTCTAGAGCCCTGCATCGGCGAATTGGCAATGCCCATAGAAAAACGGGCCTCTAATTGCATGGCTTGGCGGCCTACAGTAGATTGAACTAAAGCCAGCTGCTCTAGATCTGTAATGCGCAAACCGTTATGAAATTGCGCTTGCACTAAAGCTTTGCTGCATGCTTTTTGTATTTGAGGTCGACTACCATGCACTAATACTAATTTAACACCTAAACTGTTGAGCAAGTTTATATCATGAATAGTATGGGAAAAATTATGGTGAGCTAAGGCTTCGCCAGGTAAATAAATAACAAAAGTTCGTCCGCGGTGAGCGTTAATATAGGGCGCAGAATGGCGAAACCAGTTTACATATTGCTGATTGGTCTCGATCACTTTAGATTACCTGTCGCTTTGGTATGAGAAGGGTACTATTAAGCCGCGCTAATGCGCTTGTGTCAATCACACAAAGGCGACTTACTTAGAAAAAATGAGTCATATAAAATTTAATGGCACAAAGAATCATCTATTGCTTGATTGTAGGGGAATTTTTCCGTTAGGGTCTATACTAAACGCAGCGATAACAAGCGGCAAATCAGTATAATTTTGCATCAGCAATAGCCACTCTGTGGGCATATATTTTTAGGAGTAATGGGTATGGCGATTATTGTCGCGCCAGAAAATCAACATGTCATAGACGCACTCAAGAGCTCATTAAAAGACGAGCTAATGCAGTGGTTTGAAGCCTTTACGCCATCCATAAATTCTCCTTGGCATCATCATGACACACAGCTACAACTAATTAATGTCATTACTGCTAGCCCATTTGTAGCAAGAACGCTCTCACTAAATCCTCAGCTATTGGATTACAACTTTGTGATCAGTGCTTTTTCTAAAGTTCAGTTGCAGGCTTTGTTAGCGCAAAGTATGAGTAAAGTCACTAACGAGACTCAGCTAAACCGGTGTTTAAGGCAATTTAGAAAAGCCCATCAAGTCCGCTTAATATGGCGTAATCGTTGTTGTTTAGGCACCAGCCAAGAGTTAGTTGAAGAGTTATCTAACCTTGCTGATATTTGTGTGGGTGAAGCTTTGACCTGGCTGCACCAGGACAGTATTAAACAATGGGGGCAACCTACAAGCCTTGATGGGCAGCCACAAGAGTTGGTGGTGTTAGGTATGGGTAAGCTTGGTGGTAAAGAGCTTAATTTATCTTCTGATATAGATCTGATTTTTAGTTTTCCAGCAGGAGGCCAAACCCAAGGTGGCAGGCGTAGTATCGATAACCAACAATTTTTCATTCGGTTAGGACAGCGTTTAATTCAAACTATTGATTTGGTTACAGCAGATGGTTTTGTCTTTCGGGTAGATATGCGTCTAAGGCCATATGGTGCCAGTGGTGCATTATCCCTAAGCTTTGATGCTATGGAAATATATTATCAGCAACAAGGGCGTGAATGGGAAAGGTATGCATTTATTAAAGCTCGAGTGATTGCTGGTAATCAAGATCAGGGTCGTGTGTTGTTAGAGCTTTTGAGACCCTTTGTGTATCGGAGGTATTTAGATTTTAGTGCTATTGAATCTTTACGTAGTCTTAAACAAATGATTGCTAGTGAGGTACGCCGGCGTGGTTTACACCAAAATGTGAAGTTGGGTGCTGGTGGTATTCGTGAGGTAGAGTTTATTGCCCAAGCATTTCAACTTATTCGTGGAGGGCGAGATATTCGGCTGCAAACCAGTAGCTTAATGTCGGTATTAGACTTATTGCCTGAGACTGCCGGTTTGGCGTCTGAAGAAGTGGAGACTTTACGCCAACATTATTGGTTTTTGCGTGATGTTGAGCACGCCCTTCAGGCGGTTGAGGACCAACAAACCCAAGACTTACCTGCCCAAGAGTCTGAGCAAGCACGACTCGCTTTTGCTTTAGGTTTTTTTTGCTGGAATGACTTACAAACGAAGATTAACCTTGCAAGGGATTTTATACATCAACAATTTGAGCTGGTGGTGGCACTAAAAGAGGATGATAAAGTACAAGGCCAAGATCATCAATTAATTCAACTGTGGGAGGAAATATCTCACAGTGCCAGACAAGAAGAGCAGTTTACACTTCAGTCGCAGTGGCAAGACATATTAAGCCAAGCAGGCTTTGCTGATGCAGACAATATATTGCAACACTTATGGTCGCTGCATCAAAGCCGTTCTGCGCAAACAATGCAGCCAGTAGCACAAGAGCGATTAGCTAAGTTAATGCCAAAAATTTTGCAGATATCAGCTCAACAAAATGATTCTGCCCTTACTTTGTCTCGCGTACTGGTGCTTATTGAAGCTGTATTAAGGCGTTCTGTCTATTTGGTGCTATTGCTAGAAAATCCAACAGCGTTAAAGTTGTTGGTGGAACTTTGTTCTGCTAGTTCATGGTTTTCTGACTTTTTAGCACGCCAGCCTTCATTGCTTGATGAGCTATTGGACGTTAATAGTTTATTTAACGTACCTGATGCTGTGGAGCTAAAGCAGGAGTTAGCACAAAATCTTTTACGCCTGCCAGAAGACGACACAGAGCAGCTAATGGAAGCGCTTAGGCATTTTAAACATGCCCATTTGTTGCGTATTGCAGCCCAAGAGGTCACAGGGCGTTTGCCATTAATGAAAGTTAGTGATCAGCTGACCTACGTTGCTGAAGCGGTGGTGGCCCAAGTCCAGCACCTTTCATGGCGTGAGCTGAGCCTGCGGCATGGGCATCCTCAAAATGAACATGGCCCAAGTGATGATTTTATCGTTGTGGGTTATGGAAAAGTAGGTGGGTGGGAACTTAGCTATGGGTCGGATTTAGATTTAGTATTTATTTATGACATGCCTTCTCAAGCCGAAACTGATGGCCCTAAACCCATATCTAATAGTGTATTTTTTACGCGCCTTGGTCAGCGCATGATTAACTATTTGAATACGCTCACAGCAGCAGGGCAGCTATATGAAGTGGATATGCGCCTAAGGCCAGATGGAGCTAAAGGTTTATTAGTGTCTACTTTGACAGCGTTTACTCAATACCAATTACATGAGGCATGGACCTGGGAGCATCAAGCCCTTGTCAGAGCAAGGCCTCTTTCGGGTAGTCATCAGTTGTCTAACGACTTTATTGCTGTGCGTAAACACATATTATCTCAAGTTAGAAGCAGCACTTCTGTAAAGCAGGACGTAGTAAAAATGCGAGAAAAAATGCGTCACCAGCTTGCCAGTAAACCAAATGCAGACGGCCAGACGCTAAAATTTCATCTAAAGCATGATGAGGGTGGCATTGTTGATATTGAATTCATGGTGCAGTACGGTGTGCTCGCATACGCTCATCAGTGCCAAGCACTCCTTAGCTATACCGATAATATTCGTATTTTAGACGCTTTTGAAAAACAATTAATTCTAAGTACATCAGATGCCCATGATTTACGTGAGGCATATCAAAAGATGAGGGCTGCTGAGCACCGACTCACACTACAGAATAAGGCAGGGGAAGTGTCTATTGACGACTTACAAGAACATAGGTCCAAGGTGAAGAATATTTGGGCTGCCACGATGATGTCTTAAATATCTTTCTCAAAACGCTCAACTATAAGGCTTTAATAGATATCAGGGCTGTTTTTTGGGCGTGTTTTAAAACGTCGATGTAACCACAAGTACTGAGTGGGCTTAAGGCGAACTTTGGCTTCAATAGCGGCATTTAAAACCGCGGCATCTGCCTCTAACTGCCCACTTGGGATACTAGCCAAACTGTCAGTAATGCTAAGCAAGTATGCTTGATCAAGTTGAGTGCGGTGGTGACTAAACTGAAGCACCTTAGCTCCAGTGGCAGAAGCCAGGCGACTTATAATAGGGGTAGTCGCTGTATCTATGCCAAAAAAAGGTGCAAACACGGAGCGCTGTGGCCCAACGTCTTGATCTGGAGCAAGCCATACTATGTTGCCTTGTTTGAGTAAACGTATGACTTGTCGAATATCTCCTCGCTCTACTATTCCTGGCAGATGGGTTAAGCGTCCTCGGCGAATTATACAGTCCATTAGTGCATTGCCATGGCGCTGGTAAGTGGCATAATACGGATAATGTTGAGCTAGTAAAATACCACCTAAATCGAGGCTCGTATAATGAGCACCGACTAGAAGTACGCCACGCCCTTGAGTTTGGGCTTGTTCTATTAGTGCGCCGCCTTCAATCGAAACCCTTTGAGTTAGATTTTTGTGGGAACTCCACCACGCCATAGCGGTCTCAATAATGCCAATGCCATTGTCTGCAAACGTTTGACGTACCATCAGGCGCTGCTGTGCAGTATTTAAATCACTAAAGCACAGGGCTATATTGGTTTGTGTAATAGATCTTCTGCGGCTAGATAGCTGATATAATAGCCATCCAATCGCTCTACCAGCTGCCATGCGCCAGGCCCACGGCAAGGCGATAATTAAGCGAAGAATGCTCAATCCAAACCAAATAGGCCAGTACTTTAGGCTGTAAAACTTGGCGAGTGAGGGTTTAATGAGAGGCATATAGTGTTCGAACAAAGTTATTAAATAAATGACTAAATGAGTTATGAACTTAATTAGCCTGATATTATGCTAATCAATTAACAACAAAGTGATAGTTTACACTGAGCTAGCAATACCAGCTAGAGAAACTAATCTACTATCCATTTAAGGACAATAAATGAGTAAGCCTTTAAGCCCAGATACGACTGTTAGCGCTGGGCCTCCTTTAGCGGCTTGGAAAGCCTATAAGCGTTTATTGGGCTATGTGTTTCAACACAGGTTAGTGTTTGGTGTTAGCATTATTGGTTTTGTGCTTTTTGCACTGACCCAACCTGCGTTTGCCAGCTTAATGGAATACATGGTGGACAGTGTAGGAAGTAGTGACGCAGATGCTCGCATTATTATACCTGTAGCAGTAGTGGCTATATTTTTTGTACGTGGTATTGGTTTCTTTTTGGGTAACTATGGCATCACCTACGTGGCTAGACGTGTAGTTCATCAGATACGCTTAGATATTTTTGATCGACTGTTAGTTCTCCCAGCTAAGTTTTATCATACCAATTCATCTGCAACCTTATTGTCAAAGCTTACTTTTAACGTTGAGCAGGTGACAGGTGCAGCAACGGATGCGTTAAAGATATTTGTTCGTGAAGGGCTCACAATCGTTGGCTTGCTAAGCTACATAGTGTATTTAAATTGGCAGCTCTCGTTGGTGTTTTTGACTGTGGGGCCATTTATTGGTTGGGTAGTAAATAAAGCATCTAAACGCTTTAGAAATATTAGCGCCAATTTGCAAGATAGTATGGGGCAAGTGACGGCCAGCGCTAGTGAAGCGATTAAGGGTTACGAAGTAGTAAGAGTGTTTGGAGGGCAAGACCAGGAGCGAAAGGCCTTTGGTGCTGCAAGTAATAACAACCGTCAACAGGCGATGAAATTAGCGTTGGCAGAATCTATTTCTACACCATTGGTGCAAATGATTGTGGGCTTAGCGATGGCCGGTTTAATCTATTTAGCCTTGCACCCTAGTATCATCGACGCTATGAGCGCTGGGCAGTTTATTGCCTTTATTACCGCTTCTGGCATGCTCACTAAGCCATTGCGCTCTATGACTGAGATTAATAGTATTTTACAACAAGGCATTGCGGCTTCGCAGAGTATCTTTTCTTTGTTGGATGAAGCTCCAGAAGTAGATCAGGGCACTAAATCTATAGGTCGAGTTAAGGGGCTGATCACCTTTAATAATGTTAATTTTAGTTATGACAAACAACCCTTATTGAATAAGGTCAACATTGTTATACAGCCTGGCCAAGTTGTTGCATTGGTAGGGCGTTCAGGCAGTGGTAAGTCCACTTTAGTGAATTTGTTATTGCGTTTTTATGAGCCTCAGTCTGGCCAGATTTTGTTAGATGACAATGATATTCAAGACCTTAGCCGAGTCGACTTACGTCGACAAGTGGCGCTAGTTAACCAACAAGTCGTATTGTTTAATGGCACTATTGCACAGAACATTGCTTACGGCGCTATGAAGAATTCTAGTGAAGAGCAAATATTAGCAGCCGCTAAGGCCGCGCGAATCACAGAATTTACAGATCGCATGAGCTTGGGGCTAGATACCATGATAGGGGAGTCTGGAGTCCTTTTATCTGGCGGCCAGCGCCAGCGCATAGCTATTGCTAGAGCGTTATTAAAAGATGCACCTTTGCTGGTGTTTGATGAAGCCACCTCGGCACTGGATACAGAATCTGAGAGGCATATACAAGCTGCGCTTGAAGAGGTGATATTAGGGCGCACCACTTTAGTTATTGCACACCGCCTTTCAACCATAGAGCAAGCTGATGTAATTTTGGTAATGGATAAGGGTCAATTAGTAGAGCAGGGAAGTCATCAGGAGTTAATGGATAAAGAGGGTATTTATGCTCGCCTGCATCAATTGCAGTTTCAGTCTTCTCGACCAGCTCAAGTAGCTAAAGATGATACAGGATTAAGTGATGGCTAATAAGTTATATAGCGTTAAGCGCGTGGTAAAAGCATGCGGTTATTCTTGGCGTGGTCTGGTGTTTGCATGGCGCAACGAAACTGCGTTTCAGCAAGAGATCCTAGCTTTTTTAGTGCTATTTCCACTGGCTTTGTGGTTGCCGGCAACGCATTTAGAAAGTGCAATATTGATAATGAGCTTGTTTTTTGTGCTTATTGCAGAGCTATTTAATACCGCAGTTGAAGCAGCGATAGATCGCCACGGTGATGAGCAGCATCACTGGTCTGGGGTAGCTAAAGATGTAGCTTCTGCTGCAGTGCTTTTAGCTTTGGTGCAATGTGCTTTGGTGTGGGCGCTAGTGCTGCTCTAATACACCAGCATTAGGGTAGCTTTTCCAGCATGGCTGCTATTTGTTGGCGCACAGTTACTGGACTATAGTGGTCTATTACAGTTAGATAAGCGGCTTCACACAAAGCATGTTGTTTTTGTGCATCTAAATTAATAGCTGCAGCTATGGCATTGGCTAAGCTATCAGCGTTAATATCACACAATAAGCCATTGTCTTGATGCTTAATAATGCCCTGTGGGCCTCCACATCGGGTGGCAACCACAAGCCGTTTACGTGCCATGGCTTCGATCACTACCATGCCAAAGGTTTCACTACGAGAAGGCAGGCAAATAATGTCTGCACCATCAATAAATACATCGCGCTTTTGGTTGCTTATCCAGTCTAAACGCTGAGTAATGTCGCTTAAGCCTAATTTTTTAATCAAAGTGTTTATCTTGTTATTCCAGCGCCCTTTTCCTGCAATGACAAGCCTAAATTCTATATTACGATGATGTAAAATGGCAGCCGCTTGTAACAGTAGGTCTTGACCTTTAGTGCGGCGCATAATGCCCATGCTGGCAATCACAGGGATAGATTGGAACGGCCTAGATTTGGGTTCAGTGGCGTTTAGCTCAACTAAATTAGGAATAATTTCTATTGCACCTGTGTAGCCTTTTTTGCGGGCAAATTTAGCCACTACAGGTGAAACACAGACCAATAGATCTGCTGCATTTATGCCGGCGCTATTGTAACTGTGTAAAATAAGTACTAATTGACAATTTGCTGGCAAAGCTGCTCTTACAAGCTGGGCATCGATAGGTTTGTGAACGATGACCAAATCCACATCTTGTTGAGCAAAAAGTAGTCTAAGCTTTTTGATTGCAATGTGTTTTAATAGTGGCAAGCGTGTGCGCGGATAATCCAGCAGTACATAATCGTGCTTGCGTTGTTTTAGTAAAGGCTCTAATTGTGCATTTGGACGGATGACGCAAGTGACTTGATGGCCCAATTGGCGTAAATTGTCACTGTAATGCAAAAAAGTCTGCTTGGGGCCGCCTAGGTCTTTACCAGAGATAAGGTTGACGATTTTCATTGTTGTTGGCGTCACTAATAATAAAAGTTAACATTAGTTTAACAAACAAAAGGTTATTTTGTACCCGTGGCACTCTTTGTTTACACCTCTTTATGTTATTTAGCTTTACCTTTTGGCATGGTCTTGCACTTGCTGTTCATATGGCGTCGCCCTGAGTTTCGTGCAGGCTTTTTTCAGCGTTATGGATGGCTACCAAAAAAACAACATCACCCTGTGTTAATTCATGCCGCAAGTGTGGGTGAGCTTAATGCTATTGCACCTTTAATAAACGCTATTATTAGCCATCTAAAACTTCCTGTTCTTTTGACCACTACCAGTGTCACTGGGCAAGTCCGATGCCAACAGTTATTTGCGGCTAATGGCCGTGTCAGTTGGGCTTTCTTGCCCTTTGACCTTGGGCTAGCAAACAAACTGATGTTATGGCGTGTTAAGCCACGGGCAGTTTTGTTAGTTGAGACAGAGCTATGGCCTAATTTAATCGCAAGTTGCGCCCGGGAAAAAATCCCTACTATTTTGGTTAATGGGCGCTTATCAGAACGATCCGCCAAAGGCTACGCACGTTGGCCATGGCTGGTGGCGCCAATGCTCCAAAAAATTACTGCATTATTAGTGCAAGATCAAGCGACAGCGCAGCGGTTTTTAAGCTTAGGTGCTGCATCTAATACAGTTTCAGTTCTGGGTAGTTTAAAATATGATTTAGTCATGCCTGACAGCTATCTTGATGTGACAACGATGGTAGCTGGAGGTCTGTGTTTTGTGTGTGGTAGCACCCGAAGTGGCGAGGAGGCTAGTCTATTACAAGCTTGGTCGCAGTTGCCTGCACATATTGAAGGTACCCTTGTGCTTGTGCCAAGACATCCACAACGATTTGAAGAAGTGGCAGACTTATGTCAACAATCAGGCCTGCCCTGGTTAAGGTATACCCAAGTAAGTAAGCCAAGCAATGCTCAAATCCCAAGTTTTATTGACTCCCAACAGCATTCTCGCAGGGTATTTTTGGTAGATGCCATGGGCGTGCTGTTTGATTTTTACCGCTGTGCGGATGTTGTTTTTGTAGGTGGAAGCTTAGCCGATAAAGGGGGGCATAATCCCTTGGAGCCTGCTACTTTAGGTAAGCCTGTGCTTATGGGGCCAAATTGTTTTAATTTCACCCAAGTGTGTGACCAACTAGAGCAAGTGCAGGCGTTGAAAGTGACTACCAGTGCGCATTTATTAAAAGATATGACTTCGCTATTAATAGACCCTTTGCTAAGAGAGTCTATGGGGGCAGCAGGTGCACAGCTTGTGAATCAACAAAAGGGCGCGCTTGCACGAAACCTACTATTTATAGAGGCTGTGTTTGAGCAGGCCCTAAAAGAGTGATGAATGCCGGGTTATCAAAACGCTGGTTGTGGTTTAGTAGTATTAGTTTTAGTCTAGTATTGATGCCACTATTATTGGCCATTGTTTCATTTGCTTCCTATATCTGGCAGGCACAATGGTTAAGCTATATTTTTGATACATATACTTGGCGTGTGGTTTGGTTTTCTTGGTGGCAGGCCAGTTTATCAACTCTAATTAGTTTGTCTGCGGCTGTGTTAGTGGCCCGGGCATTAGCGCGCAGGCAGTCTTTTGTAGGGCGGTGGTTGTTGCTTAGGTGTTTTAGTGTGGCATTAGTTGTGCCTACCATTATTGCTGTGTTTGGTATCATCTTGTTGCATGGCAAATACGGTTACGTCAATCAGTTGTGGTCTTGGTTTGGTGGCCAGCCCCAAAGCTATGTCTACGGTATTACGGGCATTTTGTTAGCTCATGTATTTTTCAACTTACCCTTGGCCACTCGAATTTTATTGCAGAGACTAGAAGCCATTAATGGGGAAACTTGGCGTTTATCAAGTCAGCTAGGTATGAACTCAAAGGATTTATGGCGTCATATTGAGTGGCCACACATTAAAGGAGTGCTGCCTCAATTGGCAGCCCTAGTATTTGCCTTGTGCTTCACTAGCTTTGCTATAGTGATGACCTTGGGTGGCGGACCTAAAGCCACTACCATTGAAGTGGCTATTTTTCAGGCTATACGGTTTGACTTTGATATTGCCAAAGCGGTGTATTTAAGCCTATTACAGATGGTTTTTTGTGGTGTTATTTTATGGGCAGGGTTGAGACTTGGAAGGCCTATTGATATTTTTGTGAGCATCCAAACATCTACTAAAAACCTGCGACCAGACCTCAAGCCATTTTGGGGTATTGTGAGTGATACGTTGGTATTGGTGCTGGCGACTTTATTGGTGTTGGTGCCGCTGTTAGCGGTAGTGATCGCGGGTATTAACACTGCTTGGTTTGATGTTTTGTTTGACCTGCGATTGTGGAACGCGTTCAATAATACCTTGTGGGTAGCCCTAGGGTCAGCTTCTGTGAGCCTATTAATGGCCTCGGGGTTGCTGCTTGCCCAGCGTCATTGGCGTGATCGTAACGCATCGGCAGCTTTAGCCGTAGAATGGATGGGATCTGTGATTTTAGTTGTACCACCATTAGTATTAGCCACAGGGCTATTTATAGGTCTGAACCGCCATGTAAACATATTCGCTATTAATCTTTATATTGTTGTATTAGTAAACGCTCTTATGGGGCTGCCTTATATGTTACGTGTTTTGTCAGTTGCCTATTTGAAAATTGATAAAGATTATGGACGACTATGCAGTAGCTTAGGCGTGCAAGGTTGGCATCGACTACAACAGGTTGAGTGGCCTATATTGCGCAAACCTATCAGTTTGGCATTAGCTTTAGTTGCAGCTATGTCAGCGGGCGACCTAGGGGTGGTTGCTTTGTTTGGTAGCCCAGACATACAAACTTTGCCATTACTTATGTACCAGCGCTTGGGCAGTTATCAAAGTGATGCGGCAGGAGTGACTGCAGTAGTTTTGCTAGGGTTATGCCTGACTATTTTTGTGGTTTTAGAGCGTCTAGTAGGAGGCAAAGGTGATTAATTTTAAGCAAGTAAGTTGCTGTTTAGGACAGCAGCAATTTCTTTATGATTTGCAAATCGCTCAAGGTCAGGTGGTAGCTATCATGGGCGCTAGTGGCTCTGGCAAGTCAACTTTACTCAATTTGCTTGCCGGATTTATAACCACCGATGATGACGCAGCTAGAATTATCATTGGCGATCAACGGGTAGATTTGCTTGAGCCTGCAGTAAGGCCTGTGACAACTTTGTTCCAAGAGCATAATCTGTTTGCCCATATGTCAGCATTTAATAACTTAGCTTTAGGGATACGGACAAGTCTCAAGTTGAGCGAGATTGAAAAAACCCAAGTCGATAAAGCGCTAGAACAGGTAGGCCTGAAAGGTTTAGGGTCGCGCTTGCCAAAGGAACTTTCAGGAGGTCAAAGGCAAAGAGTGGCATTAGGGCGCGCGTTGGTTCGCCGCAAACCTGTATTGTTGTTAGACGAGCCCTTTAGTGCATTAGATCCAGCGTTAAGGCAAGAAATGTCAGCTCTAGTTAAGCGCTTGGCAATGCAGAATCAATTGACGGTATTGCTTGTAACCCATGAGCCTAAAGACGCTTTAGAGCTGGCCAATACTGTGGTCTTTATTGAGGCAGGTAAAGTTCATTGGACTGGGCCTAGTGCCGCTTTTTTGCAGCACAAGGATACGCATATTAAAGCCTATTTAGGTCAAAGCTGCTAACCTTACATTATTGCTACGAGGTGAGATAACATGATGCATAACGACGATAAACCATGGGCCAACAAGCAAATTTTAAGTCCATTTCCAGAGGTTCCTGTGACCTTAGAGCATGATAATCATGTGCTCATTATCGGTGCAGGTATTTCTGGCCTAGCAAGTGCTTGGTTTTTGCAGCAACAAGGCTTTGTTGTCACTGTGTTGGAAGCAGGCAACCAAGTCGGTGGCAACTTACAAAGTGTACAAAAGCATGGTTGCCAATGGGAGCGTGGGCCCAATTCTTTCATCAATAATCGACCAGCTATGGCGCAGCTTATTGAACAAGTGGGTTTAAAGCCCCACATTGTTCTGGCAAACAAAGCCGCTCATAGACGTTACATTGGAAAAAAAGGTGCTATGCTGGCCTTGCCTTCGAATATTAAAGAAGCCCTTACCACGGGAGTGCTTAGTACTTTTGGGAAACTAAGATTACTGATTGAGCCCTTCGTTGGCAAAGCCACATCTGAAGAGAGTATCGCCGAACATGTTAGGCGAAGGCTAGGCCATGAAATGCTTGATTGGTTGATTGACCCATTTATCTCTGGTGTATTTGCAGGTGATCCAGAAAAGCTCTCAGTGCGTGCTGCAGTGCCTAAGATCTATGCTTTGGAGTCTGAGTATGGGTCTATGATTATAGGTGGCGTGGCGAAAATGAAAGCCAAATCGCGTCAAAAAAAGCTTGAAAAAGAGCAAGGTATTTCATCCCTAGATGGTGTGATGATGAGCTTTGCTGGTGGTTTATACCAACTGCCTGCCACCTTGGCACAAAAGCTAGGCCCAGCTATCTCACTCAACACTCAAGTGGATAATATTACCTATAGTGCGCAGTTTGGTTATCAAGCTATGTCGGGTGATCAAATTTGGCAAGCATCGCAGGTCGTCTTAGCCGTGCCTGCAGCTCAGGTGGCTAGACTAATAGACGATTTAGTGCCCACAGATGAAGCGTTATTAATGCAAGCCAAGGCGTGCTTGCAAGCTATTGATTACCCTGCTGTCGCTAGCATCACTATGGCCTTCAATAAAGATCAAATCGAGCATGCTTTAGATGGTTTTGGTTGTTTATTGCCTACTAAAGAAGGTAAGCAAACATTAGGTGTGTTATTCCCATCGAGTATTTTTTCTCAAAGGTGCCCAGATGATCAACACCTTATCACTGTGTTTATTGGTGGTGGTCGTGGGCAACATGCAATGACCTTAACACCACAGCAAAGAACAGATCTTGTGATGCTAGAACTATCTCCCTACCTGGGCATTCAAGGACAGCCTTTATGGCATGAAGAAAGTTTATGGCCCAAAGCTATTCCTCAGTATCAATTAGGGCACCTACCTAAGGTTGCTTTAATAGATGAGGCACTAGCACAGTTTCCTGGATTACATCTGCGCAGCAACTGGCGTGATGGTGTGGCTGTGGGTGATTGCGTTGAAAATGCCCTCCAGTTAGCCAATATGATGAGCCAGAAGTTAATCAAAGTTCAGACAAAGACTGAGACCATAACGTAAGCCACAATACAGCCACCCTCCAAACATCAACAACAGGATAACCGACAGTCATGTACAAACCCGTGCTTAACCAATCAGATGTGCGTATAGCCGATCGAAAAACTGTATACCAAGGTTTCTATCAAGTACAAAAGGTCAAGTTGCAGCATCGTTTGTTTCAAGGTGGCTGGAGCAAAGTGCTAGATCGAGAATTAGTGTTGCGTTTGCCTGCTGTGGCGGTGCTCATGTACGATGCCACCACCGATCAAGTGGTATTAATCGAACAATTTCGAGTGGGTGCTATGACTCATGAAGAAGGCCCATGGCAGCTGGAAATGGTGGCGGGCATGATTGATACATTAGAAACACCAGAACAGGTTGCCGTTAGAGAGTGTAAAGAAGAGTCTGGGGCTATTATTGATCAAAATGATTTAGAGTTAGTATGTAAATATTTGGTCTCCTCTGGAGGCAGTAATGAAACCTTAGCAATCTACTGTGCGCCTGTAGATGCTAGCCAAGTAATTGGTGTGCACGGGTTGGCTACAGAAGGTGAGGACATTCAAGTGTGTGTTTTAGAACGCCAGGCTTTAGGGCAGATGTTAGAGCAAGGTAAGCTGACCAATGCGGCTACCATTATCGCTGCCCAGTGGCTTCAACAGCATCATCTTAGGCTGCAAAAGCAGTGGAGTAGGGCATGACGTTACATATTGCACAAATTACTGATTGTCACTTGCAAGAGAATCCTAATACGCCCTATAAGGGGATTGATGCTGATGCCCATGTCGATCAATGTTTGATGTGGTTGCGTAATTATGGGCCAGTAGATGTGTTGATTTTAACTGGTGATTTGAGTAATTTTGGTAGTCAAGCAGCTTATATTCGCTTAAAAAATAAGCTCAAAAAATTACCTTACCCGTGTATTTGGTTGCCGGGTAATCATGATAATGCAGCTACTATGGCTCAGGTTTCTGGTCAGGAGGTAGGCCAACTGCGCGTATTAGATTATGAGCATTGGCGCTTACTCATGTTAAACACCACCGAGCTTGCAGATGGTTGTGGCGGGGGAAGTATGTCATCAGCGCAGATGGAAGAGCTGAAACAGGTGTTAAAATCTGATTCAAAAACTTCAACATGTGTGTTTATGCATCACAATGCAGTGCCTGTTAATTCCTTATGGCAAGATAATATTATGCTGGGTAACTCAAAGCAATTTAATGCGGTCATTGCAGCGCATGCGAATGTTAAGGCCGTGGTGTGTGGGCATGTACATCAAGAATTTGATAAGTTAATAGGCGGTGCAAGATTTCTTGCTACTCCTTCAAGTGCAGTACAGTTTGCCTGTGAGCAAAAAGAAGATAAGGTGCAAGAAGAATTAGGCCCGGGACTAAGGCTGTTTAGCCTGCTAGATAATGGTCAAATATCAACTAATGTACAAAGATTACCTAAGCATAAAACGTCTCAGTTGTGATTAAATACTGCTACTATTGCAAATTAGCGACGAGGTGTTAGATTGTCGCTAACCTTAAAATGACTTTTATTGGCGAAATAACTCCATGGCACAAGATAATTACACAGCAGACTCTATTGAAGTATTAAGTGGCCTCGACCCAGTTAAAAAGCGCCCTGGTATGTATACTGATACCAGTCGACCCAACCATCTTGCGCAAGAAGTCATTGATAATTCAGTAGATGAAGCTTTGGCCGGGCATGCTGATCAAATCGACGTCATTCTTCATAGTGATCACTCACTCACGGTGGTAGATAATGGCCGTGGTATGCCAGTAGACATTCACGCGGAGGAAGGTGTTAGTGGTGTCGAGCTTATTCTTACGCGCTTGCATGCTGGTGGTAAGTTTTCTAATAAAAACTATCAGTTTTCTGGCGGCTTACATGGCGTAGGTATTTCTGTTGTAAACGCTTTAACTTCAAGTTTAGAAGTAAAAATTAGGCGCAACGGCCAAGTGCACCGTATTACTTTTGCTGATGGTTTTAAGGTGAGTGACCTCGAGGTGGTTGATACCGTAGGCCAGCGTAACACGGGCACTAGTGTAACCTTTTTACCAGATCCTCAATATTTTGATTCAGCTAAGTTCTCTGTGGCGCGCCTTAAGCATGTGCTGCGAGCTAAGGCTGTGTTGTGCAGTGGTCTTAAGGTCACTTTTTTAGACCTTACCAGTGCCACTAAAGAAAAGCACGAGTGGTATTATCAAGAAGGCTTAGAAGACTATCTGCAAAGTGCTAATGAAAGTTTCAATTGTCTGCCAGAAACGCCATTTGTGGGTAGTCGTAAAAGTGAAATTGAAGGTGTAGATTGGGCAGTGCAGTGGCTTCCAGATGGTGGTGAACTAACCCAAGAAGGCTACGTAAACTTGATTCCAACGTCTCAAGGCGGCACCCATGTGAATGGACTACGCAGTGGGTTGTTGGATGCGCTAAGGGAATTTTGTGAAATACGTGCACTGCTTCCTCGTGGAGTGAAGCTTGGGCCAGAAGATATTTGGGACCGGTGCTGCTTTGTCTTGTCGGTAAAGATGCAGGATCCACAGTTTTCTGGTCAAACTAAAGAGCGGCTTTCTTCTCGCCAGATAGTGGCTTATGTGTCTGGGGAAGTGAAAGATGCATTTAGTTTATGGCTCAACAAACATACAGACGAAGGTGAAGTGTTAGCAGAGTTAGTGATTAATCATGCTCAAAAGCGCTTGCGCGCTGGTAAAAAGGTCATTCGTAAAAAAATCACTCAAGGCCCAGCGTTACCTGGAAAGTTAGCAGACTGCAGTGGCACTGACGTGAGTCGTGGAGAGCTCTTTTTGGTGGAAGGTGACTCTGCCGGTGGTTCTGCAAAGCAGGCTCGTGAAAGAGAGTTTCAGGCTATTTTACCCCTGCGTGGAAAAATATTGAACACATGGGAGGTGGATTCTGGACAGATTTTGGCCTCCCAAGAAGTGCACCATATTGCTGTTGCGATGGGTGTAGATCCAGGGGCTGATGATTTAGAGGGATTGCGTTACGGCAAGATTTGTATCCTAGCTGATGCCGATTCAGACGGCTTACACATAGCGACATTGCTGTGTGCGTTGTTTGTACGTCATTTCAAACCACTTGTGGCAGCCGGTCATGTGTATGTGGCTATGCCGCCTTTGTACCGAATAGATATAGGTAAAGAAGTATTTTATGCCCTTGATGAAAGCGAGAAACAAAGTGTGTTGGATCATATAGCGGCAGAAAAAAAACGCGGTAAGGTGAATGTGCAGCGCTTTAAGGGGCTAGGCGAAATGAACCCATCTCAATTACGTGAAACTACCATGAAGCCTGACAGTCGCAGACTGGTGCAGTTAAGCTTAGAGCCAGGTGATGGCACTATGGAAGTGATGGACATGTTGTTGGCTAAAAAACGCGCAGGCGATCGCAAAACTTGGCTGCAGGAAAAAGGTAACTTGGCGCAGGTAGACTAAATTACACTCACTAAGAATAGTTGAAGCTAAGTCTTTATTAAATAACAACATTATCTTTGCATACCTTTGCAGTGCGTACACTCACCCTCACATTTGTGTACGTACAATAGAGTTAGCCCAATCGGGTATCAACTAACTCACGAGGAGAAATATTATTAAAACTTATATCAAGCGCAGCTTAATCGCCATACCGGCTATAGCGTTGCTTAGTGTGGTGGGAACAGGATTTGTGATGGCAGATAAAAAAGACTGTCATGCAGGTGGAGCAGAGCATAGAGATCAAAAAGGCTCTGCTAAGGCGGATGGCAAGCATGGACACAAAAACAGTAAAAAAATGATGCACCGTATGGCTAAATCTCTGAACCTAACTGATGTTCAAGAAGGTGCCATTAAAGAGCTTATGCAAGCTCAATATGAAGATATGACAAAGCATCATGAAGTGATGGCTTTGATGCTTGGTCAATTGGCTAAGTTAGACTCTGGTAGCGAAGCTTATATCGCTAAGGCTCAAGAAGTTGGAATCTTGCAAGGTAAATATATGGGGCAGCACCTAATAGATCAAGGTAATACTGAAGTCAGAATCATGGAACTGTTGACTCTGGAGCAATCAGAAAAATACCAACAAATGCATAATAAAATGGCACATTATTAAGCGCATTTGATGCAAAAGTCTGGTCGAAAGAGTTAATGCTCTAATAAGTCATAAAAATAGACATAAATGACCATAACAAAACCGCAGCAATTAACCTTGCTGCGGTTTTTTAGCTTCAACTAGGATATAATTTCGCTCTTTTATATTCCCTGATCTAGGTTTTTTAGCAGGGGTAACTTGGACGTCATCTCATGGCCATCAACACCCTGATTCGTAACTTTTCTATCATCGCTCATATCGATCATGGTAAGTCCACTATAGCTGATCGTTTTATCCATATGTGTGGTGGTTTGTCGGATCGTGAAATGGAGCAGCAAGTGCTGGATTCCATGGATATTGAACGCGAACGCGGTATAACTATTAAAGCTCAAAGTGTGACGTTGGACTTCCACAGTAAAGATGGCAAAACTTATCAGCTAAACTTTATCGATACCCCAGGCCACGTTGATTTTTCTTACGAAGTTTCGCGCTCTTTAGAAGCCTGCGAGGGTGCTTTGTTAGTGGTTGATGCAGCTCAAGGCGTAGAAGCCCAATCTGTTGCCAACTGCTATACAGCTTTAGAGCTAGGTTTGGAAGTGGTGCCTGTGTTGAATAAAATGGATCTTCCTCAAGCTGATCCAGATAAGGTGAAGCAAGAGATAGAAGAAGTCATTGGTATTGATGCAACTGATGCCGTAGAGGCTTCTGCTAAAAGTGGCTTAGGCATGGAAGCTGTGTTGGAGCAATTAGTAGAATTGATTCCACCTCCAGTAGGTGACGAAGACAAGCCGCTGCAAGCGTTAATTATTGATTCATGGTTTGATAACTACCTTGGAATTGTTTCCTTGGTGCGTATAAAAAATGGCGTATTGCGTAAGAAAGACAGAATTATCGTCAAATCTACGGGCATACAATATGGTGTGGAAGACATTGGTATATTTACTCCAAAGCGCAAGCAAACAGGAATACTAAGAGCGGGTGAAGTAGGTTACGTTGTTGCAGGTATTAAAGATATTCACGGTGCTCCTGTGGGCGATACCTTAACTCATCTTAAAACCGCTGATGTAGAAAGCTTGCCAGGCTTTAAAAAAGTTCAACCTCAAGTGTACGCAGGACTATTTCCTACCAGTTCTGATGATTACGAAGATTTCCGTGAAGCGCTCGCCAAATTAAGCCTTAATGATGCCTCTTTGTTTTATGAGCCTGAAAGTTCAGATGCACTGGGCTTTGGTTTTCGTTGTGGTTTCTTGGGCATGCTCCACATGGAGATTATTCAAGAGCGTTTAGAGCGTGAATATAATCTTGATTTGTTAACCACGGCACCTACTGTAATTTACGAATTAGAGCTTAACAATGGTAATGTGGTCTACGTAGATAACCCATCAAAATTACCAGATATGGGCGGTGTTGCAGAAATGCGCGAACCTATAGTTGAAGCTAATATTTTGGTACCACAAGAACACCTAGGTAACGTGATCACCTTGTGCATACAAAAGCGTGGTGTACAAAAAAACATGCAATTCACTGCAAGCCAAGTAGCGCTGACTTATGACATGCCTATGAGTGAAGTGGTATTAGACTTTTTCGATCGACTTAAGTCTGTGAGTCGAGGTTATGCATCTTTAGAGTATAACTTTGTTCGTTTTGAAGAAGCTAAGCTTGTGCGATTAGATATTCTGATTAACGGTGAGCGAGTGGATGCTTTGGCTGTGATTATGCATCGTGATCATGCTCAGACTCGTGGCCGAGCGTTATGTGAAAAAATGAAAGAGCTCATTCCTCGTCAAATGTTCGACGTTGCTATTCAGGCAGCCATAGGTGGCAATATTGTGTCTCGTACTACGGTTAAAGCCTTACGTAAAAACGTGACAGCAAAGTGTTATGGTGGTGACATTAGTCGTAAGAAAAAGCTCTTGTCCAAACAAAAAGAAGGTAAAAAGCGCATGAAGCAAGTGGGCAGTGTTGAAATTCCACAGGATGCTTTTTTAGCCGTATTGAAGATCGACAGTTAAAAAGATAAATTGGCAGGCCGTTAGGAGAACTTACATGATGGATTTTGATTTTGAGCTATTGCTTACTGTATTGGTAGGCATATTCGGTACTGGCTTTGCCTTAGATGTATGGTTATGGAAGCCTGCTCGTGCAAAGGCCTTAGCCCTAGCTACAGCCAATGCAGCAGGAGAGTTACCTCAAGAAGCCCAAGAAAAGATCATGCGCCAGCCAATGTTTGCAGATTATAGTCGCTCGTTTTTTCCTGTGCTTACGTTTGTGTTAGTGCTGAGGTCTTTTTTTATGGAGCCTTACCAAATCCCTTCAGGTTCTATGTTGCCTACTCTTGAAGTGGGGGATTTTATTGTTGTTAATAAATTTGAGTATGGTGTGCGTTTGCCTGTATTGGGTACAAAAGTGCTTGATTTTAATGAGCCAAAAGCAGGCGATGTGATGGTGTTTAAATACCCACAAGATCCGTCTATTAAGTTTATTAAACGGGTGATTGGTGTGCCAGGAGATGCATTAGAGCTGCGCGAAAAAGTGATTTATATTAATGGTCAGCAGATGACTCAAACTTATGTTGCTGATGCTTCGCCAACTACAGAAATATATACAGAGCAGCTAGGTGATAGCGAACACCAAATATGGCGCAATAAAAGCCCTGGAAAAAATGGCAAGGTCACTATACCTCCTGGACAGTACTTCGTGATGGGAGATAATAGAGACGGCAGTAACGACAGCCGCTATTGGGGGTTTGTGCCTGAAGAAAATATAACAGGTAAGGCAGTTGCTGTGTGGTTGCACTGGGAAAGTTTCTTTAGTTTACCCAACTTCAGTACTGCAGGTAGCATAGACTAATATGAAAGCGCCTGCTCAGACTGCTTACCAGCAAAAAATTGACACCTTGTGTGCTGCGATTGGCTACTCTTTTAATGACACTAGTCTTTTGGACTTAGCGCTTACGCATCGTTCGTGTGGGCACCACAATTATGAGCGAATAGAATTCTTAGGGGATTCTATTGTGAATTTTGTTATTGCTAATACTTTGTTTGACAAATTTCCAAAAGCACGTGAAGGCCAATTAAGCCGCCTGCGTGCAGGTCTGGTGAAAGGAGTGACTCTTGCACAAGTAGCAATAGAGATGCAGGTAGGCCCATGTTTAAAGCTGGGTGCGGGTGAATTAAAAAGCGGTGGGCAGCGTAGAGAATCAATTTTAGCAGACGCCACCGAAGCTATTATTGGCGCTATTTATAAAGATGCAGGAATGGCTGTTTGCCAAGAACGTATTTTATCTTGGTTTGCCTCTCGTCTAGACAATCTAAGTCTGTTAGATAATCAAAAAGACCCTAAAACACGCTTGCAGGAATACCTGCAAGCAAAGAAGTGCGATTTACCTGTTTACCACCTCATTGGTGTTAAAGGGCAGGATCATGAACAGATGTTCACCATAGAATGCCACAGCGACTTATTGGATAAACCTACCAAGGCAGAAGCCTCAAGTCGTCGTATCGCAGAACAGAAATCGGCCACGTTAGCTCTACAGCAGCTTGGTCAAGAGTCTTTATAGCAGAAAATATACCATGACAGATTTAGATACTTGGCTAGCAGCCCAAAATGACAGCAGCACAAAATGTGGTTATGTCGCCATTGTTGGAAGGCCTAACGTTGGCAAGTCCACATTGCTTAATCGCATTTTGGGTCAAAAAATTAGCATTACATCTCGTAAGCCTCAAACAACGCGCCATCAAATTTTGGGTATTAAAACTCAAGGTGAGGTGCAAGTGGTCTATGTAGATACCCCTGGATTACATATTGACCAAGAAGATAAGGCGATTAACCGTTATATGAATAAAGCTGCTTCAAGTGCCCTAAAGCACGTGGATTTAGTCATTTTTATGGTAGATCGTACGCGTTGGAATGATGCAGACGAGCATGTATATGAAAAGGTTAAAGCTGCTAATTGTCCCGTTATTTTAGCCATTAATAAAATTGATATATTGGATGATAAGCAGTCTTTGTTGCCCTATCTACAAGAAGTGCAGCTGCGCTTACCAGATGCGGTGCTTGTGCCTATCGCTGCCCATACAGGCGCTTCTGTAGAGCAGTTGGAGCAGTGTGTGCTGGATCAGTTGCCAAATGGTCGTCACTTTTTTCCTGAAGATCAGGTGACCGACCGCAGTGCGCGCTTTATTACTGCTGAACTCATTCGTGAAAAAATCATGCGCCAACTTGGTGATGAGTTGCCGTACCAAATGACTGTGGAAATTGAAGAATTTGCCCAAGATGGCCCAGTGCTGCACATAGGCGCTCTCATTTTAGTGGAGCGTAAAGGGCAAAAGCGTATTCTTATTGGTGATAAAGGCGATCGAATTAAGCAAATTGGACGTGATGCCAGGGTAGATATGGAACGCATGTTTGAATGTAAGGTAATGCTCAAGCTTTGGGTAAAGGTCAAAAGTGGCTGGTCTGATGATGAGCGTGCCTTGCAGAGTTTGGGCTACGATGGTCTTGACTAAAATAAGATGACACAGCAGCAACCGGCCTACGTATTACACAGTCGTCCATGGCGAGAAACTAGTGTGATAGCAGACTTGTTTACGCTTAATCAGGGTAGAGTGTCGGTTATTGTTCATGGGGCGCGAAAAGCTCAGGGTAAGAAATCTGCCAAAAGAGCTTTGGTTCAGCCATTCACACCGCTGATGGTCAGTTTTACAGGGCGTGGTGAAGTGCGTACCAGTGTGCAGTTCGATGCGGCAGGTCCACCTTTAGCGATCGTTGGTGATTACCTTTACAGTGGGCTTTATGTTAACGAGCTTTTGCTCAAGTTATTGGCTTTTGATGATCCTCATCCCAACTTATTTGCCTATTACCAAGCCTTATTAAATGGCTTAGTAGATAATCCCATATTAGAGCAATCTTTGAGGCCTTTTGAGGTCCATCTAATGGACGAACTGGGGTATCATATGGTGCTAGATAAAGACTACATTAGCTTCAAGGACGTTGTCCCTGAAGGCAGCTATGTGCTGCATCCGCTGCAAGGGGTTTGTTTAAGTCAAGGCATAGATAGTGAACAAGCTAATACACCCTTGATCAGTGGGCAGGTGCTATTGCAATTAGCTGCAGGTGAATACACACAGACACAATGCCTTAAAGTAGCCAAATATATGGCGCGCGCTAATTTAAATCAAATATTAGGTGGTAAGCCACTACAAAGCCGTAATTTATTTCACACTATTGCAAAAAAATAATTCAGTTTGGTGGATAAAACTATAGGCTAGTTTTAATCAAAAGAGGACAGGAAATGGTTGATCCCAATCGAATTTTACTCGGCGTAAATGTTGATCATGTTGCTACATTACGTCAAGCCCGAGGCACGCGATACCCCGATCCAGTAAAAGCAGCTTTAGATGCAGAGCAAGCTGGAGCAGATGGTATTACGGTGCATTTGCGCGAAGACGCGCGCCATATTCAAGAGCGAGACGTGCGAGTAATGGCTCAAGTATTACAAACGCGTATGAATTTTGAAATGGCAGTCACTGATAAAATGATTGATTTAGCTGTGGAAATTGCGCCAGCTTATGTTTGTTTGGTACCAGAGAAACGTCAAGAGCTCACCACTGAAGGTGGCTTAGATGTGGTGTCTCAAGAGGCAAAGATAAAGGCGGCATGTGCGCGCATGCAGGCTGTGGGTGTGGAAATTTCTTTGTTTATAGATGCTGATAAGCAGCAAATAGATGCAGCAAAACGCACAGGGGCTCAGTTGATAGAGCTCCATACAGGAGCTTATGCAGATGCGATTAATCATGCCCAACAACATGCAGAGCTTGCTCGTATAGCCAAAGCAGCCACATATGCTGCCAGTATTGGACTTGTGGTTAATGGTGGCCATGGGCTTAATCTTCAAAACGTAGAAGCCATCGCTGCTATTCCAGAGTTTAATGAGCTTAATATCGGTCACTCTTTGATCGCAGATGCGTTATTTGTGGGTTTACCTGAAGCAGTAAAAAAAATGAAGGCATTAATGTTGGCTGCTCGTGAGTCTCATCGTCCCAGTCGTGTTTAACAAAGTAGGGCGAAACACCTATGGTTAAGGCAATAGGCACAGATATAGTGGCAACAGCTCGGATAGCAGCCGCATTGGAGCGCACCGGGCGTAAGTTTGCCCAAAGAATACTTACTGAGTTTGAAATGGCTCAGTTTGATGCGTCAAGTGCCCCTGCAGCGTTTTTGGCTAAGCGCTTTGCTGCCAAAGAGGCTGCCGCTAAAGCTCTAGGCACAGGTATTGGTCGCGGTATTTCTTGGCAGCAAATGCACATTGAGCATGATGAGCTAGGTGCCCCATTGCTTATCCTAAGTGGCGCAGCAGCGCAAAGGCAAGCCGAGTTGGGTAGCCAAATCGCACATATAAGTATTGCAGATGAATTAGATCAAGCCTTAGCTTTTGTAGTGCTAAGCTAGATAATGTTAACTAGAGGTTAGTATGCATCACTTCCCCACCATAGCAGACTATGTAGGCAGTACTCCCTTGGTGCGCTTGCAACGTTTACCAGGCGAAACCAGTAATATCATCCTGGCTAAACTTGAAGGTAACAATCCAGCAGGTTCTGTTAAAGATCGCCCCGCTTTAAGTATGATTGTTGAGGCAGAAAAACGCGGTGACATCCACCCAGGTGACGTACTTATCGAGGCCACCAGTGGCAACACTGGTATCGCTTTGGCGATGGTTGCGGCTATTAAAGGCTACAAGCTTAAACTAATTATGCCTGATAATATGAGTTCAGAGCGCAAGGCTTCTATGGCTGCTTATGGAGCTGAACTGATTACAGTAACGTCTGAGCAAGGCATGGAAAGTGCTAGAGATTTAGCCATGGCAATGCAGGCTCGTGGCGAAGGTAAGGTGCTGGATCAGTTTGCTAATAGTGATAATCCATTAGCCCATTACCGCACTACTGGCCCAGAAATTTGGCAGCAAACCCAAGGTAAAATCACCCATATGGTGAGTTCGATGGGCACTACAGGCACCATTATGGGGTTATCAGCCTATTTTAAGGAGCAAAATCCAAACATTGAGATTCATGGATTGCGCCCCACACCAAATTCACAAATTCCGGGCATTCGCCGCTGGCCGGAAGCTTACATGCCAAGTATTTTTGATGCAGCAAAGGTAGATGCCATTATTGATATGGATCAAGCTGAAGCTGAAGCCACTATGAAAGCCCTTGCCACTGAGGAAGGGATATTTGCAGGGGTGTCCTCTGGTGGCAGCGTGGCCGGAGCGCTGCGCCTGTCAAAGCAGGTAGAAAACGCCGTTATAGTTTGTATTATTTGTGATCGTGGCGATCGCTATTTATCCACTGGAGTATTTACATAATCATGGCTCGTTTATCGCCTTTACAGCGCAAACTTAAACTAAAAAACCCTTCAGCGTCCGCTAAACAAAAGCGCTCTCAAGCTCAAGTAGATATTGAAATTGTCACTTTGCCTGTGGGCAAACACCTTAATCTTGAACTTGAAAATCTAAGCCACGATGGCCGTGGTGTCGGGCGTTGGGAGGGGAAAACAATTTTTGTTGAGGGCGGATTAAAAGGCGAATCTGTCAAGGCTGAAGTGCTTAGTGACCATAAAACTCATGCAGAAGCTCGTCTGTTGGAGCTAAAGCAGCCCAGTGATCAGCGCGTAACACCATTTTGTCCAGTCTATGAAACGTGTGGTGGTTGCCAGTTACAGCATCTAGAGCCTTCGGCCCAAGTGAGTTACAAGCAGGCGGCTATTGCTGAGCAATTACGCCGTTTGGCGAACATAGAGCCTCAGCAATGGGCCCAGCCTATTGTAGGAGAAAATTTGGGCTATAGGCGGCGTGCGCAGCTTGCTACGCGTTATTTCGCAGACAGCAAAACCTTATTGTTAGGTTTTCGTCAAAGTGGCCATAAGCACATTGTGCCTATTACTCATTGCCCAGTATTAGAGCCTGCTTTGTCTGATTTACTTGTGCCTTTGCACGACGTATTAGTAACAATGGTGCACACTCAGTGGGTGACCCATATAGAGGTATTACAAGCCAACTCAGGGCCGTGCATTAGTTTGAAAGTATCAGATGCACTCATTATGGATGACCAGTTATTATTAGCTGCTTTTGCTAAACAATATAGTGTCAGCCTAGTTTGCCAGCAAACTGATCATGATGACCTGTGGCTTAGCGGCACTAAAGACGGCTTAAGTTATAGTGTTTCAGTGGCAGGCATTGATAAGTCGATTGAGTTGGATTTTGCAGTGCAAGATTTTGTTCAAGTTAATGCCAAGGTCAACCAAGGCATGATTAATCAAGCTATTGAGTGGCTTGAACCTTGCGCAGGGGATCAAGTATTAGATTTATTCAGTGGTGTGGGTAATTTTTCCTTACCCATTGCCAGTATGGCTGATCAACATGTCACAGTGTTAGCCCTAGAAGGCGACTATGCCATGGTTAAGCAAGGTCGCGAAAATGCTCGACGTAATGGCTTTGCTTTAGTAGATTTTGAACATGCAGATTTGTTTGAAACCAGTGCTCGCAAACAGTGGCAAAGAAAGGCTTTTAATAAAGCTTTATTAGATCCGCCGCGAGCAGGGGCTAAAGGAATCGCTCAGATGCTTAAAGGCCAGCCACTAGAGCGCGTCGTGTATGTTTCGTGTAATCCAGCCTCTATGGCCAGAGATTTAAAAGAGTTTCAAAGTCTAGGATTGCACGTTGATAAAGTGGGTTGTATTGATATGTTCCCTCACACTCCACACTTAGAAGTGATGGCATTGCTTGTTCGCACAAACGTAAAAAGAACGTAAAAGTCACGCGCTAATATGGGTAAGGAACTAAAATAGTGGGAACACCTTTGGTGTGATAATTAACAGGATTTGAGTATGGTACAGGTACGCGCGGTTCACCCCACATACGCCGATGGCAATGTCGATATTCAAGCGTGGATGGCAGGCCTGAAAAATGTTGTAGAGCTATCAGATGCGGGTGTGTTGCATCAAGCATGTGAGCTGGCCCAAAAAGTGCGCGACCATGCTAGTAAAAGTGAAGATATTTGGGCCACGCAAGAGGTTGATTGTTTTCGCACTGGCCTTGAAATGGCGGAAATATTAACGACGTTGCAGGTCAATGAAGAGACTTTAGTGGCTGCAGTTTTGTATCGCGCCGTGCGCGAAGATAAACTATCTTTAAAAGAAGTTAAGGACACTTTTGGGCCAGTTGTGGCTTCGTTAATCGACGGTGTGCTGCAAATGGCTGCAATAAGTAGCTTACAAAGCCCCACACGAGATAGTATTTTAGGCCAGTCTGATGGGCAGCTTACCAATGTGCGTAAGATGCTAGTTTCCTTAGTGGATGATGTGCGCGTGGCACTGATCAAGCTTGCTGAGCGCACCTGCGCAATTCGAGCAGTAAAAAACGTTGATCGAAAGAAGCGTTACCTTGTCTCCCGTGAAGTCTTTGATGTATACGCCCCATTAGCTCACCGTTTAGGTATAGGTGCCATTAAGTGGGAGCTTGAAGACCTTTCATTTCGTTACCTTCAGCCCAATGCCTATAAAGAAATTGCGTCCTATTTAGATGAGCGGCGTATGGATAGGCAAGATTATATTGAGCGCGTATTAGCTAACCTAACGCAGCAGCTTACAGGTGCAGGTATAGTGCCAGACGTGATGGGTAGAGCTAAGCACATCTACAGCATATGGCGCAAAATGCAGCGCAAAAATATTGAGTTTTCCCAAGTTTATGACGTACGGGCAGTGCGTGTGTTGGTGCCTGAGCTTACTGATTGCTACACCGCTTTGGGTATCGTTCATGGTTTGTGGCGCAATATTCCCCAAGAGTTTGATGACTATATTGCCACGCCTAAAGAAAATGGCTATCGCTCTTTACACACTGCAGTAATAGGGCCGGAAGGTAAGGTAGTAGAAATACAGATTCGGACTTTTGCCATGCATGATGAGGCCGAGCTTGGTGTGTGTGCTCATTGGCTATACAAAGGCACAGACGTTAATAGCGCAGGTAATTCATATGACGATAAACTTGCATGGTTGCGCCAAGTATTAGAATGGCATGACGAAGTAGGCGATGGAGATGAGTTTGTTAATCAAGTTAAAGGTGATGTGGATCAAGACCGAATTTATGTATTTACTCCAGATGGACATGTAGTAGATTTACCAAATGGTGCCACCCCTATAGACTTTGCTTACAGAGTGCATACGGAAGTGGGCAATACCTGCCGTGGGGCAAAGATACATGGCCGCATAGTGCCGTTAACTTATGAGCTTCAAACTGGAGATCAAGTTTCAATAATGACCTCTAAAGGCGGAGCGCCTAGTCGAGATTGGATGAACCCAAACTTGGGTTACGTCACGGCAGGCCGCACGCGAGCGAAAATTGGCCACTACTTTAAGCAGCTGGATAAAGACAAGAATGGAACCGCAGGGCGTCACTTAGTAGAGCGGGAAATGCGTCGTATGGCCATTGCTGGGGTAGATTATAGTCTCATAGCGACACAGATCAACTTTAAGCAAGTTGATGACATGTATGCCGCTTTAGGTGCTGGAGACCTGCGACTAACTCAGGTTATTAATGCTGCCCAACAACAAGTAGAACCTAACTTAAAGTCTAAAAAGCAACTAAATCTTAGTCTTTTGAATGGTAAATCTAAGTCTACATCTGCTGTAGGGAATGATGTTCAAATTGCTGGAGTAGGTAATCTACTCACCAGTATTGCTAATTGTTGTAAGCCGGTTCCTGGGGATGGCATTACTGGATTTATCACTCTTACACGAGGGGTGTCTGTGCATCGGCAAGATTGCCTTAATGTTATGAACATGGCCGAGCGTGATCGCCAGCGTATTATTGAGGTGAATTGGTCTGGCAATAGTGAGCACACTTATCCTGTAGATATCTATATTGAAGCGGTGGATCGCTCTGGATTGTTGAGTGAAGTTATTATGGTGTTGGGTAATGAAAATGTTAACTTGGGTAATATAACGACCAATGTTGATAAAAAAACGCATTCGGCCACCATTGCCATGACAATAGATATACCCCGTTTAGACTTGCTGGGCCGGATTTTAGATAAAATCAGCCAGCTTCCTAACGTATTAGATGTAAGGCGGCAAAAAAATGGTTAAAAGTTCACTCCAAACTAGCGATGCAATGCAAAATTTATTAGATATTATGGCCCAGTTGCGTAATCCGGATGGTGGCTGTCCATGGGATTTAAAGCAAGATTTCCGTAGTATTTTGCCGCATACCTTAGAAGAGGCCTACGAAGTTGCAGATGCGATAGAGTCTGATGATCGTATGCAGCTGCGTGATGAGCTGGGTGATTTGTTATTCCAAGTGGTTTTTTACTGCCAATTAGCACGTGAAGAAGGCAGTTTTGAATTTGCTGATGTAGCTCAAGCCATGGCAGATAAGCTTATTCGCCGCCACCCACATGTCTTTGGAGATAGTGTTAATAATGAAGAGCAAGGCAGTGCCGTTATAGATGCTGAACAAGTGCTCAAAAACTGGGAAAGTATTAAGCAAAATGAACGCGAAGCTAAGCAACAACACTCTGTGTTAGATGACGTGCCCAATGCCTTGCCCGCTATGCAGCGTAGTGCAAAACTACAAAAGCGGGCAGCTAATGTGGGCTTTGACTGGCCAGCCGTGGCGCCAGTTTTAGCGAATATGGCTGAAGAGTTAGAGGAAGTTCAACAGGCTTTTGCTAGTGGTGATAAAGAACACACCTTAGAAGAATTAGGTGATCTAATGTTTGCCTGCGTGAATATGGCCAGACATTTGAAGCAAGATCCTGAGCAAGTGATGCGTGGGGCTAATGCCAAATTTGAGCGACGCTTTCGTTTTTTAGAGGCTCAAATACTAGCGTCAGGTGAACAGCTAGAAAATGTCAGCTTAGAACATATGGATGCTGGCTGGAACGAAGCTAAGGCGCAAGGTCTGTAACGTTTGACATATCCACTTACTATAACCGGTATAAACTAATTCCACTTTAGGAGCATGGCGCTGAAGCTGTGTTTTAGTTAAACTACTCGGCCATGTGAAACTTGTGGCTGCGTAATGGGTTTCTTAGCAAGCAAATAATAAATGCTGAACACTTTGTGTTGTCTTATTGTTTCTTTGCTAAGGCATCTTAATTTAATCGAATATAGGTTAATTGAGCGATTAAATAAAAGCCATAGTATTTAAATTTTTGGAGTTACATCATGAAATTAATCCTTTTAGGCGCGCCAGGCGCGGGTAAAGGCACTCAAGCACAGTACCTTACAGAGAAATTTGGGATCCCCCAGATTTCTACGGGCGATATGCTCCGTGCTGCCGTAAAGGCGGGCACTGACTTAGGCAAGATAGCCAAAAAAATTATGGACGAAGGTGGCTTGGTTTCAGATGAATTGATTATCAATTTAGTTAAAGAACGCATTGCACAAGATGATTGCAAGGAAGGTTTTTTGTTTGATGGTTTTCCTCGCACTATTCCCCAAGCTCAAGCATTAAAAGATGCTAAAGTGTTGATTGATGGTGTGATTGAAATTGACGTCGCCGATGTGGAAATTATTCAACGTATGAGTGGCCGTCGTGTGCACCCAGGCTCTGGTCGTACATATCACCTCACTTTCAATGCGCCTAAGCAGGCGGGTAAAGATGATGTAACAGGTGAAGATTTGGTGCAGCGTGCTGACGATCAAGAAGATACGGTACGCCAGCGTTTAAGCGTATATCACGAACAAACAGCGCCACTAGTTGACTTTTATAAAGCACTTATTGTGTCTGAAGGTGTTGCCGCGCCTGCGTATCACTACATTGCAGGTGTGGGTAGTGTGAGTGATATTAAAGAGGCTGTCTTTTCAGCGCTAAATAAGTAACCTTCCCCATGGCCTATATACTGGCGCTGGACACTTCTGGAAATTCCTGTAGCGTGGCCCTATGGAGCGACACTGGGCTTTTGATAGGCCAAGAAGAGCTTGCGCAGCGTCAACATACAAAACGCTTACTACCCATGGTGCAAGAGCTGTTACTTGAGGCTGATGTTAAGATGTCTAGCCTTGATGCTATCGCTTATGGTCGTGGCCCAGGATCTTTCACAGGCATTCGCATTGCAGCAGGTGTGGCTCAAGGCCTGGCTTTTGGTATTGGCTGTAAAGTATTGCCTATATCCACCCTTGCCGCTCTTGCATTGCGTGCCCATACTTATTCAAGCATGGCTGGTTTATCTTACGCCTGTAGTTTAGATGCCCGTATGGGCGAGGTGTATTGGGGAGAATACATTATTGATGAAAATGATCCCCAACTTGCTGTTGCACAAATTGCTGAAAGAGTTTGCTCACCTTTGCAGGTTGAAGTAATGAACAGTAACTATGTGGCTTGTGGTAGCGGTATGTCTGTTGCAAATATGCCCCAAGGTATTATCACTAGTGCTCAATCAGTGCGGTCTGAACTAGAGCCAAGGGCTTTAGAAATGGTTCGCTTGGCGGCGGCGGGTTTTTTACTAGGACACCAGTGTGCGCCTGAATATGCTTTGCCTGTTTATTTGCGTGACGAAGTTACATGGCAAAAACTACCACGTTATCAATAGCCTTCCACTTTTATTGAGGATTGCCCCATGGATTGGATACAAGCCAGTATCATTGCTTTAATTCAGGGCATTACTGAATTTTTACCTATTTCTAGCTCTGCCCATCTTTTGTTCCCAAGCCTATTGTTAGGATGGCCTGATCAAGGTTTAAGTTTTGATGTGGCGGTTCACTTAGGTAGTCTATTAGCTGTCATCATCTATCTGCGCAGCGATTTAATTGCTATGGTTTTAGGCCTGTATCAGTGGCAACAGGAACGACGCCTAAACCCGCAAGCAACCTTGGCGCTAATGTTAATAGTGGCAACGCTTCCGGCCATGTTCTTTGGCCTGATATTAAAAGATTGGATAGAAGTGAATGCACGAATGCTGTGGGTAGTTGCGGTCACTACATTAGTGTTTGGTTTGCTGCTAGGCTTTGCTGACTGGCGCAGCCGCAGGCAACATCAAATGTCGGCTATGAATTGGCGACATACTATATATATAGGCTTAGCTCAGGCTTTGGCTTTATTGCCAGGTACTTCCCGCTCTGGCATCACTATGACAGCTGCGCTGATGCTTGGTTATACGCGAGAAGCAGCCGCTCGCTTTTCATTCTTAATGTCTATCCCTATTATCTTAGCAGCCTCTAGTCTTATAAGTTTTGAGTTGGCAACTACAAAGGTTGTTATTGCTTGGGTGCCTATGCTGATAGCGTTTGTAGTGTCTTTTTTGAGCGCTTGGTTATGTATTTTTTTGTTTATGCGCATAATTAGTCGCATGGGTATGTGGCCCTTTGTCGCTTATCGTATTGTTTTGGGATTGGGCTTATGTTGGCTGATATTACCCACATTAAATTAGCAGTTGTAGCAGCAGGATTTCAGTCATTAGAGAAATCTCTTGCGTTAGACCTTAATGTGCCAGTGATCAAAAAACCAAGTGATAAGTATGACTTTATTTTACGTTTCACTGCACAAGGTTTGGGGTTAGAGCCAGTAGATGGGCGCAGTGGTGCGGTACGTGTAGATTTTGCAGCGGGTAAGTCGCGCCATCGCAGAGTGTTTGGTGGTGGTAAAGGGCAACAGGTGGCAAAAGCTGTAGGTATGCAGGGTTCTATACGGCCTAGTATCTTAGATGTGACAGCAGGGTTAGGTAGCGATGCCTTTGTTTTGGCTAGCTTAGGATGCGCAGTCACTATGGTTGAACGTCAGGCTGTAGTAAGGGCACTCCTTAAAGATGGCTTAGCTAGAGGGGAGCTAGACATTGATGTGGGCGATATTGTCGCTAGTATGCGCCTTAAGCAAGGCGATGCCTTGTCTGTAATGGAATCTTGGGAGGGTGTTGCTCCGCAAGTAATCTATTTGGACCCGATGTTTCCTCACTCTGGTAAGTCTGCTCAAGTAAAAAAAGAAATGGCCATTTTTCGAGACTTGGTAGGTAGTGACGAAGATGCAGATCCTTTGCTTGCAAAAGCTCTAGACTTAGCCACTCACAGGGTAGTGGTAAAGCGACCTCGTATCGCACCAGATCTTGGTCAGCATAAACCTATGTATCGGCTTGAAGGTAAGTCTAATCGATTTGATATTTATGTGAACAAAAGCTTCTCATCCAAATAGATTAGCTTAGAAAATTAATAGTGTGGCGGCGGCTCATTTGCCTCTGGCCCACCTTGACCAGCGTCAGCTGCTTGTTGCAAATTTTTCATCTGCTGCGCGAGCAAACTTAAAGTGCGCTCTATCCTAGTAAGGTCTTTTTGTTGTCTGCTTACTACCTCGTTAAGAGTGTCTACGGTTTGCTCTTGAAAGGCGATTTGTTGCTGTAGTTCGACGATATCGGCGTTATTTGTCATGATATGCTCAAGAAGTTGCAAAAAAAGGGGCTTTTATAAATCAAGTGTTTGATTGGGCGCGGGTTTTTCTATAATCTTGCGTGATTGTACCGACTTTATGCAAGTTCGCATATGTAAATAGGCAAAGGTGGCGGTGCAATGGTGTTATTTAAAACAATAAAATTAGAGATATCGAGTCATTATGAGACGTACATTATTTATTTATAGCTTCATTATTAGTTTAATTGCCGCTTTGGCATTACCGTTTATTTTAGATGAAATTGTTCATGGTTCAAACATTGTTAACGCTCAGTTTGAGTTAGTAGCTGGTGTAGCTTTTGCCATGTTCTGGGTAGCTACTCTTGCTACTGGTGTTAAGTTTGTTTCTGCGGGTGCAGAAGACGATGACCAATGGGATGAAATGGATGATGATCCAAATCGCGAATCTGGCACGGTTAAGTGGTTTAACGTTACCAAAGGTTTTGGTTTTGTAACGCGTGATCAAGGCGATGACGTATTTGTTCACTTTCGTTCTATACGAGGCAAAGGCCACCGTTCATTACTAGAAGGTCAGCGCGTTCGCTTTAGCGTCACTGAAAGCGACAAAGGCATTCAAGCCGAAGATGTCTCTATCGTAGGGTAGGTTTAAAATTTAAACTGGATATTAACAGCTTGCGTAATCCGCTAAGCTGTTAAATTTTATCTGAAATAATATATGTATCGATATATTTATACAGGAATTATTTATGAAACAGCATGATAATCAAATACACGACGATGAGATTGATTTAGCAGATTTGGTTAGATCCTTGTGAAGAGGAAAGTGGTTAGTTGTAGGTATAGCTATGGAGCGTGTGTGGGGTGAGGAAACTTTAGGCGGCAAGACACGGCTTAAGATAGATTATCCTGATTAGTTTGAAGTAGGTCATACTCCATTTACTGGGCTTCTCTGACATATTAAAGCCCCAATAACCCTACACCTCAAAGCACTCTCAGAAGCGCCTCTTTAAGCTCCAGAAAGGCTCTCTAAGCTACGCTAGCGCACCAACATAAGCATTGGCATTAAGGGTTTAGATTAAGCTAAAAGTATAGCTAAAGGCTCTTGTGTTGGCAGTTGTTAAAAGTCAGTGGTCATAGCAATGGGACTATAAAATCAGAAATATTCCTACGATTAATTATGCTATATTCTTCATGAATATCTAATCAAATAAGTTACTTAATAAGGAAGTTATATGAAATTGTCTAAAGTTATTATCACCGCCAGTTTAGTACTAGTAGCATCCACTACTGTTTTAGCAAAAACTCCTATACCAGCTGCTGAGTGGTCAAAAGCAATATCGTTTAAGTATTGTGGAGTTATGACTTGTGAAACTTACGAAAATATTCAACTAGATACAAGCTCAATTGAAATGAACCAAAGAATAAAAGTTGTAAATTTAGATGCTGGTGAACAAGTAGCCAGTTTTGCCGTTGAAAGTATTGAATTAAGCAAAGAGAGTAATACGTGTTGGCTGGGTAATGCTACTGGGCCTGAAGATACACAGTGGACAGGTACTTACATTACAGTTAGTGGATGTAAAAACCTATGAGGGATTAATATTCCTTCACAACAGTGACCATATAGCCTTAGGGTAGTTAAATGTGCATCAAACATGGTCATGATATTTGGGTCAGCACGAGGCATAAAAGCAGCTGACCCATAAGCAAAACCACTCTTTTATGTGTCTCTCAAGCTGCCACAGTCACAGCAGTAACCAATCCCACCCCCGCCCCCCTGTGTTTACATCAGGTTTGATGTTTGCGTAGGGCAGCTTAAGCTACTTAAGTCTAAATCTGAAGCTGGTGGTAACTTAAGACCGTAGTAGTTTCCGTAGTAACTTTTGTTCCTTTGACTGTCACTCAGTCATGCTTTAGAGTCACTGTTCCAGTGTGCATTAAGTTACTTGATGCTCTCTTAAGGCACCATAGACGGCCTAAGAGCGAGTCTGAGCAGTGAGGTGGTACACCAAAGCAGCTGAGTAGGGGGATGCTGAAGCTCAACCTAGACTAGGTGTTATGTACGACAATGGTCTGGGTGTTCCAGACAACGATAAGACAGCAGTGAAGTGGTATACACTATCTGCTGAGCAGGGTGATGCTTGGGCTCAATTTAATCTAGGTGTTATGTACGACTATGGTCATGGTGTTTGAAAATAACTATTTTAGGAACCAAGCGGGTGCCTAGTAACGCGGGTGCTGATAAAACTATGATTTATTGGAGAAAAGAATATGGCGTATATATTAATTAAAGCTAATATTTATAAGGGTAATGCAAGTTGGAAAACAATAGATGTTGCCCCAACTGCTGCCATATTGTCTGGAGGATTAATATGTCTCAATTAAGTGCAGAGTTACAGAGTAAACTCTCTCATATCAAGTCGGCAAAAACAGACATCAGTGCCGACACGCGTGTTATTGAAGATGCTGTTAAGGATATCATTAGGTCTGTTTGTGACATTGGTGATAGAGCGTTGCAGCATTACTCAAAATTATTTGACAAGGTAGACGTCGAAAGCTTTGAGATAACCTTGGCTTCGCGCGAAGCGGCCGTTCTCAACCTAGATCCACAGACTCGTAAAGACTCAGAGTTTGCGATTGAACAGGTTAGAAATTTTGCACAGGCTCAACGTGACACTATTCTTCCGCTGGAGGTTGAGACTTTGCCTGGTGTGCACTTAGGGCACCGAGTTATCCCTATCGAACGCATTGGTGCCTATGTGCCCGGTGGACGTTATCCTATCTTGGCGGCACCTCTTATGACCATCATTCCAGCTAAAGTGGCAGGCTGTGATGAAGTTATTGTCTGTTTACCACCTACAGCACACGAATCGATGATCGCAGTGTGCCACCTGTGTGGGGCAGATCGAATTTTTCGTGTTGGTGGTGCCCAAGCCATTGCAGCTATGGCTTATGGCACCGAGAGTATACCGTCGGTTGACAAAATTGTTGGTCCTGGTAATGCCTATGTGAATGAGGCAAAACGGCAGGTCTTCGGTCCAGTCGGTATTGATGCACTGGCTGGGCCCAGCGAAATATTCATTGTCGCTGACGAAACTGGGAATGCCGAAATGATTGCTACTGATCTTCTTGCTCAAGCTGAGCATGATGTAAGGACACGCGTTGGCCTTATTACGACAGACCGTGCATTGGCGCAGGCCACTCTTATAGAAGTGGAACGGCAGCTTGAGAGTTTGTCAACAGCTGATGTTGCAGGACCAGCATGGCATGATTATGGTGAGATTACGGTTTGTGACGGCGAAGAAGCTATGATCGCCTATTCTGACTATATTGCGGCTGAGCACCTTCAAGTTCATACGGCAGACCCACATGCTACAGCTGCAAAACTGAGGAACTTCGGATCACTATTCATTGGTGAGCTAGCGAGCGTTGTATACTCAGACAAAGGCTGTTGTGGAACCAACCATACTCTGCCAACTATGAGCTCTAGTCGCTATACAGGAGGTCTGTGGGTCGGTGCTTATCTGAAAATATGCACACATCAATGGCTTGATAAGGAAGCCGTTGAGATCGTTGCACCGTCAGCAGTTCGACAAAGTGCGAGCGAAGGCATGGAAGGTCACCGCAGAGCTGCAGCTTTGCGTTTAAAGAATGACCTGGTCAAAATGTTAGATGGGTAGTGGAACTTAGCTAATTATAATGGCGACAAAGATGCCGGTAAAAGAAAAGATATAATAGCTAAACAAATGACGCCAGCTGATGTATCCAAAGCACAGGATATGTCTAGCCGCTGCTTAGAAAGTAACTACACGGATTGTTAAAGTTATGAAACCAATAAAAACACTCTTCACAATACTCTTCATCTCACTTCTGTCCTCTCCAAGTTGGAGTGTGACTCTTGGTGATTTAGTGGAGCGAAATGATCTTTACTATGAGAAGTTCACTGATGTTCCCTTTAGTGGAAAGGTGACTGGGACAGAACAAGGGTCATTCAAGAATGGTAAGAAAGAAGGTAGTTGGCTTTGGTACTGGAGTACTGGTCAGTTAGCCCAGCAAGGTAACTACAAAAATGGCAACTGGGACGGTGCATGGGTTACCTACTATATAAGTGGTAACTTATCGCAAAAAAGCAACTACAAGGACGATATGTATAAAGGTGCCTATATGCATTACTATGATAATGGTCAGTTAGGTTTCAAAGGTAACTATAAAAACGGTAAGAAAGAAGGTGCTTGGGTTGGTTACGATGAAGACGGAACTGTAATTAAAAGTCTCACAGGAACCTTCAAGAACGATATGAAGCAGTAAGCTGATCAAAGGTTAACGCAAGGTCAGTTACAACACCCCATAGAGCTTCACAGCTAAATATATAGCCTTACTTGAGGTAACTTGAGTCGGGCTTTTTTTGATTTGGGTTTACTGTTTTCTTAAATTTCAGATTTGGCTTTTTTAAATGTGCCGGTGGCTACTACAGGTATCTATAGAAACTCCAGCCCTCCCACCCCCATCTATCGGCTCAGCTATAGGGTTTTCATTCAAGGAATCATTCAAGGAATGTATGCTTTAGGCATAAAAAAGCCCCATGTACTATACGTATCATGAGGCTTTCAATGTGTAGTGGTACCAGTGCCCGGACTCGAACCGGGACGCCGCGAAGCAACGGATTTTGAATCCGTCGTGTATACCAATTTCACCACACTGGCACATTGAGGAGCGAATTATACAGAGTTCTTCTTTAGCGTCAACGAATGAGCAGCTATTTGTTGGGTTTTAACAAAATAACCAAGCGATCAGTGAGTTCTATGGAAGATAAACCCGAAAGGGGTTCTTTAAGGGCAAAAATAAGCGCCAAATACGCCTGTGCGGCGACAATCTATTTTGTTATTATGATGGCCCCAATTACTTAGGCCTTGGGATTCTCTTCAGAGTCCCCATTAAGATTCCATGCAAGTTTCAGAATTCAATTTCCACCTTCCTAACGAGCTCATCGCTCGCTATCCAACACCTGATCGTACGGCAAGTCGTTTGATGCAGCTTAATGGCGAGTCGGGCGTGCTTACTCACGGTGGTTTTACGGATTTACTAGATTTTCTTCAAGCAGGTGATTTGCTAGTATTAAATAATACCAAGGTGATCCCTGCGCGCTTATTTGGTGCTAAAGAATCGGGTGGTAAGATTGAGGTTTTGGTGGAACGGTTGTTGGGAGAGCGCCACTTTTTAGCCCATGTGCGCTCAAGTAAGTCGCCTAAAGAAGGTGCTCGATTGTTATTGGAAGGTGAGGTGTGGGCCACTATGGTCGCGCGTCACGACAAGCTATTTGAGCTTATGCTTGATGAAGGCGAGGCTGCATTGGATGTGTTGCAGCGTTTAGGCCATATGCCATTGCCGCCCTATATAGATCGCCCAGATGACACTGCAGATCGTGAGCGTTATCAAACTGTATTTGGTGAGCATCACGGTGCGGTAGCAGCACCCACTGCAGGCTTGCATTTTGATCAGCCACTATTAGATGCCATCGCTGCTAAGGGCGTTAATTTCGCTTATATTACGCTGCATGTTGGGGCGGGTACTTTTCAGCCAGTTAAAGTTGAGCGAATTGAAGACCACCATATGCATGGTGAGTTAGTGGAAGTTAGTGCTGCAGTTGTAGATGCGGTGAAAACCACACGCGAAAGTGGTGGGCGAGTAGTTGCTGTAGGCACAACTTGCGTTAGATCATTAGAAAGTGCCAGTGTAGATGGCCAGATCAAGCCTTTTAATGGTGAGACACATATATTCATTTACCCAGGTTACAGTTTCAAAAGTGTTGATGCCTTGGTAACCAATTTCCACTTATCTGAATCTACCTTGCTAATGCTAGTGAGTGCGTTTGCGGGTAAGGACAATGTGATGAATGCTTATGCCCAAGCCATTGAGCGAAGCTATCGTTTTTTTAGTTATGGTGACGCAATGTTAGTGACACCAAAATCTTCTGCTTTGGAGCGGACATGAGTCGTAGTTGTTTTATGAAATTTGAGCGGTTGTCCCAAAGTGGTCAAGCGCGTCGTGGCAGATTGACCTTTCCTCGTGGTTCTGTGGAAACACCATGCTTTATGCCCGTGGGTACCTATGGCACGGTAAAAGGTATGTTGCCTAGAGATATCGAAGCTACAGGGGCGGAAATTATTCTAGGTAATACCTTTCATCTGATGCTAAGGCCAGGTACTGAAGTAATAAAGCTACATGGAGATTTGCACAATTTTGCTCAGTGGCAAAAACCGATCCTTACAGATTCAGGTGGGTTTCAAGTATTTAGCTTGGGCGCTGCAATTAACGAAGAAGGTGTTAAATTTCAGTCTCCAGTCAATGGCGATACGGTGTATATGACCCCAGAGTCCTCTATGCAAGTGCAGCAAGAATTAGGCTCAGATGTGGTGATGATTTTTGACGAGTGCACCCCATACCCAGCTACAGAAGAAGAAGCTGCTACGTCAATGCGCCGTTCAATGCGCTGGGCTAGGCGGAGTAAAGACGCACACGGGCAAAGCCCATCGGCGCTATTTGGCATAGTGCAAGGTGGTATGTATGAGCATTTAAGAGACGAGTCTTTGAAGGGGCTTGCTGACATGGACTTTGATGGTTTTGCTATTGGTGGTTTATCTGTGGGCGAGCCCAAGGATGATATGCTGCGAGTGCTTGCCCATACAGCGCCTAAATTGCCAGCTGATAAGCCTCGTTACTTGATGGGCGTGGGCAAGCCAGAAGACTTGGTTGAAGGTGTAAGGCGTGGAGTAGATATGTTTGATTGCGTTATGCCTACCCGCAATGCACGCAATGGACATCTATTTATTACCGACGGTGTGGTTAAAATTCGTAACGCTGTGCACAAAACAGATACTAGCCCGCTAGATAAAGAATGTGATTGCTATACCTGTAGTAACTTTTCTCGGGCCTATTTATATCATTTAGACAAGTGTCGTGAAATGTTAGGTGCTCAGCTAAATACTATTCACAATCTACATTACTATCAAAGGCTAATGGCAGGATTGCGTGCGGCACTGGAAGCGGGTACATTGGACGACTTTGTCGATGATTTTTATAGCAAGCGTGGTTTAGCCACTCCTGCTTTGAATTAATAATTTTTTTTTAGTTAATACTATTGGAGTTAATATGAGTTTTTTTATTGAACCTGCCATGGCCGAAGGCGCAGCAGCGCCAGGTGGTGATACCAGTTCTCTTGTGATTATGATGGTGATTTTTGCTGCTGTATTTTATTTCATGATTTGGCGCCCACAAGCCAAGCGTACCAAAGACCACAAAAACCTAATGGGTGGTTTGTCTAAGGGTGATGAAGTAGTAACTAACGGCGGTATGATCGGTAAGATCGCTAAAGTAAGTGACGACTTTGTGACGATCACCTTAGCTGATGGCGTAGACTCACATTTTCAAAAAGCCGCAGTGGCTTCTGTGTTGCCAAAAGGCACCATTAAGTCTATCTAACTTAGTAATGTAAAAGCCTTGGTGTGTTTGGTTGTGTTTGACCTATGGTAAGGCTTTTTTTATGACTCGTTTTTCAAGGAAAGCCTGTGTTAAATCGTTATCCCTTATGGAAAAGCCTCCTCATCATTGTAGGCTTGGCTCTTGGTGGTCTTTATGCGCTGCCAAACTTATATCCAGATGATCTGGCTATACAAATATCTGGAGCAAGAAGTGCCACAGTCATTGATGAGCAGGTGCTTGATCAAGCAACGCAAGCTTTAGAGCAGGCAGGCTTAAGTGCCACGGGAATAGAGCTGACGGCTAAAAACGTACTCGTACGCGTTGCAGATTCTGAGTCTCAATTACGTGCTAAAGCAATATTGAGCGATGCCTTGGGAAATAACTACCTTACTGCATTAAACCTAGCCCCTACCACACCAGATTGGTTAACCAATGTAGGTGCAGGGCCTATGAAACTAGGTTTAGACTTACGTGGTGGCGTTCACTTTTTACTTGAAGTGGATATGGTGCAGGCAGTTGCTCAGCGCTTAGATGTGTATGTTAGTGAAATAAAAAGCACTTTGCGCACTGAAAAACTACGTTATCGTTCAGTGTCTCACGAAGACGATGGCAGCTTGCGAATAAAGTTTGTAGAGGCTCAAGTGCGAGATCAAGCGCGCGCTCAGCTTAAATCGGATTACAGTGAGTTTTTGATGAGCTCCGAAGACGAAGGCGACTCATACTACCTTTTGGTTAGCCTTAATGAATCCACTGTTCGTGAAATCGAAAATTATGCAGTAAACCAAAACTTAACAACCTTACGCAACCGTGTAAACGAATTAGGTGTGGCTGAGCCTTTAGTGCAGCGCCAAGGCCGCAACCGCATTGTTGTGCAACTTCCTGGTGTGCAAGATACAGCTGCAGCAAAGCGTGTGCTAGGTGCCACAGCTAATCTTGAGTTTCGTTTAGAAGCTAAGCCAGGCGCTGCTCGTGTTTCCACCGAAGAGTTTACTTTTAGGTCTAACCCTGAGCGTAAAGCAACGTTAGAAAAAGGCCTCATTATTAGTGGCACAAGTGTTTCTAACGCTCAGTCTAACTTTGACGAAACAGGTTCATCTCAGGTGAACATCGACCTTGATAGTCAGGGTGGAAAGTTAATGAATCGAGTCACACGAAACGCGGTTAAAAGGCGTATGGCTGTGGTTTTTGTAGAGCATAAATCACGCATTAAAATAGTAGAAGTGGACGGTCAGCTCGTAGATAAACGCCACTCCTACATAGAAAAAAGCATTATTTCGCTGGCCACTATCCAAACAGCATTAGGTAATAGCTTTCGTATTACTGGGCTAGATGGTGCGGGGGAAGCCTCTGAACTTGCTTTGTTATTGCGCGCTGGTTCATTGGCAGCTCCCATGTACTTTGTGGAAGAGCGTACCGTAGGGCCAAGCTTGGGTCAGGAAAACATAGATCTTGGTTTGACCTCAGTCCAAATTGGTTTAGCTTTTGTTGTATTGTTCATGATGGCTTTTTATGGCGTCTTTGGTGTGATCGCAAACGTAGCGCTGGCCTTTAACTTGCTGTTAGTAGCAGCTGTCATGTCTTTGTTAGGCTTTACCTTATCACTGCCTGGTATTGCAGGTGTGGTGCTTACAGTAGGTATGGCGGTAGATGCCAATGTGCTCATTTTCTCTCGTATTAAAGAAGAGTTAAAAGCCGGTATGCCTGCACAGTCAGCTATTCATGCTGGTTATGAAAGGGCGTTCAGCACTATTTTTGATGCCAACATTACCACCTTGTTAGTGGCAGTTATTTTGTATGCCGTAGGTACTGGCCCAGTTAAAGGTTTCGCAGTTACCTTGTCTATAGGCATAGTGACCTCGATGTTTACTGCCATTATGGTGAGTCGTGCAATGGTTAATGCTGTGTATGGTGGCAAAAAAATCACGGATATTAAAATATGGCCTTTGTTTATGGGAGCAGGTAAATGAGCGACATGAAGATTATTAACTTTATGGCCCTTAGAAAAATGGCAGGCGCTTTATCTATTGCCCTTGTTTTATCTGCCATCGTTTCATTGGCGGTCAATCAACTTCAGTTTGGTTTGGACTTTACTGGAGGCACGCTAATTGAAGTGGGCTACGAACAGCCTCCTAGTTTGGTAGATGTGCGTGTTCAGCTTGAAACTGCTGGTTTTGATGGCGCAGTAGTGCAAAATTTTGGCTCTGAAAAAGATGTTTTAGTGCGTCTTAGCCAAACCTTTAACGACAAGGTAGGTGAGCAGGTGCTTGCTGCTTTGCAGTCTGCTTCAAGCACGCCTATTGAGCTTAGGCGTTCTGAGTACGTTGGTGGCCAAGTGGGCGAAGAGCTTACTGAGCAAGGTGGTTTAGGTATGCTGCTAGCTTTGGCCATTGTGATGATTTATGTGGCCCTGCGTTTTCAGATCAAATTTTCTGTAGGTGCAGTGGTGGCTTTGATTCATGACGTATTGATCGTATTGGGTATCTTCTCAATATTTAAGCTAGATTTTGACCTGACTGTGTTGGCCGCCATTTTAGCGGTGATTGGTTATTCATTGAATGACACGATTGTAGTGTCTGACAGAATCAGAGAAAACTTTCGCAAGTTGCGCAAGGCCACTTCTGTAGAAGTTATTAACGAGTCATTAACGCAAACGCTAGGTCGAACCTTAGTGACTTCTATCACTACTTTGTTGGTGTTGACGGCATTGTTAGTGTTTGGTGGCGAATTAATACACGGCTTTGCGCTAGCCTTAACTATCGGTGTTTTGGTAGGAACCTACTCATCTATTTATGTGGCAGCAAACGTATTGTTGATGCTTGGTATTAGCCACGAAGACCTGATTATTCCGCCTAAAGAGGAAGTCATCGAAGGGGAAGGGTTTGAAGAAGGTGAGGGTTTTGAGCAGGATGAGGAAGACCTGGAACGCCCTTAAGCTACCATTTAACTCTTACTGTTGCGCAGCTTAGCTGTTGCAGCAGTAAGGGTTAAGGTCTGAATTAAGGGTTATACTAAGCGCTATGCACCGTTTTAAGCATGAGCTTAAGCAATTTAGTATTAGCGCAAACTAGCTCTCCTTTATTCATTGGTGAGCCTCCATTAAAGTCAGCGGCCAAAGCGCCAGCTTCCAAAATCAACAATAAACCTGCGTCAGCAGTCTCATCTAAACTGGTGTGCCATAAGGCATCTAAGCGCCCCGCAGCAGTATAAGCAAGTGCCATATTGACACTCAGTTGAGCATAATTGGTAGCGCCTTGGCTAAATAGGTTGCGAGAGATTGCTTGGCCACGATCAAAATCTGTTAGATCTTCACGGTTTTTGTTACCGCCGCCAAATATTTGAGCGCCATTAAGGGTTGCACGTTTGCTTGCGCGTATGCGGCGGCCATTAAGCTGTGCTCCACGTCCTTTGCTGGCACAAAATTCTTCACCACTAGATGGGCAAATGATGATTGAATGAGCCAATTTTCCTTCTTCGTAGCAGACCATGGTCAAAGTGAACATAGGTAGACTATGGGCATATTGATCAAGGCCGTCGATAGCACTGATGTGCCAAATTTTGCTTGGTGGTTCAGCAGGCGGATTCATCTCTCCTGCAACAGCACCAATAATCCCTTGTTCTGGGTGAGCTTTATGTATTTCGTAGGCAATTGTGCGTTCTGCACCTTCAAACTGCTTAAGCAGGTGGGCTTCCAGCTCCTGGCCTTCTTCGTGAATAACATCAAGCCGTTCCATTGACCTGATGAGTTGTTCGCTAGCGATACGCGCGGCACGCAGGCCAATATTAATTAGCGGAAGCATGAGAGAATTACCTTAAAGTTTATAAAGAACGGGACGCAAATGCGTCGAAGGCGCGAAGTATAGCAAAAAAGTCAGAAAAAAACCCAGTTACAGCTGTAGTTTTGCGTTCTAACCACGACAAAATTATTGAATATCGCTATTATTGCGTCTTCTAAATTCATTCACTCTTTAGGTTAGCAGCTTTCATGCAAAATTTAATGGCCAACGCCCGCATTGTCTTGGTAAATACGTCACACCCTGGCAATATTGGCGGCGCAGCCCGGGCCATGAAAAACATGGGTATTCATAATTTAGTCTTGGTGGAGCCACGAGATTTTCCTAGTGGTAAAGCGGATGCACGTTCCGCTGGAGCTCAAGATGTATTGGAAGATGCACTAGTGGTTGACACCTTAGCTGAAGCTATCCAAGGGTGTGCATTAGTGGTGGGCACTAGTGCTCGCAGTCGAAATATCCCATGGCCTTTATTAGACCCTAGAGAAACAGCTGCCCAAGCTTTGGCTGAGTTGCCCAAGCATCAGGTCGCCTTTGTGTTCGGGCGTGAAGATCGGGGCCTTACAAATGAAGAGCTTCATCTTTGTAATTTTCACGTGCATATTCCTTCACATGAAGAGTTTAGCTCACTAAATTTAGCGGCAGCAGTGCAGGTGATCACCTATGAATTACGCATGGCTCTATTGGCAGCTAACGAAGGCGATACACCTAAGCCTATTTGGGGTACTCAGTGGGATGAAGAGCTGGCCACTAATGACCAAATGGAAAATCTATTTGAGCATATGGCGCAGACTTTAATAGAGGTTGAATTTTTAGACCCAGAAAGTCCGCGTCAACTAATGGCCAGGTTGAGGCGCCTGTATGTGCGAGCCCGTATGGACCGCATTGAACATAATATTATGCGAGGCATCTTAACTGCTATACAGCGCACGTTGAAAAAGCTGCGTTAATCGCCATATATTGTATATTGATAAAGCTTTGCCACACTAATTCAGGATTAAGCTCATGTTTAGACATCTCAAAGAAGATATCGCTTCCGTTTTTCACCGTGATCCGGCGGCTCGAAATTTTGTAGAAGTTCTCACTTGCTACCCTGGCTTGCACGCTTTGTTAATGCATCGTATCGCTCATAGTTTTTGGAACCTTGGCTTAAAGTGGCTTGCGCGATTTTTGTCCACTATTACGCGATGGTTAACGGGAATTGAAATCCATCCAGGGGCTCAAATAGGCAATCGCTTTTTTATTGACCATGGCATGGGTGTAGTGATCGGTGAAACTGCAATTATCGGAGATGATGTTACTTTGTATCATGGCGTCACTTTAGGTGGCACAACATGGGACAAAGGCAAGCGTCATCCTACGTTGCAAGATGGTGTGGTAGTTGGTGCTGGAGCAAAAATATTAGGTCCGTTTGAGGTGGGTAAAAATGCTCGTGTAGGCTCTAATGCGGTGGTCACTAAGCCTGTGCCAGCCAACGCCACTGTTGTGGGCATTCCTGGTCGTATTATCGAACAGCCAAGTGAGGCGCAGCAAAAGCTGCGCAAAGATATGGCAGATAAATTTGATGCCTACGGAATGAGTTCAGATTTGCCAGATCCTGTGGCTAAATCTTTATCAGCCATACTGGATCATATGCACGCAGTGGATAGGAAATTACATTGCATGGCGGCTAAAATGAAAGAGTTAGACGCCAGTTTTGTAGACGAAAATTTACCAGAGTTGAATGTTACAGACTTTGAGTCTGCGGTGGATCCATGTGCCTCTGAAAACTAGTAAAGCTAGCTTTTAATGGTCTCAGTTAATACTTGACTAATTTAGTCAGGTTTTAGTAAAATGGTACTAAGTAGAAAGTAAAGGTTCTCAGATGAAGCTCACCACTAAAGGCCGTTATGCAGTGACAGCGATGTTAGATCTTGCTATTCATGCATCAGATAAGCCTATAAGTTTGGCTGACATATCAGAGCGTCAAGTCATCTCGTTATCGTATTTAGAGCAGCTGTTCGCTAAGTTGCGCCGCAAAGGTTTGGTGCAAAGTGTAAGAGGTCCGGGTGGCGGCTATTGTCTTAGCCGAGACGCTGACGTTATTTTTGTGGCACAAGTAATTGATGCGGTTAATGAAGCGGTTGATGCCACCGGCTGCAGAGGTACAGAAAATTGTCAGGCTGGAAATAAGTGTTTGACGCACCATTTGTGGACCGACTTGAGTAACCAGATACACTTATTTTTAAGTGGTATTAGTCTGGCAGATTTGGTGAGTCAGGGGCAAATGGAAGCCAGCCCAAGGCTTCTTTCTGAACAAGCTAATACTGCCGAATTTCTAAATTTTGTAAATGAGTGATCATCACTCATCTGTTTTACGATTGATTAACAGCTGTTTCTAACAGCGGAGAATATACATGAAATTGCCTATTTTTTTGGACTACTCAGCAACGACACCGGTAGATCCAAGGGTTGCTAAGCTGATGTGTGATTGTTTGACCCAAGAGGGTAACTTTGGTAATCCAGCCTCACGTTCTCATATATATGGATGGCAGGCAGAAGAAGCTGTAGAAAATGCTCGTCGCCAGGTTGCTGATTTAATTAAAGCTGATCCTCGAGAAATCGTTTGGACTTCTGGTGCTACAGAATCAAATAACCTTGCCATTAAGGGTGTGGCTCACTTCTACCATAAAAAAGGTAAGCATATAATTACTTCAAAAATCGAGCATAAGGCGGTCTTAGATACTTGTCGTCAGCTTGAGCGTGAAGGTTTTGAAGTCACTTATTTAGACCCAACAACAGATGGTTTGATAAGTGCGCAACAGGTTGCAGATGCCTTACGCGAAGACACAATTTTAGTTTCATTGATGCATGTAAACAATGAAATTGGCGTAATTACAGATATTGCGGCTATTGCAGAAGTCACTCGTGCAAATAAAGTATTGTTCCATGTTGATGCAGCTCAAAGCACTGGCAAAATAGAAATTGATCTCACTGCAGCAAAAGTTGACCTAATGTCTTTTTCTGCTCATAAAACCTATGGGCCCAAGGGTGTTGGTGCTTTGTATGTGAGTCGCAAGCCACGAGTTCGCTTAGAAGCTCAGATTCATGGTGGCGGCCACGAACGTGGTATGCGTTCTGGCACCCTAGCTACTCATCAAATTGTTGGAATGGGTGCTGCATTTGCTATTGCGCAAGAAGAAATGGAGACAGACAATGCTCGCATTAAACGTTTAAGTCAGCGTTTGTGGGATGGTGTTAAGGACATGGAAGAAGTATACATGAACGGCCATCCAACACAGCGAGTGCCTGGTAATGCAAACATAAGCTTTAACTTCGTAGAGGGTGAATCTCTGCTCATGTCGTTACGTGAGCTAGCCGTCTCTTCTGGCTCTGCATGTACTTCTGCTAGTTTAGAGCCGTCTTATGTCTTGCGCGCTTTGGGCATGAATGATGAGTTGGCTCATAGCTCTATTCGTTTTAGTATCGGACGCTTCACTACAGAAGAAGACATTGATCAAGCCATTGAGTTATCTCTTAATGCGGTCAATAAGTTGCGCGCATTGTCACCTTTATGGGATATGTTCAAAGACGGTATTGATTTAGACACGGTGCAGTGGGCTGCGCACTAAATCAGTAGCAGTTAACGCATTTAACATAGCAGTGGTCTACCACTGCTAGTACATACAATAGATTGAGAGGATAAGCACATGGCATATAGCGAACAGGTTCTTGACCATTATGAAAATCCACGTAACGTGGGAAAGATGGACGAAAAAGATGCACACGTAGGCACGGGCATGGTTGGAGCGCCTGCATGTGGTGACGTAATGCGCCTGCAGATTAAAGTTAATGACGAAGGTGTCATTGAAGATGCTAAGTTTAAAACTTATGGATGTGGCTCTGCTATAGCGTCAAGTTCATTAGTTACTGAATGGATGAAGGGCATGACGTTGGACCAAGCTGGAGAAATTCGTAATTCGAATATCTCTGAAGAGTTGGCTTTGCCACCAGTAAAAATTCATTGTTCTGTACTTGCTGAAGATGCGATTAAAGCTGCAATTCACGATTACAAGAGCAAACAGTAACGCCTGGGCGTTATTAAGTCTCCATAAGAGGAAGCCATCATGGCGATTACCATTACACAGGCAGCCGCCGACCACGTCACTAATTATTTAGTGAATCGTGGCGAAGGGCAGGGCGTGCGTTTGGGTGTCCGTACCACGGGTTGCTCAGGCATGGCTTACATTCTAGAGTTTGTCGACAAAATTTCTGCAGATGACGCCATTTTTGACAGCAAAGGCGTAAAAGTGGTGATTGACCCAAAAAGTTTGTTGTATTTAGACGGTACTGAGCTGGATTATGCTAAAGAAGGTCTTAATGAAGGTTTTCAATTCAACAACCCCAACTCTAAAAGTGAGTGTGGTTGTGGTGAAAGTTTTAACGTTTAGACAGTCTTTGGTGCTTTAGAACAATGAATATTACTCAAGATTACTTCTCTTGTTATGGCTTGCCTTGTAGCTTTATTGTAGATGTTGTGGCGTTACGAAAGCTGCATCATAGCTTGCAGCATCAGCATCATCCAGACCGTTTTGTATCTGCGCCTGACAGTAAGCAAAGAAGAGCCGTGCAGATCACTACTTATTTAAATCAAGCCTATGCAACCTTGAGTGAGCCGCTACAGCGCGGTATATATCTTCTGCAGCTTGAGGGTATGGATCCGTTAGCCCCCACCAATACCCAAATGCCTATGGATTTTTTGCTGCAACAAATTGAGTTGCGAGAGTCCTTAGATGATATACATTTAGCACAAGACCCAGAATCGAAAATTGACTCCATGTCAGCTTTGCTCACGCATCAGGCGAGTCAGTTAGAAAGTGAGTTTGCACAAGCTTATCAAGCATCAGATTTATCAGTTGCAGAAACAGCAGTACGTAAGCTCCAATTTATCGTTAAGTTACAGCAGCAATTAGACGCCCTTGAAGGCGTGTTGCTCGATTAAGGAATTCATAGATGGCCTTGTTGCAAATTGCAGAGCCTGGCCAAAGCGCCAAACCTCATCAGCGCAAACTCGCTGTTGGCATAGATCTGGGCACCACTCATTCATTAGTGGCTAGTGTTCGTAGTGGCCAAGCAGAAACCTTGCCCAATAGTCTAGGAGATCACTTATTACCTTCTGTAGTGCGCTACTTAGCTGACGATGCGCCTCAGGTTGGTACTAAAGCCCAAGCTCATTTAGTGGATGATGCTGCTAATACGGTGATGTCTGTTAAGCGGTTAATGGGCCGTGGTATTGAAGATGTGAAGCGTTTTGGCGAAAACATGCCCTACCTCTTTGAAGCATGTGATCAGGGTATGCCTTTCATATCTACTGTGTCTGGCCTAAAAAGCCCAGTGCAAGTATCTGCTGATATTTTGCGAGCATTAGTGCAGCGTGCGCAGAGTAGTTTAGGTGGTGAGTTGGTTGGAGCTGTCATTACAGTACCTGCTTATTTTGATGATGCTCAGCGCCAAGCCACCAAAGATGCTGCCCAATTGGCTGGAATTCAGGTGTTGCGCTTACTCAATGAGCCTACAGCTGCTGCAGTAGCTTATGGTCTGGAACACAATCAACAAGACCAAGGCACTGTAGCTGTGTTTGATCTGGGTGGTGGCACGTTTGATATTTCCATACTGCGTATGGAGCAGGGTGTATTTGAAGTGTTGGCAACTGGCGGCGATTCGGCACTAGGTGGAGATGACTTTGACCAAGTGCTCGCTGAATGGATGCGCCAAGAGCGTCAGATTTCATCTCAGCTAGATTTAGCTCAGCAGCGTTTTTTACTGCGCTTGGCTCGCACTGCAAAAGAGCTTTTGAGTGAAGTGGAAACGGCTCAGTTATGTTTTGAAGGTTGGCCAGGTGAGCAGGTTTATGCTGAGCTCGTGCTGACTCGTGAGCAAATGAATGCGCTGCTTAATCCTATTGTAGATAAAGCTATAAGAGCGACTAAACGCGCTTTACGTGATGCTAAAGTTGCTCTTGGTGATGTTTCTAGAGTAGTTATGGTGGGCGGTTCAACACGCAGTTTACTTGTGCAGGAACGAGTATCTGATCTTTTTGGTCAGCCTTTACTCAATGATATTGACCCAGATAGAGTTGTCGCTTTAGGCGCTGCTCGACAAGCGGATGTGTTGGCAGGTAATCAAAGTGGCGATGAGCTTTTGTTGCTTGATGTTCTGCCTTTATCGCTTGGCTTGGAAACGATGGGCGGCCTAGTTGAGCGAGTTATTGACCGTAATACGCCTATTCCTGTGGCTCGCGCTCAAGAGTTTACCACCTATCAAGATGGTCAAACTGCCATGGCTATTCATGTTTTGCAAGGGGAGCGCGAATTAGTACAAGATTGTCGATCGCTATCTCGTTTTGAGTTACGTGGTATTCCGGCAATGGCTGCCGGCGCTGCTAAAATTCGAGTGACCTTTCAGGTAGATGCGGATGGGTTGCTAGAGGTTAGTGCTAGAGAATTAACCTCTGGAGTTGCTGCATCAGTGCAGGTTAAGCCGTCCTTCGGTTTGTCTGATGTGCAGATTGCAGACATGATTAAAGCAAGCTGGAGCAACGTAGAAGATGATCGTAGTGCCCGTAGTCTGCGCGAGCAGCAGGTTGAGGCAGATCGACTGGTTGAAGCTGTTGCTATTGCTCTTGCAGAAGATGGTGAGCGCTTACTGACAAGCAAAGAGCAGCAAACTATAGAAGAGCAAATGGCGCAACTGGTATTGGTTCGTAATGGCCAAGATCATCATGCCATTGCTAAACAAATTGAAATCATGGCTAAGGCCAGTGATACCTATGCAGCAATGCGTATGGATGACAGTATTAAACGTGCCCTTGCGGGTAAAGCTGTAGATCAGCTGTAACGCAGCTGGCCATAACAGCCACTAGCCTAGGAGCTAACTTAAATGCCACAAATTATTATTCTTCCTCATGCCGAACTTTGCCCACAAGGGCAGGTTTTTGAAGCGCCTGCGGGACAAACTATTTTAGATGCCGCAAAAGAAAATGGTATTGATATTGAGCATGCATGTGAAAAGTCATGTGCGTGCACTACGTGCCATGTGATTGTGCGTGAGGGGTTTGATTCAATGATTGAGTCAGACGAATTAGAAGATGATATGTTAGATAAGGCGTGGGGTTTAGAGCCAGATTCTAGGCTTAGCTGTCAGGCTGTAATTGCAGACGATAATCTAGTAGTGGAAATCCCTAAATATACTATTAACATTGTATCTGAAGCCCACTAAAGTGAGCTGAAGTGGTTGGAGTTTTTATGAGTATAGGTTGGACTGATACGATAGATATTGCTATTGAGCTATATGAGACGCATCCAGATGTAGACCCGCGCTTGGTGAGGTTTACAGATTTGATGGAGTGGGTTATGGCGTTGCCAGACTTTGATGATGATCCTAAGCGTTGTGGCGAAAAAGTACTAGAAGCTATTCAGACTGCATGGATTGATGAGCTTGATTAGGGTTTAACAGCCTATTAAAAGAGTAAAAAACAGCGTACAATTACGCGGTCAAAAATCGCGTACTGATATGTACGTCTTTGCTTTTTTAATATTAGCCCATTTAATGGGTCCACTGTTTGGAGAATACCATGGCGGTAGAACGCACTCTGTCCATCATCAAGCCTGATGCTGTAGCAAAAAATGTAATCGGCAAAATTGTTTCTCGTTTTGAGTCTAACGGTCTTAAAGTTGTTAACATGCAAATGAAGCAATTGACTGAAGCTGAAGCACAAGGTTTCTACGCTGAGCACAGCGAGCGCCCTTTCTTTGGTCATTTGGTTTCTTTTATGACTTCTGGTCCTGTTGTTGTTCAGGTTCTTGAAGGTGAAGGCGCGGTGAACATGAACCGTGATCTAATGGGCGCAACTAACCCACAAGAAGCTGAAAAAGGCACTATTCGTGCTGATTTTGCAGAATCTATTGATGCTAACGCGGTACACGGTTCTGACTCTACTACGTCAGCCGCTCGTGAAATCGCCTACTTCTTCGGTGGCTAATAGCCATTGGTTAAAGTAGTCTGTTATTGTTTATCTTCACATAGTAACAATAGCAGCATGCAACGTGCGGCGTTCCTAGTGAACGCCGCACTGCGTTTAGATCAAATAAATGGTCGCGCAAAAAAGTATTACATACAGGTCTTATAATGTCCGAAGTTAGCACAAAGATGAATATATTGGGATTCTCCCAAGCTCAAATGGAAGCTTATTTCAAAACTATGGATGAGCCAAAATTTAGGGCTGTTCAGGTAATGAAGTGGATCCATCAGTTTGGTGCAGATGACTTTGAAAGCATGAGTAACGTCAGTAAAAAGCTGCGTGAAAAGCTTACTCTAAGTGCTGAAATTGTAGAGCCTGAAGTGTTATACCGTGGCGACTCCAAAGATGGTACGCGCAAATGGGTGATTGGTGTCTCAGGGGGTAACAAGGTTGAGATGGTGCTCATACCTGATGGTGATCGTGCTACTTTATGCGTTTCATCTCAAGTAGGTTGCGCTTTAGATTGTAGTTTTTGCTCTACTGGCAAGCAAGGTTTTAACCGTAATTTGACCTCAGCTGAGATTATCGGACAACTGCGTATTGCTATCAAGTCCTTTGGTCCTGTAGATCCTAATGGGCCTCGTAGGGTGACCAACGTGGTGTTTATGGGCATGGGTGAGCCATTGCTCAACTTTGATAGTGTAACGCCTGCCATCGCCCTAATGATGGATGATAATGCATACAATCTATCTAAGCGCAGGGTTACTTTAAGTACGGCAGGAGTAGTGCCTGCGATTGATCGGCTAAGTCAGGTCACAGATGTGTCTTTGGCTATTTCTTTACATGCCCCTAATGATTTGCTGCGCAATGAATTGGTGCCAGTTAATAAAAAGTATAATATAGATGCTTTGTTGGATGCATGTAATCGTTATTTAGAAAACCTAACTGACAAGCGTGTGATTACCATGGAATACACCATGATCGATGGTATTAATGATCAGCCAAAGCATGCTCGCGAATTAGCCCAAGTGCTTAAACGTGTCCCTTGTAAGCTAAATTTAATTCCTTTTAATCCTTTTCCAGGGTCAGATTATCGTCGTAGTCCACGGCCACAAATTGAGGCATTTCAACGAATTATGGCAAAATCCGGTATTATAACTACCATTAGGTCAACTCGCGGCGATGACATCGATGCTGCCTGTGGGCAACTAGTGGGTCAGGTAAAAGATCGTACCAGGCGCAGTGCTGCCCATGCAGCACGTATTGAAGCTAAGCAGATTTAATTGAAAATTTACGCGCCTAAAGTAAGTGACATAGATAAGTAACTAGGGCAAGGAACTTCGTGATGCTGGTAGTGTCCAAAAATGGGCGTTATGATGGGTGTATAAAGCCTTAATTTTTATTTACACGGCATAGAATAATAAAGGTATTGATTGTGACTGATTTGGAATCATTAAGTATGCAAGATCAAGCAGAATTGGAGGGTCAGTTACCGGGCTTTCCTGGACACTTATTGCGCCAAGCGCGTGATGATATGGGTTTGTCCCAAAAAGAAGCTGCTCGTGATTTACATTTAACATCCAAAGTAATCAATGCCATTGAAGAAAGCGACTTTACTGTAATTCCAAGCTTTGTGTTTGCTCGAGGATATATACGCTCTTATGCGCGTCATGTGGGCTTGGATGGGCAGGGTTTGGTAGATGCTTTTGACACAGCTTATGGTGTGCCAAATAATAGTGCTAAGCCTAGGTCGGCAGTGCAAAAGCTTGGCCGACAAAGTAAGCCTAGTGACACTTGGGTAAAGCTAGTCTCAATTGTTTTTGTCATTGGTTTACTAGTTGCATCCGTTGTGTGGTGGCAGAGTCAAAATGGTGGGCTGATGTCTTCGCAGCTAACCAGCACAGCAACACAAGTGACAGATGGCGATGCGCTTGATGGCGCCTTAGATACCGAAGAAGATGCCTTAGACCTGTCTTTGTTGGTAGCCAATGAAAGTGAAGTGGCAGCGAGTGTGCCTGCAGAACAAGCTCAGCCTGTTGTTGATGAAGTGGTGGAGCTGGCTGAAGAGCAGGTGTTGGCCATTGCTCCCGCCATCATTGATGTGCCTGCGGCTGCGCTTGTTGAAGAGGAAGTGGCTGTGCTGCTGGCACCTAACGAGGCGCAGTTGGTTATGGTTTTTGATAAAGACTGTTGGGTGGAAATTAAAGACGGCAATGGTAAGATGATATTGTCAGATTTGTACTCTGCAGGTGATACTATAACGCAAGTAGTTACTGCTCCAATAGAAGTGCTGCTGGGTCGTTCTTCTGGTGTAGAAAAATTCACTTTTGACGGACAACTTATAGATTTAGAGCCGTTCACACGAAAAGATATTGCGCGCCTTACTTTGACTAAATAACACTCTATTAGTTAGCGACACCTCCATTAAATTAAGGAACTTATTTTGGCGTCTATAAAAGCCATTCGCGGCATGCACGATATATTGCCCGATCAAACCCCATTGTGGCAATTCTTTGAAGCAAAGGTAAAGTCAGTTTTTGACCAGTACGGCTATCAAGAAATTCGTATGCCCATTGCTGAAAAGACTGATTTATTTTGTCGTTCAATAGGTGAAGCCACAGACGTGGTAGAAAAAGAAATGTACACCTTCGCTGATCGTAATGGCGACAACATGACTTTAAGGCCTGAAGGCACAGCATCGTGTGTACGTGCTGCTCAAGAGCATGGTTTAACTTATAATCAAGTGCAGCGCTTGTGGTATCACGGGCCAATGTTTCGCTATGAGCGTCCTCAAAAAGGACGCCAGCGTCAGTTTCATCAATTTGGTGCTGAGGTTTATGGTTTAGAAGGTCCAGACGTTGATGCAGAGCTAATTATCATGACAGCTCGCTTATGGCGTGAACTAGGTTTGCAAGACGCTGTAACATTGCAATTAAATACTTTAGGCAGTGCTGCAGCTAGGGCTGCTTATAGAACAGATCTGGTAGAGTTTTTACAGGCTAATATGCAGTTCCTTGACGCTGATAGCCAAAGACGAGTCAGTACTAATCCATTAAGAGTATTGGATAGTAAGAATGCTAATACCCAAGCGCTATTAGATGGCGCCCCTGATTTCTATGGTTACTTAGATGATGAATCACGTGTGCATTTTGAGCGTTTACGTGAGCTTTTAGATGCGGCAGGCATTGTTTATCAGATTAACCCTCGGTTAGTTAGAGGGTTAGATTACTATTGTAAAACCGTGTTTGAGTGGGTCACTGACAAGTTAGGCTCTCAAGGTACTGTATGCGGTGGTGGTCGTTACGACGGTATGATAGAGCAGCTTGGTGGTAAGCCTACACCAGCTGTAGGTTGGGCGATGGGTGTGGAGAGAATGATTTTATTGTTGCAAGAAATGCAGCAAGAGCCTGCTGGTTTAGGCCAGCAAGCAGACGTTTACTTAGCTCATATTGGAGATGGTGCTAGCGTGCGTACCATGCAGTTGGCCGAACAGTTACGTACTGATATCAGTGGTTTGCGCTTATTGTGGCACTGCGGTGGTGGCAGTCTAAAGAATCAAATGAAAAAAGCGGATCGTTGTGGTGCAAAGCTGGTGCTTATTATGGGTGACGATGAGTTAGCTCAAGGTGAAATCCAAATTAAACCATTACAAGGTCAAGGTGAGCAGCAAAGCATACCTCTTAGTAAAGTTTCAGCGCATGTGGCTGAGCTTATTAAATAATTATTACAAACAACATTAAGGAGTTTTTGGTTGTGGCCGAAATGAAGACAGAAGAAGAACAAGTAGAAGCGCTAAAGAACTGGTGGAAAGATAACGGTAAGTCATTGATACTCACCATTGCTGTAGCACTAGGTGGTGTGTTGAGCTGGAATGCATATCAAGATCACCAAGTGGGCGAGGCTGAAGCGGCCAGTGTCTACTTTCAGGAGCTTATGAATAATGCTCCTGCTGGTCAATTAAGTGATACGCAGATAACACAAATACGTTACAACAGTGACTTACTCAGGGCAGAGTTTGGTTCGGCTACTTATGCTCAATTTGCAGCACTTATGGTGGCTCGTGTAGAGGTGCAGCTTGGTGACTTGTCTGCGGCAGCATCGCAATTACAGTGGGTTGTTGATCAGCAAGGTGATGCTGAAGTTAATGCCTTAGCCAGTATTCGCTTAGCGAAGGTTTTGAGTGAGCAGGGCCAACACAGTGAAGCGTTAGCTCTGTTAGTGGACGGCGATGATGCTTGGCAGCTAGCTAGGCTAGAAACTCGTGGTGATATCTTTCTTGTAAAAGGTGATGTGGATGCTGCAAGAGAAGCCTACACCGCGGCCTCGGTAATTGCTGTTTCTAGTGGTGTAAGTAAGCCCTTGCTAGGCTTGAAGTTAGATAATATTTCACAGTAGTAGCTTTTTACAGTAGCTAAGAGATGTCCAAATAATGACGAGTGTAAGGATTATTAAGATGAACGCTAGACCTTTCAGGGTGCTGCTAGCCAGCCTAACGTTAATTGTTCTTAGTGCGTGCTCGTCATCAGGAGGCACGTTGCCAGAGCCGACAACACTAAATTCATTTGAGCCCCAGCTTGAACTTGTGAACCATTGGTCAATGTCTGTGGGTGAGGGTGCTAATGTTGGCGGGGGCTCAACTTTGAAGCCTGTGTTACTGGAGAATGCAGTATTTGCTGCCTCTGGAAAGCAGCTAACATCTTTTAGCTTAGAGGCTGGCCAGGTCAATTGGTCTATTGAGCTGGAAGAGCGAATTACTGCAGGTATAGGTTATGTGAACGAACAGTTGTTTGTGGCATCTCGTGATGGCAAGTTAATGGCCCTAAGTAGTTCAGATGGGTCTATTTTATGGCAGGTGAATGCATCTAGTGAAGCATTGGCTTCGCCACAAGCTAATAGTCAAATAGTAGTGTTGCAAACAGTTGATGGAAAAGTAAGCGCATACGCTACTGAAGATGGTAAATTTCAATGGTCTTATGCGGCAAGTTTGCCCAGCTTAACCCTGCGTGGCACAAGTACACCGGTAATTAACGAAACTTATACCTACGTAGGTTTTGCTAACGGTAAATTAGTTGCCTTAGATAACCAAACAGGTGGTGTGGTTTGGCAAAAAGTAATCGCTACGACTAAGGGGCGTTCAGAAACAGAGCGCTTAGCTGATATTGACGGAGCGTTAGTGTTAATAGATGGTTTGCTCTATGTGACGAGCTACCAAGGAAGTATCGCCGCCATCGATGCTTTAACAGGCTCAATAATTTGGCAGCAACCGGCTTCTAGCGTTAGTGGTGCAACCCTAGTTGGGGGTGCTGTATTAATTGTAGACGCACAAGATGTAATAGTTGCTTATGATAAAGATCTTGGTCTTGTGTTGTGGCAGAACGATAGCCTTAAGCACCGTTCGTTGTCTTCCCCCATGGGCTTGGACAATCAGGTTTTAGTAGTTGACGCGCAAGGCTATGCTCACGTGCTTCAGCTTAAGGATGGCGACTTCTTAGGTCGTCAAAAATTGAGCATTAAAGATGCTCGTATTGGTAGTCAAAGCTACCAAGATACTATTTTCTTACTCAGTCAAGATGGTCGTCTCATACGTCTTGGCTTGAAATAATTGGTTTATTTATGAATCCCGTAATTGCTCTTGTTGGGCGCCCTAATGTGGGTAAATCCACACTTTTTAACCGTTTGACTCGTTCTCGCGACGCTTTAGTAGCAGACTTTCCAGGCCTTACCCGTGACCGTAAGTACGGTGAAGGTAAAACTGAAGAGCGAGACTATATTGTTATTGATACAGGTGGTATCAGTGGCGACGAGGCTGGTATAGATCAAGTTATGGCTGAGCAATCTTTGCTTGCCATTGAAGAAGCTGACGCCGTGTTGTTTTTAGTAGATGGAAAGGCTGGCCTTAATCCTTCTGATGAGTTGATTGCAGATCATCTGCGCCGCTGTGACAAACCAGCTTACTTGGTCGTTAATAAAACTGATGGTATAGACATAGATGTGGCTCTAGGCGACTTTTATGGCTTAGGTCTTATTGGCTTGCCTCGACCTATTGCTGCCTCTCATGGGCGTGGTGTGAGCCAGCTGATTGAAGATGTGCTAGCACCTTTTCCAGAAGATCAAGGCTTTCCAGAAGACTCTGAAGGCGGCATTCGTATCGGCATCGTAGGTAGGCCAAACGTAGGCAAGTCTACGCTGGTGAACCGTATGTTAGGTGAAGATCGGGTTGTGGTTTTTGATGAAGCAGGTACCACACGGGACAGCATTTATATTCCTTACAGGCGCAATGATAAGCCATATACATTAATTGATACGGCAGGTGTGCGTCGCAGGCGAAGTGTCACTGAGACTGTAGAGAAGTTTTCTATCGTTAAGACCCTGCAAGCCATTAAGGACGCACATGTTGTAGTGCTAGTAGTTGATGCGCATGAAGGCCTTACAGAGCAAGATATGCACTTGTTAGGTTTTGTGATTGATGCGGGTCGAGCTTTAGTCATTGCGGTCAATAAATGGGATGGCATGAGCGTTGATGACAAAGCTCATGTGAAACATGAATTGCAGGCGCGTTTGGAATTTGCCAAATTTGCACGTATTCACTTTATCTCAGCCTTACATGGTTCTGGCGTGGGAGATTTGTATAAATCAGTAGAAGAAGCTCATGGTTGCGCCTTTACTAAGTGGAGCACTAACAAGCTAACCACGTTGTTGGAAGATGCCATACTAGATCACCAGCCACCGCTAGTGCACGGACGTCGAATTAAATTGCGATACGCACACCTTGGTGGATCTAATCCGCCATTGTTCATAGTGCATGGTAATCAAACTAATGCATTGCCTACTACTTATAAACGTTATTTAGAAAATAAATTTATTAAAGTGTTGAAAATTCGAGGCACTCCTGTGCGATTTGAATTCCGCACCAGTGATAACCCGTTTGACGGCAAGAAGAACCAGTTATCCCAGCGCCAGATTAGTAAAAAACAGCGCTTAGTAAAGCATGTAAACAAAGGTAAGAAAAAGGACAAAAGAAAGTAATGTTCAGGCTTATTGCCAGATGCTTAGCGATGTACTCATTTGTATGTCGCTAACTAGTCTTAATCAACTGTTGCATTTGCTGGCCGATGGCCAGTTTCATTCAGGTACTGCTTTGGGGCAACACTTGAGTATGACGCGGGCTGCTGTATGGAAGCAGCTTAAGGGCGTAGAAGCATTAGGAGTAAAGCTAAACCGTATTCGTGGCCGAGGCTATCGTATTGTGGGCGGATTAGATCTATTAGACGTTGAAGCTATACAGCGTCAGCTGCCTGAGTTAACCCCACCCTTTAATGTGCAACTGCACATGTCTATTCCTTCTACTAATCAAACTTTAATGCAGCGCCAACAGCAGCAGTCTATTCATGGCGAAGTGGTCTTGGCTGAAGTGCAAACAGCTGGCCGAGGCCGTTTAGGTCGTCAGTGGCAATCTCCGTTTGGTCAAAATGTAGCTTTATCTTTGGGCTGGAACTTTTCTGGTGGGGCTGCAGCCCTAGAAGGATTAAGTTTAGTTGTGGGTTTAGCGTTGGCTAAAGCGTTATCTGATGTGGGTGTGCAGGAAGTGAAGCTTAAGTGGCCAAATGACATTTTAGTTGATGGCAAAAAGCTTGCGGGTATTTTGCTGGAGATGCGAGGTGATGCAACAGGTCCATGTCATGTAGTTATCGGTATGGGTTTAAATGTACACCTCACGCAAAATGATGCCATTGATCAGCCATGGATTAGTCTCTGCCAGTTAGGTTACAACCTCACCCGTAACGATATTGTGGCGCAGATTCTTTTGCGCTTACATCAGCACTTAGCTCTGTTTGTGCAACACGGATTTTCAGTGATGCGCCACCAGTGGCAACAATTGCACTATTATCAAGACAAAAACGTTCAGCTATTATTGCCGGGTAGACAAGTTGAGGGAGTTTGTCGAGGTGTTAATCAAGTAGGGGCGCTAATGATGGAGTTTGATGGCGTGCTTAAAGCTTATAGTGGTGGTGAAATAAGTGTGCGGCCTTTAGGGGGTGCGTATGAGTGAGTTGCTGATAGATTTAGGGAACACTCGTCTTAAATGGCGTCTGCAGCACCATGGATTAGTGCAGTCCTATGGAGCCATGCCGACGTGCAGTTTGAGTTTAGAGCAGTTACATGCCTGCCTGCCTGCCTCCTTTGACGCATTGTTTTTGGCAAGTGTGGCCAATAGGGAAAAGAATAGTCTCCTGGAGACTTGGCTCATAGAAAAACAAATACCATGTAATCGCTTTTCAACTCAAGCCAGCTTTAAAGACCTAATTAACGCATATCGGCAGCCTTCTTTGCTGGGTGTGGATCGGTGGTTGGCTATGGTGGCTGCAAGGCAGCTCTCCCAAGAGGCCGTGTGTGTGGTTGATTGCGGCAGTGCCATTACCTTTGACTATATACGAGCGGATGGTCGCCATGAAGGTGGTTATATCATTCCTGGTGCTAGGCTTATGGTCCAGGCGCTAACACGCGACACAGCAAATATTAATATTTGCGCGCCCAAATCTAACGCAGCATCAGCGGATATTCAGTCTAGCCCTGTACCTGGAACCAGTACCTTTGACGCTGTTTCTTTTGGCTGTCATAAAATGGCCCTACATGGTGTGCGTGCTTTGATAAAAGAAGCTCAGCTAAATGGCTATGGCATTCTTTTGTGTGGGGGTGATGGAGAGAAAATTGCTAATGAGCTGGGCCTGACTTATATAGAAGGGTTGGTGCTTAATGGCATAGCTGAAGTGGCTGAATTGGATAAACACTGAAAAACTTTAATAAAATCATCATTGGTGCTTGCATCCTACATATACGTTCAGTATTATACGCACCTCTTGAGTTCAGGTGAGTTCAAGAGCACAGGCAATTAGCCGGTATAGCTCAGACGGTAGAGCAACTGACTTGTAATCAGTAGGTCCGGGGTTCGACTCCTCGTGCCGGCACCAGTTCCTGTTGAAGAATTATTTGGGTGGGGTTCCCGAGCGGCCAAAGGGATCAGACTGTAAATCTGACGCGTAAGCTTCGGTGGTTCGAATCCACCTCCCACCACCATTCTTTGCGGGTATGGTATAATGGCTATCACGACAGCCTTCCAAGCTGTATATGCGAGTTCGATTCTCGCTACCCGCTCCATACTGAGTAAGGTTCGCATAAGTTAGCGGATTGATATAAGGCTATTTAGAGCCAGTTTAGTGCGTTATACGCTCTAGTAGCTCAGGGGTAGAGCGCACCCTTGGTAAGGGTGAGGTCGGCGGTTCAATTCCGCCCTAGAGCTCCATTGTCATAAGGGCAGGGGAGCACAGTATATTTTGAAGGGTAGATATAGCAATATATCTACCCTTCTTGTTATCTGCAGTTTACTCAATAAATGGGCATCTGCATTATTTAACTTAGCGCGGTCAAGTGGCCGCCCATCGTTCGGAGGCTATCATGGCTAAGGAAAAGTTTGAAAGAAATAAGCCGCACGTAAACGTCGGCACTATTGGTCACGTTGACCACGGTAAAACTACATTAACAGCTGCATTGACTCGTGTTTGTGCAGAAGCGTTTGGTGG
>Ga0308003_1000014_pt1 | contig 125206 bp, 120 predicted proteins | sample Neamet36_FD_203159 | JGI IMG/M metagenome (GOLD analysis project Ga0308003, IMG submission 203159) | Marine microbial communities from water near the shore, Antarctic Ocean - #36 | ecosystem: Environmental > Aquatic > Marine > Unclassified | place: Southern Ocean | collected 2014-06-06
ATTAGAGACCCTGAATATGTGAAGGAGTTAGTGACTCATCACGTGGGAGGCTACCTAAAGATTGCCCCAGAACACACAGAAAGCGAGCCTCTTAGGCACATGCTTAAACCCAACATGAGCAGCTATAATAAGTTTCAGCGCATGTTTGAAAAGTATTCCAAAGAAGCAGGCAAAGAGCAGTACCTCATTCCCTACTTCATTAGTGCACACCCAGGCACTCGTGATATCGACATGGTGAACATGGCCATGTGGTTAAAAACCAATAAATTCCGTTTGGATCAGGTGCAAAATTTTTACCCATCACCTATGTGTAATGCCACGACCATGTATCATACTGAGGTAAACCCGCTTAAAAAGGTGACTCGTGAAAGCGAGCGAGTAAGCATCCCTCGAGGTATTCGCCAGCGTAGATTACACAAGGCTATATTGCGTTATCACGACCCTAAAAACTGGGCTCAAATACGCGAAGCACTCACCGATATGGGCATGAAAAAACTCATCGGTAAAGGCCCTCAATGCCTAGTGCCTGCAGAAAGCTTTGGCGAATCTGGAAGATCTGCACCCAGAGCAGCTCGAGGTAAGCAAGGCCTAACCAAGCATACTTCGCCTAGGGCTCAAAAGATGAGAAACCGTAGGTAAGTTATTGATAAAAATGCCGCTTCTTAAGCGGCTTTTTTGTATGCAAAAGAAAAATACCCAAAATAGGCTACACTTAGCGCATCTTGAATTATTTTATGGAGCGTTAATGCATCTTATTATAGGTAATCAAAATTACTCTTCTTGGTCTATGCGGCCCTGGGTGGCCATGACACACTTTGGCATCGCCTTTAAAACTACCAAGCTTGAGCTTTTCACCCCTGCCTTTGAAGCGCAGATTAGCCGTTATTCTAGTGCTAAAACAGTGCCCGTATTAGTCACTGATATAGGCACAGCTACAGACAGCCTATCGATTTTAGAAACCTTAGCTGATACCTATCCACAAATGTGGCCCAATAATGCTGCACTTAAAATGATGGGGCGTAACGCAGTATCACAAATGCACAGTGGTTTTTTTGCTTTGCGCGGTGAAATGCCCATGAACTGCCGTGCCAATCAACGCAACTTAACTATTACGCCAGCTTGTAGAAGTGATATTGATAAGATTGAAGCCTTGTGGGCGGCGTGCCTTGGTGCTGCTAATGAGGCAGGACACAAAGAGGGTTATCTGCTGGGAGGGTTCTCTATAGCGGATGCTTTTTTTGCCCCCGTGGTGGTGCGTTTACGTGGCTATAAGGTGGCTGTTAATGCCACGACTCAAAGCTATATGGACAGGATATTATCTAACCCTGCTGTGAAGGCATGGATCGCCGCAGGGTTAGAAGAAACCGCTATCTTGCAAGAAGATGAAGCGGGGACAGATTAAACAATACGCTTAAGAATAAGCGCGTTTTGCCTCTTTGCGGCGCTTGTGTAATACGGGCTCTGTGTAACCACTAGGCTGCACAGTCCCTTCAAAAACTAGCTCACAAGCAGCTTGGAAGCCAACACTAGAGTTATAATCTGGCGCTATATTGCGATAGCTAGGGTTGCCCGCATTTTGTTCGTCAACAAAAACAGCCATACGCTTAAGGCTGTCCATCACCATGTCTTTGGTTACAAAGCCATGGGTCAGCCAATTGGCTAATGACTGTGAAGATATGCGCAAGGTAGCGCGGTCTTCCATTAAACCCACTTGGTTTATGTCAGCCACCTTAGAGCAACCAATTCCACTTTCTACCCAATGAATCACGTAACCCAGCAAGCCCTGACAGTTATTGTCTAGTTCACGGGCAATGTCTTGTTCACTCAAGCTGTGTTCACCTAACAAAGGTATTTCTAGCAAGTCGTCTTGGTTTACTTTAGCTTGGGTGCCGTTGATAAGCTCATCTTGGCGCTCTTGCACCAATACTTGATGATAATGAAGGCCGTGCAATACTGCAGCAGTAGGCGAGGGTACCCATGCTGTGTTAGCGCCAGACATAGGGTGCTCTAATTTAGTTGCCATCATTTCAGCCATGCAATCAGGCTTTGCCCACATGCCTTTGCCTATTTGGGCGCGGCCCTTTAGGCCACAAGCCAAACCTGTTTCTACATTACTGCCTTCATAAGCAGCGATCCAAGCTTGTTGCTTCATGATGCCTTTAGGTAACATGATGCCAGCCTGCATTGAGGTATGCATTTCATCCCCTGTGCGATCTAAAAATCCGGTATTAATAAAGGCCACGCGCTCGCTGGCCGCTTCAATACAGGCTTTTAGGTTAATGCTAGTGCGGCGTTCTTCGTCCATGATGCCCACTTTTAGGGTGTTTTTTGGTAGCTCTAAGAGCTCTTCTATGCGGCTAAATAAGTCGCAAGTAAAAGTAACTTCTTCTGGGCCGTGCATCTTTGGCTTTACGATGTAAATGCTGCCAGTGCGGCTATTGCCACCGCTAGATGTGCCGCGTATGTCATGCAGCGCGCATAAGCTAGTAATAAAACCATCCATAATACCTTCTGGTATTTCATCACCTTGGCTATTCAAAATGGCATCGTTGGTCATTAGGTGGCCAACATTACGCACAAATAATAAACTGCGACCATGTAGGCTAAAGCTTCTGCCCTTTGGGTCTTGGTAATGGCGGTCGCCGTTTAATGTGCGGCTGATGGTTTGACCATTTTTTTGCAAATCAATGGACAAGTCGCCCTTCATAAGGCCCAACCAGTTACGATAAACAATGACTTTATCTTCTGCGTCTACTGCTGTCACAGAGTCTTCGCAATCCATTATGGTTGAAATGGCGGCTTCCATTACGATGTCTTTAACACCTGCTAAGTCACTTGCCCCAATAATATGTTGACGATCAATGTTTAGCTCAAGGTGCAAATTGTTGTGCTTTAACAGGACAGCCAGAGGCGCGCTAGCATCGCCTTGGTAACCGGTTAATTGTGTGGGATTGGCTAGCAGGGCTGTGTCACCGCTTTGTAAGGTACAAACTAATTGGCCATTGCCAATAGTGTATTGGGTGACTTGGCTATGGCTAGCTTGTGCTAGAGGGCAATGGGTATCTAGTAGTTGTTTAGCAAAAGCGATCACTAAAGCGCCACGTTGTTCGTCATAGCCTTTTTTTGCTTTTTCACTAGTTAAGGCGTCAGTACCGTAAAGTGCGTCGTAAAGGCTGCCCCAGCGCGCATTAGCAGCGTTGATAGCGTAGCGCGCATTGTTTATAGGCACTACTAACTGCGGCCCTGCCACAGTGCTAATTTCGATATCTACATTGCTAGTGGTCACACAAACTTTTTCAGGCACTGGTAAAAGGTAACCAATGTCTTGCAGCATGGCTTTATATTCAGCAGCATCTGGTGATGGGTTGTTGGTGTGCCATTGATCCAATATGGTTTGAAATTCTTCACGCTTAGCTAATAATGCTTGGTTGCGGCTTTGGAATTCATTTAGCAAACTGCCAAGACTTTCCCAAACCTTATCACTACTCAAGTTTAAACCTGGCAAAATTTCTTCTTCAACCATGGTGCATAACTGAGTGTCGATAGACAGACCGGCCTTAACTGTTCTGGCGTTTATGTGCCCGTTCATTCCAAAGCTCCTATGTTGCGTATTATTACTAAATATTTCTTAAAGTGTTCAGTGTATTGTATAGGAAACATTCAAAATGTATACGAATCTACAGGTTTTTGGAGCAGTATTTAGTCGTAGAAGGGTACTTAAAGGTGAGCTTTTTTGAGATACTCATTATTCATCAAGACAGCCACTACCGCTATGTTTAAGACAGGAGTGGCTGTGGTAATGGAGGGCCTTATGCCTCGTCTATTTCTCTGGCTATTTCTGTAATCAGCCCACGAATCCAGCGATGAGCTGGGTTATGTTGTAATAACGGGCTCCAAGCCATAGTTAAGGTCATTTCTGGGATTGTAAAAGGTGGATCTAATATCACCAAGTCATCATTATTTTTGGTGCCTAAGGCGGCTTTACGTGGCAATGTAACGATCAGGTCTTTTTGATTAGCCAGTTGCACTGCTGCTTGGTAATGGCGCGTAAATACACGAATATTACGTGTTTTTCCAAGCTCAGAGAGGGCGTTGTCTACCCAGCCACGGCGTTGTACGTCTTTTGGGTTCATACCCACTCCAGCACCCATGCCTGTTTTATTTACCCATATATGATGCGCTTGCAAGTAGCTTTCTAAGGTGAAGTCTTGTGCTGTTGGGTTATTGCGGCTCATTAGACAAACAAACTGATCTCGCCATAAAATCTTTTGATGAAATGACTGGGGCATAGAGTCAAAGCGGTTGATTACAAGGTCTACTTTACCCTGCTCTACATCGTAAAAATCGACATCAGAAGGGGTCATGATATCTAAGCTCACTCCAGGAGCTTCTTTGCGCAAGCGCTCTACCAAAGGAGGAATTAACGTAGGCTCCGAATAATCACTAGCCATAATGCGGAACACTCGTGTAGAGGTGAGCGCATCAAATGCAGCTTGTGGCTGTACTGCCTTGTCTATAGTGGCTAATACTTCGCGTATAGTGGGCTGTAGGGCTAAGGCTCTTTCTGTGGGAGTCATGCCGTCACTGGTGCGTATAAGCAATGGATCTTCAAACACTTCGCGTAAACGCCTCAAACCATTGCTCATAGCCGGCTGGCTAAGACCTAGTTGATTCGCAGCTTTAGTGACGTTGCGTTCTTTTAAAAGGGCGTCTAAATAAACTAATAAATTCAGGTCTACGCGATCAATGCTCATATTCAACTCCATAAAGGTTAGTCACTGAGCTAGTGTGCTCAGGGCATTATTCATATGTGTGATGAAAAAATACTTTTCAATAGCCTGTGTAAATTATGTCATGGTGGGGTGTCCACTGTCGAGACTCCTTTAGTTTTAGATATATGTATTTAGATTTGTATTACTTTGGTGAATAGTAGGCATAACAATTGACGTCTATTTTAACTCTTAAAACCACTTTAAACTGTTGGAATTGCTAAGTTGTTAACCCACTGGGTAAGCAATTTAGAATATAATAACCATAACTAAGGAAATGTCATGTCTCAATACCAAGACGATATTCAAGTAGTTGCTAGCCTTAAGTCTGCCCAAGGCAGTGCTTGGGATGCCATCAACCCAGAATCTGCTGCACGTATGCGCGCCCAAAACAAATTTAAAACGGGCCTAGATATTGCCAGGTATACCGCTGATATTATGCGCGCTGACATGGCTGTATTTGATAATGACAAAACTAAGTACACTCAGTCATTGGGCTGTTGGCACGGTTTTGTAGGTCAGCAAAAAATGATTTCTATCAAAAAACACTTTGATGGTAAAACTGACCGTCGTTACTTGTACCTTTCTGGTTGGATGGTTGCTGCTTTGCGTTCTGACTTTGGTCCTCTTCCTGACCAGTCTATGCATGAAAAAACTTCTGTAGCCAACTTAGTTCAAGAGCTTTACACTTTTCTACGCCAAGCTGACGCTCGTGAACTAGGCGGCCTATTTCGCGCCCTTGATGCTGCGCGTGAAGCAGGTAATTCTGCTGAAGAAGCTAAAATCCAAGATCAGATTGATAACCATGTCACACACGTTGTGCCAATCGTTGCTGATATAGATGCTGGTTTTGGTAACGCTGAAGCGACGTACCTAATGGCTAAGCAGATGATTGAAGCGGGTGCCTGTGCACTACAAATCGAAAACCAAGTGGCTGATGAAAAGCAATGTGGTCACCAAGACGGTAAAGTCACTGTTCCCCACGCAGACTTCCACGCTAAGATACGTGCTTTGCGTTATGCATTCCTAGAGCTAGGTGTTGATAACGGTGTTATCGTTGCTCGTACGGACTCTGAAGGTGCTGGCCTTACTAAAGAAATCGCTGTAGTAAATGAACCAGGTGATTCTGGTGATATTTACAACTCTTACCTAGACGTTGAAGAGATCGACGTAGCTGACATGGGTGAAGGAGATGTTGTCTTTAACCGTGGTGGCAAGCTAGTTCGTCCTAAGCGACTACCTTCTGGTTTATACCAGTTCCGTCAGGGTACTGGCCATGAACGCTGTGTATTTGACTGTATTGGTGCCATTAATGCTGGTGCGGACCTTCTTTGGATCGAGACTGCTGTACCAACAGTGCACGAAATTAAAGGTATGATGGATGACATTCGTAAAGTCCATCCAGATGCTAAGTTAGTTTACAACAACTCTCCATCGTTCAACTGGACGTTAAACTTTCGTCAACAGGCTTATGATGCAATGGTTAAAGCAGGTAAGGATGTTTCTGCATACGAGCGTGCTAACCTAATGAGTGCCCAGTATGATGAAACTGAGCTTTGTGCTGTAGCTGACGAACGTATTCGTACTTTCCAAGCTGATACTGCACGTGAAGCGAATGTATTCCACCACTTGATCACGCTACCGACTTACCACACCACTGCCTTGTCTGTAGACAATCTAGCTAAAGAATACTTCGGTGAGCAAGCGATGCTTGGTTATGTAAAGAACGTTCAGCGTGAAGAAATTCGTCAAGGTATCGCATGTGTTAAGCATCAAAACATGTCTGGCTCAGACATGGGTGATGACCACAAAGAATATTTTGCTGGTGAAAACGCTCTTAAAGCTGGCGGCGCCAACAACACCTCCAATCAGTTTGGCTAAAGTTGTTTTCTAGTGCTTGCTTAGGCAGGGCTAGAAAGTTATCCATTTGGCATACAAAAGCGGCTCCTATGTTAAAGGTGTCGCTTTTTTTATGGGAAATTTCTAACGCCTTTGGTTACACGCTAGAAGCTTTATAAGTTAAAATCTAAGCAGCTTTTTACTGCACATTGATAAAGTGATTTTTGAATATGACTACACCTAATTTTCTTCACGATGCTAAAGATTTATTAACCAAGCAAGGCTTTGATACCTGCAACATATGGTATCACGGCACTTCATCGGCGCTAACCAGCTCTATCAAAGAGCATGGTTTGAAACGTTCCGGTGATCAAGCCCTAAAAGCAGCTGCCAAAAAAACCATGGCAACCATTGGTAATCATTACACACAATCTGTTGAGCCTGTTTTTTTAACACAAAGTAAGCAGCTGGCTTATTACTGGGCGCAGCAATCAGTTAGAAATCGCAGTGTAAGAATTGAAGGCACAGAACTACCTGTTGTCATCAGTGTGATTTTTCCAGAGACCTTAAATAGCCAAGTGAAGCCTGATGTTGGTGCAGCAAGCTTATTGTTAGTTGAAGAGGGCGAGCAATTTATGGCGTTTTTAGCAGGTATATACTTAGACAATGGCTTTGAAGTACCTACTATCGATCTAATAAATGCTGATCGTCTAGAGTATTTAAATAAATTAGGTATGGCTTATTTTGATGCAGATATAGACGCCAGCCTTTTAGGTTTTCTCTAAATCTTAAAACTACAGAAGTGGCTCTTGTTCAAGCAGGGCTAACAAGGTACCCTTTTGTATAGATACTAATGCTTACGGAGATCATTGTATGACACAAGAACAAGATCAACGCTTAGATCAGGCATTTGACGATACTATTGATGCATGGCTAATCGAAAGACAGTCGCTACTCACCCAATTTGTAGCCTTGCCGCAAATGAGTGTGGCTGATGACGTAGTAGGGCAATTGCACTATTTTTGTGAGGCTATGGTGGATTATAGTTCTCGTGGTCACTTTAATGTGTATGAGCAGTTACTTGTGCGCATAGCACAATATAATACTCAATACACTGACAATACCAATGTGCTTTTAGGTAAGATTCACGACACAACAGACAAAATAGTGATCTTTGATGATGAATACGGCACTGTTGAAAAGCTTTCAATTCAAGATATAGGTCACTTTAGTGGACGTTTGTCACGTTTAGGTGAAGTGCTTGCAGAGCGCTTTAATCACGAAGATGAATTAATGGGATTCTTTCAAGAAACCTTAGCTTAATTTCCCAATTAATTTGGCTACCTTAATTATCCATTTATATCAGCCGAAAAGGCCTAAGCCCAAAGGGGATTTTTTGACACAGTTTAAACACGTCGGTCTTATTGGAAGGCTGAATAGCCCCGCAGTAATCGAAACCTTACATCGTGTCATCAAGTGCCTCAATAGTTGTCATCGGCAAGTATGGGTAGATGATCGTATTGCAGGCTCTTTGGATGCTGCTAAGCTTCTTCCTGCTACTTACGGAACGGGTGATCGTCACTTTTTGGGTAACCATTGCGACTTGGTCATTGTTGTGGGCGGAGATGGCAGCATGCTCTCAGCGGCTCGTATTATGGCGACCTATGGTGTGGCTGTGATTGGTATAAACCGTGGAAAACTTGGCTTCTTAACAGACATCGCACCAGATCAGGTGGAAACCTCGCTTGAAGCAGTACTTAATGGTCATTTTGAAACCAGTCATCGCTTTATGCTTTCTGCCCACGTGCTGCGTAATGGTTACGAAATTGGGCGTGGTAGTGGTTTAAATGACGTTGTATTACATCCAGGTCAGTCCGCTAGAATGTTGGCTTATGACTTATCAATAGACGGTAAAGCTGTTTATTTTGATCGAGCTGATGGCCTTATTGTAGCCACCCCCACGGGGTCTACAGCCTATGCACTTTCAGCAGGGGGGCCAATAATGCACCCTGGGTTAGATGCTATTTCTTTGGTGCCGATGAACCCTCATAATTTAAGCAGTAGGCCACTAGTAGTGGCTGCAGATGCGCAGCTTGAGATACTCATAGGTGAAGATAATAGTAACCAGCCTACAATAAGTTGCGATGGGCAAGTGCACATTGTTTGTGAGCCAGGAGACAGGGTCCACATACAGCGCCATGAGGCTAGGCTTAAGGTTCTGCAGCCGCTAGGGCATCATTTTTATGAGCGTTGTCGCAGCAAGCTAGGTTGGCATGCGCGTGCCAGTGATGATGGCCAATGATACTGTTACACACCTTTCCAAATTCCACTGATCTTACCCTTATCACCAAAACATTATGGCATCATAAAGTGCCACATCGGGTGCGCTTTTTAGACGCTCAGCAGCAACTTTGGCTGCAAGACGATACACAATATGCTCAAGCCCAAGCTTTAATCCAGCAGGTTGTGCAAGGCGCTGTTGAGCCGCAACCCTCTTTAGGCATGGGTGCTTTGTCAACAGTGTTCACTGCCATGCGTTCTAAAGTTTTTGCTAGGGTATTTTTCAAGCTCACACCCGTAACATACTTAGTATTTTGCCTCATGCTTTTGGTGGTATTAATCACTCAATTAGGTCGTGATTTACAAGTCGTTTCTTGGTTTAGTTTTTTTCCTATCGTTGTGAATGTACAAGCCTACCTTGTGCCTGGATTTGACCATTTGTGGCAGCAACCCTTTCGTTTAATTAGCCCAATGTTGCTGCATTTTGGATGGCTCCATCTGGTGTTTAACGGGTTATGGTGGCTAGATTTGGGTAAGCGTATTGAGCGAGAGTCTAAATTAGTATTGTTATCTTTGTTGGTAGTAACCAGTTTGGCTGCTAATGTGGCCCAAGCATGGCAAGAAACAAGCTTGTTTGGTGGCATGTCTGGGGTGATATACGGTTTGCTAGGGTATATATGGGTGATGGATAGATATAATGTGCCACGGTATCATTTGCCCCAGAGTATTTTGATATTTATGTTGCTGTGGTTATTGTTAGGTTTAAGTGGCTTGTTCTTGTATCTAGGGTTTGGCAACATTGCAAATATGGCTCATATTGGGGGGCTGATAGCAGGGGTTGTATGGGGTTTTCTACACACTTACTTGCTGCGCATTCGCTCTAGTAAGCAATAAAAAGAGTCGGTGAATAAGGTGGATTATGATATTATTTGCGTCAAATTTTATCTAAGAGGTTTGGCTGATGGAATATAAGCAACTTATATCTCAACTCACACCAGATATTTATCTGCGTTTAAAAACTGCCATTGAAGTTGGCAAATGGCCAGATGGTAGGGTGCTAAGTGAGGCCCAAAAAAGTGCGTGTATGGAAGCTGTTTTGAGCTATCAGTCTATGAAATTAGACAGTGAACAACACTCAGGTTATATGCCTGATCAGTGCGCGTCTAAGTCTAGTTCTGTGCCTAGGGCCACAGAAGAAAAAGTCATCAAAATACACTAATTATGCAAACATCACATACGCTCTTTGGGCACCTGCAAAAACTGACTACACACATTGACAGCGTACCCAATGCTCAAGTGCAATATACGCTTGTGTTAGGCGACCAAAAGCTGCACCTGAACCCTTTAATAGGCCAAACCATTCGGTTAGAGCATTTGGGGCAGATTAATTGCAGTCACTGCGGTCGTAAAACTAAAAAAAGTTACAGCCAAGGTCACTGTTTTGTATGCATGCAAAAATTACCACAGTGTGATTTATGTATCATGAGCCCAGAGCGCTGCCATTTCGATGCAGGCACCTGTCGAGATGAGGCTTGGGGTCAAGCGTTTTGTATGCAGCCCCACATCGTTTATTTGGCAAATTCATCAGGCCTAAAAGTAGGCATTACTCGTGTTAATCAGATGCCTACACGTTGGCTTGATCAAGGTGCATCGCAAGCCATGCCCATTATGCAGGTTGCTACGCGTAAGCTGTCAGGCCAAGTGGAAACTATACTTAAACAATATGTGGCCGATAAAACAAATTGGCGCAAACTTCTTCAAAGTGATACGCAGCATATTGATATGACACAAGCAGCTGACGCATTGTTAAACGAATCAGAAGCAGATTTGGATGTATTGTTAAGCGAATTAAGCCACCAAGATTACCAGTGGTTAGATACCCCAGCTATTAGTATGCGCTACCCAGTATTAGAATACCCCAGTAAAATTAAGTCCCATAACCTAGACAAAGAGCCTGTATTAGAAGGTAAGTTGATGGGAATAAAAGGGCAATACCTTATTTTTGAAACGGCGGTGATAAACATCCGCAAATATACATCCTATTTGGTGCAATTGAGCTCATGACTAAAAACACTCAAGTAATTTATTTGAACGATTATCAGGTTCCTGTATTTATTATTGAAACCACTGATCTTGATATTCGTATTGGTGATGAATATACCTCTGTAGTGGCGCGGCTTAAAGTAAGCCGTAATCCTGCAAGTGATGCAGATACATCCGAATTAGTATTACAAGGTGGCAGTGGCATCAAGCTTCAAGAAGTGATGATGAATGGCCTTATCCTAGATGACTCGGATTATGATTTAGAAGATGGAGCCTTATCTATTTACCAGTGCCCAGAAACTTTTGAGCTAACCACGCAATGCTTGATCCAGCCGCAACTTAACACTACTTTAGAGGGTCTTTATAAGTCTGGTGGCATGTACTGTACCCAATGTGAGGCGCAAGGCTTTCGCAATATCACCTACTATTTAGACCGCCCAGATGCTTTGTCTATTTTTACCACTCGCATTAGTGCTGATAAAGAGCGTTACCCCATTTTATTGGCTAATGGTAATCCAGTGGAGCAAGGTGAGCTAAATAATGGTGAACATTTTGCTGTGTGGCACGACCCATTTCCTAAGCCTGCTTATTTGTTTGCGATGGTGGCAGGTGATTTAGTGCGCCAAGATGATGTATTCACTACGATGTCTGGCAGAAAAGTAGATTTACAAATATTTGTAGAAGCACACAATAGCCATAAGTGTGACCACGCGTTGGCATCCCTTAAGCGCTCTATGCTGTGGGATGAAAAGGTGTATGGACGTGAATATGATTTAGACTTGTTTATGATCGTAGCTGTGGACGACTTCAACATGGGGGCCATGGAGAACAAAGGCCTCAATATTTTCAATTCTGACTGTGTGTTAGCTGATCCAGCTACTAGTAGCGATGCGATGTTTGAACGTATTGAGGGTATTGTCGCCCATGAATACTTTCATAACTGGTCTGGTAACCGTGTGACCTGTCGTGACTGGTTTCAGCTAAGTTTAAAAGAAGGGTTCACGGTGTATCGTGATTCTCAATACACCGCAGACACTTATTCTGCTGCTGTAAAACGTATTGACGACGTTACGGTGTTGCGCACCCATCAATTTGCCGAAGATGCGGGGCCGATGGCTCACCCCATTCGTCCAGCTTCTTATATAGAAATTAATAATTTTTATTCAGTGACAGTGTATGAGAAAGGTGCAGAAGTTGTGGGTATGATCCACACTTTGCTTGGTGATGAACTGTTTCGCAAGGGTAGTGATTTGTATTTTGATCGCCATGATGGGCAAGCAGTCACTACAGATGACTTTATTGCCGCCATGAGTGACGCCAGTGGTGTCGATTTGAATCAGTTTACGCGCTGGTATAGTCAAGCCGGCACACCTACCTTAACAGTCACTGATGTCTATGATGCGGCATGTCATGAATATCGTCTCACTGTGGAACAATCCACGCCAGCGACACCAGAGTGTCAACTAAAGCAGCCTTTTCATCTTCCGCTAAGAATGGCTTTGTTAGATGTTAATGGGGTACAAATGCCTTTAACGTTAAAAGACGTGGGGCTTTTGCCAAATAAGGATGTTGTGCTCAACATTACTAAAGCTAGTGAAACCTTTGTATTTGAAGGAGTCACCCATGAGCCAGTGCCATCGTTATTACGCGGCTTTTGTGCCCCTGTAAAATTAGACTATGGCTATACCCAAGCTCAGCTATTGTTTTTGGCTAGTAAAGATACGGATGGCTTTTGTCGATGGGAGGCTTGCCAGCGCTTGTTGATTGATGCGGTGGCGCAGGCCATGTTGAAACCCGTTGGTTATCAGCTAGAGCTTGAGCTTGTCACCATGCTACGCAGTAGTTTGGTGGATGAAACCCTAGATCCAGCTATGGTTGCCAAGTTGGTGCAGCTACCTAGTGAGGCGTATTTAGCAGAAAATCAGTCCACAGTAGATGTAGACTTGATTCATGCCGGTAGGGAAGCCATGCGTGTTGCTATAGCGCAAGCTTTGGAGAGTCAGCTATTAGATTGTTACCAAAGAAATCACGATACAGGGCCATTCAGCCAAACTGGCAATGCCATCGGGAAACGAGCGCTAAAAAACACATGTTTGTCTTATCTTAACAGCTTAGATGATGTTAACTATCAGGCTATAGCGCAAGTTCAGTATGACCTGCAAGCGAATATGACTGATGTTGGTGCTGCCCTACAGATTTTAACTGGTCACAAAAATAGTGATATATCTGCGCCACTATTAGCTGACTTTTATCAACGCTGGCAGCATGACAGTCAGGTGGTTTGCCAATGGTTTGCTATGCAAGCAGGGGCTAATTTGCCTGGTCGTTTGACTCATGTAAAAGCCTTGCTAGAGCATGATGCATTTGATATTCGTAATCCTAATAAAGTGCGTAGCCTAGTGGGTAGTTTTATCCGTAGTGCAATTAATTTCCACTGTGCAGATGGTAGCGGCTATGAATTTGTTGCAGATATGATTTTGCGACTAGATCCAATTAATCCGATGATTGCAGCTAATCTAGCAAAACCTTTAGGGCGCTTTAAGCCTCATACAATACATAGACAAGAGCTTATGCAGGCACAATTACATAGGTTGAGCCAAGCCAAGCTTAGTAGTGATGTGTATGAGGTGGTCAGTAAAGCATTAGCAGCAAGCTAATCCATAACATAAGCTTTTAAATGTCTGTGTTGTTTATAAACACATTGTTTGTTTTGCCTTGAATAAGGCACGGCTTTTATAATATTGATGGCATTTGAAATAAGCAGGAGAGTTACAATGAAGTTTGTCGGTGAAAAAGATTATCAGCATGGCATGGACACTAAAGTAGGAGTGTTAATCACTAATTTAGGTACACCAGATGCGCCCACTAAAAAAGCATTGCGCACGTATCTTAAAGAGTTTCTAAGTGACCCTAGGGTGATTGAAACGCCAAAAATTATTTGGCAAATTATATTAAATGTCATTATCCTTAATGTACGTCCGGCAAAAAGTGCCAAGGCCTATGCAACAGTATGGACAGACAGTGGCAGCCCATTGTATGACATCGCTAAAAAACAACAGGCTGCTCTTGCCAAAGCATTGCCTAACCTTGTGGTTGGTTTGGCTATGCGTTACGGCAACCCAAGTATAGAAAGTCAGCTTATCAAAATGCGTGATCAAGGTGTGCGTAAGATCTTAATTTTCCCCATGTACCCACAGTATTGCGCAGCGACTACCGCAAGTACCTTTGATAAAGTCACTCAAGTGCTAAATAAATGGCGCTGGATTCCCGAAGTGCGTTTTATTAATGATTATTATCATGATGAGCTATACGTTAAAGCCTTAGCAAATAGTATTGTGGCCTTTCGTGAGAAACATGGTAAGCCAGACTTAACGTTGTTTAGCTATCATGGCATACCTAAGGCTTATCTGGATAAAGGTGATCCTTACCATTGTTTCTGCCGTGCCACTACGCGCCTAGTAAAAGAGCGTTTAAATTTAACAGACGAAGAAGTGATGACGACTTTTCAAAGTCGTTTTGGTCCTGCCGAATGGTTACAGCCTTATACAGATATAACGCTAAAAGAATTACCCGGCAAGGGCATTAAAAATGTTCATATTATTGCCCCGGCGTTCAGTGCAGATTGCTTAGAGACAATTGAAGAAATTAGTGTAGAAAATAGGGAGTATTTCATGGAAAGTGGTGGAGAAACCTACCGTTATATTCCGTGCTTAAACGATAGTGAAGAACACATTGAGCTGTTTACAAAGCTCATTAAGCAGCATACCCAAGGCTGGGATTAGCCTTTTGCTGCTAAAAATCGCTCCACTGTCGCTACAATAGTCTGGGTTTGATGATCTATTTCCATGTTCACCAAGTCCCCAGGGTTTGCTTTGCCAAATCCTGTGACTCTTAATGTTTCAGGAATGAGGCAAACACAAAACTCAGATTCCCTGACACAGCCTACAGTCAGGCTGCATCCGTTAAGGCCAATAAAGCCTTGGGGTAAAACGTGTTTTTTGTGTGCATCAGGTAAGTCAAACCAAATGTTTGTATTGCCATCTTGTGTGTCTATTCGGCTGATAGCTAAAGCTATGGATACATGTCCGGAAATAATATGGCCGCCTATTTCATCACCATATTTTAATGAACGTTCTACATTTACCCAAGCTCCCTGTTTTAGCAGGCCTAGGTTGGTGAGTTTCAGGGTTTGGCCTATAACATCAAAACTAAAATGGTTATCACTTTGTGCCGTGACCGTAAGGCAGGTGCCATTGATGGCAATGCTTGCGCCTATATCTACCTTGTGGCTTATAGCTTTTGGCAGAGTGATAACAAAGCTGCGCTGGTTATTGCCAGTGGTAATAGAATTAATTTGGCCTTGGCCTTGGACGATACCCGTGAACATGATTTACCCGAAAGTGATTAAAAAGGCCGCTATAAAAGCTTTATATAGCTATGTTATCCGAGCGCAGCGTCTGTGTGAAGTAGAGTTTAACTTGTGAGCCGTATCATTTTGGCACCAATGGAAGGTTTGGCCGACAATATATTGCGTGACTGCCTTACCCAAATAGGTGGCATTGACTTGTGTGTCACAGAGTTCATTCGGGTTACCACTCAATTATTGCCTCCAAAAGTATTTCATCGCTTGTGTCCAGAGTTAGCCAATGGCTGTAAAACTCCAGCAGGTATACCTGTACGTATCCAATTGTTAGGTAGTGACCCAGAAGCGCTGGCTGCTAATGCAGTAAGAGCATTGGAGCTGGGTTCTCCAGGGATTGATTTAAATTTTGGTTGCCCTGCAAAAACAGTAAATCGTAGCCAAGGTGGCGCGGTGTTACTACAAGAGCCGAAGCGGGTGGCGCATATTATAGCCACCGTAAGGCATGCCATAGGAGACGATGCTTGGTTGAGTGCTAAAATGCGGCTTGGGTTTGCCACTAAAGACTTAGCCCTAGAAAATGCGCAGCGCATACAAGGTGCTGGTGCCAACGAGCTCACCGTTCATGCTAGAACCAAAGTAGAGGGCTACCGTCCTCCAGCTCATTGGCAGTGGATTAAAAAAATCAGACAGGTAGTAGAGATTCCTGTGATTGCCAATGGCGAAGTATGGACGCCCCAAGATTACGCTGCATGTAGAAAAGCTAGTGGTAGTGAGGATGTGATGGTAGGCCGTGGGCTGGTATGGAAGCCAGATCTAGCATTACAAATTCGCCATCAGCGTGCTGGGCAACCAGTGCAAGAGTGGAGCTGGCCGGCTTTGGTGCCTACTGTGCTTTATTTTATTGATCTTGTTGATGCTCAAGTGGCCGTTAAGTTTCAAGACGCAAGGGTGAAGCAGTGGCTTAAACTGCTAGGTCGGGTTTACCCCCAAGCTAACGCATGTTTTGAACAGGGTAAGCGTTTCAAGACGCTAAATGAATTACGCTCCTTAGTGATCCATAGTCAGTAACTTTTGTAATGATTTAGGCATTAGCGTATGAGGACGCACATGTCATGAAAATCTGTGTAAATTAGTCCTTACCAAATGTATCCATCAAACGCATGCGGTATACTCCTTACTTGAGTTTTAATGCTTTTTTGCCAAATTACTGAGGTGTATCTTTGTATTCTATTGCCCGTAGCCTGTTGTTCCAACTTTCGCCAGAAACTGCTCATGACTTAACCCTTGATGGCCTTGCAGCTGGTGCGAGATTGGGGCTACTGCCGGCCTTAGCTCCAAGTATTGCTAATGTGCCTGTTACTGTAATGGGCATAGACTTCCCGAACCCTGTAGGGCTTGCTGCTGGATTGGATAAAAACGCCAGTGCTGTTGATGGTCTTGCGGCGTTAGGTTTTGGATTTATAGAAGTGGGAACGACAACGCCAAGGCCTCAGCCTGGTAACCCAAAGCCGCGTATGTTTAGACTTCCAGAAGCCCAAGCTATTATTAACCGCATGGGTTTTAACAATGAAGGTGTTGATAACCTTATAGAAAATATTAAAAAAGCCAAATACAGTGGCGTATTAGGTATTAATATTGGCAAAAATTTTGATACTCCAGTTGCAGACGCAGCATCAGACTACCTTATCTGCATGAGAAAGGTTTATGCCTATGCTAGCTACATTACAGTAAATATTTCCTCCCCTAATACGCCGGGTTTGCGAGACTTACAATATGGTGATTCTTTAAGTCAATTGTTGGGCGCTCTTAAGCAAGAGCAATCCGAGCTTGAAAAAATCCATGGTCGTTATGTTCCATTGGCCGTTAAAATTGCACCTGATATGGATGATGAACAACTGCAAGGTGTTGCTCACTGTGTCTTAGAGCATCAAATGGATGGTGTAATAGCAACTAACACTACTCTTAGTAGAGGCGGCGTAAGTTCATTAAATAATGCTGATGAAGCAGGGGGCTTGAGTGGTGCGCCATTGAAGGATCATGCAACTAAAACTATTGCGGATCTGTACGCCATTTTAGGTGAAGAGGTGCCTATTATCGGTGTGGGGGGTATCAATAGTGGTGCTGATGCGTTGGAAAAGTTGAATGCAGGAGCTAAATTGTTACAGGTTTATAGCGGCTTAATTTACCAAGGCCCAGGCTTAGTTAAGCAATGTGTTAACGCCTGTAGAAGTCTTATCAAAAGTTAAAATACTTATAGTTTAAGTTTGCTTGTCGTGTGAATTGGCATGCTTTTTAACCAAAAATTTGAAAAGCACTTTAATATAGAATGAATAGAATGATTCAGATATGGGATTGGCCTATATAGTAGAACTCTCTTATATTGTAATAATGACTGTGATTAGGCTCTTTTACGCTAATACTATAGTCAAACAGATAGTGTAAAAAGTGAAATAAGACTTGCGCAACACCCTTGTAATTGAGGATAATTAGCCCGCCTCAAATTTAGTAACTAATTTAGGCTTAAACAAAATCCACGATCGAAAAGATCACCCGGAGGGTAAGTATGTATTTTAGAACTTGGCAACGCCTAAGTTCTGTAGTCTTGGGTTTGGTATTGGCACCCGCTGCTATGGCAGATTGGGGGCTTAATATGCCTCAAGGCATCACAGAAGTCAGTCAATCTATATTCGAACTGCATATGCTTATTTTTTGGATTTGCGTCTGGATAGGTGTGGTAGTTTTTGGAGTAATGTTTTATTCCATTTTCAAGCACCGTAAATCTAAAGGAGCTGTTGCATCTAAGTTCCATGAAAGCTTAGGCTTAGAGATTCTATGGACGGCAGTGCCTACGGTCATACTTATTGCTATGGCTGTGCCAGCAACTTCAGTGCTCATAGAAATGTATGACACTAAAAACTCTGATGTGGATATTAAGATCACAGGTCATCAGTGGAAGTGGCAATATGATTACCTTGGTGAAGACGTAGGTTTCTTTAGTAACCTAACCACCACTGAAGACGAAATTTATAATCGGACTGATAAAGGTGAAAACTACCTTGAAGAAGTCGATTACAACGTTGTTGTTCCTACTGGACAAAAGGTACGTTTTTTAATTACTTCTAATGACGTTATCCACTCTTGGTGGGTTCCAGAAATTGCTGTTAAGAAAGATGCTATTCCAGGGTACATCAACGAATCTTGGACCATTATCCCTGAAGGCCAAGAGGGCATTTACCGTGGTAAGTGTACCGAGCTTTGTGGTGTTAACCACGGCTTTATGCCTATCGTGTTAGAAGCGGTGACATCTGATGAGTATCAAGTTTGGCTAGAAGAGCAACGTGCAGGAAAAATTGCTGAAGCACAAGCTGCTTTAGGCGAGTTTTCTTATGACGAGCTTATGGTTAAAGGTGCAGACGTCTATGCACGTAGCTGTGCAGCTTGCCATGGTAATGAAGGCCAAGGCCTTGGTTCTGTATTCCCAGCACTAGCTGGCAGCTCTATGGCTCTTAATGACATGGCTGGTCACATCGATATTGTACTTAATGGCAAGCCAGGTTCGGCTATGCAATCATTTAGTGCACAACTTAGTGACGTTGACATCGCTGCTGTAATTACTTTCGAGCGAAATGCTTGGGGTAACGATACAGGCGAAACGGTGACTCCAAAAATGATAATTGACGCGAAGAAATAGGAGGCTGAATAATGACAACTGCGACTGCTAATCACGATGACCACGGGCATCATGGGCCTGCTAAAGGCATCATGCGCTGGGTATTAACAACTAACCACAAAGACATCGGTACAATGTACCTTTGGTTTTCTTTTGCTATGCTGCTTACTGGCGGTGTAATGGCTCTTATTGTTCGTGCTGAATTATTTCAGCCGGGTATGCAGCTAATAAGGCCAGAATTCTACAACCAAATGACCACCATGCATGGTCTGATTATGGTGTTTGGTGCGATCATGCCAGCCTTTGTTGGCTTAGCCAACTGGATGGTTCCACTGATGATTGGCGCGCCAGACATGGCTTTGCCTCGTATGAACAACTGGAGCTTTTGGATCCTGCCGTTTGCATTTGGTATGCTTTTGTTTACGCTATTTACTGAAGCGGGTGCGCCAAACTTTGGCTGGACTTTCTACGCTCCATTATCTACTACCTATGCGCCAAGTAGTGTGACTTACTTTATATTTGGTGTGCATATGATGGGTATTTCTTCCATCATGGGTGCGATCAATATCATTGTTACTATCTTAAACCTTCGGGCTCCAGGTATGACTTTGATGAAGATGCCACTATTTGTTTGGACTTGGTTTATTACAGCTTACTTGTTAGTAGCGGTAATGCCTGTTTTGGCAGGTGTTGTGACCATGATGTTGATGGATATTCACTACGGTACAGCATTCTTTGATGCTGCTGGTGGTGGTGATCCAGTATTGTTCCAACACGTATTTTGGTTCTTTGGTCATCCAGAAGTATACATAATGATTTTGCCAGCATTTGGTATTGTTTCTCAGATCATTCCTACCTTTGCTCGCAAGCCATTATTTGGTTATGCCTCGATGGTATATGCTACTTCTTCAATTGCGTTCTTGTCGTTCATCGTATGGGCTCACCATATGTTTACAGTAGGCTTGCCACTGCAAACTGAGCTCTTCTTTATGTACGCTACGATGTTGATTGCGATCCCTACGGGCGTGAAAGTATTTAACTGGGTGTCTACTATGTTCAGGGGTTCAATGACCTTTGAAACGCCAATGTTATTTGCCTTAGCTTTTGTAGTCTTGTTTACTATTGGCGGCTTCTCAGGCTTGATGCTTGCTATTGCTCCTGCAGACTTCCAGTATCATGACACCTACTTTGTAGTGGCTCACTTCCACTATGTGCTAGTGCCTGGTGCTTTGTTTGGTATTATCGCTGGTGTTTACTACTGGTTGCCTAAATGGACTGGTCATTATTACAACGAGAACTTAGGCAAGTTTCACTTTTGGATGTCTTTCATTGGTGTAAACATAACCTTCTTCCCAATGCACTTTATTGGATTGGCAGGAATGCCTCGTCGTATACCTGACTATGCACTGCAATTTGCAGACTTCAATGCGATAGCGACCGTTGGTGCCTTTATATTTGGTTTCTCTCAGCTTATCTTCTTGTTCTTATTGATTAAGACGATTCGTGGTGGCGAAAAAGCCACGGACCAAGTTTGGGAAGGAGCCGAAGGCTTAGAATGGACTATTCCATCTCCAGCGCCATACCATACATTTGCTGAGCCACCACACGTTAAATAGGTTAAATAGATCTATATGAACTCTAACTCAACACAGCCGGATAACCAGTCCGGCCATAAGCCCAATAACACTGCGTTAAAGCTAGTGATAGCTGCGGTGGCTATGTTTGGGTTTGGTTTTGCTCTAGTGCCTTTGTACGATATATTTTGCGAAATTACTGGTATTAACGGTAAGACTGCAGGACCAGTAGAAAGGGTTGAGCAGTGGGTTGATACAAGCCGCACAATTACTGTGCAGTTTATAACGACTAATAACGCGGGTATGCCCTGGGAGTTTGAAGCTTTGCAAGAAGAAGTGGAAATGCACCCAGGAGCGTGGACCCAAGTAAAGTTTTGGGCTTTAAATCCCACAGAAAACGATATGGTAGGACAGGCGGTACCAAGTGTATCGCCATCGGAGGCTGCTGAGCATGTGCAAAAAACTGAATGTTTTTGCTTTGATCAGCAAACGTTAAAGGCTGGAGAAGGGCGTGAAATGCCGCTGATTTTTTCTCTAAGCCCTGATATTCCGTCTCACGTTAAAAAAGTGACGATGTCTTACACATTATTTGATGCAGGTGCTTTTGCTAAATAGCAAAGGCATATAAATATAATTTCGGCCGCAAACACGGCTTGATAATAAGTCTTCGACGAAGGAGCGATACATGGCAACGTCCAATTATTACGTACCAGAAAGTAGCTATTTTCCCATTGTGGCAAGTTTAGGCCTGATTGGTATGGCGGCTGGTGCTGGCGGTATGATGAACCAAATGAGCTCAGGTGGGCAAGGGTTTGGTTTCCCTCATCTAGTGTTCACAGCAGGTACTTTGGTACTGGCTTTTATTTTCTTTCAATGGTTCGGTAAAGTAATCACTGAAAGTAGAGCCGGTATGTATAGCCCTCAGATGGATAAGTCTTTTCGTTGGGGTATGAGCTGGTTTATTTTTTCAGAAGTTATGTTTTTCGTGGCATTTTTTGGTGTACTTTTATATGTGCGCCAATGGGCAGGGCCATGGTTAGACGGCCAAGGTGATAAGGGCTCAACTCATATGTTATGGCCTGATTTTGACTACTCTTGGCCTATGTTTAATAACCCAGCAGGCGCAGATTACCCTGGTCCTCAGGCGGTTATTGATCCTTGGCACATTCCGCTGTTAAATACAGTGTTGTTGATGACTTCAAGTGTAACCTTGACCATTGCTCACCACGCGCTTAGAGCAATGCATCGCGGACGTACTATCTTTTGGTTAGCCGCAACAGTCATCCTAGGTGCTATCTTTGTTTATTACCAAATATTGGAATACATTGAAGCTTATACAGAGCTAGGGCTTACTTTAGATTCAGGTATATACGGTTCAACCTTCTTTATGTTGACAGGCTTTCATGGCCTTCACGTAACGATTGGTGCGTTTATCTTGTTTATAATGTGGATTCGTATTTGTAAAGGTCACTTTACTCCTGAGCAGCACTTCGGCTTTGAAGCAGCAGCTTGGTATTGGCATTTTGTTGATATGGTTTGGGTAGGTTTGTTCTTATTTGTTTATATCCTATAAGCTGTATTTGATAAACAAAAAAGGCAGCTTAATGGCTGCCTTTTTTATGCCTAGTACACATTTTTAAGGTTAATGGATAGCTGCCCAAGGCGAAGAAGTCACAAGTTGACCGGTCCAAAACCCGTAGGTTACTAGTACAATTAGAAGTACAATTAAGCTAACGCGGTATTTTAGTGAAGTAAGTAAACGGGTAGATTTTGTACCATCCTTCATTAAGAAAAAGAAACCACTGGCTAAGCTTGTTAGGGCCAGCAATAACACGATGATAATGACGATTTTGAGCATAAAAAGAGTCTCTATAGATACGTTTATTGATATGTTAATTAGGTTCGCTATATAAATGATAAAACGACTGCAACATTATTGGGCCATCACGGTTTTCACACTATTTTTTTTGCCCCTTACCATAAATTTAGGGTTGTGGCAGTTAGATAGGGCAGACCAAAAAATACTACTGCAGCAAAGTTTAACAGCTCTAGAACAGCCTATAATGGTACCTGATGATCAGGGGCTAATATTAGCAGAACTACAAAGCCTCCAAAGAGTGACATTGAATAGTAGCTTTATCAAGCCCTTTGTTTGGTTTAAAGATAATCAAGTAGTCTCTGGTAAAGTGGGTTATGACGCCATAGGGCTCATAGGTGCTGGTGATAGCCTGTTGCTAGTTAATCGTGGTTGGTTTGCGTCAAATGGGCAAAGAGACCCATTACCTGAGATTGATTGGGTTAATGGCAAGGTGTCGTTGACAGGGCGCTTAGTGCCTGTTCAAGTGAATCCATATCAGTTAGGTGAGGACACTTATTCTGACCAATACCCTCAGTTAGTTCAGGAAATTAGCCCTGCAGTATTAACTGAGTATTTAGCAGCTTCAATTGAGGGAACTCTTTTGCCTTGGGTATTGATACTTGATACACCAGGTGACGCAACACTTACGCCGCACTGGAAAGCTAGCGCAATGGCTTCAGAAAAACATATGGCGTATGCATGGCAATGGTTTGGCCTCGCGCTGACCCTGTGTTTATTATATATTTATCGAGTATTTTACTCTCCCATCGACACTAAAAGGTAGACTTATGACCACTAAGACAAATAATCGCTGGACTTTGTACGCAGTGTTTGGAGTAACTGTTGTGCCTCTTATGTTCGCTATGCTGATGTATTTTAATTTATGGGGTGTGCCAGAAGGAAGAACTAACTCGGGTGAGTTATTACTGCCACCTAATGATCTAATACAAGCCCAGTTAGTGGATCAAGACTCTATGCCTTGGTCACAGGCAGATTTAGACAAAAGGTGGCTGGTAGTTTATCTAACCCAAAAAGAGTGTGATCAATCTTGCCAAGAAGCCACTCATTTATTACGACAAATACACACTGCGGTAGGTAAGGAAGCGCATAGAATTACACGTATATTAGTTAGCTCACAAGGTGACTTTAATGAACAGCTGCAACTAGATTATCCTGCGCTTGTTCAGCTTCAAAGCCTTTCTTTGGAAACCTTTGAAAAGGGTGAGGGCATCTATATTGTAGATCCACTGGGTAATATGATGATGTATTTTGGCACCGGATTTGTTGGAAAAAAATTACTTAAAGATCTAAAAAAGTTACTTAGAACCTCAAACATAGGGTAACCACATTATGAACACTCCTACTATTGGCGCACCTAAATGGAGCGTATTTTTAACCTGTATCGCACTTGCTATTGTAACTTGCGTTATTATTCTAGGCTCTTGGACTCGCCTTGCCGATGCTGGCTTGGGTTGTCCTGATTGGCCTGGCTGTTATGGAAACCTGTTAGTACCTGAAACTGTGGAAGCGATTGCAGCGGCTGAAGCCCTATACCCAGATGCTCCGGTAGAGGTAGCTAAAGGGTGGCTGGAGATGATTCATCGCTACTTTGCAACACTACTTGGGTTTATTATCTTAGTGATTGCAGTGTCATCTTGGTTTCAGCGAAAGCGTTTAAATTATCCTTTTGGTCTAACACAAGGTTTGCTAGCCATGGTAATGCTCCAAGGTGCCTTTGGTGCTTGGACTGTTACTTGGAAGTTGTGGCCGCAAGTAGTTACAGCTCATTTGATGGGTGGTTTTTTTATTGCTAGTTTATTGACTATTCTGTTAATAAAGTTACGCCGTGTAGGTCGTCCCCTTAAAGGTTTGTCACTGTCTAATATCACGCATGGTCAGTTGAAAATTTGGACGTCTTTAGCGCTATTATTAGTTATTGCTCAAATATTTTTAGGCGGTTGGATGAGCTCTAACTATGCTGCTTTAGCGTGTTCTACTTTGCCAGATTGTAACGGCACTTGGTGGCCCAAAATGAATTTTTCAGAGGGTTTTGATATCACTCAGACACTTGGGCCAAGTTATTTGGGTGGCTTGATGCATACTGAAGCTCGCACGGCTATTCACGTTTTACACCGTTATGGTGCTATGATCTTAGGTGTATTTCTGGTGCTGTTAAGCTACCGCTTAATGTCACAAGATGATCGTCGTTTACGCAAATTTGGTCTAGGCTTTTTAGTCGTATTTTTTGTGCAGTTCTGCTTAGGTTTGGCTAATATTTATTACTTGCTGCCCCTGGACGTTGCTGTTGCCCACAACTTTGGTGGCGCATGTTTATTTGTGCTGACTGTCAGTCTTAATTATGTAGTATTTTCTAGCCGAGGGCGCCTCAATGAGTTCTGAAGCCACAGCCACGCCAATGAGTATTAATTGGCGTGACTATTATGAGATGTGTAAACCTAACGTGGTTTTTCTCATGATATTAACGTCTCTAGTGGGCATGTTTTTAGCGGTACCAGGTATGGTGCCATGGCCAGTGCTAATATGGGGGAACCTTGGTATTGCTATGGTTTCAGGTGCGTCAGCTGTTGTGAATCATGTTATTGATAGGCGTATTGATGGACAAATGGGTCGCACTCATAACCGTCCAGTGGCCAAAGGTAAAGTTAAGCCGTCTCATGCGATTATTTTTGCTGCATTGATGACTGTTGTAGGCCTTGCTATTTTGTATGTATTAGTCAATCCAATGGTAGCTTGGTTAACGTTGGCGTCTTCCATAGGGTATGCGTTTATTTATACAGGGTATCTTAAGCGAGCTACACCTCAAAATATTGTTATTGGTGGGCTTGCAGGGGCAATGCCTCCACTTTTGGGATGGGTTGCTGTCACTGGCACTATAGATCCTAATGCGCTTTTGCTAGTGCTTATTATTTATGCTTGGACACCTCCTCATTTTTGGGCTTTGGCGATTCATAAGCGTGATGAGTATGCCAAAGTTGAAATTCCGATGTTGCCCGTCACACATGGCCTAGAGTTCACTGGCCTACAAATTTTGTTATATACCGTGTTGATGATTATATCCACTATGCTGCCTTACATAGTGGGGATGAGTGGCTTTATATACTTAGTGGGTGTGACTTTATTAAACATTCGTTTCTTGTACTGGGCCTTTCGTTTGTATCGTGGCGCCTATGAAAAAGCAGCGATGAAAACATTTTGGTATTCAATCATATACCTCATGCTATTGTTTGTGCTTTTGTTGGTTGATCATTATTTTCCAGTCTAGCCTAGTGTTAAGTGACTGTATTTAAGCTAACGATAGACGTTGTTGTGACTTACAATAACGTCTTCATAAAGAATAACTAATATTTTGAATTGGTTATTCTATTTACCCAGACCTTAAGCCTTATTTATCTGTCTGCGCATGCTAAGTGACGCATCCAATTCCCCTTCGCATTCCCAATGATGTTATACTTCGCGCCCATTTAATGACCGCAGTATAGACCTATGACCTACGCCTTTTTCGCCACTTGTCCCAAAGCTATGGAGCCTATATTGGCCGATGAACTAGGCCCTTTAGGGGCTGAAGATATCAAGCTAACGCAAGGTGGTGTTTATTTTAATGGTGACTTAAAAGTTGGGTATAGTGCATGTCTATGGAGTCGTTTAGCTAACCGCGTGTTATTACTTTTGCATGATGAAGCTGTAGATAGTGTCGATGAGCTTTATGATGCCGTCAGTAAAGTAGAGTGGACGCAACACTTTGACAGCGACCAAACCTTTTTAGTGGACTATGCAGGCCGTATGCGCGGCATTGATAATACTCACTTTGGTGCGCTTAAAGTAAAAGATGCCATTGTCGATCAATTTCGAAGTAAGGGTGAATTACGTCCTAATATAGCTAAACAAGAACCAGATGTTCGCATTAATGTATTTGTTGTGCGCGGTCGTGTGCGTATTAGTTTGGACCTGTCAGGAGAGAGCCTACATAAACGTGGGTATCGCAAAGAAGGCGGTATGGCGCCGCTCAAAGAAAACTTAGCAGCAGCGTTGTTGATTCGTGCTGGCTGGCCAGCCATGGCAGCTGCCGGTAAGCCATTAATGGATCCTATGTGTGGTTCTGGTACTTTTTTAATAGAAGCTGCCATGATGGCATCTGATACGGCGCCTGGTCTTTTGCGCTGGCGCTTTGGTTTGCAAATGTGGAAGCAACACAATGTAGAGCTTTGGCGTGAAGTTTGGGATGCTGCAGAATTGCGCAGAGAAGTTGGCGAAGCTGCTGCCACTAGCGAAATCCATGGTTATGACGGCCAGCCAAAAGCGGTCTCTAAATGTCGTGAAAACTTAAAACAAGCCGGTATGACTGATCGTATACGTGTTAGCCACCGAGAGCTTAAAGATTTAAAGCCACTCACTCATAATGCTGAGCAGCAAATGGGCTTAGTGATCACAAACCCTCCTTACGGTGAGCGTTTAAGTGAAGTGGCAGATATCCAATATTTATATCAGCACCTTGGCGAGCGTTTAAGCCAAGATTTTATTGGCTGGGAATTAGCCGTATTTACGGGTAACTCTGAATTAGGCAAAGCTGTGGGTTTGCGCTCCCACAAGCAATATTCGTTTTATAATGGAGCGATCAAGAGTCAATTGTTAATGTACACTCTTGAAACCTCCAACCGTTTTGCAGACCGTCGCCAAGCCAGTGGAGAAATCCCACTACAAGCGCTAAGTGAAGGAGCACAAATGTTTGCTAACCGCTTGGTGAAAAACCGCAAGCAGTTTAGTAAATGGGTTAAGCAAGAAAAAATTGAATGTTACCGGTTATATGATGCCGATATGCCAGAGTATGCTGTAGCGATTGACGTGTATGGTGATTGGTTGCATGTACAAGAATACGCAGCTCCCAAGACTGTTGACGCTGAAAAGGCTCAACGTCGCCTAGAAGAGGTGATGTTAGCGCTGCCTCAAGCGCTGCAGGTTCCAGAAGAACGTATCGTGTTGAAACAGCGTCGTCAGCAAACGGGTAAGGATCAGTACCAAACTCATGACGAAAAAGGTGAATACATTCAGGTTCAAGAAGGTGGCTGTAAGCTGCTAGTTAACCTTAATGATTATTTAGACACAGGCTTGTTTCTAGATCACAGGCCTGTGCGTCAAAAAATTCAACACTTAGCTCATAACAAGCGCTTTTTAAACTTATTTTGTTATACCGGCACAGCTACTATGCATGCGGTGCAGGGTGGGGCGCACAAGTCTTTGAGTGTAGATATGTCGGCTACCTACCTGTCATGGGGTAAAAAGAACCTTGCCTTGAATGGTTTTAGTGACCAGGTCCATCGCTTTGAGCAACACGATTGTATGGAGTTTATTAAGAGTCATAAAGGTGAGTATGACCTTATTTTCCTTGATCCTCCTACATTTTCAAACTCTAAGAAAATGGTAGGTGTGTTAGACGTGCAGCGTGATCATGCGTGGATGATTCACAAAGTGATGGATTTACTCACAGAAGATGGTTTGTTGATATTCTCTACCAACTATCGACGTTTTGAATTAGACGAAAAAGTGCTACAGCATAATCATGTAGTAGACATCAGTGATGAAACCTTAGATAAAGACTTTGCTCGTAATAAGAAAATTCATCGCTGTTGGGAAATTCGTAAATATAAGCCAGAAGTAGAAAATACGTCAGAATTCTATGACGCAGATTATGCTACATCCACTCCTGCATCTATTGCAGCAGTGAAAGCTGAAGCTAGGTTGGCTTATGAAGCTGAAGATAGATTGGCGTTTCAGGCTGAAATGAAACTCACTATTGCAGCTGAAGCTAAAGCTAGAGAAGAGGCTGAGTCTAACTCTTCAGCCAATGAATCTGACGACCTACAAAAGGCCTCTAGCGCTCCAGAAAAGGCTACTAGTGCCCCACAGCAGGCCGATATCACTCTACCCAAGGTTAAAGGGAAGTTTAACCCTTGGGTTAAGTAAGACTCATTTTTTAGTCTTGTGACGTAGCGCCGATTTTATGAATACTAAGGTCGGCGCCGTTAAACTCTTCTTCGTCAGTCAGTCTAAGGCCAATAAATGCCTTCACGCCACCGTAAACAATAAAGCCACCAACTAAGGCAATAGATAAGCCTAAAAGTGTGCCTATCAGCTGGGACATAAGGCTTACACCGCCTAAACCTCCAAACATTTCTAAGCCAAAAATACCTGCAGCAATGCCGCCCCATGCGCCGCATAAGCCATGAAGTGGCCACACGCCAAGAACATCATCAATTTTCCAGCGGTTTTGGGTGAGCATAAAGGCATAAACGAAAAGTCCGCCGGCAATAAGGCCTACAGCTAACGCGCCAATAGGGTGCATTAAATCTGACCCTGCACATATTGCTACTAAGCCCGCTAATGGACCATTGTGAACAAAACCTGGATCATTTTTACCAATGACTAGTGCTGCAATGGTGCCACCTGCCATAGCCATGAGAGTGTTTACTGCTACCAAACCACTAATACCATCTAAAGTTTGAGCGGACATAACATTAAAGCCAAACCAGCCTATGGTTAAAATCCACGAACCTAAAGCTAAAAATGGGATACTTGATGGTGCAAAGGCGACAAGCTTGCCTTTACGGTAGCGTCCTTTGCGTGTGCCCAGCAGCAACACAGCTGCAAGTGCTAGCCATCCACCTACGCCATGCACTACTACAGAGCCTGCAAAGTCATGAAAACTTGCACCGAAGGTTGCTTCAAGCCATGCTTGAAAACCGTAATTACCATTCCAAGCAATGCCTTCAAATAAGGGGTATACGATGCCAACAGTTAAGGCAGCTGCAATAAGTAGCGGCCAAAAGCGCGCTCGTTCAGCAATGCCGCCTGAGATGATCGCGGGAATGGCTGCGGCAAAGGTCATTAAAAAGAAAAACTTGACTAACTGATAGCCGTTATTTGCGCCCAGTTCTTGTGCGCTAATAAAAAAGTGTTGATCGTAGGCGATCCAGTAACCAACAAAAAAATAGCTCACACAAGAAAATCCAAAATCAGTCATTATCTTAACTAAGGCGTTGACTTGGTTTTTATGGCGAACTGTACCTACCTCCAAAAATGCGAAACCTGCATGCATAGCGAGCACCATGATGGCCCCCATAAGAATGAAGAGGGTGTTTGAGCTTTGCACTAAGGCTGCTACTGCACTTGTTGTGGCTTCCACTGGAACTCCTTAACTATAACCGCGCACCATTGTGTTGCGCAGGATCTGTATTTTGGCATCGGTATTTTCGCCCTATATTAGGGCGAGCTAATGCTACCTATGGGTGATAATGGTGCATTTTGCAACCATACTGGCTAAATCACGCTTAAATGAACGCTTTATACTATACAAAGCAAAGACCGTGCCAGAGGTTTAATGCAGGCAATAAAAAACCACCCTAAGGTGGTTTTAAAAGGCTCAAATGAAGATTACTTTTTTAAGTAAGAGCGTTTAGTTTCGCCGGTATATAATTGGCGAGGACGGCCAATTCGATAAGGGCTATTAAGCATTTCATGCCAGTGTGATATCCATCCTACGGTACGAGCTACCGCAAAAATCACCGTAAACATTGATGATGGAATACCAATCGCTTTAAGGATAATGCCTGAATAAAAGTCTACATTGGGGTATAGCTTGCGTTGAATAAAGTATTCATCTTCCAGCGCAATTTGCTCTAGGCGTTTAGCAATTTGCAACAAAGGGTCATTGTCTATGCCAAGCAGTGCGAGTACTTCATCACAGGTTTCACGCATGACCGTGGCGCGGGGATCAAAGTTTTTATATACCCGGTGGCCAAAGCCCATAAGGCGGAAAGGATCGTCTTTGTCTTTTGCTTTAGCAACAAAAGCATCTATGTTTGACACGTCACCAATTTCTTCAAGCATGTTAAGCACAGCTTCATTGGCACCGCCATGAGCAGGGCCCCATAAAGCGGCTATGCCAGAAGCAATACATGCAAATGGGTTGGCGCCAGAGGAACCAGCTAAACGGACCGTAGATGTAGAGGCATTTTGCTCATGGTCAGCATGCAGCATGAATATTTTATCCATGGCGCGGGCCAGCACTGGGTCGACATTACTGTCTTTAGTAGGCTTGCTAAACATCATGTGCAAGAAGTTTTCAGCGTAAGTAAGCTCTTCACGTGGAAACACGAAAGGTTGGCCGATAGAATATTTGTAACACATGGCTGCCAAAGTTGGCATTTTGGCAATTAAGCGATGAATCGCTTTTTCTCTATGCTCGGCATTGTCGTTATCAAGTTGATCGTGGTAGAAAGCAGACAACGCACCTACAACACCACACATAATCGCCATTGGGTGAGCGTCGCGACGAAAGCCTCTGAAAAATTGTATAAGTTGCTCATGCACCATTGTGTTGGTGGTGATTTCTTTTTCAAACACTTCCATCTGCTTTGCGCTAGGAAGCTCGCCGTGGATAAGTAGGTAGCAAGTTTCTAAATAGGTAGAGTTAGCTGCTAAGTCTTCAATGGCATAACCACGATGCAATAAAATACCATTGTCACCATCTATGTAAGTGATTTTAGATTCGCAGGATGCTGTAGATACAAAGCCTGGGTCGTAAGTGAAAAGACCTTTGCTCACTAATTGACGTACATCAATCACGTCTGGGCCTGTGCTGCCTGAGTATATTGGCAGTTCAATTGGGTCCATACCTTCTATGTGAAGAGTGGCTTTTCTTTCGGACATTTGTTGGCTCCTGAAAAATGTTGTGGGGCATAGGTGGGCGTACAAGGCGGTAATGTAGCTCTATTGCACAATTATAAACAGCGGACATAAGTAGTACATCCCTTAAAACTCGAAGGATATTCTACACTAGGCACAGTGAATAAAGTCCTTGGCGTGGATTCGGCAAATAGATTCTAGGTATAACCACAAGTGATATAGAGAAGGGTTGTTATATCATATTCAATATATGTTCCTCCTTTGGGCGTGGTTTGTAAAGCCATAGGGCTGATTTATGGACAAAATTTAACACTAAATTGACACTAATTTAAACTCATTAAAAGAACTCATATACGACAAAGGTTTCGTTGTTTTATGTGTTTCAAGTCACTATACTTGTCTGCGACGTGACGCTTTCAGTTAAGATAGTGTCGATTCTACGTAGTGTTCCAAGCCTTAGTTTTACTAATTATTTAGCCAAGAGTAGGTAGCCGTGAGCGATAAAAGACCCGTAAACCTTGATCTGGGCACATTCAACCATCCATTAGTTTCTGTGATTTCTATTTGTCACCGTATTTCTGGTGTGGTTTTGTTTGTGGGCCTAGTGTTTTTGTTCAACATATTTGATTCATCATTATCTAGTGCCTCAGAATTTGCCTCAGCGCAGGCTCTTTTGCAGGATAACTTCTTTGCCAAGTTTGTGACTTGGGGTTTGTTGTCTTCTTTAGGGTTTCACTTTAGTGCAGGTATGAAGCATCTTGTTATGGATTTTGGCCATGGCGAAGAAATAGATAGCGCCAACAGGGCAGCAAAATTCGTAATTGCCTTAACCGCCTTATTATCTGTATTAGCAGGAGTCTGGGTATGGTAACCACAGTAACAAGTTATGGTCGTAGTGGCCTTTCCGATTGGCTAGTGCAGCGTGTAAGCGCCGTAATACTTGCTGTTTACTCTATTTTTATGGTGCTTTACCTTTTGTTAAACCCACAAATAGATTTTGTGCAGTGGAGCGCTTTATTTAGCGGCACAGGCATGCGTATTTTTAGTTTAATGGCGCTTTTGTCTTTGGGTGCCCATTGCTGGATCGGTCTTTGGTCTGTTTCTACTGATTACCTCAAGCACTTTGCTGTGCGCTTTGTGTTCCAAATGGTAGTTGGTTTGTTAATGTTTATTTACACCATTTGGGGTGTTCAGCTTCTTTGGGGCCTATAAGTTATGTCAAACATTTTACGTAAAATGTCCTATGAAGCCATCGTTATTGGTGGTGGTGGTGCCGGTATGAGGGCTGCGTTACAGCTTACTGAGTCGGGATTAAAGACGGCATGTATTACTAAAGTATTTCCAACTCGATCACATACAGTGTCTGCTCAAGGTGGTATTACCTGCGCTATAGCAAGTAATGATCCAAATGATGATTGGCGCTGGCACATGTACGATACCGTCAAAGGTTCCGATTACATTGGCGACCAAGACGCAATCGAATACATGTGTAGTGTTGGCCCGCAGGCGGTATTTGAGCTAGACCATATGGGTCTGCCTTTTTCCCGTACAGAAGAGGGTCGTATTTACCAGCGTCCTTTTGGTGGTCAATCTAAGAATTTTGGTGAGGGTGGTCAGGCCGCTCGCACTTGCGCAGCTGCAGACCGAACAGGGCATGCGTTATTGCACGCTCTATACCAAGGTAACTTAAAAGGTGGCACTACCTTCTTGAACGAATGGTTCGCTGTAGATATGGTGCAAAATGATGATGGCGCTGTTGTTGGTGTGGTCGCTATCTGTATCGAATCAGGTGAAACCGTTTACATTGAAGCCAAAGCTACTGTTTTGGCTACAGGCGGTGCAGGTCGTATTTATCAGTCTACTACTAATGCATTAATCAATACTGGCGACGGTGTTGGTATGGGCTTGCGCATGGGTTTACCTGTCCAAGACATGGAGATGTGGCAGTTCCATCCAACAGGCATCGCAGGTGCTGGCACCTTGGTTACTGAAGGTTGCCGTGGTGAAGGTGGATATCTGATCAATAAAGACGGCGAACGTTTTATGGAGCGCTATGCGCCTAATGCTAAAGATTTAGCTGGCCGTGATGTTGTTGCTCGTTCTATGGTATTAGAGATTTTAGAAGGCCGCGGTTGTGGTGAGAATGGCGATCATGTGCTGTTAAAGCTAGATCATTTAGGCGAAGAAGTGCTGGAAAGTAAGTTGCCTGGTATTTGTGAACTATCTCGTACATTTGCTCATGTAGATCCAGTATTTGAGCCAGTGCCAGTAGTTCCTACGTGCCACTATATGATGGGTGGTTTACCTACCAACATTGGTGGTCAGGTGCTTTATCCAGAATCTGAATCAGAAACCCGAGTTGTTGATGGCCTATATGCCTGTGGTGAGGTGGCTTGTGTATCAGTTCACGGCGCTAACCGTTTAGGTGGTAACTCATTATTAGATTTAGTTGTATTTGGCAGAGCTGCAGGTATCCAGATTGAAAAATCGATGCGTGAAGGCTATCAGTCAGAGGCAGCCAGTCAGGCCAATGTAGACGCGGCTATGGTGCGCCTTAATACTTTGAATAATTCTGAGTCTGGTGAAAGTATCTCGGAAGTTCGAGAAGAGCTTCAAAAGACTATGCAGTTGTACTTTGGTGTGTTCCGTGAAGGCGATAGCATGCAAAAAGGCTTAGAATTGTTACGTGAGCTACGAATAAAGGTATCTAACCTTCACTTGCAAGACAAAACAGGTGCATTTAATACTGATCGTATCGAAGCACTTGAGCTACAAAACTTGTTTGAAGTAGCCTTTGCCACAGCAATTTCTGCTGAACAGCGCAAAGAAAGCCGTGGAGCGCATGCTCGTAATGACTTTACCGTACGTGATGATGAAAACTGGTTAAAGCATTCAGTGTATTACCCCTTAGAAGAGCGGCTTGGAAAGCGAGACGTAAACTTTTCACCTAAAACGATGGAAGCATTTCCACCGAAAATCCGTACTTATTAAGGAGTAGTGATATGTTAACAGTGAGTATTTATCGCTACCATCCAGAACTTGATGAAAAGCCTTATATGCAGGACTTTCAAGTAGATACTGGTGGTAAGGACATCATGGTATTAGACGTTTTGAACCTGTTGAAAATTCAAGATCGCAGCCTTGCTTATCGCCGCTCATGCCGCGAAGGCGTATGTGGTTCTGATGGTATGAATATTAATGGTACCAATGGCTTGGCGTGTATTACACCCTTGTCTTCGGTTGTAAAAAATAACAAATTAGTGCTTCGTCCATTGCCTGCTTTGCCTGTCATTCGTGATTTGGTAATTGACATGGATCAGTTCTATAAGCAATACGAAAAAATCAAACCATTCTTGTTGAATGATACGCCAGCCCCAGGCATTGAACGCCTTCAGTCACCTGAAGAGCGTGAAAAATTGGACGGCTTATATGAGTGTATTCTGTGTGCATGTTGTTCAACTGCTTGTCCATCATTTTGGTGGAATCCTGATCGTTTTATTGGCCCAGCCGGTTTGCTTCAGGCCTATCGTTTCTTAGCTGACAGTCGAGATACGGCCACTGAAGAGCGTCTGGCAGGCCTAGATGACCCGTTTAGTGTGTTTCGTTGTCATGGCATTATGAATTGCGTAACCGTATGTCCTAAAGGCTTAAACCCTACTAAGGCAATCGGGCATATTCGTAACATGCTAATGACCAGAGCTACCTAAGGGTATGTGAAGCACGCTTAAGGCAGTTAAAGCTTTGAGCGTGTATTCTTTAGAAAAATTGACGATGTAACTTAACCAATTGGCGCTATACGCGTTATACTATGCATGTTTGGTTAGGTTAGGCCATAAATAAAACAATCGGTGATACTGAATGCAAGACAGCGTAATGGAGCAGCAGAGGCGTGAGTCTCATTTCTCTGGTGGTAATTTCGCGTACATTGAAGAAATGTACGAAACCTATCTACGTGACCCCAATGCAGTTCCAGAGCAATGGCGCCAAGAATTTGATCAATTGCCACGAGTGCCCAACTCGATCAGTGGCGACATACCTCACTCTACAATAAAAGAACACTTTGTTCTCTTAGGTAAAAACCAAAGTAAATCACATCCTGTACAAACCTCTACTTTAAGCAGTGATCACGAGCGTAAACAAGTGCGAGTGATGCGACTTATTAACGCCTATCGTTTGCATGGTCACCAAGTTGCAAGTCTAGATCCTTTAGAGCTTCAACCTAAAGAAGTGGTGCCCACTTTAGATTTACATTTCCATGAATTATCAGCTGCAGACTTAGACACTGTTTTTCAGGTGGGTGCGTCATACTTAGGCAAAGAAGAAATGCCTTTGTCAGAAATCATTGCAGGGCTTGAAAAAACATATTGTTCAACAGTGGGTTGTGAGTACAGCCACATTGTAAATACAGATGAGAAACTATGGATCAGGCAGCGCGTTGAGTCAGTGCGCAGCCACCCGACACATACACCAGCAAAGCGTCGTCATATTTTTGAACGTTTAATCGCAGCTGAAGGTTTAGAAAAATATTTGGCTTCGCGTTTTTCTGGTGCCAAACGTTTTGGCCTAGAAGGTGGCGAAACCCTTATTCCAATGTTGGATAATATTATCCAGCGTTCAGGCAGTAACAAAGCCAAAGAAATTGTTATTGGCATGGCTCACCGTGGCCGTCTTAACGTATTGATTAATATTTTTGGCAAAAATCCAGTTGATTTATTTGAAGAGTTTGAAGGTAAGCGCCCTTTAAATACCTCTGGCGATGTTAAATACCATCAAGGTTTTTCAACTAATGTGAACACTCCAGGTGGAGAAGTTCATATGGCTTTAGCATTTAACCCTTCGCATTTAGAAATTGCTAATCCAGTTGCTGAAGGCTCAGTACGTGCCCGTCAAGACCGCCGTAATGATCCCCATGGTGACACAGTGCTACCTATTTGTTTGCATGGGGATGCAGCATTTGCCGGCCAAGGCGTAGTAATGGAAACATTGCAGATGTCCCAAACTCGTGCCTATAAAACTGGCGGTACTGTACACATAGTTATCAACAACCAAGTGGGCTTTACCACCAGTAAAAAAGAAGATGCGCGCACAACACCTTATTGTACCGATGTTGCTAAATTTATAGACGCACCTATTTTTCATGTTAACGGTGATGACCCAGACGCAGTGGCCTTTGTATCAGAGCTAGCACTTGACTATCGTAATGAATTCAAGCGCGACGTGGTGATAGATTTAGTGTGTTATCGTCGTCGCGGACACAATGAAGCTGATGAGCCCTCTGGTACGCAACCGCTCATGTATAACGCCATTAAAGCCAAACAAACTGTGGCGACATTGTATGGTCAACAATTGATCAATGATGGTGTTCTCACGCAAGAAGACATCACTATTTCGCAAAACGATTACCGCAATGCACTGGATAACGGTGAGCATGTGGCTAAATCTCTTGTGACCACTCCTGATGAAACTTTATTTGTTAACTGGAAGCCATACTTGAACCATGAGTGGACAGCCGCTGGTGATACGCGAGTTTCTGCTGAGTTATTGAAAGACTTAGGTAAACGTTTAGATCAGGTGCCTCAAGGTTTTGTTGTGCAGCGCCAAGTGAAAAAGATTCTTGATGACCGCTTGAAAATGGCATCTGGAGCTACAGAAATAAACTGGGGTTTTGCGGAAGTTATGGCTTACGCGTCTTTGTTAGAGGAAGGTTATCCTATCCGTCTTACTGGACAAGACGTGGGACGAGGAACGTTCTCTCATCGTCATGCAGTACTCCACGATCAAAAAGGTAGTGGCGCTTATGTCCCTTTACGTAACCTATCACCCACACAGCCTCAATTCACTATCTTTGATTCTCTTTTGTCAGAAGAGGCAGTGTTAGCTTTTGAATATGGCTATGCATCCACGGCGCCAGAAGGGTTAGTTATTTGGGAAGCTCAATTTGGCGACTTTGCCAACGGTGCTCAAGTCGTAATAGATCAGTTTATTACCAGTGGAGAGCATAAGTGGGGCCGTATGTGCGGCTTAACGATGCTGCTACCCCACGGATATGAAGGCCAAGGTCCAGAGCATTCTTCGGCGCGCTTAGAGCGTTTCTTGCAGCTGTGCGCTGAGCATAATATTCAGGTTTGTGTGCCTACGACTCCAGCACAAATATTCCACTTGATCAGACGTCAAGTGATACGCCCTATGCGCAAACCACTAGTGGTAATGTCGCCTAAGAGTCTACTTCGTCATAAAGTGGCTATCTCAAGCCTAGACGAGCTAGCTAATGGCGAATTCCAAAACGTCATCGATGATGTAGATGATCACAGCAAAGCGGCAGTGAAACGTGTTGTGCTAACCAGTGGCAAGGTTTACTACGATTTACTTGAACAGCGTCGTTTGGGCAAGTTAGATCATGTGGCGATTGTTCGCATTGAGCAATTGTATCCGTTCCCTGAGCAGCATTTAACTGATGTGTTATCGCAATACCCGAATCTAGAAATTGTAGTTTGGTGTCAAGAAGAGCCCCAAAACCAAGGTGCTTGGTATTGCAGTCAGCATCATATGCGTAAAGTTGTTCAAAGTGGCCGTCCTAGCCTGCCTTTGGTTGTTGCCTCAAGGCCTGCCTCTGCAGCGCCAGCATGTGGTTACATGTCTGTGCACCTAGAAGAACAACGTTATTTAGTAGCCCAAGCACTGGGATTAGAATCATGAACGGGTTAATAGAGCAAACCCTACTAATCAATAAAGCGAAGAGATAAACCATGTCTATTGAAATTAAAGCACCATCTTTTCCTGAGTCTGTGGCCGATGGCACTATCGCAACTTGGCACAAGCAACCAGGGCAAGCGTGCAAACGTGATGATTTGATTGTTGATATTGAGACCGATAAGGTAGTAATGGAAGTGGTTGCGCCAGCAGACGGTAGCTTGTCAGAAATTATGGCAGGTGAAGGAAGCACTGTGTTGAGTAACGAAGTTATTGCTATGTTTGTTGCAGGCGATGTCGCCGCAGCAGCCCAAGCCGTTACTGCAACAGAAGCTGATGCTGTCGCACTTGATGCAAGTGGCCCAGCTGTGCGTAAGTTACTACACGAAAATAATTTAGATGCGAGTTTGGTTGTAGGTACGGGTAAAGGTGGGCGTTTGCTTAAAGAAGACGTGCTTAATTACTTGAAAAACCCAAGTGTAGTCGCACCAGTAGCAGCTCCTGTTGCTGCACCAGTAGCAGCACCTGTTGCCACAGAAATGCCTGCACCTTCTACTGGGCCAACACATCGCACATCAAGACGTGTGCCTATGACACGGTTGCGTTCAACCATAGCAAAACGTTTAGTGTCTGCCCAAAATGAAGCCGCTATGCTGACTACCTACAATGAAGTAGATATGTCTCCAATTATGGCGCTTCGCAAGCAATATAAAACTCAATTTGAAAAAGCCCATAATGGTACTCGTTTAGGCTTTATGTCATTTTTTGTTAAGGCTGCAGCAGAAGCACTTAAGCGCTTTCCAGCAGTTAACGCCTCATTAGATGGCAATGATATGGTTTATCATGCGTATCAAGACATCAGTGTTGCTGTATCTACAGATCGTGGCCTAGTAGTGCCAGTATTACGCGATGTAGAAGCAATGACTTTGGCTGATATCGAAAAAGGCATTGTGGGTTTAGCTACTCAAGCTAAGGCAGGCAAATTAACACTAGAAGACATGCAAGGTGGTACTTTCACCATCACTAATGGTGGTATTTTTGGATCGTTATTATCCACCCCCATTTTGAATGCCCCACAAACAGCAATTCTTGGCATGCACACTATCCAAGAACGCCCTGTTGCAGAAAACGGCCAAGTTGTTATACGCCCAATGATGTATTTAGCTCTGTCTTATGATCATAGGATGATTGATGGCAAGGATGCGGTTCAGTTCTTAGTGACCATTAAGGAATTACTGCAAGACCCAGCACGAATATTGCTAGAAATATAAGCCGGCCTAATTAACCTAGTCTGTGTTGTGATGCTGCGTAGATTAAAAAACATGAGAAAGTATTATGTCCCAAGAATTTGATTTAGTTGTTATTGGCGGTGGCCCTGGTGGCTACGTTGCTGCCATTCGTGCTGCTCAGTTAGGCTTGAAAACAGCCTGTGTAGAAAAATGGACGAGCCAAAAGGGTGCCCCAGTATTGGGTGGTACTTGCTTAAACGTTGGCTGTATCCCATCAAAAGCATTATTAGACTCTACCCATAAGTTTCATGATGCCAAACATGAATTTGAAATGCATGGTATCAACACTGGTGAAGTATCTATGGACGTAGCCACAATGTTGGCTCGTAAAGATACTATTGTAAAAAACCTCACATCTGGTGTAGCGGGCTTATTTAAAGCCAATGGCGTCACCTTGATCCATGGCACAGGGCAGCTACAAAAAGACTGCACCGTTAAAGTGACAACTGTGGACGGCAGTGTGAGTGAAGTGAAGGCTAAAAATGTGATCTTGGCTGCAGGTTCTGTGGCTGTGAGTATTCCGCCAGCACCTTTAACTGATGACATGATTGTGGATAACGTCGGCGCTCTTAATATTAGTGAAGTGCCAAAACGACTAGGTATCATCGGTGCTGGTGTTATTGGTTTGGAAATGGGCACTGTATGGCAGCGTTTAGGTAGTGATGTTGTTGTATTAGAGGCTATGGATACATTCTTATCTTTAGCTGATAAAGATCTATCTAAAGAAGCAGCTAAGCTATTAAAGAAGCAGGGTATGAATATTCGCCTTGGTGCTTTGGTTACAGGCACGCAAGTGGTGGATAATGAAGTTAAAGTGTCTGTTAAAAAAGCTGATGGAGACCCTGAAACTGTTACTTTTGACAAACTAATCGTGGCTGTTGGACGTAAACCTTACACGGAAGGGTTATTAGCAGCTGATGCAGGGGTAAGCCTTGATGAGCGTGGTTTCATTCACGTTAACGAACATTGTAAAACAGGTGCTCCTGGGGTTTATGCTATTGGTGATGTAGTACGTGGTCCAATGTTAGCTCACAAAGCCTCTGAAGAAGGCATGATGGTAGCAGATATCATCGCTGGGCATAAAGCACTGATGAATTATGACTGTATCCCTTGGGTTATTTATACTCACCCAGAAATGGCATGGGTTGGTAAAACAGAGCAGCAGTTAAAAGCAGAAGGCGTGGAAATTAAAGTGGGTAAATTCCCATTTGCAGCTTCAGGCCGTGCTATGGCAGCAAACGATACACAAGGTTTTGTAAAGCTGATTGCTGATGCAAAGACAGATCGTATCTTAGGTTGTCACATTATTGGAGGTAACGCATCTGAGCTTATTGCTCAGGCCGTAATCGCAATGGAATTTGGCTCTACTGCCGAAGACCTAGCACTTACTGTATTTGCTCACCCATCATTAAGTGAAGCTGTGCACGAAGCAGCTTTAGCAGTAGATGGCCATGCTATTCATGTGGCTAACAGGAAAGCAAGAAAGTAGTTATTTAAGTTAAATTTAACGTTAAGTAAACAGGCAACATAATGAATCTTCATGAATATCAAGGCAAACAGTTGTTTGCCCAGTACGGCTTGCCCGTATCTACCGGTATCGCAGTAGATACAGCAGAAGAAGCTATGGCTGCACTGGATCAAATTCCAGGTGAGCGTTGGGTAATTAAGGCACAAGTTCACGCTGGCGGTCGTGGTAAAGCAGGCGGCGTACAGTTAATTACTTCTAAGCAAGAAGCAGCTGATTTTGCTAACAAGTGGCTAGGCAACCGCATGGTTACCTACCAGACAGATGCTGATGGACAACCTGTTTCTAAAGTGTATCTTGAAACTTGCACTGATATCGCTCAAGAGCTTTATCTTGGTGCTGTAGTTGATCGCAGTAGCCAGCGTATCGTATTTATGGCGTCTACCGAAGGTGGCGTTGAAATTGAGCAGGTTGCAGAAGAGACTCCTGAAAAAATACTAAAGGCAGAAATTGATCCTTTAACCGGCGCACAGCCATACCAAGGTCGTGATTTGGCGTTTAAGCTTGGCCTTAAGGGCAAGCAGATTGGTCAGTTTACTAAAATCTTTATGGGCTTGGCGCAGTTGTTCCAAGACAAAGACCTAGCCTTGCTAGAAATTAACCCACTAGTAGTAACAGATGCCGGCGATTTGCACTGTTTAGATGCTAAGGTAGTGATCGACAGTAATGCTGTTTATCGTCACAAAGATATTCAAACCATGCACGACCCAAGTCAAGATGATGAGCGTGAAGCTCATGCAGCTTCTTGGGAGCTAAACTATGTTGCCCTAGATGGCACTATAGGTTGTTTGGTTAACGGTGCAGGCCTAGCTATGGGTACAATGGATATTGTAGCTACACACGGTGGCTTCCCGGCTAACTTCTTAGACGTAGGTGGCGGCGCAACCAAAGAACGCGTAACAGAGGCGTTCAAAATCATCTTGTCTGATGATCGTGTTAAAGCTGTACTTGTTAATATTTTTGGTGGCATTGTACGTTGTGATTTAATTGCAGAAGGTATCATTGGTGCAGTTAAAGAAGTGGGCGTAAGTGTGCCTGTGGTTGTGCGTTTGGAAGGTAATAATGCAGAACTGGGAAGTCAAAAGTTGGCTGAAAGCGGCCTTGATATTATAGCCGCCACTAGCTTAAGTGGTGCAGCCCAGCAAGTGGTTGCAGCAGCTGGAGGTGCAGCATGAGTATCTTGATTAATAAAGACACCAAGGTGATTTGCCAAGGTTTTACTGGCAGTCAGGGTACGTTTCATTCTGAACAAGCCATTGAATATGGCACTAAGATGGTGGGTGGTGTAACACCTGGTAAAGGTGGCACAACACATTTAGGCTTGCCTGTATTTAATACGGTTGCTGAAGCTGTTGCAGCTACAGGTGCGCAAGCCTCTGTGATCTATGTGCCTGCAGCTTTTTGTAAGGACTCTATTCTAGAAGCAGCTAATTCTGGTATTAAGTTTATTGTTGCCATTACCGAAGGTATTCCAACCTTAGATATGTTGGTGTGTAAGGTCGTTTGTGACCAGTTGGGTGTTCGCTTAGTAGGCCCTAACTGTCCAGGCGTTATCACCCCAGGTGAATGCAAAATCGGCATTATGCCAGGTCACATTCACTTAGCAGGTAAAGTAGGCATAGTGTCTCGTTCTGGTACCTTAACTTATGAAGCAGTTAAGCAAACTACAGATGCAGGCTTTGGTCAGTCTACTTGTGTAGGTATTGGTGGTGATCCGATTCCAGGCACTAACTTTATCGACGTGCTTGAGTTGTTTGAAAAAGATCCAGCTACAGAAGCGATCGTAATGATTGGCGAGATTGGTGGCACTGCAGAAGAAGAAGCTGCAGCATACATCAAAGCTAACGTTACTAAGCCTGTTGTATCTTACATCGCTGGTGTTACAGCGCCTGCTGGTAAGCGTATGGGCCATGCTGGTGCGATTATTTCAGGTGGTAAAGGCACTGCAGATGAGAAGTTTGCAGCGTTAGAAGACGCTGGTGTTAAAACTGTTCGTTCTTTAGCTGATATTGGCAAAGCACTAAAAGAAATTACTGGCTGGAGCTAATAAGCTTTAATCAACTATTTCATCAAAAAGGCCACCCTAGTCAAACTAGGGTGGCCTTTTTTGTGGCTGCTAAAAACTTATTAAAAAATATTTTAGCAGGTTAGTCCTTGTTTGCTTTAAGCGCCAGTTCTTTAGCCACTTCTATCTTGGAGTCTTCAAGAATAGCCTCTATTTGAATGGCTTCAATGCGAGTAATGAGAGGTTTAAACTTCTCTATACTATGGGCAACCAACGGTGTGCCTAAGCTAGACCAAGCTAGATCATCATTAAGGAAGGTGGCAGCATCTTTGGTCATAATAGGTAATACAGGCTTTAAATATATCATTAACATGCGAAACATGTTCAAACCTGTTGAGCAAATATCTTGTACTTGCTGTTCGCAGCCTTCTTGCTTAGCCAGTACCCACGGTGCTTTATCAGCGATGTACTGATTGGCTTGATCAGCTAAAGTCATGATCGACTTAATGGCTTTACCAAATTCGCGATTTTCATAATACTCAGCAATAACAAATTGCTCATCAGTAAAGGCTTTAAGTAATTCTGGCTCGCTTATACTTGCGCTCAATTGACCATCAAACTTCTTGCTAATAAATCCAGCACTGCGGCTAGCAATGTTAACTACCTTGCCTACCAAGTCAGAGTTTACGCGCTGTACAAAATCTTCTAGATTTAAGTCTATGTCATCAACCTTGTTATTGAGCTTGGCCGCAAAGTAATAACGTAAATATTCGGGGTTAAGGTGACGTAAATAAGTGCTAGCTTTGATAAATGTGCCACGTGATTTAGACATTTTTTGCCCATTCACAGTTAAAAACCCATGAGCATAAACCGCTGTTGGGGTGCGAAATTCTGCTGCATGCAACATGGCAGGCCAAAACAGGCCGTGAAAGTTAATAATGTCTTTACCAATAAAATGATACAGCTCTGTGCTGGATTCTTTGTTCCAATAATGATCAAAGTCTAAGCTTTCAGTGCGTTCGCACAGGTTTTTGAAACTAGCCATGTAGCCAATTGGCGCATCTAGCCACACATAAAAAAACTTATTTTCTTGCCCTGGAATTTCAAATCCAAAGTAGGGCGCATCTCTACTGATATCCCACTCTTGCAAACCAGAATCTAACCACTCGGCTAGTTTGTTGGCAATCTCACTTTGAAGGCTGCCGCTGCGAGTCCATTCTTTAAGTAATGCTTCAAAGTTAGGTAATTTGAAAAATAAATGAGTAGAGTCTTTTTGAATAGGTGTAGCACCAGATATAGCCGATTTAGGCTTAATCAAATCGGCTGGAGAGTAGGTGGCCCCACATGCTTCACAGTTATCACCATACTGATCTTCGGTTTTGCATTTTGGACAAGTGCCTTTAATAAAACGGTCGGCCAAGAAGAGTTGTTTCTCTGGATCAAATGCCTGAGTGATGGTGCGTGAGGCTATGTGACCTTTTTCTTGGCAGGCGTTATAAATATATTCTGCAAATTCACGGTTTTCTGGTGAGTGAGTGGAATAGAAATTATCAAAGGATACATTGAAATCGCTAAAATCTTGTTCGTGTTCTGCCTGTACATTAGCAATGAGCTGCTCAGGCGTAATCCCTTCTTGTTCAGCCCTTAGCATGATGGCGGTTCCGTGTGCATCATCAGCACACACATAATGGCAGGTGCTACCTATGTGGCGTTGGTATCGCACCCAAATGTCAGTTTGAATGTATTCCAGCATGTGGCCAAGGTGGATTGATCCGTTGGCGTAAGGTAAGGCGCTGGTTACAAGTATTTCGCGTGCTTTAGTATCAGTCATGGGGTAGGTTTGGGTGCCTTAGGGCGCTAAATGGAGCGCAAACTAGTAGTTTTTTTAATTCAGACACCATTGTACAAAACATTGGCCTGTACGCCTATACTTTATGCACTTGGTGAGCTCAGGATTATGTATTTATGCCCACTTGCCCTGCTATAATCGTGCTTAATAACGTCATCCAGTTGAAGGAGTATGTCTGTGGCCCTTGAGCCTCTACAACCGCAAGAATACCAAGCGCTATTAGACGCCAAAAGTGAGCATATTCGTTCTCGTTTTGACGACTTAGGAGACTTTGCCACTCACGTTGAATTAGATGTATTGCCATCAAAGCCCAAACACTATCGTATGCGTGCAGAATTTCGCATGTGGCACGAAGGTGACGATTTATATTATGCCATGTTTCCACCTGGCAATAAGTACCAACCTATTCGTATAGAGTCTTTTCCACAAGCTAGTGAGCGTATTAATGACCTCATGATGCCTTTGCTTGAAGGTATAAAGTCTTCGTTGGTATTAAGCCATAAACTGTTTCAAATAGACTTTTTGAGCAGTCAGCGCGGTGAAATTTTGGTTAGTATGCTCTACCATAAACAGCTTGGAGATGATTGGCTGGCTTTGGCAGACGCTTTGCGTATTGAGCTTGGCATTAATATTATTGGCCGTGCGCGCAAACAAAAACATGTGTTGGGTATGGGCTACATTATGGAAACCCTTAACATAAAGGGTCGCCAGTATCATTATCAACAAGTCGAAAATGCATTTACTCAGCCTAATGCGTGCGTCAATGAAAAAATGATCACTTGGGCTTGTCAGAGTATTGAGCGTTTTGGCAACACAGACAAACCCGATTTATTAGAGCTATATTGTGGTAATGGCAACTTTACAGTGCCTTTGGCTGCACAATTTCGTAAGGTAATGGCTACAGAAATTGCTAAATCTTCAGTTAATTCAGCCCATTTTAACCTAGCCGAAAATAATGTTGTTAATGTGACTATTGTCCGGCTTTCTAGTGAAGAAATGACGCAAGCCTTGGCTGGAGTGCGTGCTTTTAGGCGCTTGGCTGATGTAGACTTAACAAGCTTTGAATTTGGTACTATTTTAGTAGATCCACCAAGAGCTGGTTTGGATCCAGACACTTTACGATTAGTACAACAATTTGATCAAGTGATTTATATTTCCTGTAACCCAGAAACATTGCTAGATAACTTACAAGAGCTCAAACAAACTCACGACCTTAAACGCTTGGCTTTGTTTGACCAATTTCCTTATACCCACCATGCTGAATGTGGTGTGGTGCTGCATAAACGTAATTCATAGGACACATTATGAGCGATACACGACCAGAAGGTCTTCAAAATATCAAGCACATCGTTGCCGTAGCATCAGGTAAGGGTGGTGTAGGTAAATCTACCACCACTGTGAACGTGGCATTAGCTATGGCCAAAGCTGGCTATAAAGTAGGTGTGCTAGATGCTGATATTTACGGCCCAAGCCAAGGTTTAATGCTTGGTGTTAGCGAAGGTACCCATCCAGAAACTATGGCAGAAAAATGGTTTGTACCTATTCAAGCCCATGGTGTAAGTGTCATGTCTATGGCCTTTTTAGTAGATGCCAACTCGCCGATGGTTTGGCGTGGACCTATGGCTGCAGGGGCATTACAACAAATGTTACTACAAACGCATTGGGGTGAATTAGATTACCTATTTGTTGATATGCCTCCTGGCACTGGTGACATTCAGTTAACACTTTGCCAAAAAGCACAAGTTTCAGGTGCTTTAATTGTGACTACGCCACAAGATTTAGCGTTATTAGATGCACGCAAAGGCATTGAAATGTTTAACAAAGTGAATGTGCCAGTATTAGGTGTTGTAGAAAACATGAGCACCCATGTATGTAGCCAATGTAACCATGAAGAAGCTATTTTTGGTGCTGGCGGTGGTGCTTCATTAGCTAAACAATATGGCACACAATTACTTGCCAGCTTACCACTTAGTATGGCTATTAGAGTGCGCGTTGATAGTGGCACGCCAACCGTGGTTGCAGAGCCTCAGTCAGCAGCGGCAAATACCTATGTGCAGTTAGCCCATGCGCTTGTGGCACAACTGGATGGTACTAGCCAATCCATGCCTAATATTAGTGTAGATGAAGATTAACCACTATGCGTTTAAGTGATAAAGATATTATAGCAGCGCTCAATAGCGGCAAAATTGGTATTGAGCCACGGCCTGAAGATGCGGTGATTACAGGAGTAAGTGTAGACCTTAGATTGGGCAACAGCTTTCGTGTATTCAAAGATCACGCACGTGCTTTTGTAGATGTAAGTGCCAGCCGTGAAGAGATTAATAGCACCCTTGAAGCCATAATGAGTGACGAGATTGTTGTTGCAGAAGGAGAAAGCTTCTTTTTACACCCAGGCGAATTAGCACTGGCTGTAACATTGGAGTCGATCACTATTCCTGATGACCATGTGGGTTGGTTAGATGGGCGCTCTTCACTAGCTAGGCTAGGGCTTATGGTGCACGTGACGGCGCATCGAATAGACCCAGGTTGGAGTGGCGCTATTGTGCTTGAGTGCTTTAACAGTGGTAAATTGCCACTGGCCTTAAAACCTAACATGACGATTGGGGCAATAAACTTTGAAACATTGTCTAGTCCGGCTCTAAGGCCTTATAACAAGCGTGTAGATGCTAAATATAAGCACCAGCAAAGTGCTGTAGCTAGTCGTATAGACCAAGATAACTAGAACACTCCACAGTTCAGCTACCCATAAGGGTGGCTGAACTCATCTACAGATTAGTTAAACCACTGGTCTAGCTGAGCTAGATCGCTGGTATTTAACAAACCACTGGATTTTTTCAAACGCAATTGATTTAACACTAAATCAAGTCGCGCATTAGCTAGGTTTCTTTGGGCAGAAAACACGAGCTTTTCAGCATCCAAAATATCACTGATGCTTCTTAAACCCAGTTCATATTCTGTATTCTTGCCAGCTAAAGCTGCTTGTACAGCCACGTTTAGCTGCGCTAATGCTTGAATTTGTTTCTGGCTAGTATCTAAAGCTTGATACCAGCGCCTAATATCTTGCTGGTTAGTTTTGAGTAATGCTTGGCCTTGTTGCTGGCTTGCATACCATGTTTCTTTGGCTTCTTTAGCTTGAGCGATGTTAAGTCCGCCATCATAAAAAGTGCCAGAAATACCTATTGATAGAGTTCTTGAATCGCCATTTTTAGAGCTGTAATTTTGTGACATCGAAATACTAGCAGTAGGGTACAAGCCTACTTCTTTGGCTTGGTAGGTATGATATGCCTGCTGGGTAGCAAAAGCATTGCTAGATAAATCTAAGTTATGTATCTGAGCTAACATAAACCAATTTTGTAGCGTGTCACTTTGCACAAGCTCTTGTGCATTAAAATTGTTAGCTAGGCTAGTCAATTGATCAGGTAGCGTTTGATTGGTTAAGTTTTCTAGATCTGAGCGAGCCAAGCTTAAGCTTTGCTCCACTTTTAACAGCACTACCTGTAATTGTTGCAAACTAGCTTCAACATCTTGTAGCTCTATAATGCTGGTGATACCTAGTTCCACTTGTTGGCGAGTTTGTTTTAAACGTTGCTCAAGCGCAGTGAGTTCAGCTAAGCTTGAAAAAAGTTGATTCTGTTGTTTTAAAACAGCGACATAGCGTTCAATAACAGAGTAAATAAGATTTTGATGGGTTTTCTCAAAACTAACCCTTGCTCCAGCAGCACTTTGTTCGGCCACTTTCATACCATAGTATGCATCGAGCCTTAAAGGCATTGCTACAGTAACACCATAAGTATTGCTATTGGATGCAGAGTCTAAAGCTATATTTTGATTAACTGATCCGCTCACTGCTGGCATTATAGCGCTTTTAGCTTGAGGGATAATCTGTAACTTAGATTCTAGCATGTGCTGAGCGGCTAAATAACTTGGGTCATTGGCCTGTGCAAGCGCAAACAGTTCTTCAAATTGGCTAGCATGACTACTTACGGCTGTAGTAGCGGTAAAAATTAAGGCAGCAAAACGGTTCAAAGTGGCCAAAGTAAATCCTTCAATAACGGTTTAATATTTGATAAGTTTAACTAAATTACATATTAGGTGCTAATAATTTTACTTAGTTTTGCATATACCGAGCTGTATTTGTTAACACTCAACTATCAAGCCATTTCAGTTCTACTAAATTGAGCTGGTAACGTTTTCCATCCGCTTCTTTTTGTACAATTTTAACGATGCTGTAATCTAATTGTGGGGCAAACCAAATCCATGTTTCACGATCAGATTCTACGCCACGGTCACGCTTAATGCGTATTGACTTATAGCGACCTAGTGGCGTTTCGATAACGTCTTCACCGTCTATAATAAAACTGTAGGTTTTAAGGTGTCCGCCATCTGCTACTTCATAATGATAGGTTTTGTTTAAACTACTATCAGCTTTAGGTGTTTGGGCCAAGTCAAGTTGTAGGCGCATTTGTACGCTTTGTTTATCTAGTGTGCCAGGCACAATATCCATTACCCAAGAGGAACCCCCAGCAGTGTTTTCAACCTTAAGATTAGGCCACTCAAAAGCGACTTCTACTTTACGAGTTTTATTTAATATCTTGCGTTGGTAACGGTAGTGCACAGGTAAAATTTGATCATCTGCCATATTAAATAAGCTAGATTCTGTGAGTGATGCAACCATGGCGCTAGCAGATGTGGTTAAGCGATAACTGCCATCTTGGTTTTTGATTAAACTGCGTTTGGCTTTGCCAGATAAACTGATACCTAAATCCCATTGACTAGAATATGCAGCTTCAAAAGAACGCAGCGATGCATTGGAGCTAATACTCCAAAGCATGATTAATAAAAGTGTAGTTATGCGGGGTAGGTAAGATAAAAATTGCTGAAAATAAGACATTGCACTTCCTTGATTAATGAATAATTGGCAGCTATTAGGGCAGGTAAGGCATTCCTTGTACTGGCAGATTATGACCATCCATTGACACAGTGGCGTTCTGCAGCGTTAGGCGCCCCTCACAAAACCATTTGATAGCGATGGGGTAAATAATATGCTCTTGTACTAAAACCCTAGCAGCCAAAACGCTCGGTGAGTCCATTTCTAAAACTGGCACTATGGCTTGTATGACAATAGGTCCCCCATCAAGTTCACTTGTTACAAAGTGAACACTGGCGCCGTGCTGATCTTCTTCGGCTTCTAGCGCCCGCTCATGAGTGTTAGTGCCTTTAAATAAAGGCAATAGCGAGGGGTGAATATTAAGCATGCGGCCATGGTAATGGTTGGTAAGCTCAGGCGTAAAAATACGCATAAATCCAGCCAACACTACAAGCTCTGGCTGCTTATCATCTATAGCGCGTATTAATTCCCGGTCAAACGCTTCACGACTGCTGTACTCAAGGTGATTGACCACCTGAGTTGCAATACCCGCCTTATGAGCACGAGCTAAACCCATGGCATTGGGTTGGTTGCTAATTACTAATTCGATAGTAGCCACAATGGTGCCCGCAGCAATAGCATCAATCAATGTTTGTAGATTGCTACCACCGCCAGATATAAGCACCACAAGGCGCGGTATCTGCTGTAATGATTCTTGATGCATCAAAGTATCCAAGTGTTGTTAACGCAGAATAATAGCGTCTTCTAAGCCAGAGTTTTGCTTGATGTTGCCAATAACCCAAGGCTTTTCGCCAGCAGCTTCTAGCGTCTTTAGCGTTTTTTCTTGGTCCGCTTCAGCCACTACTATAACCATGCCTACACCACAGTTAAAGGTACGGTACATTTCAGTATCAGTCACATTGCCATTGTTTTGTAACCAAGCAAATACATCAGGTTGCTGCCAAGAGTTGGTGTCAATTACGGCAACGCTGTCTGCGGGTAAAACACGAGGAATATTTTCAAGTAAGCCGCCACCTGTAATATGCGACAAAGCTCTTACATCTACGTGCTTAAACAATTCCAATAAAGCTTTTACATAAATACGGGTAGGTTCCATCAAAGCTTCACCAAGGGTGATGCCGTTGATGTGTTGCTGTAAATCAGCTTTGCTTACTTCAATGATTTTACGGATTAAAGAGTAACCATTAGAGTGTGGTCCCGATGCAGGTAAGCCAATAAGTACATCACCTGCAGCAACTTTGGTGCCGTCTATAATTTTGCTTTTCTCTACAATACCTACACAGAATCCGGCTAAATCGTAATCTTCGCCTTCATACATGCCTGGCATCTCAGCGGTTTCACCTCCGACTAAAGATGCACCTGCAAGAGAGCAGCCTTCGCCAATGCCAGTTACTACACGTGTTGCTATTTCTACGTCTAGTTTGCCAGTAGCATAATAGTCTAAAAAGAATAATGGCTGCGCACCAGAAACAATGAGGTCATTTGCGCACATAGCAACAAGGTCTATGCCGATATGATCATGGCGGTTAAGCTCTAAAGCTAGCTTTAACTTTGTACCTACACCGTCAGTGCCAGAAACCAGTACAGGTTCATCATAACCTTTGGGTAATTCAAACAAGGCGCCAAAACCACCTAGCCCAGCCATTACTTCTGGGCGACGGGTGCGCTTTGCAACCCCTTTAATTCGTTCAATAAGGGCATTGCCTGCATCGATATCGACACCAGCATCTTTGTAACTTAGGGAATTAGTAGGGGCTTGGGTGCTCATAGCAGGAAGTGACCTTAAGAGATTAAAACGATAGGGATATATTTTACCACTCTCCCAGCATTTCATCACCCGCTAATAGAAGAAGTTTAAGGGTTTTTTGTGCTTTTGTTGCTAGCGACACGCACGCATATTGACTATAGTGAGGGTGGAATAAGAAAATCACCCAACTTCAAGACGATCAAAAACTTATATGGCGTTAAAATCTCCTCAATTGGTAGCTTCTGTGCTGAAAAAAATACTATTAACAGTGTTATTGTTATTTGCAAATCCAGCATTTAGTTTATCTGTAAGTGGTATCTATAATGCACAAGTTGTAGTGGAAGATCAGTCTGCACGTCAGGTATTAAAAGCAAAAAAATTAGGTCTGAGTCAAGTGTTGGTAAAAGTCACTGGGCAAACTCAAAGCCTTAACAGCGCTCTCATACGTAAAGCATTAAATGATGTGGAGTCATACGTACAGCAATTTTCCTTTACTACCCAGTTAAATGCAGGACAGCCCAAAGCGGCTATTGAATTGGCTTTTGATCCATTAAAAGTTAATCAGTTGGTTAGTGATGCAGGGCTGCCTATATGGGGTACAGAACGGGCAGCAGTGCTAGTGTGGTTGGTAGAAGACGTGCAAGGTGGGCGTCAGATTATTAATAGTGATAGTCATCCAGTAGCGGCACAAATAATGTCTCAAGCTAATGAACGAGGCATACCTATGTTGTGGCCTTTATTAGATATTGAAGATCAGTTGGCAATAGATGCAGGTGCTTTATGGGGGTTGTTTAAAGAGCCTATAAAAGAGGCCTCCAAACGCTATCAGGCAGATGGCGTTTTAGTGGGGCGTATATTTCAAGACACTCAGGGTTTATGGCAAGCTCAGTGGGATTTTTGGCTTGACGATATTGAGCAGCAGTGGTCTTCACAAAGTGCCGATTTGGCTGCATTAACAGCGCCTCTGCAAGATCGCCTAGCCTCTAGTTTGGTGGCCAAATTCGCCTTGGCAACCAGTGTTAAAAACCTAGATGAAGCTCAGCTTAAAAGTGTCATATTGCGAGTAGATCAGGTGATAAATTTTGAAGACTACGTAGAATTGAAAAAAATATTACAAGCCCTTAGTGGCATACAGCAAGTACAGCTGTACAGTGCAAACGGTGCTACTTTAGAGTTTAAATTATTTGCACAATCAAGCCTTGCCAAAATTAAATCCATTGTGGATTTGAAACAAAGGCTAAAGCTTGTAGACAATAGTGAGCAAGAACAATTTTTGGCACAGCCAGGCAGCTCTAACGACCTGATATGGCATTATCAATGGCGTTAATATGTACAACGGAATCAACATTAATATAAGGATTTTTTAATGACACAGTCTCAAACATGGCTACTACTTATAGTGGGTTTTATCCTAGCAGGTTTAATGTATTTACTTCAGCCTGTACTCACGCCTTTTATAGTGGGTGTTTTTATCGCTTATTTAGCAGACCCGTTTGCTGACCGACTAGAAGCGAGGGGGTTTAGCAGAACCATTGCAACGGTAATAGTTTTTGTTGTGTTAACTATAGTAGTAGTAGGGATGATCATTATTATTGTTCCATTGTTAGTGAAACAGCTACAAGCTTTAGTGAATCTCTTGCCTCAATTAGAGCTTTGGTACAACACAACACTATTGCCATGGTTACAGGCTGCTTTAGGCTTAGATTTAACAGCGATTAACTTACAATCAGTTACACAAAAACTAGGGGCACAATGGCAGCAAACAGGTGGCGCTGTTTCACAGATGGTCAAATATGCTACTCAATCTAGTGTGAGCTTTTTATCCACCCTAGGCTCCATAGCTATGGTGCCTGTAGTCGCGTTTTATATGCTTAGAGACTTCGATCTGGTGTTAGCTAAAATTAAAGCGTTATTACCTATTAATATTGAGCCGCGTGTCAGTGCGTTTGCCCTAGAAAGTAACGAGGTGTTAGCTGCATTTTTACGAGGCCAGCTTTTGGTCATGTTTAGCTTAGGCATCATATATGCTCTTGGGCTTAGTTTTATAGGCTTAGATTACGCCCTGATAATTGGCGTATTGGCAGGTTTAGCTAGCGTGGTGCCGTACCTTGGTTTTATCGTGGGTATAGCTGTGGCTATGGCTATTGGTTTTTTTCAGTTTGATAGTTTGTTGCCACTTTCGTTAATACTCACAGTATTTGCCATAGGGCAATTGATAGAGAGTTTTGTATTAACCCCGTTATTTGTGGGCGATCGTATCGGCTTGCATCCAGTGGCAGTTATCTTCGCCATTTTAGCAGGTGGACAACTGTTTGGGTTTATGGGGATTTTGTTGGCTCTACCCATTTCAGCCGTGATTATGGTATTGTTGCGAAATCTTTATGCGGGCTATATTACCAGCCCATTGTATGGCCAGCAGGATAGTGAATGACGTTAAATGCTGTAACAAACATGCCTCAACAGCTGGGCTCTAGGCAACTTACTCTTGGTGTCACTTTAAATGCTCAGCAGCAGCTAAGTAATTTTAGTTTTGCTGGTGCTCCAGCGCTGGCTGACGCCGTAGACCAGCTACTAAAAATTGACCACTGCGACAGCCTCTACGTATTTGGCTCTCAAAGTGTGGGCAAAAGCCATCTGCTGCAAGGCTGCGCGCTGCAAGCTCAAGAAATGGGTCAAGAAGCGATCTATATTAGCTGTAGTGAACTGCTTAAAATACCAGCTGATCAAGCCAATGATTGCCTTGCCGGGCTAGAAGCTAATTCACTGATCTGTGTTGATGATCTGCACTTATTAATAGCTGATGACCAATGGGCGCAAGCTTGGTTTCACTTATACAACAATTTAACACAGCAAGGTAATCGCCTTGTTGTATCTGCGACATCCAACCCACGCACTATAGATTGCTCGTTAAATGACCTGCGTTCGCGCTTGCAGTTAGCTGGAGTGTTCCACCTTAATGCGCTGGATGAACAAGCCTCTGGGCAGCTGCTACAAGCTAAAGCCAAACAAAAAGGTTTGCAGTTAAGTGATGAACAAGTAGCTTATATCTTTTCACGTAGTCCCCGTGGTCTAGCTAATTTACTTGCAGTATTAGACTCACTTGACGCCGCTTCATGGCACGAAAAACGGCGTATTACTATTCCATTTATAAAGCAGGTTATGGCGTGGTAGCGCTAAGGCAAGTTTTTAAAGCAAAGAGAAACATATGATAGGACAACTAAATAGTGCGCGTGTGGGTGCCTTAGCACTTTGTTTAATGCTGTTATCAGCATGTTCAAATGCTCCAACTAGCTCTTCACTTGGAGTTGACCCAGATCCAAGAGACCCATACGAAAACTTTAACCGTAAGGTCTACTCGTTTAATGATGCAGTGGATAAAAGTGTTTTAGTGCCTGTGGTCAATGTGTATGAAACAGTGACGCCAGATATTGTAGAGCAAGGGGTGAGCAATTTTTTCTCTAATTTAAGAGATATAGGCAATTTTTTAAACCATACCTTGCAGCTTAAACCTAAAAAAGCAGCTAACGATTTAGGTCGCCTAATCGTAAATAGCACCATAGGTATTGGCGGCCTTATGGATATCGCTTCTCAAGCAGGTGTTTATCAGGAGTCTGAAGATTTGGGTCAAACTCTAGCTTATTGGGGCATCGGCTCAGGCCCTTATGTTGTTTTACCTTTTTTGGGCCCCAGCACTATCAGAGATGCTAGTGCTAGCGCCGTTGATACGGTGGCTAGTCCAGTACAAAAATATGACCCTACCACCGGCAAATTACCCCTTACAGTGCTTGAGTTGATAGACCTAAGGCACAGTCTTGGAGACTTTGGTTCATTGATCAAAGGAGACCCTTATGTGTTTGTGCGCGAAGCCTACTTGCAGCGTCGTGAATACATGATAAATGATGGTTTACCAAGTGGAAGTGAAGATTTTGAGGATTTTGAAGATTTTTAATGATTACGACTAAGGTTGCACTTGTCAGCAGGCCTCAAAGAGCATATTGTTGCCATATTAGGCTCTCAATAACGGGCCTGGAGTAAGTTTTACTATGGAACCTGACGTCAGTCAGATCCTGATCGTTAGTAGCGATCTCGACCTTAAACATAAAATCACTACATATTATTCAGCACGTCATTATCAAGTGACAGCTACTGATGATCCGCTTGAAGCATTGGACTTTATTACTAATGCAGCGGTGAACGTAGTGTTGTTCCAATACCATCGAAATAACCCCACCTTAACGGCATTGTTACAAGACATGTTAGAAAGGTGTGTAGACGTTCCTCTTATTGTACTCACCCAAGTTGATGCCTCACAAAGCATTATCAATATGTTGCGATTAGGCGTGACTGATGTATTTAGCTTGCCCTTAGAATCGATGCTTGAGCTAGACCAAAGTGTTTCGCGCCATGTGAAACGTTCAGCGTTATTTTATGAAAACGAGCAATATCGCAAGCAACTTGAAAAAGCCCACCAACAAGTTAATAAAAGCCTTGCAGAGCTACAGCAAGACCAAATTGCGGGTCGCCTAATTCAGCAACGGATGATGCCTCCTGAAAAATGCAGTGTTAATGGCTTAAGCATGCGACGTTATATGAAGTCTTCACTTTATTTGAGTGGCGATTTTATTGATCATATTCGCTTAGATGATGATCGTGTTTTATTTTATTTGGCTGATGTGTCTGGCCATGGCGCATCTTCTGCTTTTTTGTCGGTGTTGCTCAAAAACATTACTAACCGTCTGGCTCGTGAATCCTTAGAATCAGAAAGCAAAGGTTTAATTTCACCTGCAGCTGTGTTGGCGCAGATTAACAGTGAGCTACTTGATTTTAATATTGATAAACACATGACTGTATTTATGGGTTTTTTAGATCGTAGCAGCCAAATGCTAACTTATTGTGTGGGAGGGCATTTGCCTATGCCGTTACTTACACAAAATGGTGAAGTAAACTATCTTTCAGGCCTTGGTAGTGGATTACCTTTGGGTTTATTTGACGATGCTCAATACACAGACCTCACCCAAAGGCTCAAAGCAGATTTTAAGTTGTTATTAAGCTCTGATGGTATTTTAGAAATATTACCTTGTGATGATACAGCCGACAAAGAAGAAAAATTGCGTACTATATTGCAACAATGTGATAGCAGCTTAAGTGGCTTAGTGAGTGCTGTTGGTATTGATGACCTAGACTCGGTGCCAGATGATATAGCCTTGCTAAGTATCTGTGGAGACAACTATGCTTAACGGGCGCATTATAGTAGCGAACCATGACGGCACACATGTGATTAAATTTGTAGGCGATGTAAGGCTTACTTTATGTCCGGCGTTGGATCAATATTTAGATAATATTTTTCACAGCCGTTACTTTAAAACCATATTAATAGATCTTACTCAAACACAAGGCATAGACTCTACCACCTTGGGTATGCTGGCTAAAATGTCTATTCGTATGAAAAAAGAAATGGGCTTTGTGCCTACCTTAGTGTCTGTCAATGCCAACATAACCCGGGTGTTATTAAGTATGGGTTTTGATAAGGTATTTGTACTGGTAGAGCACTTAGAAGGCCAAGGGCAGCCCATGCAGGAGCTAGCTCAAGGTGATTTTTCAGACCTTACGGTGCAACAAAAAGTATTAGAAGCCCACAAAACCTTAATGGGCATGAACAAAAAGAACCATCAAGAGTTTAAAAACTTGGTGGATGTATTAGAGCAACAGTGTGTAGTGTAAGCTTATTTTTTAAGCTAAAAGAGACTCTAATGTTTCTTGATCGCGTGTGAAATTGCGAATACCCTCAGCTAGCTTCTCTGTAGCCATGGCATCTTCGTTATGCATCCAACGAAAATCAGCTTGATTGAGGCTGAGTTTTTCTTGGCTTACAGGGATATTTTTACTATCCAACTGCAGTACCAACTCACCCATATCATCCGCTAAATCTTGCATAAGGTTAGGGCTAATAGTTAGGCGATCACACCCAGCTAATTGCTCTATTTCTTGAGTGTTTCTAAAACTAGCACCCATCACTACAGTAGCGTAGCCATGCTGCTTGTAGTAGTGATAGATCTTACTGACTGAAATAACACCAGGGTCTTGCGCAGGGGCAAAACCTTCTACTTTTTGTGCAGCTTTATGCCAATCCATAATGCGGCCAACAAAAGGCGAGATTAAGTAAACGCCTGCTTCAGCGCAAGCAATGGCTTGGGCAAAGCTAAACAGCAAGGTGAGATTGCAATTAATGCCAAGGGCCTCAAGCTGCTTGCCTGCCTGAATGCCTTCCCACGTAGAAGCTATCTTGATTAGCACACGCTCTTTACCCACACCTTGTTGTTGGTATAGATCAATAATTTTTAAAGCCCTAGCCACTGTTGCCTGTGTGTCAAATGACAAACGAGAATCTACTTCGGTAGAAATACGCCCAGGCACTGCATTTAAAATTTCTTTACCTATGGCTACAGCAAGGTAGTCGCAAATGTCATCCATGTGCGCTTGACCAGTGTTGCCTTGAGTAGTGGCCCATTGCTTGGCTTGGGTTATCAGGTGAGCATACTGGGGCATTTGTGCAGCTTTTAACACCAACGAAGGATTGGTAGTGGCATCTTGTGGCTGGTATTGCTTAATAGCTTCCAAATCGCCTGTATCAGCTACGACTGTAGTCATGGTTTTAAGTTGTTGTAGTTTGTTCATAGCTGGCCTGTTTTTTGTCAAAAATGTGGATTTACGTTAAGTAATTCTAACGTATTTTAAAGCAGTTGTGTGCAGCGATGCAGGTGTAAATATAACCCTTGGTAAACGACTAACTATCAACATAGTTATTTTTTCAGGGAGAGTCTTTAATATGTATTTATCCTGAAGCTGCAGGCAATGTATTGGGGCAGCTGAAGGGCTGGTATTTTGCACATCTTAATGATCACTTGCCTGCTTTGTGGCTTTTTTTTTTTTGCTTTAAACTAGCTCACAAGGCTGTTCAAAAGGCTCATCGATAGGGATTTCAATAAGGTCTAGCGCATCATACATCACTTGAATATTTGCAGTATTTCCATGAATGTATTGGCTAATATGACGCCGCAGGGCGCGTGCTCCAGGAATGCCTTGAAACAAACCCATAATATGCCCACTCATGTGGTGCAAAGCGGTGCCTTTCTCATGCTTTTGCTGCATGTATTCAAAATAGGTGAGGGCCACTTGGCGGCGATCTGGTGTAGCTAGCGTGCTGCCATAAATGTGCTGGTCTACTTGAGTGAGTATGGCACTGTTGTGATTTGCTGCACGGCCTAGCATCACACCATCTACATGAGCCAAATGCTGCTGGCAGGCTTCTATAGTGTCTATGCCACCGTTAATGATGATTTCTAAGTGGGGGAAATCGGCTTTTAAACGATACACCTTGTCATATTGTAGTGGGGGTATTTCTCTATTTTGCTTAGGCGACAAGCCTTTTAAAATGGCATTGCGCGCATGCACAAAAAACGTATCACAGCCGCTGCTGCTTACTTGCTCTACAAACTTGGCCAGCACATCATAGTCATCCACATCATCAATGCCAATGCGGTGCTTTATAGTCACCGGTATATCCACCGCCTCAATCATCGATTGCATGCACTCGGTTACCAGTGAAGGGTGGGCCATAAGGCAGGCACCAATCATGTTATTTTGCACCTTGTCGCTAGGGCAACCTATATTGAGATTGATTTCATCATAGCCGTAATCTTGGCCAATGCGCGCACACTGGGCTAGCTCAGCCAAATTACTACCACCTAACTGCAGCGCTAAAGGGTGCTCTTGGGGTGAATAGCCTAAAAGGTATTCTTGGTCGCCATTTAGTATGGCACCTGTGGTGATCATTTCTGTGTATAGCAGCGCATGCTGGCTTAACAAGCGGGCAAGGTAGCGATAATGGCGGTCGGTGACGTCAATCATAGGCGCCACACTAAAACGGCGATCTAAGCGCGGCTGTGGATTTGTTGCTGGAGTTTCTGGAGTTGCTGGAGAGGAGGGGCTCATATTAATAGCCTCTGCTGCGATCTACCAGCCCACTGGGGGCTTGGTTATTTTCAATGGCTTGTAAGGTGTTGCCTATGCGCTCTACACAAGGCACATGTTCAGACTGTGCCGAGCTATGGGGCGTCATCATCACTTTAGGGTGCAGCCAAAGGCCATGATCTGCTGGCAAAGGCTCGGGCTTAAACACGTCTAACACTGCACCACGCAGGTGGTTTTCATCCAGCAACGCCAATAAATCATCAGCCACTAAATGCTCGCCACGGCCAGCATTTAAAACCACAGCGCCTTTGGGTAATTGGCCCATGTGTTTACGGTTTAAAATGCCCAATGTGTCTGGCGTGAGTGGCAACAGGCAACACAACGCATCGGTGCGCGAAAGAAACGGCGCCAGCTCGTTTGCGCCTGCATAGCTGGTTACCCCTGGTAATTGCTTTTTGCTTCGGCTCCAGCCTGCTACATCAAAACCATAGCTTTGCAGGTGGCTTGCAAGCTTTGCACCCAGTTGACCCATGCCTAAAATGCCCACTCTAAAGCTAGACGCGGGCCTAAACGGCTGCACTTTCCACTGCTTTAGTGGCTGTTGCTGCTGATAAAGATCCATGTCACGAAAGAAGTGCAGTAAAAAATAGCTAAAATATTGATTCATTTGGGCCGACATGCCGCCGTCTTCAATGCGGTAAATATCGATATGGCTAGGCACTGCAGGGTTATTTAATATGGCGTCTACGCCCGCGCCTAAATTAAACACGGTGGTTAAATTAGGGAAGCGCTCAAATAGGGCCTTGCTAGGGCTCCACACCATGGCATATTTTACTTGCTCTGGATTTTCTATATGCTGCCAATGGGCCACGTTTAGCTGTGGAAACTGACGATTAAACTCGCGTAGCCAAGGCTCAAAAGACTCATCCGAGGTAAATAAAGCGCAGCTTGTCATCAGCTTGTTATCCATTTTAATAATATAAAAGCAATCATGCCCACTATGATGGTAGTAAGCAAATGTTGGCGCCAAAAGCCCACTATAGCTGCCACTAATGCGGCCCAAAAATAGGGGTTAGCAAGGCTAATGTCTAAATAGCCCTTAGGCATTAAGATAAGCGGGGCAATAATAGCGCTAAGCACCACAGGCGGCACATAGGCTAAGGCATGTTTAAACCACACCGGAAACACGATGCGCCCAGCCATGGCAAACATGACATAGCGCACTGAAAAAGTAACCAAGGCCATGCCTGCAATCATAATGGCTTCATTCATTATGGGCTGCTCCTTTGTTTGATGGGCTAGGTGGGGTAGGTGGCTTTAAACGTAGCCCAATTTGCTGGCTAGCATAGCCTATGCATATGCCAAACACCGCCGCTATCACCAAGCCTAGCTGATGGGGCAGTTCGCGCAGCGCCATAGCAAAAATGGCCGCGCTTATCACTGCAAGCCACATGGGCTTGGTGCGCAAATAAGGGATAACAATGCCCAAAAAGGTCACCGACATGGCGAAATCTAAACCCCAGTGGGTCATGTCCGGAAACAGCTCACCTAAGCCTATGCCCAACCAAGTGCAAAGCTGCCAGTTGCTATACATAGCTATTATAGAGCCCAAAAAGAACCAATGAGCGCGGCTATTATCTGTGCCATCACTATAGCGGGTGTTTACCACAGCAAAAGACTCATCGGTTAAACCAAAGGCCAATAAAAAACGCCAGCCTTGGGATAAATGCTTTACCTTGTCTACCAGCGCCGTGGCATAGAGCAAATGCCGCAAGTTCACCACAAAGGTAGTGCCAATGATAATAATAGGGCTTACCCCAGTGGCCAGCAGCCCCAAGGCAATAAATTGTGACGAGCCCGCATATACAAACAAAGACATGGCCATAGCACCCCACATAGACAAGCCGCTAGACTCTGCCAAAGTGCCAAAAATAATGCCAAAAGGTATAGCCCCAATGATCATAGGAATAGTGGCTTTTGCACCGGTTATAAATTCTTTAGAGCGGCTGGTGGGCATGAATGCAATCAAGGTGAAATACAAAGGCACCATTATACTGAGCATCAACCAATCCGCAATTGTTTATCGTGTTTTTTGTTGGTAGGGGTGTGAAAGGCGTTGGTTTTTTAGTGAGGCCTTTTAATGGTTATCTAATATAGCTTTGGCGCATAAATTGATAGGATAAATAGATCTTGTAATAAAATATAACTTCTGGTTATATTGTTTTGTATTATCATCATATAAGTGCAGTAAGCGGATGTGGTTTGGCATATTGGTTGTTTATACAACAAAGCCTGCTTTTGTTATTCAGTAGCGGAACAGGCTCTTTTTTTGTTAGGCATTAGTTTGCTAATAAATTAACTGCAATTAATTCAAAGCTTATAGGCCAGTGACGATAAGACAAATAATTAAAAGAGGGGCTCTTTAATAATTATGAGGGCTGTTGGTGCTTATAAATGGACTGTTAGAAACACATCAATTAATGAGTCCAGATGCAAGTAAGTGTTGAGGAATCAGAGCACCAAGAGTCTGTTCAAGCATCACAAATTGAATTTTATGCTGTGGAGTTGCACCCGCATAATGCTCTGGTGTCACCTTGTAAAAAAGGTGAGGCAGGTAATAATATATTCTGATAACTAGTTGTATATACAGGATAGCTCTGTTTTCAAAATAAGGAGCCTAAACCGCTCTTTTTTATAACAAGGCAAGTAGAATCAAGATCAACTGCTATATTTTCATATACTTATAAATTAATACCTGTACAAGAAAAAATAAAGGGCGGCTCTCTAATAATAGTTATGAGGCCAGTTGGCCTCATAAATGGACTGTTATGTGTCTATCAAATATCGGAGTATTTAGAGACTAATCATGGAAAAAATAGTAAAACTACAACTAGCGTTATTCTTTCAAAACCCAATTTCAAGACCTGATAATCTTATGGGTGGCATCAATTCGTCTATGGGGAATCTATTTGATGCAATGCCTCAGATATTGCCAATTCCTGCCGATGCCCCTCTAGAAATACCGCGCGTTCAAATGTGGTCAGAAAACGGAAAGTATAATTGCAACATTGCATGCTCAAGAGTGGATTTCATATTAAACGGTGATTTCCGTGACGAAGTTGTATGGCCTGATTTAACAAAGGATTTCTTGGCAAAAGTAAAACTGTTTATCACTAGTGTGTTTGAGGAGTCAAAAATTATCCGTTTTGGACTTATTGGTAACTTCTACATACCTGATAAGTCAGCGACTACATCAATGACAAAGAAGTACCTGAAAATCGACTTGAACTCAGCCGAAGAAATCTATCTTCGTTTCAATAAAGGAAGCTCTAGTCATGGTTATAACTTAAACAACATCACATCAATTAATAGCGCAATTGCAGAGACTAATGCTCAAACTAATAAAGGAATATTCATTGAGCTTGATGTAAATAATATACCAACAGTAGAGCGCATAAAGCCGGAAGCTATGCTTCAGCTAATTGAAAAACAGATGCCATCCTTTTCTCCTGAAAAAGTTAAAGGGTTGGTGAAATAATGGGAGGATCTTCAACTAGTCAAACTACAATGTCTGCTAGCTCTTCTGCGCAGCCAAATGAGATGCAGGCATGGCAGCAAAAAGCACTGGCTGACGCATCTAAACCAAAAACCCCAGCTCAAATCCGGGCTGCTGGCGATGTGAAGGTTAAAGTCGGCGTGCTTTGGTTGGTGGGTACTACATGTGCAATTTTATCCATATCTGGTGGTATTGTGTTTGTTAATACACCTGAACACGCTAAAGATTTTTGGGTCATTATTGCACCGATTATCACTGCTGGCGTCACTGGCACAATAGCATTTTTAACTGGTGAAAAAGCAGGATCTGGTAAGTAGCCATGTAACAAGTCAAAGCAGCAACGCCACTACGTAGCTGGACGCGCAACTGCGCGCCGCTGTTTGAAGCGTTAGGTGATATGAGGTATCAATGAATTCAAAATCATATATTGGTTATTTTTCTGAAATACGTGATTTAGAAAAGTCGAAACAAGAAGAATTATTAGAATTAGCGCGCTATGAGGCATTTACAGGGTCCCTGCATCGCCTGTTTTGCCAACAACTATTTGCCCTCAGTAGGGCGGTATGGCCAACAGTATCAAAGATAAAAATTCTTTTATTACTAACGCCCCCCCCCAAATAACTAACGCCAAAAGCACATTTTTCTCGTACACTTTGTCTATAGCATCTAAAGTGACTCTACACGGAGCCAGCCCAATGAACTACTCAGACATCATCCACTTTTGGTACACGCAAATACCACCACGCAATTGGTTTATTAAAGACCTAGCCTTTGATGCCACGCTAAAGCGCACCTTTGGCCATACACACCAGCAAGCAGCAGCGGGGGAGCTAGCCCACTGGCGGCAAAAGCCTTTGGGTAGGCTTGCCGAAATCATCGTGTTAGATCAGTTTTCGCGTAACCTATTCAGAGACACCTCCCAAGCCTTCGCTTATGATGGCTAAGCCCTAGTGCTAGCCCAAGCCGCCATTGCCCAAGGCGCAGATATACACCTTGCCCCCATGCAAAAGTGCTTTATGTATATGCCCTTTATGCACAGTGAATCTGCTTTAATACATCAGCAGGCCGTAAAGCTGTTTAACCAGCCAGGCCTAGAAGACAACTACACCTTTGAGCTTAAGCATAAGGCCATCATAGATCGTTTTGGCCGCTACCCACATCGCAACAGCGTGTTGCAACGGCAATCCACTACGCAAGAGCTGGCATTTTTGAGCCAGCCTGGCTCTAGTTTTTAGGGAATATATGCACACTAACTTTGATTACATTATTGCAGGTGCTGGCTCTGCTGGCTGTTTGCTGGCTAGGCGTTTGTCTGATGCGGGCCATCAAGTGCTGTTGCTAGAGGCAGGCGCTAGTGACAAATCGTGGATATTGCAAATGCCTGCAGGTTTGCGCTCGGCCTTTAAGCCCACCTCTAAATACAACTCATGGTTTTATACCACTCCCCAAAAGCACCTTAACAACCGCCAAATACAGCAGCCGCGTGGCCGTGTGTTAGGGGGTTCGTCTTCTATAAATGGCATGACATGGCTGCGAGGCCATGCGCTAGATTACGACCGATGGGCGCAGCAGGGCGCTACTGGCTGGAAGTGGGAAAACTGCTTACCCTATTTTAAAAAGCTAGAAACCGCGCCACATGGCGATGCCGCTTATCGTGGCAAAAGTGGCCCTATGCATGCTCAAGTGCAGCAAAACCTTAGCCCTTTAAACGCGGCTTTTTTAAAGGCTTGTGCAGAAGCCGGGCATCCCATTACAGATGATGTGAATGGTTTTGCGCAGTTTGGTGGCTCGCGCTTTGAAATGAGTGTTAAAAATGGCATTCGCAATAGTGCCTCCTATGGCTACTTGCAAAGCCAATCTCACATTAAACGCACTAACCTTACTATATGGACGCACTGCCAAGTGCTTAAGGTGAATTTAGAGGGCACCCAAGCCACAGGCTTTCAAGTGTTTTATAAAGGCCAAACCATAAACCTTACCGCACGCAAAGAAACCTTATTAAGCGCAGGTGTGTTTGCCTCGCCTCAGTTGTTGATGTTGTCTGGCATTGGCCCCCAAGCGCATTTAGCTCAACACCAGATTCCCTGTGTAGTAGATCTACCGGGCCTTGGAGAAAATTTACAAGACCACCTAGAGTGCCACATTCAAATAGAAACCAAGCAACCTGTGTCATTAAACAAAGAGCTGCAACCTCACCGCATGTTGTGGGCAGGGTTGCAGTGGTTTGGGTTTAAAAAGGGCGTGGCTTCGGTTAATCAATGTCACGTAGGTGCTTTTTTAAATAGCAGCGCAAAAGTGGCTCACCCTGATATACAGTTTCATTTTTTCCCCGTATTTTTTGATAAAAACTGGATCCCGGTGCCCACTACCTATGGTTATCGTATAGGGGTAGGCCCTATGCGGCCCACTAGCCGTGGTAATGTGCGTTTGCAAAGCACTAAAGTAACAGACCCCATGCTGATAGACCCCAACTACATGGCCACCGATGCCGATTGGCAGGTGATGCGTGAGTCTATGCGTTTGGGGCTAGAAGTAGCTGGCCAGAGCGCGTTTAAACCCTACCACCATAAGCAAGTCACCCCCGGGCCTTTAATACCAAGCGCCAAGGCCATGGATGATTTTATACGTGAAGATGTTTCCAGTTCTTACCACCCGTGTGGCACCTGTAAGATGGGTGCAGACACTGATATTATGGTGGTGGTGAATGATCAGCTGCAAGTGCGTGGCATAGAAAATTTGCGGGTGATCGATGCCTCAGTGATGCCTAGCGTGCCTAGTGCAAACATTAATGCCGCTACTATTATGCTGGCTGAGCGAGCCTGCGATATGCTGTTAGACAAGCCTATGCTAGCTGCCCAAAGCCCACCTATAGCCTCCTATAGCAACCAATAGCCTTAAAGCCACTAATATGACAACGACTCAGATGACTCACCCAAAAAACACCTCTTTAGTGTCTACCCAATGGCTAGATAGCCATAGGCATGATGATAACTTAAAGCTTATAGATGCCTCTTGGTATTTGCCTGCTATGCAGCGCAATGCCTATGAAGAGTATAGTGCGGCGCACATTAAGGGTGCTGTGTTTTTTGACCTTGATAAAATATGTGACACCACTGCCGATGCGCCCCATATGGCGCCGTCTGCAGACACCTTCACCGCATGGCTTAATAGTGTGGGTATGAATAGCTCACATGCAATAGTGGTGTATGACGGGGCGGGTTTGTTTTCTGCTGCACGGGTGTGGTGGTTGTTTAGATTAATGGGCTTTAATAATGTGGCCGTGCTCGATGGCGGCCTACCCAAGTGGATAGGTGAGGGACGAAGCACCACAGATGTTATTTCTCAGCTTATGCCTCACGTGTCTAGTAGCAGCCAGGCCTGCGCATTGCAGCCTATTATGAAAACCTCTGCACAAGTGCTACAGGCTATAGAGTGTAAAGATTATCAAGTGTTGGATGCGCGGGCGCCAGGTCGCTTTTTAGGCGCAGAGCCAGAGCCACGCAAAGGGCTTAGAAGTGGGCATATTCCTGGGTCTAAAAACGTGTTTTTTAAAACCCTGCTACACCATGATCACACCATGAAAAGCCCTGAAGAGCTGGCTCAAGTGTTTTTGGCTGCAGGTGCTGATATAGCAGACACAGCTAAGCCCATTATCACTAGCTGTGGTTCTGGGGTTACGGCGGCTATAGTTAATTTAGCGCTTGTTCAAATGGGCAAAAGCCAGCACTATTTATATGATGGCAGCTGGGCGCAATGGGGCTTTGATGATGCACTGCCTATTGCCACTGGGGCCACAAGCGTTACTTAATAAACACACCCATGCTCATACGATCTTCCACCGCAAAGCCCAGCGCTTTATAAAAGGCCGCTACTTGGGTGTTGGTAGAGCGTATTTGTAAGTTCACTTTTATGCAGCCAATGTCTTTAAGAGACTGCATGGCATGTTTCACTAGGGCTGCGCCTGTGCCGCTGCGGCGTTGTTGCGGCAGCACCGCTACCGCATAAAGCCACCCACGATGGCCGTCGTAGCCAGCCATGCAGGCGCCTATTAGTTTATTATCTAGCCCATTATCTTGTTGGGCAACAAATATCAGATCATCTACGGCAAGTTTGGCGGCTATTACACTAGAAGGAAGGTTGTGAGCTGGGTCATCAGGAAACACCTCACTCCAAAGGCTTATCAAGCTTTCACGGTCTGATTCTTCAAATTTTCGTATGATCATATAGCCTACTAATTAGCCCCAAATGTGTTTGTTGGTTCTGGCATTTGGGCCACTTTCAGGCTTACTACCAGTGGGTGCAGGGCGTACGTGCTTTGATGTTGCTCTATCAGGCCTATCAGCTCTCGGGCTAGGGCCTGGGCTTTTACGCACATAGTTTAAAATAGACACAGGCACTAGCTTGCGCACAGGGAAGCCATCTATCTCTTTGCGTTTTATAATGTGGTTTAAACGGCTTTCAATAGCGCATAGGTTTTTAAAATCTCCCCAAGCTACAAAAGAAATGGCTTCACCCGCTGCACCCGCACGGCCGGTGCGGCCAATACGGTGAATGTATTCTTCAGGCTTAAATGGCATGTCATAGTTCACCACTCGGCTTAGCTCGCCTATGTCTATACCACGCGCTGCCACGCCTGTGGCTACTAGGTATTTAAGCTTGCCAGATTTAAAATCGGCCAAAATCTTCTCACGAGAGGCTTGGCTTTTATCACCATGTATCGCATCAGCTACTATGTTGCGCTTGCCTAGCTGGTCTACTAGTTTGGCCGCGCCGTGTTTTTTCTCGATAAAAATAAGTGCTTGATCCCATGCCTGATCAGTAATCAAATGGCTAAGCAGGGCAGATTTTCTGTCTTTGTCCACGGTAATCAGCCACTGGTCTATGTTGGGTGCTGTGGTGGTTTTAGGTGAGATAGAAAGCTCTACAGCGCGGCTGTCCAATGCGCCTTCAGAGAAGCTATCAGCAAGGGCTAGCACGTCGTCGCTTAAGGTGGCAGAAAACATCAGGTTTTGACGTGCTTCGGGCAAGCGCTCAATAATTTTATTAATCTCAGCACCAAAGCCCATATCCACCATTCTATCGGCTTCATCTAGCACTAGTATTTCTAGCTCATCAAAATATAATGCGCGCTGGTGGGCCAGATCTATCAGCCTGCCAGGGGTTGCCACCAGCACATCAATGCCTTCTATAAGGCGCTGCTTTTGTGGCTGCGTGTCTACACCGCCATACACCGCCATAGATGTAAGGCCAAGGTGCTTACTATAGGCCGCTACATTGTCAGCCACTTGCACGGCTAGTTCCCTTGTAGGGGTAAGGATAAGTGTGCGTATACGTTTGCCACGGAGTTTGCGGTCTTTGTTTATATTTTCTAGAATGGGCAATACAAAGGCAGCGGTTTTGCCTGTGCCTGTTTGGGCAGTGGCAATAAGGTCTTTACCCGACAAGATGACAGGTATAGCTTGGCCTTGAATGGGAGTAGGGGTTTTATAACCTAAGTCATCAATAGCTTGTAAAATGGGGTCGCATAACCCTAGGTTTGAAAATGACATAGTAGCCCTGATAAGTAGTATTAAACACAATAGTGGGCATTATAGCAGTAAGGGTTTATCTGGTGTGATGATTATGCTTAATTTTCAAACGCTCATAATGCAGTTAAAACCTATTTTCACCCACTTTTAGTCACCCTTAGGAAACTCAATGTCTGTTATCGCCAATACCCCCAAGCCGCCTTATTTTGCGGTAATCTTCACCTCTACTCGCACCCAAGGTGATCATGGCTATGATGCCATGGCTAACACCATGGTGGAGTTGGCAGCAAAACAGCCGGGTTTTTTGGGCATAGAGTCCGCTAGGGACGAGGTGGGTATTACCGTGTCTTACTGGTCAGATATAGAGTCTATAAAACAATGGAAAATGAACACAGAGCATTTACATGCCCAAACACTTGGGCGCAAGTCTTGGTATAGCTCATTTAAGGTGCGCATTAGTAAAGTAGAGCGTGATTATGGCTTGTAAAGTATAAAAAATGTCGCAAAATATAATCTAATGAAAAAATATAGTAAAAACACAATAAATAAATGATGACAGGGAAGCTAGTATGGCTAAGTGGATGATAATGGCTCTAGGGTTATTGGTGTGCGTTAATGTACAGGCCGATAACAACATCACTTCGTTAGGTGATAACGGCATAAAAAACTGGGAGCCTAAGGTATTTGATGGTGAGTCCGTTTACACCGTTAAAGGCTACCAAGGCCAAGTTTCTTTGCAAGCTACAAGCCAAAATGCCGCATCAGGGCTATTGTTAAAACAAAATATAGACCTTATCGCTACGCCACACTTAAGCTGGAGCTGGCTAATAAAGAATAAACTCACAGGGCTATATGAGCGCACCAAACAAGGTGATGACTATGCTGCCAGAATATACGTGGTGATCGATAAAGGCGTATTGGTGTGGAAGAGTAGGTCTTTAAACTACGTTTGGTCTAGTAATCAAGATGAAGGCTTAGTTTGGGATAACCCATTTGCTGGATCCCGTGTAAAAATGATGTCTGTAAAAGGCAAACACTCAAACACAAACCAGTGGTACCAAGAGCAGCGCAATGTATATGCAGACCTAATAGCCACCTTTGGTGATAAGGGCAGTGAGGCTGCTAATCGTAAGGCCTATCAATACATTAATGTGATCGCCATTATGACAGACACAGATAACAGCGATAGTAAGGCGCAAACTTATTACGGTGATTTAATATTTAGCGCTTTGCCAAACTAAAAGTTATCTACCTTTATTCCCTTAAAGCTGGCGTTTTTTCTTAGCTTCAATTATATTGTATACAATATAATATACAATTTAAGCGAAGCAGAGATGACACAAGCATATCCCCGTGATTTGATTGGCTATAACGGCCAACCACCCAAAGTTGAGTGGCCCAATAAAGCCCGCATTGCTTTATCTTTTGTACTCAACTATGAAGAAGGTGGTGAACGTTGCATCTTGCATGGTGACGATGAGTCTGAAGCATTTTTGTCTGAGCTAATCGGTGTGCAGCCCTTTAAGGGCGTGCGTCACCCAAGCATGGAATCTGTATACGAATATGGCAGCCGTGCCGGTGTATGGCGTATTTTAAACCTGTTTAAAAAACACGATATACCCCTTACCATTTTTGCCGTGGCTATGGCTGCGCAACGTCACCCAGAAGTAGTGCAGTCTATGCATGCTAGTGGCCACGAAATTTGTAGCCATGGGCTGCGTTGGATCGATTACCAATACATGGACCCAGAATTAGAGCGCAAGCACATGCTTGAGGCGATTGATATTCTCACTCAAGTCACAGGTGAGCGTCCTTTAGGCTGGTATACAGGGCGTAATAGCCCTAATACGCGCGACCTTGTAATGGAAGAAGGCGGCTTTGCATATGATTCTGATGATTACAGTGATGACCTGCCGTTTTGGAGCCGTGGCAGCAGTGGTGAAGGTAAGCCTCATTTGGTGATCCCTTACACCTTAGACACCAATGACATGCGTTTTGCTACACCACAAGGCTTCCACACTAGCGAACAGTTTTTCCAATACTTAAAAGATGCCTTTGATGTGCTTTATGAAGAGGGCGCCACAGAGCCTAAAATGCTCTCTATAGGCATGCATTGTCGCTTGTTAGGTCGTCCTGCAAGGCTTAAAGGCATACAGCGATTTTTAGAATATGTGGCTGGGTTTGAAGGTGTTTGGTGTGCTAGGCGCATTGATATTGCTCGCCATTGGCAACAGCATCATCCAGCTGTTGCCACAAACAAAGCCTAAGAGACATCCATATGACACGTTTAACTACCTGCACGCCTAGCAAAATGTCTTGCCAGGCATTTGTGGCACATTTTAAAGACCTTTATGAGCACTCTCCTTGGGTAGCTCAAAAGGTGTTTGATTTGGGTCTGTCTTCAGACTTAGATCATCAAGAAGCACTTTTACCAGTGTTTCAAAAAGTAATGTTAGACGCCACTAAAGATCAGCAATTAGCGCTGATTTGTGCCCACCCAGATTTAGCAGGTAAAGCTGCTATTCGTGGTGAACTCACTGCAGCCTCTACATCAGAGCAGTCTGGTGCAGGCATTAGTGAATGCACCGCGGCAGAGTTTGAGCGTTTTACACAGTTAAATGATGCCTATAAAGAAAAATTTGGGTTTCCATTTATTAAAGCCGTAAAGGGCAGCAATAGGCACCAAATATTAGCGGCATTTGAAACCCGCATCAATCACCTTGCACAGGTTGAGTTTGCTCAAGCTTTGGAAGAAATAAATAAAATTGCCAGCTTTCGCATGGCCGATATGTAAATTGTATCTATTAATAGGATAAATCATGACACAACAAGAAAAACCTAATAATCCCTACGCGCGTATGACCAATTTGGCTGACGCACGGCTTGGGGCCAAAGCGATTCATTCCACTGATGACTTTTTTGCTGACATGAACCGCATGTTACAAAATCATGCTCCAGTATGGAAAGAAGGGGTTTATGATGACAACGGCAAGTGGATGGATGGCTGGGAATCTCGCCGCAAACGCCAGCAAGGCCATGACCATTGCACTGTGCGTTTAGGTTTGCCTGGGCGCATTCGTGGCCTTAATATTGATACCAGCTTTTTTACGGGTAACTATGCCCCTAGCGTGTCTTTAGAGGCGTGTTATTTGGCTCAAGGTGACCCAACAGATGACACTGTTTGGCAAGAGATTCAGCCCGCTTTAAATCTGCAAGGCGACAGCCATCATATTCAAGCCATCAACTGTGATGAAGTGTTTAGCCATGTGCGGTTTCATATGTACCCAGACGGTGGTGTGGCTCGCTTGCGTATTTATGGTGAAGTAGCAAAAGATTGGTCAGGCCAAACTGATGAGCTAGTAGACCTTGCCGCTATGGGCAATGGTGGGCGTGCGCTACTTTGTAGCGATGAACACTTTGGTACTATGGATAATATTTTAGCCCCAGGACGTGGCATTAATATGGGTGATGGCTGGGAAACAGCACGCCGTCGTATTCCAGGCTTTGATTGGGTAATTATCGCCCTAGGCCATGCTGGAGTAGTGAGTGAAATAGAAGTAGATACCGCTCACTTTAAAGGCAATTTTCCAGACTCTTGCTCTATTCAAGCCGCTTTTGTAGAAGGTGGTAGTGATGAACAGATGGCTGCTCAAAGCTTATACTGGCCAGAGCTATTACCCTCACAAAAGCTAAGCATGCATCACATTCACCAATACACTGACCAAGTGTCTGATATGGGCCCAGTAACCCACGTTCGATTGAACATTTTCCCAGACGGCGGCGTGTCGCGCTTGCGTATTAAAGGCCGTATTGTGGCCCAAGGAAAAGGTGCTTAATGGCTACCTCACTTACCATTGAACGCTTAACAGCCAGAGCATTTGCTGATTTTGGTGATGTGATCGAGGCCCATGAAGGAGACGGCTTTGGTATAAACCAAGGCTACACATGGCGTCATCATAAGCTGGCAACCGTAGGCACTGACCAGCCTGAAGATGAAGCTATTATGAGCATTTTTAGTAGCAAAAGGCGGCCTTTGCCCATGGCAATAAACATGATGGAGCGCCATCCATTGGGTAGCCAGGCCTTTATGCCCCTAAACGAAACACCATTTTTAGTGGTGGTGGCAAAGCCTGGCCCAGAGCCTAAACTTGCAGATTTGCGGGCGTTTGTTACCAATGGTAAGCAAGGCGTTAACTACCAAATTGGCGTATGGCATCATCCGCTTTTAATTTTGGCACTCACGCAAGATTTTTTAGTAGTCGACAGAGCGGGTGTTGGCAACAACCTTAATGAAGTGTTTTTTGAAGAAGATCAGTGCGCTCAGTTAGACGTTGCAGATCTGATGAAAGAATTCGGCCTTTAAATATATCAATAGTAATTAAACGTAGAGAATAATTATGGAAGCTCATTTATTAGAATGGTTACACTTAGCCATCCGCTGGGTGCATGTGATTGTAGGTATTGCTTGGATTGGAGCCTCTTTCTATTTTGTTTGGCTAGAAAATAATCTAGACAGGCAGGTAAAAAATGAAGAGTTAGCAGGCGAATTATGGGCCATCCATGGTGGTGGTATCTATCATTTACAAAAGTACAAATTGGCACCCAAAACTATGCCTAAGCATTTGCACTGGTTTAAGTGGGAAGCGTATAGCTCATGGATAACAGGGGTGTTGCTTTTAAGCGTGGTGTATTATCTAAATGCAGCTACCTATTTAATAATGCCAGGCTCTGGTGTGACACCTTTAATGGGTGTCGCTATTGGCTTTGGTAGTTTGTTTGTAGGTTGGATAGTTTACGACCTTTTATGCAAGAGCCCACTGCGTCATCAGCCACTGTTATTAGGCATCGCCTTAATGCTATTTTTGGTGTTTGTGTCATGGGGCTTTAGCCAGTTTATGACCGGTCGTGCAGCTTATTTACACGTAGGTGCGATTATAGGCACCATGATGGTAGGTAATGTGTTCTTTGTCATTATGCCTGCTCAGAGAAACTTAGTATCGGCGGTAGAGGCAGGCACAGCGCCTGATCCAGCTTTACCTAAGATGGGTTTATTACGCTCTCGCCACAACAACTACCTTACATTGCCTGTGATTTTCATCATGATCAGCAGTCATTTTCCAAGCACTTATGGGCATGAGTGGAACTGGGCTATTTTGTTGGGTCTATCTATTGCAAGTGTGGGTGTAAGGCATTATTTCAACACCCGTCACAACAACCAGCAGTTTTTATGGGCCTTACCTGCTGCTGTTTTGGCTTTGTTGGTGATGGCTTACGTGACTGTGCCAAATTTACCAGGTGCTAGTAATAAAGCTGCATCCAACGGTGAAGCACAAGTGACAGTCACTGCAGATCAAGCGTTTGCAGTGGTCACCACTCATTGTGCATCTTGCCATGCGGCTGCGCCCACTTTTGCAGGTTTTGCCACAGCGCCAGCAGGTGTGATGTTTGATTCTATTGAGCAGATGCAGCTGCATAAAGACGGCATCTATTTGCAATCAGTTGCTAGCCATATTATGCCGTTGGGCAATATGACCGGTATGACTCAAGACGAGCGTGACCTTGTGGGTCTTTGGATAGCGCAAGGCGCACTTAAATAAGGAATGATTTCATGGGTTTTTTAACCACACATGTTTTAGACACTGCTCAAGGCGTACCTGGCAGCAATATGTCAGTTAGTTTGTACCGCATTACAAACGACAAGCGCGAGCTATTAAGTCAGCAAATGACCAACAGCGATGGACGTTGTGAAGGCCCTTTGTTAAAGGATGATGCCTTTACTGTAGGCGTATATGAGCTTGAATTTGGTGTTGAAGCTTACTTTACACAAGCTAATGTGGCTCAACCAAGCCCAGCATTTTTAAGTGATGTGACTTTACGCTTTGGCATTGCGCAAGCTTGTGATCATTATCACGTGCCTTTGTTGGTTTCGCCATACAGCTATTCTACTTACAGAGGTAGCTAATAGAGTGTTGCAATCTTTGGGTAAACAAGATGCGCCGATGGATGCTTATCGACAGTTGTTTGATGGCATCCTATCTCAGCGTCTGTCACCTGGCACAAAGCTCAATGAAGTAGAGCTTGCCGAGTTATTTAATGTGAGTCGCACGCTTATTAGGCAAGCACTGCAGCGCTTACAGCTAGAACAGGTCGTAGAAATCCACAAAAACCGTGGAGCTTACGTGGCTTCGCCAACACCTGATTTGGCAGAGCAAATACTCTTAGCTCGCAATATTATTGAGCTTGCGGTGGTAAAGCTAGCTTGTAAGCATTGCACGCAAGCAGATGCTTTATATTTGCAGCAGATGATTAACTTAGAGCAAAGCGCCATTGACCAAGGTGACATGGCTACGGCATTGCGTCGATCAGGTGAGTTTCATCTGCAGTTGGCTATTGTTGCGGGTAATCAGCCTTTTATACATGCCCTAAGAGGGCTCATATCCCAAACTTCTTTGATCATTACTATGTATAACCATGGCGGAGGCAATGCCTGTGCTAGAGACGAACATAGTCATTTGTTAGAAGCGGTGAAGTGTGGGGATGAAAGTAAAGCGCAGGAGTTAATGGCCCACCATTTGGGCCATATCAAACAAGGCTGTGATTTTACTCAAAGCCCTCAGGTGGCTGGCTTACAAGTTGCCTTTGCGCACCTTAATGCGTCTTGATGTAATGCTTGTAGTGTTATTTAGACGCTTCAAGCTCTAATACATGACCGTAGCGAGCAAGAGTCACTTCGTTTATAGAGTAAAGTGAATCTAAAAGATTCATGTGCATGCTACCAGGCCCAAAAGATTTATTAGCTGCAAGTTCTGCAGATACACCCATGGTGAGTAATGCTTGCACTGCAGCATCAAATGCATCGTGATCTACTGCCATAAAACACGCCATAAAGGCCGTAGTGGCGCAGCCCATAGCAGATATTCTAGTTTGCATGGCATGGCCGTTGGCAATCATAATGGTTTTCACACCATTAGTGACCAAATCTGTTTCACCAGTTTGTGCCACCACGCAGCCTTGTTGTAATGCTAGCTCTTGAGCTGCCATAGGGCTAGATGAGCCTACCAAAGCTTTAATTTCCATAGCATTAGCCCTAATTACATGGGGTCTATGTTGTAATAGCTCTTTTGCATAGGCGCAACGTGTTTTTGAAGCGTGCACTGAAACAGGGTCTAAAATCCAAGGTTTTGAATAGTCATTAGCCGCTTGAAGCGCTGCGCGAATAGCGTTTTTGCGGTTGTTGTCTAGGGTGCCAATGTTGACTACCAGGCTATTGGTAACTGCGACTAATTCAGTAATTTCTTCCGTGCCCAAAGTAAAGCTTGAGCCTGCACCTATCGCTAGTATCACATCACTGGAGATGTCCTGTGCTACAGTGCTGGTGATGCAATGAACGCGTGAACGTTTTTTGCTCAAGGCTGTGAGTGCTTCAATAGCTCCCTTAGCATAAAAAGCGGTCAGTTGATTTTGACGGAGGTTGCTCGACAAGCTGTTGGGCATGATCGTTCCTTAATTTGAAGTCGGCTGCTATAACTAAAGTAAAAGCATAAACTAAAGCTATTCTCGCACATAGGCTTGGGTCAGGAAATAGTTTGATAGGTAAATTTCCTAGGATTATCCATGCTTTTTCACTAAACTACAGCTATGATTAATTATTCACACACATACACAAGGAACTGTTTATGAATATCGCAGATTTAGGCCAAACGTTAACCGCATTGTTTTTCTTTTTTATGGCCGTGTTGGTTATTTTAAAAGGCGTCCGCATGGTGCCTCAAGGGTTCAATTGGACTGTAGAACGTTTTGGTAAGTACACTCGCACGCTAAGTCCGGGGCTACATATCTTAGTGCCATTTATTGACACCATCGGACAAAAGCTCAATATGATGGAGCAGGTGTTAGATGTAGATCCACAAGAAATTATTTCATCAGACAATGCGCAAGTAATGACCGATGCCGTATGCTTTTATCAAGTGCAAGATGCCGCTAAAGCTGCGTATGAAGTGAACGACTTACAGCGTGCAATGAAAGCCTTGGTAATGACCAATATTCGTGCCGTTTTGGGCTCTATGGAACTGGATGAAATGTTATCCAACCGAGAGCGCATCAACAGTAGTTTGTTGGCAAAGGTAGATGACATTACTGACCCTTGGGGTATTAAAGTCACTCGTATCGAAATTAAAGACATTGCACCCCCACAAGACTTAGTGACGGCGATGGCTAGGCAAATGAAAGCTGAGCGTGAAAAACGAGCACAAATCTTGGAAGCCGAAGGTGAAAAAGAAGCAGCGATCAAGGTGGCCGAAGGGCAAAAACAATCAGAAATCCTTAAAGCAGAAGGGCAGCTAGAAGCGGCTAAGCGTGAAGCAGAGGCCCGTGAGCGGTTGGCACAAGCTGAAGCTAAGGCGACGCAAATGGTGTCTGAAGCCATTCAAAATGGTGATTCTAGAGCAGTGAACTACTTTATCGCCCAAAAATACATTGACGCGTTGGGTAAGTTGGCAGCTTCTGACAATAATAAAGTAATGATGATTCCTCTGGAAGCTACCAGTATGATTGGCTCCATCTCAGGTATCACTGAGCTTGTTAAAGATATGGGTACTAAAACATCATGATAGAGTTTTTTGAAACCATGCAATTTTGGCACTGGATTATTTTAGCCATTGTTTTAATTGCTTTGGAAATTTTAGGTGCTACAGGGTTTTTGTTGGGCACTGTTATGGCCGCCTTCGAGCTGGCACTGATCAGCTATATTTGGCCTGATTTATCATGGCAAAAGCAGCTTGGTTTGTTTGCCGTTTTGTCCATCGCTTGCTCGGTGTGGTTTTGGTATCGTTTTAAAAGCTTCAGTCAAGACACAGATCATCCCAAACTCAATGATCGCGCTGCACAGTTGATTGGTCGTGAGTTTGCTCTAACACAGCAAATGACAGGCGGCCAAGGCAAAATGCAAGTAGGCGATACCCTATGGCGTGTAGAGTCTGAAACTAACCTTCCTGTGGGTACTCAAGTAAAAGTTACAGGCTCTAGAGATATGGTGTTGTTGATCGTTAAAGCCTCAGCATAAGCTCATCTGTTATAACAATAATAAATATTACTGATAATAACTCATTAGCCTTGGGGCTCTGTTATAATATTGGCCAAATTTACAGATGTGGCGTTATAACAGTGCCTTGATTCGCTACTGTGTAACCTAGTGTCGCTTTAAACTAAATGAGCTTAGTTATTGTAGTTATCATGCACCAGTGAATAAGACTTTAGTTTAACTGTGTTTGAAATAACAAACATGGTGGTATAGATTTTTAATCTTAGTCGTTTATGTCCCCTGTATTAGGGATTTCATTTTTTGGGAGTTAAGTAATGTTTAATAAGTCTGATCGTATTAGTGATTTTGACCCAGAAGTTTGGGCCGGTATTCAAGAAGAAGAGCAGCGTCAAGAAGATCACGTGGAGCTAATCGCGTCTGAAAACTATACCAGCACCCGAGTAATGGAAGCCCAAGGCTCTGGCTTAACCAACAAGTACGCTGAAGGCTACCCTCATAAGCGTTACTACGGTGGTTGTGAATTTGTAGACAAGGTAGAAGTATTGGCTATCGATCGGGCTAAAGAGCTATTTGGTGCAGACTACGCTAACGTGCAGCCTCACTCTGGTTCACAAGCCAACGCTGCTGTATATCAAGCTTTAGTTTCTCCTGGTGATACCATTTTGGGTATGAGCTTGGCCCATGGCGGCCACCTAACTCATGGCTCACATGTAAACTTTTCTGGCAAAAACTACAACGCTATCCAATATGGCTTAAACGAAGCGGGCACACTAGATTACGAAGAAATTCAACGTTTAGCGACGCAGCATCAGCCGAAAATGATCGTAGCAGGTTTTTCTGCCTACTCTCAGGTGATGGATTGGAGCAAGTTTCGTGACATCGCAGACAGCGTAGGCGCATACCTTTTCGTAGACATGGCTCACGTGGCAGGCTTGGTAGCTACAGGGCATTACCCTAGCCCAATGAAATATGCTGATGTTGTGACCACTACTACACATAAAACGCTACGTGGCCCACGAGGCGGTTTGATTCTTGCTAGAGCTAACGAAGCTCTAGAGAAGAAATTTAACTCAGCGGTATTCCCAGGCCAGCAAGGCGGCCCTCTAATGCATGTAATCGCAGCTAAGGCTGTGGCATTTAAAGAAGCCCTAGAGCCAGAATTTACTGAATATCAAGGCCAAGTTTGTGCCAATGCTAAGGTGATGGCAGAAGTATTCCAAGCCCGTGGTTATAAGATCGTTTCAGGCGGCACGCAGAACCACTTAATGCTAGTAGACCTAATTGCTAAAGGCATTACGGGTAAGGCTGCTGACGCTGCTTTAGGCAAGGCTCACATCACAGTGAACAAAAACTCTGTACCTAACGACCCACAGTCTCCATTTGTAACTTCAGGTATCCGTGTAGGCACACCTGCTGTAACTTCTCGCGGCTTTGGTGCTGATGAAGTACGTGACCTTACAGGCTGGATGTGTGACGTAATGGACAATATCGACGACGAAGCGGTTAATACCCAAGTGCGCGATAAAGTATCAGCACTTTGTGCACGTTTCCCTGTTTATAAGTAAGCGTTTGTAAAGCAGTAAAAAGGCCTCAATAGAGGCCTTTTTTATGCCCGGCGTTTGTTGTATCGTTGGGTGAAAAGGGCGGTTTTAGTTTTTACTAATAAAATAGCTATTAACAAATAATCAACACATCTAATGTGAGAGGTAAATCATGGCAAAGTTTGAGCCAATTCTTGAGCGAGCACTTTTTCGCAAGGGCGGAGAAAGGGGGCTTGAGGCCATGATCTATGAGCCCTTACCAAAGGCCCACTTTTTGTCCCAATCTGATGCCCGCTTTTTATCCATGATGACCAAGGTGGTGTTTCAAGCAGGCTTTGTGTGGCGCGTGATTGAAAACAAATGGGAAGACTTTGAAACCGTATTTTTTGGTTTTGAGCCTGAAAAAATAATCTTATTAAGCCCAGAGCAGCTAGAAAAGTTTGGTACTGATAAACGCATCGTGCGCAATATGCAAAAAATAATGAGTGTGCCGCAAAACGCTAGTTACATTGTAGACATTGGCATGGAGCACAAAAGCTATGCTGCATTTTTGGCGCAGTGGCCAAAAGAAGACCTCACAGGCCTTTATAGCCATTTAAAGAAAGTAGGTTGTCGCTTAGGGGGCATGAGTGGCCCGCGCATGCTGCGCCAAATGGGGCTAGACACTTTTATGCTCACCCAAGACGTAGTCACTTGTTTACAAGGTGCAGGCATAGACGTAGCCAATGTACCCACAAACAAAACAGACCTAGCCAAAGTGCAACGCTGCTTTAATGAGTGGCATGACAAAACAGGCTTTTCTTTCAATCGGCTAAGCCGTATTTGCGCAAGCTCTGTGGGTGAAAATTACATGCCCTCGTAAACCTAATACACAAATCAAAAGTAGGCGCGCATTAAAAAGGCCTCAATGAGGCCTTGATGCAGTGTTTTATGTTACCTACTTTTATGCAGCAGGTAGCTCTACGTTGTTATGGCGGCACGCAGCAACCATAGTGTTATAAAGCAAACATGCAATAGTCATTGGGCCCACACCACCTGGAACAGGGGTGATTGCGCCAGCTACTTTTTGCGCACTTTCAAAATGTACGTCGCCCACCAGCTTGGTTTTGCCGTCTTCCAATTGAATGCGGTTAATACCCACGTCGATCACTGTAGCGCCAGGCTTAATCCAATCGCCTTTCACAAGCTCTGGCACGCCTACTGCGGCCACTACAATGTCGGCTGCACGTACTACGTCTTCAATGTTTTTAGTGCGTGAGTGGGCCATGGTTACGGTACAGCTTTGCTGTAGTAACAGGTTAAACATAGGCTTGCCCACAATGTTAGAGCGGCCCACTACTACAGCGGTCATGCCCGTTAGGTCACCATGGTAATCTTGTAGCATCATCAAGCTGCCCAGTGGAGTGCAAGGAACCATGCCCTTACCACCAGTGGATAACATACCTACGTTAATGGGGTGGAAGCCGTCCACGTCTTTGGCGGGGTCTATGGCTTCTAATACCTTGGCAGAGTCTATGTGCTTAGGTAAAGGTAGCTGCACCAAAATACCGTTGATGGCAGGGTCATTGTTCATTTCATTGATAAGGTTAAGTAGAAACTCTTGAGAAGTAGTGTCTTCTAGCTTGTGCTCAATAGAGGTAATGCCACACTCTTTAGCCTGCTTGCCTTTGCTACGCACATACACTTGGCTGGCTGGATCTTCACCCACTAGCACAACGGCTAAGCCTGGAACGATGTTGTGGTCTGCTTTAATAGAAGCAATTTGACCGGTCATTTTTTCACGTAATTTAGCAGCAAACTGCTTGCCGTCGATAAGGTGTGCCATGATGGATAGCTCATGTTGGTGATAAAAAAACAGTCTAATTGAGGGTTGCTCAATGATAGACCTACTCGTTGACGGGCTATTTTATATTAATTTCCATTAGCATGTTAGGCCGTTGCCCTGACAGAACTGATCACAAGCGTGAATGCAGATCGATCGTAGTATGAATTTCATTCAGGCCACATGGATAATAATCACGCAAGGCATGGGTTTGCCAGTGTTACAATAGTTTGTGGCTTTGAAGTAACTGGATGTCTAAAGAGTCGCGTTTCGATAACGCTTTGTCGTAGGCAAGTTAGCTCAAAAAGGCCATCCTAGATAATCTAGCGGCCTATATTGCCATTCGTTGAAGCCTCAATGTAATGCCATGTTTATTGTAGGAGTACAATTTATGTCCGAAGACCAGTACGAAGAAGATCTTGACCTTAATAGTCTTAGTGATGAGGATCTTACGGCACAAATGCACGACGACCTCTATGATGGCATGGAAGACGAAATTGCTGAGGGAACTAACATATTGTTAGGCCGTGATTGGTCACCTGACAGAGTGTTAAATGAAGCCTTAGTAGGCGGCATGAATATTGTAGGTATAGACTTTCGTGACGGCATTTTGTTTGTACCCGAAGTGCTAATGGCTGCAAACGCAATGAAAGCGGGCATGAAAATATTACGCCCTTTGCTAGCTGAAACAGGCGCATTGCCTGTAGGTAAGGCTGTTATAGGCACAGTGAAAGGCGATATCCACGACATTGGTAAGAACCTTGTAGCTATGATGTGGGAAGGTGCTGGATTTGAAGTGATTGACTTGGGTATTAACTGCCCAGCAGATAAGTTCATTGCAGCCTTAGAAGAGCATAAGCCAGACATCTTAGGTATGTCAGCATTATTGACTACCACCATGCCTTACATGAAAGTGGTTATAGACACCATGAAAGAGCAGGGTATTCGTGATGACTTTATTATTCTTGTAGGTGGTGCTCCACTTAACGAAGAGTTTGGTGATGCAGTTGGCGCAGACGCCTATTGTCGTGATGCTGCTGTTGCTGTAGAAACTGCAAAGAAGTTCATCGCAACAAAGCGCGCAGCTTAATTTATAAAGAGGTGACCATGCAGCCTGCTAGCTTGCTTGTGATTACCTGTGGTGCCATTGCTAGAGAAGTGATGGCAGTTGCAAAAAATGCGGGCTGGCAAAACTTAAAAGTAACGCAAATCCCTGCTGAGCTTCATAACAGACCTGATAAAATACCGGCAGCCGTTGAAGAGCGGCTGGCAGCTTATGCTGCAGATTATGATCATGTGTTTGCAGCATTTGGGGATTGTGGTACTGGAGGAATGCTAGATAAAGTGTTGGAAAAATATAACATTCAACGTTTATCTGGGGCCCATTGTTATGAGTTTTATAGTGGCAGTGAAAATTTTGCGGCCATGTCAGAGCGAGAGCTAGGCACATTTTACCTAACTGATTATCTGGCCAAACATTTTGAACAACTCATCATGGAAGGTATGGGTTTAAACAAACATCCCAAACTTATAGAAGTGATGTTTGCACATTATACAAAGTTAGTCTATTTGGTGCAGGAGCCTAATCGGCAGCTTGATCAGTGTGCACAAGAGGCGGCAAAAAAATTAGGTTTAAAATACGAGCGAATAGAAACTGGTTACGGTCAAATGGCCCAAGAACTAAGCGCTCATTATAGTAAATACACAGAACAGGTAATAAAATGGCCAAATTAACCATCGTTATGTGGCGTGACATTCCCGCCCAAGTCATTGTGAAGCAAGGCCGCACCAGTGCAAAGCGTCCGTTAGAAGAGCGCTTTGAAAAAGCGATAGACAAAGCCGCCATGCGTGCTGGCCTATACGGCAGTGATGGTTACTTGCAAGAATGGCGTCGTGACACCAAAGCGTGTGGTGATGACCTAGAGACCGTGTTAGAAGCTACTATAAAGCAGATAGAAACAGACTACACAGATGAACGCTTAGCCACACTAGTAGCTGCAGGCGGCATTGCCCAGTAGTTGGTGATCCAACTATCCCTATATTTTTGGAGATGTATCCATGGCACTTAATGCCGTTGCAGAAAAACAAGCCATAATTGACTTGATGCAAAAAACAACTGTAGAGGTTACGCCAGGTGGCGCGGCCAAAGTGGCAGACTTTAAAGAACTACTGCGCCCAGGATGCACTGTTTACGTTACTTTTTTACCTGGCTCAGATTTTTCAGACACTGTGGCTACGGTGCGCCGTTTAAAAGACGAAGGCTTTAATCCTGTGCCTCATTTTGCGGCTCGCTCTATACCTTCTGCCAAATTTTTAGAAGAAAATCTTGCTTCCCTACAAGGTGAAACAGGTGTAACTGAAGGGTTGTTAATTGGTGGTGGTGTGACTACCCCTGTGGGTGATTTTGGTTCTTCTATTGAAGTGCTTCAAACAGGCTTGTTTGAAAAGTATGGCATTTTGAAAATGGGTCTAGCTGGGCATCCAGAAGGTAGTCCAGATATTAGTCCAGCTGATTGCGCTTTAGCGATTAAACAAAAGAACGACTTTGCTAAGCAAACCGATTTGAGTCTATATTTAGCTACTCAGTTTGTATTTGAAGCCGAGCCTATTTTTGCTTGGGAGCGTGAAATTCGCGCTGCAGGTAATGAGCTACCTATTCATATAGGTGTGCCAGGCCTTGCCACTATTAAAACCTTAATGCGCCACGCTGCTCATTGTGGTGTAGGAGCTTCAGTGCGGTTTTTAACACGCAACCCTATGAACATGATAAAGCTGGGTTTAAAAGATTCCTTTTTGGGCCAGTATGTTAATGCACCATCTTCTGAGCCAAGCCAGCTGATGCGCGATATTGTTACAGGCATGCATAATGATCCAGATTGTTTGATTGCCCAATGTCATTTGTATCCATTGGGTGGCTTAAAGAAATCTGCTGCATGGATGTATGACGTACAAGATGGAAAGTTTGAACTCAACGGTAAAGGCTTCACCGTTAACTCGTAATTATTTTTTGGGTCAGGAAACTGACCTTTATTAGACACTAAAGTAGGAATTTGAAATGACTGATACGATTATCAGCTCCGCTAGCCAAGAAGTTGTCATTGGTTTTGATCGTCCGTTTGCCGTGATTGGTGAGCGTATTAACCCCACTGGTCGTAAGTTGTTGGCCGAAGAAATGAAAAATGGTGACTTTAGCCGGGTAGAAGCTGATGCGTTAGCACAAGTTGCTGCAGGTGCTACCATTTTGGATATCAATGCGGGTATTCCACTAGCAGATGAACCTGCTATTTTGGCAAAAACCATTCAGTTGGTTCAAGCGTTGGTGGATGTGCCATTGTGTATCGACTCATCGATTATTGAAGCCCTAGAAGCTGGCCTTGCTGTATATAAGGGTAAGGCGCTTTTGAACTCTGTAACGGGTGAAGATGAGTCCTTGGATCGTGTATTGCCATTGGTAAAGAAATACGGCGCAGCTGTGGTTGCCATCTCAAATGATGAGACAGGTATTTCACAAGACATCAATGTGCGTTTTGAAGTAGCTAAGAAGATTGTACAACGAGCTGCAGACTATGGCATTCCAGCGTGTGACGTAGTAGTAGATCCATTGGTTATGCCTGTAGGGGCAATTAATACATCAGGTCGTCAGGTGATGGAACTAGTGCATCGCTTGCGCACTGAGCTTAAAGTGAACACTACATGTGGTGCGTCTAACTTTAGCTTTGGCTTACCAAACCGCAACGGTGTTAACTGTGCATTTATTGCCTGTGCTGTTGCCTCAGGCATGACTTCTGCTATCATCAACCCAATGCACCCAGAAGTAATGTTGGGAGTACGCGGTGGAAACTTAATGATGGGTCATGACCCTGAATGTAAGGACTGGATTGACGCTTACCGAGATCGCAGTGCTGTAGGTGTTGGCTCTCGTGGAGGTCGCACTGGCGGCCGTCGTCGCAGCTCCTAGCAGGCGCGCGAAGGCATTGGCGAAAATAAATAATTAAAAGGGCCCGTGGGCCCTTTTTTGTGCAAAATTAAAACATTAATATATGGGGTTAAATTACCAAACCCTATGACCACACGTTGAGATGACACTATGAGTCAAACTAATACCGATGATGCTTTAGTCGTATTCACTCCTTCTGGCAAGCGCGGACGTTTTCCCGTGGGCACACCATTATTACAAGCGGCTCGTTATCTTAATGTTGATATAGATTCTGTGTGCGGCGGCAGGGGTATTTGTGGTCGTTGCCAAATTTTGGTCAGTGAGGGTGATTTTTCAAAGTTTGGCATCACTTCCACTGCACAAAGTTTAGAGCCTATTACGGAGCCTGAACTTAAATTTGCGCAGCGCCGTGAGCTTAAACCTGGAAGGCGTTTAAGCTGTCACACTAAGGTGCTTAATGACATCGTGGTGGATGTGCCTGCTGAAAGCCAAGTGCACCAGCAAATGGTGCGCAAAGAAGCAGAAATACATGATATCGAGATTAATCCGTTAGTACGCTTGTATTATGTAGAAGTGCAAGAGCCAGACATGCACGACCCATCAGGTGATCTAAGGCGTTTATTAAATGCGTTAGAGGCTGATTGGCAGCTGCTTAACTTGTCTTATGATGTGGCTCTTTTAAGCACCATACAGCCCATTTTAAGAGCTGGGAAGTGGGGCGTAACTGTGGCTGTGCGCCAAGGCGAACAAATTGTTGCACTTTGGCCTGGCTTAAAGGATGCGGTCTATGGTGTTGCTGTAGATGTAGGCTCCACTACTATTGCTGCTCATTTGTGTAACTTGTCTAGTGGTGAAATATTAGCCAGCTCTGGTGCTATGAACCCTCAGATTCGTTTTGGCGAAGACCTAATGAGTCGGGTGTCTTATGTGATGATGAACCCAGGCGGCGAAGTGGATATGACCAATGCCGTGCGCGAATCACTTAATGGCTTGGTTAAAGATCTGGTTAAGCAGGCTGAATGTGAAGTGACAGATTTATTAGAAATCACTTTTGTTGCCAACCCTATCATGCATCATTTGTTATTGGGTATTAATCCTGTAGAGCTAGGTGGTGCACCTTTTGCTTTAGCGACAGACATGGCCGTGCATACATTGTCACGTGACATAGGTGTGCATTTAAACCCGCAGGCAAGGGCCTATTTGTTGCCATGTATTGCAGGGCATGTGGGAGCAGATACAGCAGGCATGGTGTTAGCAGAAGAGCCATATAACCATGATGAAATGACCTTGCTAGTGGATGTAGGCACCAATGCCGAGATAGTGTTGGGTAATCGCCACCGTTTAGTGGCATGTTCAAGCCCCACAGGCCCTGCTTTTGAAGGTGCTCAAATAAGCTGTGGTCAGCGCGCGGCAGCAGGCGCTATAGAACGCATTAGGGTCGACCCCATTACTTTAGAGCCGCGTTTTCAGGTGATTGGCTGTGAGTTGTGGTCTGATGAGCCAGGCTTTGATGAAGCCACCGAAAAAACAGGCATTACAGGCATCTGTGGCTCTGGCATTATTGAGGTGGTGGCTGAAATGTATTTATCAGGCGTCATCACTCAAGATGGTGTTGTCGATGGCTCTATGGCTAGTGTTAATCCGCGCATTCAACCAGACGGTCGTACTTTTTCATACGAAATAATGCCTGCCACCGAAACTCGCGGCGCCGTTAAAATAATGCAAAATGATGTGCGCGCCATTCAACTGGCCAAAGCCGCACTGTATGCTGGTATAAAGTTGCTGATGCAGTATCAGCAGGTAGATAAGGTAGACCGTATTCGTTTTGCGGGAGCTTTTGGTAGCCATATAGATGTGAAATACGCTATGGTGTTGGGCTTAATTCCAGACTGTGCGCTAGATCAGGTGTCCTCAGCAGGTAACGCTGCTGGAACAGGTGCTAGAATAGCGTTGCTTAACGAGCTATCTCGCGCAGAAATTGAGCAGGTTGTGCGTAATATTGAAAAAATAGAAACCGCAGTAGAGCCAGATTTTCAGCAATTATTTATTGATGCCATGGCTTTTCCAAACAAGGTAGACGCTTTTCCAGAGTTAGAAAAAGTAGTCACCTTGCCAGCACTTAAGGAGACTAGCCCTGAAACTGAAGGAGGTGAAAAGAAACGCCGCCGTCGCAGAGGGTAAACGCACTATGCAAACTAATAACCGTGCCCGTGTGGGCGTGATGATAGGCATCGCACTTAAACTTTTTAAGAGCGTTAAGGTGATTAAAGTGGCCCTAGTGGCCATGGCATTATCTGGCTGGACTATTATGCTCAGCTTTGAATTTGCCGTCACTCTGCTTGGCATTTTGATGTTTCATGAGTATGGCCATATTCGTGCTATGAAGCATTTTGGTATACCCACAAAAGGCATTTACATTATTCCATTTGTGGGTGGGATAGCAGTGGGAGATGCGCCTAAAACCCATTGGCAAGATTTGTATATCTCTATGATGGGGCCAGTGTTTGGTCTGGCCATGAGTGTGGCCTTTTTTATAGGCTTTTTGCTTACTGATAACCACTTTGTGGGGCTTGTTGCTTCTGTTAGTGCTTTGATCAACCTAGTAAACCTGCTGCCAATCTACCCGTTAGACGGTGGCCGTGTCATAAAAGCCTTGGTTTATTCAGGCCGCAGCCGTTTTATTTATGTTGGTTTGGTGGTTATTTCAGGGCTGCTTATTGGTTATAGCTTTACTGCAGGCTTTGCGCTAATTGGCTTCTTTGGCATTATGGGCTTAATCGACCTGCTAGGAGACTGGAATCGCTTTGATCAAGACCCTAAATTTAAGCTTAGTGCATACGGTATCGTATTTGGTTTGATTTGGTATTTGCTTACAGCAGCGGCACTGGTGGGTATGATAGTGTGGGTTGCTGCTTTAGAGCTACCAGGCAGCGAGCTTGCTTTAGCTGTGCTTAATGCGTAAACGCTATTTGCTAATGTGATGCAGCATATAGCGATTACGCAGATGGATTAATCATTCAAACGGGTTAAATGACGGGTCTATATCAGAAAAATCGCTTTCTATAACTTCTGAAATACTTTCTTGTGCTGCACGAACACTTTGCCCTGGGGAGAAACGGCGACGCTCTTCTCTTGGTGGAATACCAAAGAAGTCTCGATAACACTTAGAGAAGTGTGGAGCAGACACAAAGCCGCACGCCAAAGACACGTCAATGATAGATAAGTTGGTTTGTAATAAAAGCTGGCGAGCACGGTTAAGGCGTAGCTCTAAATAATAGCGTGAGGGCACACACTTTAGGTGTTTTTGGAATAAACGCTCTAGCTGTCGTCGTGACACACCTACATACTGTGCCAAGTCATCCAAACTAATGGTTTCTTCTAAGTTGGCCTCCATTAAGGCCACAGCTTCTATAAGTTTGGGTTGGCTGTTGCCTAGATGTAAGCGTAATGGAATGCGCTGAGTGTCATGATGGTCGCGGATGCGCTCCATAATAAACATTTCAGAAACAGCTGCGGCTAACTCTGGGCCATGATGATGACTAACAAACTGTAACATCATATCAAGTGATGAATTACCACCAGAACAGGTGAAACGGTCCCGGTCTATGGCGAATAAATTTGAAGACATTTGCACGCTGGGAAACTCTTCGCGCATGCTGGCTATATTTTCCCAATGGATGGTTGCTTTGTACCCATCAAGCAAGCCTGCTATGGCTAATAAATAGCTGCCAGTGCAGGTGGACCCTAGGCGCACCTTTGCATTGGCTGCTTTGCGTAAAAACGCTAAGGTGCTTTTGTCATAGGCACGATCTATGTGAGTGCCGCCACAAATGATCAGTGCTTCTAAATTATTTAAATTAAGCTCGTTTATGCTAATAACAGGGGTGACTTCAAAGCCTACACTGGCAGCGACAGGCGCGCCGTCCATAGACACTACTTGCCATTGGTATAGGTCTTTTTTGCTAATATAGTTGGCGCCACGAAGGCTAGCTACGGCAGACGAAAAAGTCACCATAGAGTAATTTGGTAGCTGCAAAAAAGCGTAGCGGATAGGTTTTTCTTCGGACATAATTGCCTCTTTATTTTTTTTATGCAGTGCCCTTATTTACAAATAAAGTGATGTAAAAAGTCACACTGTTATACCTATTTAATTTGTCGCATTCTAAACTAGGTTTGCCCTATTGGGAACAACATAATGCGTTGTAAGTGAATATTTATTAGGCATTGTTCACACCCAAAAATCTTACTCCAGTTTAGACTTTTCTAGTAGCGCCATAAACGCCTGCGCTGCGTTGGATAAGCTGCGCTGTGGGTGCCACACACAGCCTAATTGTCTAATAATAGGCGGGGCCAATGTGTCGATGACCTTAATCTGTGAGTTGATCAAAGTATGGGGCAAAACGCTCCAACCCATGCCTATACCTACCATCATTCTAATGGTGTCTAAATGGTTGGTAGACATAGCCACATTTAGCGCAAGGCGTTGTCTTTCAAAATCTCCCTCTATAATACTACGGGTAAAGGTGTTGGATTTGCTTAGCAGTGCAGGAAAGCTGCTTAGCTGAGACAAATCTACACAAACTTGGCTACAAAGGGGGTGATCAGGTGCAGCCACAAACTGCATGGTGTCTTGCCAGATAGATTTTTGCTGTAGCTGAGCTAGGGGCTCTGGGTTAAGTGTAATGATGCCTAGCTGCCAGCGGCCTTGTAACACTCCTTCATAAATCACTTCAGATTCTGCAAATTGAATGTCCAGCTCTACCTGAGGGTAAAGGGCAATAAACTTAGCTAAAGGCACAGGCAAGCGGTGCAAGCTTATGTGGTGGCTAGTAGCAATGCGCAGCTTACCACCCACCAAGCCTGACAAATTTGTGAGCTCGTGTGCGGTGTTGTCCATGGCATCCAATATGGCCTTGGCTTTGGGCAACAAATGCTGGCCTGCAACAGTGAGCGACACACTGCGACCAATGCGATCAAATAATTGGGTTTTTAGCTGATTTTCTAGCTTCACAATGCGCTTGCTCACCGCAGGCTGGGTGAGAAACAGCTCATCTGCAGCGCGTGAAAACGAACCGTGTTCGGCGACCGCCATAAAGGCTTTTAATGCAAGACTATCCATGCCCAAAGAATACCTGTTTAAACCTTAAAACGACATTCAAATTTTTCTTACTTATTTTCTGCAAATTATCAAACATGGTCTATAACTACTAGATAGGTATTTTAAAGGAGTATTACCATCGTTAACATGACTGCAGGTCAACTCAACAAAGAGAGCACTGATCACCCTAAGAAAAGGTTTTTTTCCTTAGGACTGTTTTTCCGAATAGTGTTGGCCAGCCTGCTTATTTTTAGCTTTATCAAAGCTGACCCTCACTTTTTTAACCACTTTAAACCCGGTTTTTATTTCGAAAAATACGATACAAAAGGCTTTGAAGCGCTACGTGAAGAGCTGCTCACCTTGCACCCCAAAGGCTCTGATGTTAAAGCACTGGGCGTTACTTTACAAAAAGCAGGTGCCTCAGCTTTTCAAAATGAGCCGAGGCAAGTACCAAGTTGGCAACTAAAAAGTTTTGTGGATGCTAGCAAAGGCTATACAGCCAAAATAGCGGGCGATGTGGCGATGAAGAAGTTTTTTTATACTGGTTATTACGACAGCCCAGATAATCTGTTTAACGTAGCTTGGGTTTTATACATAGAGGTGGATGATTCGACTACAAAAATTGTAGATATTACAGGTACTAAAGGTGGAACGGTCAAATAACAGTTGTTTAAAAAGGAGAATATCATGGCAACATTAGAGATAAGAGCAAGGCATGTAGATGGCACGTTTGAAAATGCTCAGCATTTGTATTGGCTTTACACCAATGATGCAGGTGAGCAGTACTCGTTCAGCGGGTTTCCTGGCGACAACGGCCACTTTAGTATGTTGTATGAAAACATATTGGTGGTAGATAGCCTTTATGATGCCGAAAATGATGACTTTGATACTGATGGCTCTCATTTTACCGCAACCAATGTTTTTGAAGGCACGGATGCGCAGGTTGAAGCTAAGGTGGATCTTATGAGAGCCGAACTTACGCATATAAACAATGGCGACAATGACTATAACCTTCTTAATTAAGTATGCTTTTAATGTCGATAACTACTATGTGTACTATTCAGCCTATAAAGTGGTTATCGATAACTAAATGGAATGATAAAATAAATAAATTGGAATTAGAGTTATCCTTTAAGCATGGGTATAATGAAGGCCTACACACCTAAATGCAGGATGACACATGGCTAGTAAAACTTTATACGACAAATTATGGGATGCACATCTTGTTAAACAACAAGATGATGGTAGCTGTTTAATCTATATTGATCGTCATTTGTTGCACGAGGTGACTTCTCCTCAAGCCTTTGAAGGGCTGCGCATTGCAGGCCGCAAGCCATGGCGCATAGACACCAATTTGGCAACGCCAGATCACAATGTACCCACTACTTCAAATGAGCGCTCTATTGGCGTTGATGGCATTGAAGACCCTGTATCTAAGATTCAAGTGGTTACCTTGGGTGACAACTGTGATGAATTTGGTATTACCGAATTTAAAATGCAAGACACCCGCCAAGGCATAGTGCACGTGGTAGGGCCAGAACAAGGCGCTACGCTACCAGGCATGACGGTGGTATGTGGTGACTCTCATACAGCCACCCACGGCGCTATGGGCGCATTGGCTCATGGCATTGGCACCTCTGAGGTGGAGCATGTGCTGGCCACTCAGTGCCTTATTCAAAAGAAATCTCAAAACATGCTAGTGCGTGTAGATGGCAAGCTTGGCGAGGGTGTCACGCCTAAAGACGTGGTGTTGGCTATTATAGGTGTGATAGGCACTGCTGGCGGCACAGGCTATGCCATTGAGTTTGGTGGTGATGTATTTGAAAGCATGACTATGGAAGGCCGCATGACCGTGTGCAATATGGCCATTGAAGCCGGTGCACGTGTGGGTATGGTTGGGGTAGACCAAATTACCATTGATTATGTAGAAGGGCGTCCTTTTTCTCCTAAAGGGGCAAACTGGGACTTAGCCGTGGCAGCATGGCAAGATTTACACTCAGATGCAGACGCCGAATTTGACCACGTAGTGGTGTTAGACGGCGCTGCTATTGCGCCTCAAGTCACTTGGGGCACCTCACCTGAAATGGTATTACCTGTGTTTGGCAATGTGCCCAACCCCGCCAAAGAAAAAGACGCAGCTAAAGCCTCGGGCATGGCTCGTGCGCTTGAATACATGGGGCTAAAGGCTGATCAAGCCATTACAGACATTCAGCTAGATCGTGTATTCATAGGCTCTTGCACCAACAGCCGTATTGAAGACCTACGTGCTGCAGCTGCAGTGGTAGAGGGCCGCCAAGTGGCTAAAACCTTAAAGCAAGCGCTAGTAGTGCCAGGCTCTGGTCTAGTAAAGGCCCAAGCAGAAGCCGAAGGCTTGCACACTATTTTCACCAATGCTGGACTTGAATGGCGCGAGCCAGGCTGCTCTATGTGTTTGGCTATGAATGCTGATAAATTGGGCGCAGGGGAGCATTGCGCATCCACCTCTAACCGCAATTTTGAAGGCCGCCAAGGCTTTGGTGGGCGCACTCATTTAGTGAGCCCTGCTATGGCAGCCGCCGCAGCTATTGCCGGACATTTTGTAGACGTACGCACGTTTAATTGATAACAGATCATGGAGCAGTAATTAGATGCAAGCATTTACACAGTTAACAGGCATCACCGCACCTTTGGATAGAGCCAATGTTGATACAGACATGATCATTCCAAAGCAGTTTTTAAAGTCGATTAAGCGCTCTGGTTTTGGGCCTAATCTTTTTGATGAGTTGCGCTACTTAGATGAAGGGCAGCCTGACCAAGATTCATCGGGAAGGCCCATTAACCCTGACTTTGTGCTAAATTTACCACGCTACAAAGGTGCTAAGATTCTCTTAGCAAGAGACAATTTTGGCTGTGGCTCTAGTCGTGAACATGCGCCTTGGGCGTTGTTAGATTTTGGTTTTTCTTGCGTAATAGCCCCAAGTTTTGCGGATATTTTTTATAATAACTGCTTTAAAAACGGCATCTTACCGATCACACTTTTAAGTGAACAATTAGACCAGCTATTTGAAGATACGCAAGCTACATCAGGTTTCGAGCTCACCGTAGACTTGGAAGCGGGGGTGATCCAAGGCTGTAGTGCTGGCGATATTACTTTTAATATAGACAGCTTTAGGCGTCACTGTTTGCTCAATGGCCTAGATGATATAGGCCTTACTTTAGAGCAGGCCGACAACATTAAACGCTATGAGCAAAAGCGCCAACAACAAGCACCTTGGTTATTTGCCAAATAAAATAACACCTGTTTGCATGCACGCATAACACACGCACCTAATTTAAAGAGATAAATGACATGACACATAATATATTGGTTTTAGCAGGCGATGGCATTGGCCCCGAGATTGTAGCTGAAGCGCAAAAGGTATTACACATTGTTGATGGAAAGTTTAATTTGGGTTTGAACATAAGCAATGCTTTAGTGGGTGGTAGTGCCATTGATGCAACGGGTGGCCCATTACCTGAGGCCACATTGGAGGCAGCTAAAGCGGCTGATGCTATTCTATTGGGCGCAGTAGGCGGGCCTAAGTGGGATGGCCTAGATATGGCCATACGTCCTGAAAAAGGTTTGCTTGGGTTGCGTTCAAACTTAAACTTATTTGGCAATTTACGACCCGCTATTTTGTACCCACAGCTAGCTGATGCTTCTAGTTTAAAGCCTGAAATTGTATCGGGTTTAGATATTCTTATTGTACGTGAGCTTACCGGGGGCATTTATTTTGGCCAGCCCCGCGGCATTCGTGTGCTAGAAAACGGTGAACGCCAAGGCTATAACACCTATGTGTATGCAGAATCAGAGATTCGTCGCATTGGTAAGGTGGCTTTTGAAGCAGCCCGTGCCCGTGGTGGTAGATTGTGTTCTGTCGATAAAGCCAACGTATTAGAAGTCACTGTGCTGTGGCGTGAAATAATGGAAGAAATGGCTGCAGACTATCCAGATGTCACACTAAGCCACATGTATGTAGACAACGCTGCGATGCAGCTAGTGCGCGCGCCCAAACAATTTGACGTTATGGTAACAGGCAACATGTTTGGCGATATATTGTCAGACGCGGCAGCCATGCTCACTGGTTCTATTGGCATGTTGCCATCAGCGTCTTTAGATGAGGCGGGTAAAGGCATGTATGAGCCTTGCCATGGCTCTGCTCCAGACATCGCAGGCCAAGGAAAAGCTAACCCATTGGCTACTATTCTATCCGCCGCCATGATGTTACGTTATACCTTAAAAGAAAGCGCCGCCGCTGATGCCATAGAAAAGGCGGTGAGTGTGGTGCTAGACCAAGGTCTGCGCACGCCAGACATTTGTGCGCTTGGCAACCAAGAAGTAGACACAAAAACCATGGGTGATGCGGTAGTTTCTGCGTTACTTAATAGCTAGTATAGATTACTATTAAATAGTATTAATTTTAGAACATTTATCATAAAAGGGTTAAGGAAATGAAGCGTGTAGGACTGGTAGGTTGGCGCGGTATGGTTGGGTCGGTATTGATGCAACGGATGCAAGAAGAAAACGATTTAAAACTAATCGAGCCAGTGTTTTTCACCACCTCTCAAGCAGGCCAAGCGGCGCCTGACTTTGGTGTAGACACGCCGGTATTACAAGATGCTCACGACATTGAAACCCTTAAAACCATGGATATTATTATCTCATGCCAAGGCGGCGACTATACTGATCGTGTGTTTGGGCCGTTGCGTAGCGCAGGGTGGAAAGGTTATTGGATAGACGCCGCGTCTAGTTTGCGCATGGTAGATGACAGCGTGATAGTGCTAGACCCTGTAAACCGTGATGTGATTGACCAAGCCTTAGCCCATGGAAAAACAGACTTTATAGGCGGCAACTGCACAGTAAGCCTTATGATGATGGCGTTAGGTGGGTTATTTGCTGCAGATCAAATTCAGTGGATGTCAGCCATGACCTACCAATCTGCCTCAGGTGGTGGTGCTCGTCATATGCGCGAGCTACTAAATCAAATGGGCTACATTCGTGATTCTGTTTCTGGTGAGCTTGCAGATCCAGCCTCTGCCATTTTAGAAATAGATCGCAAAGTGTCTCTTGCCATTAATGCTAATGACAACGACGCTAGCCAGTTTGGCGCGCCATTGGCAGGTAGCTTGATTCCTTGGATCGACTCTCAGCTAGACAATGGCCAAAGCCGTGAAGAATGGAAGGCTCAAGCTGAAACAAATAAAATACTAGGCCGCACTAAAGACATTATCCCAGTAGATGGATTATGCGTGCGCGTAGGTGCCATGCGTTGTCATAGTCAGGCATTGACTATAAAAATGAAGCAAAACGTGCCAATGGACGAAATAGAAGACATGCTTGCCAAGGCTAATGATTGGGTTAAAGTGATTCCCAACGACCGTGATATCACCATGGCGCAGCTTACACCAGCTAAAGTGACAGGCACCATGACTGTGCCTGTAGGCCGCCTGCGCAAGCTTAATATGGGGCCAGAGTATTTGTCGGCCTTCACTGTGGGCGACCAGCTTTTATGGGGTGCAGCTGAGCCTTTGCGAAGGATGTTGCGTATTTTGCTAGAAGCATAACTGCTAAAACGTAGAAAAAAGGCGCTTAGGCGCCTTTTTTCCATTAAAGTAGTGATCATCGTTATTAAAAGGTAATAAATAGTGTCTATGTTATCCACAAACACCAAGCGATGTATCCGCCTTTTTGGCCTGGCAAGCCTTGTGCTAAGCGCCAGTGTTTTGGCAGCTGACACTGATAATGCCATTGAAAATACGTCAGGAACAGTTACCAACATAGCGGTAACTGCTCAAACCACCGCAACAGACACCAATGCTTTAGCAACGATGCCAACGTGGGTGCTAGTAAAGCCAGATACAACCCTATGGCGTATCGCCGTAAACCATACTCCCAAGGGTTTTAATCCATGGCAAACGGTAATGAGCCTGTATCAAATAAACCCAAAGGCCTTTAGGCAGGGTGATATTAGTGTTTTGTATGCTAATACAAAGCTACGTATGCCCACGCGCAGCCAGCTTGGTGCCTTAACTACAAGGCAGGCAAAAGCGGTTTATGATACGTTAGTGCCTGCATCAGCTACTGTGAGTTCATTTAAACCTGTCTCGCAAAAACCAGCGATTGCACAGCCAGACCCACAAAATGTGCAAGCGGCTAAGTTGCAGCAGCAAGTGCAAGATCAGCAAAACACGCTAAACGCCTTAGCGACCCAATCTAACGTGTTACAAACTCAGGTGAACCAGCTAAAGGCCAACCAAACTAAAGCGTTTTCCCAGCAAGAGCTTTTGGCCACCACTAATCAAAATTTGGCACAGGGTGTGGTAAAGCAAGAGCAAGAACTTAAAGCCCTAAATGATCAGCGCAGTGTAATAGCAGCCGACATGCAAGCCTTAGGGCAAACCTTTCAAGCTACACGTGGGCAGCTAAACGAAGCTCAAAAAGACCTATTGCAAGTAGAAAAAACGCTAGCCATTACACAAAATGACCTGAAGTTAGCACAACAAAAGAAACGACTTATTGAGCAAGCAGAAGCAAAAGCAGAAGCAAAAGCAAAAGCAGAAAAAACCACTCAAAAGCTTAAGCAAGCTGAAACAGCTAAGCTAGCCCAAGAAGTTCAAGAAGTCAAAGAAGCTAAAGAAGCCAAAGAAGTCGAGCAGGCTAAAAGAGCTCAGGAGCTTAAACAAGCCAAAGCAGCCCAGCTAGTATTGGCTGATAAAGAAGCTGCACTGATTGAACAGGCTGAAAAATCTCCAGAGGCTCTGCCAATGCTGGAAAAAAGCACTGCCGGCAGGTTAACTACAGAACACATAATACTTTTATTGTTTATGCTCATCGTCTTTATTTTGGGGGCACTATGGTGGGCTTTTACACGTGGCAAAAAGGCACGCAAAGTCAAACCAAAAGTCACACAAGCCCAAGCGCAGTCGCGTGCTACAGACAAGGCTCTAAATACACAGATTAATGTATCTCGGGCTAGCTTAACTAACGACGTTAACGACATGTTAGCAGGCCACGGACCTATGCCCAACGATGCGGATGAGCCAGTTGAATACCTGTCTCACGAAGCAGACATGGATACTAAGCTGTTTTTAGCCTCTAGTTACAAAGACATGGGTGAAGTACAAACAGCCATAGACATACTCCAAGAAGTCATTAACAAGGGTAATGCAGATCAGCAAGCCCAGGCTCGCCAGTTACTCGCTACCATTGATAAAGCTTAGGTTACATTTGTAGGTGCTGTTGTTAAAGTAATCACCTGCCAGATGTTAATTATTATATGTGCCTTATATAGGGCGTTATGTGCCTTAAAGATCAAATACACAATCTAGAAAAGTATCACGTTTATGACCACACAATTTGAAGCGGATCCTTCCGAGTTTCTAGCAACAGGGCAGCAGCGCATCGCTTTAGGCATTGCTTATAATGGCCGCCATTATCACGGTTGGCAGCGCCAACCCCATGGTCATATAAGTGTGCAAGAAAAACTAGAAGATGCATTAAGTTTGGTGGCTAATGAGCCCATCAAAGTGATGTGCGCTGGCCGCACAGATGCAGGTGTACATGCCAGTGCTCAAGTGGTGCATTTTGACACCAGTGCACAAAGGCCTATGCGCGCTTGGACACATGGTGGCAATATGCATTTGCCAGACGATGTAGCGGTGCAATGGGCGCAGGTGGTGGATGAAAAGTTCCATGCACGTTTTAGTGCTACAGCGCGCCAGTATCGCTATGTAATTTATAACCACCCCATGCGGCCTGCACTGATGGATAAAGAGGTGAGCTGGAATTATCGTCCTTTAGACATTACCAAAATGCAACAAGCGGCATCTTATTTGCTTGGAACTCACGATTTTAGTTCTTTTCGGGCGGCTTCTTGCCAGGCCAATAACCCCATCCGTACCATACATCACCTCAACGTGATTGGTGCAGGGGATTACATTGTATTGGATGTGCGTGCCAATGCCTTTTTGCAGCATATGATTCGTAATTTGGCAGGTTTGCTGATGAAAATTGGAACTGGGCAAGCCTCTCCAGAGTGGGCGTTGGAAGTGTTGTTGGCCAAAGATCGAAGGGCCAGTGCAGCAACGGCAGCTCCTTATGGTTTGTATTTCGTAAATGCCGAGTATGATGATGCTTTTGGGTTGCCAAAGGTCCCTTTAGGCCCACATTTCCTTGCACCTTGGATGAATCGTTAAAAGAGTATACTAATGAGCTTATATAGTACGCCATTAGGCATTATTATCTGATACCATTAGGGTATGTTTTTTAGCCTATTACTGATAAATAACTGCGACTTATTGTGACTCAACCCCGCGTAAAAATGTGTGGCCTTCGCCAAGCAAGTGATGCTGTTTTTGCTGCTCAAGCTGGCGCGGATGCTATTGGACTGGTTTTTTACCCCCCAAGTCCACGTTCTGTAGATACACCTACTGCTACAAAAATAGCCCATGCGTTGCCGCCTTTTGTTTCCTGTGTGGGTTTGTTTGTAGACGCCAGTGCTGCACAGATAGATGATATTTTGCAAGAAGTGCCACTATCCTTACTGCAGTTTCACGGTGATGAATCTCCAGAGTTTTGCAACCAGTTTCAGTTGCCTTGGATCAAAGCAGTGCGCATGCGTCCAAACATTGATTTACATGAGCAAAGGCAACATTATAGCCGTGCCCAAGGTTTGTTATTAGATGCCTACAAGGCTGGTGTGCCAGGGGGCACAGGAGATCAGTTTGATTGGCACCGTATTCCTGCAGATATCGCTCAAGATGTGGTGTTAGCAGGGGGTATTGATTGCCACAATGTACAGCAGGCTATACGTCAGGTTAACCCTTGGGCCATTGATGTCAGTGGCGGTGTTGAAAGCCACAAAGGTGTTAAAGATCGTGCTAAAATTATGGCGTTTATGAACCAAGCAAAACCTTATTTACTAAATTCACCATCATTATTGTTAAACCATGTTGAAATAAAAGGAACCTCAAGTGACTAATGCAACATCATTGCCAGACGCTGATGGCCATTTTGGCCCCTACGGCGGACGTTTTGTATCAGAAACCCTTTTCGCAGCTTTAGACGATTTGCGTGATACTTACGATCGTTTATGGCAAAGCCCGGAGTTTCAGGCTGAATTTGACTTAGACATGGCTCACTATGTTGGTCGCCCATCGCCTTTGTATCTTGCTAAACGTTTGACGCAAAAGTATGGCGGGGCACAAATCTATCTTAAACGTGAAGATTTGAACCACACGGGTGCGCACAAGATTAACAACACTATTGGCCAAGCGCTGTTAGCCAAGCATATGGGCAAGCCGCGCATTATTGCTGAAACAGGTGCAGGTCAGCATGGCGTGGCCAGTGCTACTGTAGCAGCTCGTTTAGGTTTGGAATGTGTGGTTTACATGGGTGTTGAAGATATTCGTCGACAAGCTCAAAATGTATACCGCATGAAGCTTTTAGGTGCCAAGGTGGTGGGTGTAACTTCAGGTACACAAACCCTTAAAGATGCACTTAATGAAGCCATGCGTGATTGGGTAACCAATGTAGACAATACCTACTACATTATTGGCACGGCTGCTGGCCCACACCCATACCCTAAGTTGGTACGTGATTTCCAAAGTATTATTGGTCGCGAAGCCCGCCGTCAAAGCCTTGAGCAAACAGGTAAATTGCCTGATGCAGTTGTGGCTTGTGTGGGTGGTGGTTCAAACGCTATTGGTATTTTCCACCCCTTTATCGATGATAAAGACGTGCGTCTTATTGGTGTAGAAGCAGGTGGTAAAGGTCTAGAGACTGGACAACACGCTGCACCTTTGAGCGACGGCACACCGGGCGTATTACATGGCAACCGCACTTATTTAATGAGTGACGACAATGGCCAGATTTTAGGCACCCATTCAGTTTCTGCTGGCTTGGATTACCCTGGTGTTGGGCCAGAGCACTCTTATCTAAAAGATATTGGCCGTGCTGAATACGTAGTGGCTACAGATGATGAAGCGCTGCACTCTTTTAGGGAGCTATGCTTGCTAGAAGGAATTATTCCAGCGCTAGAATCAAGCCATGCAGTGGCTTATGCCTGTAAAATGGCTTCGCAAATGCGTCCAGATCAAACCATAGTGGTTAACCTGTCTGGCCGTGGTGATAAAGATATGCAAACCGTCGCTGATATCGACGGCATTGAAGTATAAGGAAATAGATCATGAGTCGTATTGAAGCGTGTTTTAGTGCACTAAAGGCACAGGGTCGCCAAGCTCTTATCCCCTACGTGACTGCAGGTGATCCAAACCCGCAGGTCACTGTAGGTTTAATGCACCAAATGGTGTCTGTGGGTGCCGACCTTATAGAGCTGGGTATTCCATTTTCAGACCCAATGGCCGATGGCCCAGTAATTCAGCTAGCGTGTGAAAGAGCCTTGTCTCATAACACCTCATTGGCTATGATTTTGGCGATGGTGGCAGAATTTAGGCAAGACAACAGAACTACTCCTGTGGTGTTGATGGGCTATTTAAATACTGTAGAAAAGATGGGTTATGATGTCTTTGTAGCTGCTGCTAAAGAAGTGGATCTAGATGGTGTTTTATTGGTAGACCTGCCACCAGAAGAGAGTGCAGACTTTGCTAAGAATCTTCGTCAAGCTGGGCTTGATGCCATCTTCCTCATTACACCCACCACCACAGAAGAGCGTATTAAGAAAATCTGTGCCGTAGGCAGTGGATACCTTTACTATGTCTCACTAAAGGGTGTTACAGGTGGGGCGTCAATAGATACAGTCGCCGTGGAACAAAAGCTAGACTTGGTAAAACAGCATACTAAGCTGCCACTGGGTGTAGGTTTTGGTATCAAGGATGCAGCTTCTGCAGCCCGTGTGTCTCAAATTGCAGATGGGGTTGTGGTAGGCAGTGTGCTGGTTAATGCCCTAGGTGACAATGCTAATGACCCAGCCAAAGGCTGTGCCCAAGTGGTCGCTACCTTGTCAGAAATGCGTCAAGCCATGGATGCAGCTGTTTAATAAATATAATACGCCAACACCGTGACCATAAGTCACGATGGGAGAAGCTATGAGTAGCTGGTTAGATAAAATTGTACCTGCTGGTATTTTAACAACCTTAGGTAATAAGGATCGACGCAGCAATATTCCTGAAGGTGTATGGAAAAAGTGCCCTAAATGCGCAGCCGCTTTGTACAAGCCAGAGTTGGAAAAAAATTTAGAGGTGTGCACTAAGTGTGAACACCACATGCGTGTGCCAGCGCGAGAGCGTTTGACCATGTTTTTGGATGCTCATTCAACAACCGAAATAGCAGCAGAAATAGAGCCGGTTGATAAGTTAAAGTTTAAAGACGTTAAAAAATACAAAGATCGTTTGTCTGCGGCTCAAAAAGCCACACAAGAAAAAGATGCTCTTGTGGCTATGAAGGGCAAATTATTAGGCCTAGATATAGTAGCAGTAGCCTTTGAATTTAACTTTTTAGGTGGCTCTATGGGCGCTGTAGTTGGCGAACGTTTTGTACGGGCTGCAAATGTGAGTATGGAGCAGGGTATTCCGCTAGTATGCTTCTCGGCTTCTGGCGGTGCTCGTATGCAAGAAGCATTAACCTCTTTATTTCAAATGGCTAAAACCAGCGCAGCTTTAGAAAAGTTAAAGCAGCAAGGTGTGCCTTATTTTTCTGTGCTTACAGACCCTGTTTATGGTGGTGTGTCAGCAAGTTTGGCCATGCTTGGCGATTTGAATATTGCCGAGCCAGGCGCACGCATGGGCTTTGCTGGGCCTCGTGTTATAGAACAAACAGTGCGTGAAACCTTACCTGAAGGTTTTCAAAAAAGTGAGTTTTTGTTAGAGCATGGAGCCATTGATATGATCGTTTCAAGGCATGAGCTGCGTGCTACTGTAGCGCGTTTGTTATCTGCGATGACCCAAAAGCCTGCACCTGTTATTGAAGCCTAATCTTTATGTCACAAACATTGTCCTTTAACCAAGTCAGCGATTGGTTGTCTTGGTTAGAGCAGCAGCATCCAAGCCATGAAATTGATATGGGCCTTGAGCGCATTCGACAAGTGTCTAAACGCTTGCTGAAAAATACCCCCATAGCCAAACAAGTGATTACGGTAGCTGGTACAAATGGCAAAGGCTCCACGGTAGCTTTTTTGAGCGCTATTTTAGATCAAGCTGGTTTATCTTATGCCAGCCTGACCTCTCCTCACTTTATGCACTTTAATGAGCGTATTCAGTTTCAGGGAAAGCCAATAGATGACAAAGCTCTATGTGCTAGTTTTGAACGAGTCAATAAAGCCCGCTATGATGCTAATGATGTAGCCACACAGCTTACTTATTTTGAGTTTAATGCGTTGTTGGCATTTGATCTGATGCAACGAGCAGACTTAGACGTTGCTGTGCTAGAAATAGGTTTAGGTGGCCGTTTGGATGCGGTTAATCTGATTGATGCTGATGTGGCTATTGTCACTAGCATTGCTATAGATCATGTGGATTGGTTAGGTGATAACATAGACCTTATCGGACGTGAAAAAGCAGGTATCTATCGGGCTCATAAAACAGCTATTGTTGGCGGTGTTGTAGGCGCTGTGGATTGTCCCTCATCTGTGTCTGAGTATGCTCAAGAGATTAACGCGCAGTGCTTACAAAACGGCATCGACTTTAAAGTTGAAAATGATACTTGGTCTAATACCCAAGGTTTGCTTATTGAGTTACCTAAAACCAACTTGCCATCTATGAATATGGCGGCTGTGGTGCAGGCAGTTAACTGTATAACCTTTGATATAAAACCTTGTGATATTACTTTGGGTTTGGCCAAGGCCCGTTTAATAGGTCGCTTTCAAAGGCTCCAGTGGCAAGGTAAGCAGGTTATTTTAGATGTGGCTCATAACCCTCACGCGGCCAAAAATTTAGCCGCTACATTAGCGCTTGAGGCAAATGAAGGTAAAGCTATCGCAGTATTGGCGATGTTAGGCGACAAGGACTACAAACAAGTCATTACTACTTTAAAAGATAGTTTTGACGTATGGATGCTAGCGACAAGTGAAGGCGTGCGAGGTTTATCAAGCCAAGTGCTTGCCGAACAAGTCACAAGCAATGGCGTTACCGCAAACCAAGTGGCTGTTTTTAATACGCCCCTTGAAGCTTTTAGTGAAGCGCTAAAGGTCGCTGCTCCAAATGACACAATTATAGTGTTTGGCTCATTCGTTACAGTAGGTGAAATATTGACCTTAACCCAAGCCAAGTGATGGTAATGAAGGAAAAATATTAATGGAGGCAACAGTGAAACATCGCATAGTAGGAAGTTTAATGCTGTTAAGTCTGGCTGTGATCATTTTACCATTTTGGTTAGATGGCGCAGGGTTAGAAGACTACCAAACCACTCAAAAACCACCTGCAATGCCCTCTAGCACCTTTGAGTTAATAGATGCGACGCCTGGCACTGGTATAGATTTGACTATTAACCCCAGTGATATGCAAGTGCTTGAGCTAAGTCCCATTTCTCTTACCAAGGATTCTTCAACTGTGGTTGAAACAATCGTTCAACCCAAAGCAGCCAAAGCAGCCAAAGCCGCCAAACCAGCCAAACCAAAAGCGCCGGCGCCTAGCGTTGCAAAAACCAAACCTAAACAAGATGATAGCCTGTTAAATGCACAAGGCTTACCTAATGGTTGGGCGGTTCAATTGGGTAGTTTTGGTAATCAGTCTAATGCGATTCGTTTAAAAGACAAAGTGCTCAAAGCAGGGTTTTCTGCTTATATCATACCTAATGGAAAATTATTTAAAGTGCTGGTAGGCCCAGAGCTTAATAGGTCAAAGGCTGAAGCTTTAAAAAAACAAATAGACACCAAGTTTAAAATGAACAGCTTAGTCATCTTATATGAAGTAGTAAAGCCTTAAGTAGGCGCGCTGTATACAATGAGTTAAGTATTTTATTATTTCGTTAACCAAGGTTAAATATGGAAAGCCTCAACGTTTTTGACTGGATCCTCGTTGCTATTATTAGTGCTTCTTGCATATTTGGATTACTGCGTGGTTTTGTTAAGGAACTCTTGTCGTTAGCTAGCTGGGTAGCTGCTTTTTTTGTTGCACGATTATTTTCCTTTAAGTTAAGCAATTTCATGGTGGATTGGATTGATCAGCCTCAGTTTCGCTTGATTGCGGCGTTTGCTATTTTGTTTGCTGCCACCTTAGTGGTGGGCGCTTTGATTAATAATGTGTTTTCTCGTTTAGTATCTGCCACAGGGTTATCTGGTACCGACCGTTTGTTTGGTATGGTCTTTGGTATTGTTCGTGGTGGATTGTTGGTTATTGTTCTGGTGTCTTTATTATCTCTAACACCAGTAAGTAATGACCAATGGTGGCAAAGTTCTTTGATTATTCCTCACTTTATCTTGGTAGATGAGTGGTCCTATAAAATGTCTAGTAGTGCCTCTGGCTTACTGGATATGTTTCAGCCAGCGCTATAATAGCGTTGCAATGAGGGTTTAAGCATGTGTGGTATCGTTGGTATTGTTGCCAAGTCTTACGTTAATCAGGAAATCTATGATGCCCTGACTTTTTTACAACACCGTGGCCAGGATGCTGCAGGTATGGTGACTTGCCATGATGGCAAGTTTTTTCTACGTAAGGATAATGGCTTAGTACGAGACGTATTCCGTACTCGCCATATGCGTCGTTTAGTGGGTAATATGGGTATTGGCCATGTGCGTTATCCCACTGCCGGTAGCTCTAGCGCTGCTGAAGCACAGCCTTTCTATGTTAACTCACCTTATGGCATTGCCTTAGCACATAACGGCAACTTAACTAACGCTGCGCAGCTATCTGAAAGTATTTTTAAAGCCGATTTGCGTCATGTTAATACTAATTCAGATTCTGAAGTATTGCTTAACGTGTTTGCCCATGAGCTTCAACGTATAGGGCAGTTAGTGCCTAGTGAAGAAGATATTTTTTATGCTGTGCGTCAAGTTCATCGACGCTGCAAGGGTGGTTATGCAGTGATTGCTATGATCACAGGCATCGGCATCGTAGGAATGCGTGACCCATTTGGTATCCGTCCTTTGTGTTATGGCAAACGTGAGTCTGAACAAGGCACAGAATATATGGTGGCATCAGAAAGTGTGGCGCTAGATTCTGCAGGCTACACCATGGTTCGTGACTTAGACCCTGGTGAGTGTATCTATATTACTGAATCTGGCGCTGTGTTCACTCGCCAGTGTGCAGAAGACCCCGTATTGTCTCCTTGTCTGTTTGAGTATGTGTATTTAGCTAGGCCTGACTCTGTGATGGATGGCATCTCGGTGTATAAAGCACGCCTGAAAATGGGTGAATATCTAGCAGATAAGATTTTGCGAGATTGGCCAGATCATGACATTGACGTGGTGATTCCAATCCCAGATACAAGCCGCACTTCAGCTGTTGAGCTTGCTAGTAAGCTTGGGGTGAAGTTACGTGAAGGTTATATAAAAAACCGCTACATTGGCCGCACATTTATTATGCCAGGCCAAACCCAGCGCCAAAAGTCTGTACGGCAAAAGCTCAACCCTATCGAGCTTGAGTTTCGTGGTAAGAATGTTTTACTAGTAGATGACTCTATCGTACGTGGTACTACATCTACGTTAATTATCGAAATGGCACGAGAAATGGGGGCTAAAAAGGTGTACTTTGCATCTGCAGCACCTGCTGTGCGTTTCCCCAACGTCTATGGTATTGATATGCCATCTGTAGATGAGTTAGTCGCTTATGGTCGTACTGACGAAGAAGTGGGAGAAATCATTGGAGCTGACCGGATGATTTACCAAGACCTTCCCGATTTGATTCGTTCAACCCAAGGTGGCGGTAGTGATATTGCTAACTTTGATTGTTCGGTATTTGATGGAAAGTATGTGACAGGTGACGTGGATGAGGCTTATTTGGATAATTTAGAATCTGAGCGTAACGATCAGGCCCAACACAAAATCGATGTGATTGATGATGATGCGTCTAAGGCAACTAACATGCAGAGCAATTTGTAGTCATGAAAAAGCAAAGCCTTCAAGAGCGCCAACAGCGCCAGAAAGATCACTTAAAAAATACTGCGTTGGCTACTCAGGCCATTAGAGCGGGCAGTATTTCTGGCACAGAGCAAGAACATAATGAAGCTATTTATGCCACCTCTAGCTTTATTTATGGTAGTGCCCAAGAAGCTGCCCAGTGCTTTAGTGGCGCCAGCCAAGGTAACATATACTCTCGCTTTACTAACCCAACTGTACGCACCTTTGAGCAACGTATTGCTGCAATGGAAGGCGGCCAAAAGGCTGTTGCTGCAAGCTCTGGTATGGCGGCTCTTACCAGCATCTTTTTGGGTCATTTAAAGCAAGGCGATCATATTGTATCTTCATGCAGTATTTTTGGCTCTATTGTAGGTTTGTTTGATAACGTGCTCGCTAAGCTTGGTATTACTACCACCTATGTGAGTCCTTCAGATTATCAAGCATGGGAGAACGCCATTGCACCTAATACTAAAGCGTTATTTTTGGAATCACCTTCCAACCCATTAAGTGAAGTTGGTGACATTTCGTTGCTGTCAGCATTGGCGCACAAGCATAATGCATTAATGATAGTGGATAACTGTTTTTGTACTCCTGTTTTGCAAAACCCATTGGCACTGGGTGCTGACATTGTCATGCATTCTGCTACCAAGTACATTGATGGCCAAGGCCGCTGTGTAGGTGGTGTTGCGATAGGTAGTGATGCGCTTATGGAGCCTGTATTTGGCTTTTTACGCACGGTTGGCACTAGTATGAGCCCATTTAATGCTTGGGTGTTTATTAATGGTTTAGAAACTTTGTCTTTACGTATGCAGGCGCATTGCTCTAGTGCATCTAAGCTTGCGCATTGGTTGGAAAGCCATCCAATGGTTGAGCGGGTTTATTACACTGGCTTAAAAAGTCATCCACAGCATGAATTAGCCAAAAAGCAGCAAAGCTTATTTGGTGCGGTGGTGTCCTTTGAGGTGAAAGGTAACAAAGAAGTTGCTTGGCGCTGTATTAATGAGACACAACTATTGTCGATTACAGGTAACTTTGGCGATGCAAAGTCTACCATTACTCATCCAGCATCTACTACACACTATAGAATGACTGCTCAAGCTCGTGAGTTGGCAGGCATTAAAGATAACCTTATTCGTGTATCTGTAGGTTTAGAAGACTACCAAGATATTCAGCAAGATTTAGACTTAGCTTTGTCACGTTGTTAGTTTAGCGTTTGGATTAAAGTCTAGATCAAAAAAAACCTTATTTTGTGAAAAATAAGGTTTTTTTGGTTATGGCTTAATTAAAATTTAAGCCACTTTTGAACCACTTTTAAACTACTTCTACGGATGCAATCACTTTGTCAGCAGCAGAGGTATAGCCTACCAGCTGGTCAAAGTTTAAGTAGCGATATACTTCGCCAGCCATAGTGTCTAGCTTATTGGCGTATTCTAAATATTCACTAGGTGTAGGCAACTTACCGTTCACTCCAGCCACAGCGGCAAGCTCTGCAGAGGCTAAGAATACATTTGCGCCCGTACCCAAGCGGTTAGGGAAGTTACGAGTAGAGGTGGATACCACTGTAGATTCCTCGGCAACACGGGCTTGGTTGCCCATACACAAAGAACAGCCTGGCATTTCTATACGAGCACCTGCCTTACCAAAAATGTTGTAATAACCTTCTTCAGTAAGTTGCGCAGCATCCATCTTAGTAGGTGGTGCAATCCACATACGTGTAGGTATAGTGCCGCCTGCTGCTTCTAATAGTTTACCAGCTGCACGGAAGTGACCAATGTTAGTCATACAAGAACCAATGAAAACCTCATCAATTTTTTGCCCTGCAACTGAAGATAATAGACGCGCATCATCTGGATCATTGGGTGCACATAAAATAGGTTCAGTAATTTGTGATACATCAATTTCAAGCACTTCTGCGTATTGTGCATCTTCGTCTGCGCGCATTAAATGAGGATCAGCCAACCATGCTTCCATGGCTATAATGCGTCGAGCGATAGTACGTTTGTCACCATATCCTTCAGTGATCATCCACTTAAGCATCACGACGTTGGAGCGTAGGTATTGGGCTACTGAATCTTCGCTTAAAGTGATGCTACAGCCTGCAGCTGAGCGTTCAGCTGAAGCGTCAGACAATTCAAAGGCTTGTTCTACGGTTAGATCTTCTAAACCTTCAATTTCAAGAATACGGCCAGAGAAAGCATTAATTTTGCCTGATTTTTCAACTGTAAGTAGACCGTTTTCAATAGCGTAGTAGGGAATAGCATGTACAAGGTCACGCAAGGTGATGCCTGGGTTACGTTTACCAGTAAAGCGCACTAACACTGATTCTGGCATATCCAATGGCATTACACCTGTTGCCGCTGCAAAAGCGACTAAGCCTGATCCTGCAGGGAATGAAATGCCTAGAGGAAAGCGGGTGTGCGAATCTCCACCGGTCCCTACAGTGTCTGGCAATAACATGCGATTAAGCCATGAGTGAATAATGCCATCGCCTGGGCGTAGTGATACACCACCGCGATTCATAATGAAGTCAGGAAGGGTGTGTTGAGTCTGCACATCCACAGGCTTTGGATAAGCGGCTGTGTGACAAAAAGATTGCATGGTTAAATCAGCAGAGAAGCCTAAGCAAGCAAGGTCTTTTAGTTCATCACGCGTCATTGGCCCAGTAGTGTCTTGTGAGCCTACGGTGGTCATCTTTGGCTCACAATATGTGCCAGGACGAATGCCTGTAGTTCCACAAGCCTTACCCACCATTTTTTGGGCCAATGTGTAGCCTTTGTCAGACTGGATCGGTGCCTTTGGAATTTCAAACAAATCAGATGCTTCCATGCCCAAGGCTGTGCGAGCACGGTCAGTAAGGCCTCGACCAATAATTAGTGGTATACGTCCACCAGCTCTCACTTCATCCAATAACACGTTGGTCTTTAGTTCAAATCGGCTAAGCTCTTGCCCAGTTTCATGGCTACGAACAACACCTTCATATGGATAGACATCAACCACATCACCCATGTGCATGTTAGAGACGTCCATCTCTATAGGCAATGCTCCAGCATCTTCCATAGTGTTAAAGAAGATAGGTGCGATCTGAGAGCCAAAGCAAAAGCCACCAGCGCGTTTGTTAGGTACGGCAGGAATGTCATCGCCAAAGAACCATAATACTGAGTTGGTGGCTGATTTACGTGACGAGCCTGTGCCTACAACATCACCTACATAAACTACAGGGAAGCCTTTTGCTTTTATTGCTGCAATTTGTTTGAGAGGCCCAGTAGTACCATGATCGTCAGGCTCAATGCCATCACGCTGCATCTTTAACATTGCGTTGGCGTGCAGCGGGATGTCTGGACGAGTAAAGGCATCTGGGGCAGGTGATAAATCATCTGTATTAGTTTCGCCAGTGACTTTAAACACGGTTAAACTAATTTTTTCCTCTAGTGTATTGCGTGAGGTAAACCATTCACCAGCTGCCCAAGACTGCATCACTTGCATAGCGTATTTATTGCCAGCTTTGGCTTTTTCATCAACATCATGGAACGCATCAAACATCAGTAGTGTATGAGACAAGGCAGCAACAGCTGTGGCTGCTAGCTCTTCGTTGTCTAGGCAGGCAATTAAGGCTTGAATATTATAACCACCTAACATGGTACCTAAAATTTGAGTAGCTTCAATAGGGCTAACCAATGGAGAAGTAATTTCACCTAAGGTGATTGCTGTAAGAAAGCTGGCCTTTACATAAGCAGCTTGGTCAACACCTGCAGGCACCCGGTTACGAAGTAAATCTACCAATAAAGCTTCTTCGCCTGCAGGTGGGGTTTTGAGTAGCTCAACAAGTTGCGCTGTTTGTTCTGCACTAAGTGGCTCGGGCGGAATGCCTTGGACGGCGCGCTCAGAAACATGGATACGATAAGCTTCTAACATGGTATAGCCTCTTTTGCCTTGAACGTTATTATTGGATCATTCAAGGTGTTGATCAATGGGAATCTAAATAACAATCATAATAATAGCATAATTAGCTAAATATTTCTAGCTGTTGGGTATGTGTGATTTTTCACTATTTAAGTGTAACTTATTGATATATTTAGTAATAATTTATATAGATACAGTGTATTTAAATGTATTCATCACTCATTTGCATGACACAAATCCTAGACGCTGTGGGGTTGGGTGGGTACAATACTAGCCGATTTATAATTCGTCTTAGGTTAACTTTGTGGCATTAGCAGAACTACCCGCATTATCGCAGTTAAAACAGTTTTTGGGCTGCAGTACTCCCGTCTCTTGGGTGGAGAAGGCATTAGAAGAGCAAGATATTTTGCTAATTGATCATGCTCACTGTGAAAAAAAAGCAGCTTCTACTGCGATGCAGCTCATGTTTCGCCACCCAACCCGAGCTGATTTGTTAACAAAAATGTCTCGTTTGGCAAAGGAAGAGTTAATCCATTTTGAGCAAGTGTGCCGTATTATGCGCCAACGAGGTGTGGCCTATGATCACCTTGATGCGGGACGATACGTGGGCGGTATGCGCCATCTAGTGCGTACCCATGAGCCAGCTAAGTTAATGGACACTTTGATTATAGGTGCATTTGTAGAAGCAAGATCTTGTGAACGTTTTGAGTTGCTTATTCCTCATTTAGATAGCAGCTTAGCTAAATTTTATGCCTCATTATTAAAGTCAGAAGCTAGACACTACCAAGACTATTTATCCTTAGCCAAAAATGTCGCTATGGAGGTCGGTGGCACAGGTTTGGAAGACTATAATCAACGCATTGCTTTAGTACGAGACCTGGAAGTGACGCTTATTTGTACCGAAGATCCAATGTTTCGTTTTCATAGTGGAGTGCCCCCTAATATTAAAGGTGGCCAATCAAATATCAACAAGGATGTAAGTCATGACTAATAAAGTTATTCAAGCTAATGTATTAATGTTAATTGCGGCGTCTATATGGGGCTTTGCTTTTGTAGCTCAACGAGTCGGTATGGAAACCATGGGGCCTCATTGGTTTAATAGTTTACGCTTTTTTATTGGGGCTATAGCTTTGATCCCTGTAGTTATGTGGATTGATAGTAAGAAAACTAAAGCGTCTAAACAAGAGTTAAAATCTTCTACAAAAACCCTGATTTTTGGTGGCTTAGCTGCAGGTGTTTTGTTATTTGTAGGTGCTACATTTCAGCAAGTGGGTCTGCAATACACTACAGCAGGTAAGGCTGGGTTTATTACTGGAATGTATATTTTTTTCGTACCTTTGATTGGCCTCTTCTTCCAAATGAAAACAGGTTTAGGCACTTGGTTAGGTGCTATTATTGCTCTTTGGGGTTTGTATCTTTTAAGCATTAATGATGATTTTTCTTTAAGCAAGGGCGACACTTTGCAGCTCATCTGTGCGGTGGCCTTTGCTGGGCACGTATTAATGATTGGTTATCTTGCCTCACGTATGGATGTATTAAAGCTATCACTGATTCAGTTTTTTGTAGCAGGCATGCTTGCTATGTTCTTAGCGTTATATTTTGAACAGCTGTCTTGGGCTATAATTAGCTCAACGGCTGTGCCATTGTTGTTTGCAGGGGTGATGTCTACAGGCATTGCTTACACATTGCAGACTGTTGCTCAACAGCACGCACACCCGTCTCATGCAGCTATTATACTAAGCTCAGAAGGGGTATTTGCAGTGCTTGGTGGGTATTTATTGCTTAATGAGGTTTTACCTCCCAAAGGTTTGTTGGGTTGTAGTCTTATTCTAATGGGTATGCTGATATCTCAGCTTATGCCTGACGTGCGTTGGCCAAAACGCACTAAAACAGCGTAACTTACGCTTAACTTAGGTCATTTAATATGCTCAGCCAATTATCTCCAGTGTGCCCACCGAAGCTGCTCAAGCAAGCTCAAGCATTACCAGCTATGACTACTGCAGTAGTCAATGCAGGCTCACAGCTTGCCTTAGAAAGTGCAAGATTGGCTTTTGAAGCTGGCATTATTATTCCAGTGCTTGTGGGTGATCTAGAGGCAATACATAAAGCAGCTGGCGCCATTGGTTGGTCTGTTGATGGATTTACTCTCATCGCTAGTAATGGTGAGGTAGATGCCGCTGAAAAAGCAGTGCAGTGTGTTCATCAAGGTGTGGCTAAGTTGTTGATGAAGGGTAATTTACATACAGACGTGTTAATTCGTGCTTTGTTGAATAAGCAAAGTGGGTTAAGAACAGGTGAGCGCTTAAGTCACTTATTCCATATGTCTGTACCTGATAGCGAGCGTGTTTTGTGTATTACTGATGCGGTTGTTAACGTTATGCCTGATACTAAAACCCAGTTGAGTATTTTGCGTGGTGCGACAGATGTAATGCATGCGTTGGGGAATCTAAGCCCTAAGGTAGCGCTGCTGTCAGCCACAGAGGTGGTCACTCAAGCAATGCCTTCAAGCGCCAATGCTAAGGAACTCTTAGGTGTAATGACGAAGCAAGATCATGCTGCTGCACAGGTGTTTGGACCTTTAGCATTTGATGGGGCTATATCTCCAGAAGCCGCTAAACTAAAGGGTATAGATAATCCAGTAGCAGGTTATGCAGATGTTTTATTGGTGCCTAATATTGAAACGGGTAATGCTATTTTTAAGCAATTAGTTTATTTCAGTGGTGCCACAGCCGCTGGAGTATTAATGGGTGCCAAGGTGCCTGTAATGCTAACCTCAAGAGCTGATCCAGCAGCTGCAAGGTTAGCTTCTGCAGCACTTGCTGTGGTTTATGCTCATCATCTTAGCCAAAAAAACTAGCCACTTACAGCGATGGCTATAGAGGTTTTTTTTGCCGTACTTTTGGCTGCAGCTTTGCATGCAGGCTGGAATGCACTGGTAAAAATAAACGCCGAGCCCATTATTGCGATGGGCCTTATTATGCTGTGTACGAGTATAGTAGCCTTGGGTTTTATGCCTTTTGTAGCATTTCCCCAATCTAAGCTTTGGCCCTTTTTGCTTGTTACTCTCATTCTCCACTTTGGTTACAAAGTATTTCTAGTAAAAGCCTATGCTCAAGGTGATTTTGGGCAGATTTATCCTATTGCTAGAGGTAGTGGCCCCGTTTGGGTGTTGTTAGTCAGCGTGATTTTCTTAGGTGTAGAATTTACTCAGCTTGAGATCTTGGCAGTGTTAGTAGTGACAGGAGGCATCGCCACTTTATCGCACTTTAAGCGCAGTAAACCTTTAGGCGTAGGCTTTTACTATGCACTAGTCACTGGGTTATGGATTGCAGGATACACAATGGTGGACGGCTTTGCTGTGAGCCAATTAGGTCAAGTGCATAGCTATGTGGTTTGGCTGTTTTTTTTGGATGGCATTATCGCTGCTGTTTGGGCCTATAATTATAAACCTCAGGTTTTTGTCGCTAGTTTAAGGCGCTATTGGTTTGTTGCGATAGGTGGCGGTGTCATGTCTATGGCAGCTTATTGGATATGCTTATGGGCTATGACTCAGGCGCCCGTTGCGATGGTCGCGGCGTTACGCGAAACTTCTGTTTTGTTTGGTGCTTTGTTAAGCACCTACATGTTTAAGGAGGTGCTGGGGCCAAAGCGATGGATCTCTGCTGTGTTGATCTGTGTTGGTTTAGTATTAATAAAGTTAGCTTAGTCTGATTGATCTAAATTGGGTTGAATCATTTCGTCCATGATCTGCGACAGCTTCTCTATACCTGGTGCTATCAACTTGGGGTTAATAGATGAATAGCCTAAACGGAAGTAGTTTAGTGGTCTGTTATCTCCTAAAAAGTGGATATCGCCAGATTCTATTAAAATACCTTGTGCAGCAGCTTTTTCTTTAAGTAACCTTGCATCAAGTCCTTCTGGGCCTTTGACCCAGTAACAAGACCCGCCAAAAGTAGGCTGTTCTGCCAATCCAGGCATATGTTTTTGAAGTGCTTCAGCCATTATTTTATGACGCTCTTGATAGGCTTTAACTAAGGTTGTGGCCAAAGAATCATAATAACCACGAGCAATAAATAACCCAATACTGCGCTGGTTATTGGCAGGTGGGTGGCGCAACATTAAGCGTCTCAATGAGCGAGCTTCGGCAATTAATTCTTTATTTGCAACAAGATAACCAATACGCAAACCAGGTGCTAATGTTTTAGAAAAACTACCCATGTAGATCACTCGGCCATGCTTGTCTAAGCTTTTAAGGGCAGGTGATGGTGCTTGATGGAAATTGGCTTCACATTCATAATCATCTTCAATGATTAAAAAATCTTCTTGGCTGGCCATTTCTAGTAGCTTGCGCCGGCGATCTAACGGCATGGTTACCGTAGTGGGGTATTGATGGCTAGGGGTAACGTATACACAGTCACACTCTGCAAGACCCTTGTCTACAATGAGGCCCTCGTCATCAACAGGTAGTGCTTTAAGCTTAGATGGGTTAAGGCTAGCAATATTGCGAATATCCACATATCCAGGGTCTTCTATACCCATAGTCGTGTTTTTATCAAGCAAAAGCTTAGCTAGCATGTATAAGCCGTGCTGGCAGCCTATGGTAATTAATATTTCTTCAGGGGCAGCCCATACACCTCGGCGAGGCAGAATACGGGTATGAATTTGCTCAATTAGCATGGGATCATCAGCAATGAAATGATCAGCAGCCCAACTGCGAATAGCAGGCACGCTCACATTATCACGACAGCATTCACGCCAATGGTTAGTGGGAAACAAATCAGGATCAAATTGGCCATAGATAAAAGGATATTGATAGTTTTGCCAATCGCTAGGCTTAGTAATGTTTTCTTGCTGAGTGGGGTTTAACTTAAAGCGACCCTGCCAATCTGGCTCTGTGCCAGAGGTGTGGCGTTCATCTGAAATTGTTTCCAGCTGAACGTTGTGATCTAAAATATCCGGGTTAACAAAATAACCACTACGCTCTTTTGCGATGAGGTAGCCATCATCTAGCAAGTGTTCGTAGGCCAACACCACAGTGTTTCGGGCCACGTTAAGCTGCTTTGCCAGTTTTCGGCTAGATGGCAGTGACGAATCCAAAGGGATATGATGATCTAAAATAGCTTTAGCAATCTGCTGGCGCAGTTGTTGCTGTAGGCTGGCGTTTAATCCAGCATCCAAGATGAACAATGGGTGGCTCATGAGGTTGCTCTTAGTAATGTAATTACCTTAATTCTAAAGTGTGAATGGGTAAAATACCTAGTGATTTTTGTTTTAACTTTAATTCGCAAAACTTTGGTATCACCCATTGCTTTTAACTGGTTCTACGCTTTGGGTTAAGTTTACAAGTAAGCTTTGCTCAAATTGGGCCAAAACCCGTATTCTGTTGCCTTCGCCCTAGCTTATATTGGGCCTTTACAGTTGGAGTTTAAATCATGAAGTACGACGTAAATAACTACGATAAAAAAGACGCGTTAGCTGATGACCGCAATCACGTATGGCATCACATCACTCAGCATAAGCCCCTTGAAGATAAAGATCCTTTAATGATTGTTGAAGGCAAGGGTATGCACGTCACTGATATTAATGGCAAAGTGCATTTGGATGCTGTTTCTGGCGCGGTATGGACTGTAAACGTAGGCTACGGCCGCGAATCTATTGCTAATGCTGTGCGTGATCAATTGGTTAAGCTTAACTATTTTGCCAATAGTGCAGGCACGCTGCCAGGTGCGCTTTTTGCTAAAAATCTGATTGATAAAATGCCAGGCATGAGTCGTGTTTATTATTCTAACTCCGGCTCTGAAGCTAACGAAAAAGCCTATAAAATTGTGCGTCAAATTTCTGCTAAAAAATATGGTGGTAAAAAGCATAAGATTCTTTATCGTGACCGCGATTATCATGGCACTACTATTACTGCGCTAAGTTCAACTGGTCAGCATGAACGTAAAAACCAATATGGGCCTTTTACTCCAGGCTTTGTAGAGTTTCCACATTGTTCTGCGTACCATTCTGAAAATGGTAGCGATGCCGACTTTGGTATTCAAGCTGCCCAAGCAATGGAAGAAGTCATTTTGCGTGAAGGCCCGGACACGGTAGGTGGCGTTATAGTAGAGCCTATTACTGCTGGTGGTGGAGTGATTGTTCCACCACAAGGCTACTTTGAAGAAATTCGCCGTATCTGTGACAAGCATAATGTTTTATTAATTATGGACGAAGTAGTATGTGGTTTAGGCCGCACTGGTACTTGGTTTGGCTATCAACACTTTAACGTTATCCCTGATATTGTGACTATGGCAAAGGGTGTAGCTAGTGGTTATGCAGCTATATCTTGCACAGTGACAACAGAAGCTGTGTTTGAAACGTTTAAATCTGACGCCTCTGATCCGATGGATTATTTCCGTGATATTTCAACCTTTGGTGGTTGTACTGCCGGTCCTGCTGCTGCACTAGAAAACATGCGCATTATTGAAGATGAAAATCTGATGGAAAATGTTGTAGTAATGGGCGAATACTTAAGCAAGCGCCTACATGAACTTAAGGACAAACACTCAATTATAGGTGATGTTCGTGGCAAGGGGCTATTTCAAGGTGTTGAGCTAGTGACAGATCGTCAAACCCGTGAACCAGTCCATGAAAGCGTAGCGATTGCTATTGCAGGAGACTGCATGGCCAATGGCGTCATTATTGGCCGCACTAACCGAAGCTTTACTAGTCATAACAACACTTTGTGCTTGAGTCCTGCGCTTATTGCTACTCAAACTGAGTTGGATGAAATAGTAGATGCTATTGACGCCGCCATCACTCGTGTTACTGCCTAGTAGCTAAGCGCTGTATATTGCAGTCATAGTCATTCTAAAAAACCTATTCATGAGCCATTGGTTACATGAATAGGTTTTTTTGTGTCTGTGAATAGGTGTCATATCAAGTCCCTTGGTACTATAATAATCTTTCATCTAGTACGCTTTGATCGAATTTAGGAACTAAACTACCATGGACATTACCAAAATAAGTGACACTTTTGCTGTAGCGACACAAATTTTAGCCCAAGATATGCCAATGCTAAAAGCGCAGGGTATGACCACCATTATTAATAACCGTCCAGATGGCGAAGAAGGGCACCCTTCAAGTAGTGCTCAATTACAAGCTGCTGCTGAAGCATTGGGTATGGCATATCATTTTATTCCAGTTGTGGGCATGAATTTCCCCCAGGCTGCTGTGTCTGAAATGGCCCAAGTAGTAACGCAGTCATCTAGCAAGGTATTAGCATTTTGTCGCACTGGTAATCGATCTATCAACATGTGGGCAAGAGCAAATGAGTTGGCTGATAGTGGTGTTGATGTGTCAACATTAGTGGCAAAAACGTCTTTCAAGCTTATTTAACATTAGTGCACTTGTAGATTATGGGAAGCTCATTTTTATAATTCTATATAACTAAAAGTTATAAAAATATTGTTTTTTATTCCATTACATTAGATTTGTCTAGTGCTATAGTGAATCAAATGGATCCAAAGCGTAAATGTTCTTGGGTCCAATGTACTAAAGATTCTCTATAGGAGGCTGATATGGCTAATGCGGGCACTCAACTGAAGTTGAACTATGTTTTTGAAACTAAGCAATTATCTGAAGAGGTGAGGGCCAGTTGTAACTTGCGCATGGTGCAGCAGAACAGGCCGTTAATTAAAACCAGTAATCCAATAAACCCTAATGTTGCAGAAATTTCTCCTGTATTTGTAGGTATTGCTGGTTAAATTTTTAGAATTTAATATTTTCCTCCTTTATTAGCTGGCCTTGGCAGCTTTTTTTTGCGCAACGTTTGGTCATTTTACAAGGTATTTGCAGCTTTTATAGCGGTTTTTATAGCTACTTTGTTTTTAGTTAAGGGATGCTGCATATTACAGTGTAAAGTCTGGCCCTAAGGTAAAATAAAGGTTGGCTGTTGGACAAAAGTGTTACATCCTATATGCTTTGTGTCATCAACCTTATAAGCGTTTTTTCCTATGACTAAAAGCCAAGACCTGCCTCAGTTTGAAGATCACTCGAAACAAGAACATCGATACACCACTTGCTACATGTGCGCCTGTAGATGCGGTATTAAAGTCACTATAGAAGACGAAAAAATACGTTTTGTACAAGGTAACCCAGATCACCCAGTGAACAAAGGTGTACTTTGTGCCAAGGGTAATTCGGCCATTATGAAGCAACTCTCGCCGGCTAAACTAAAACAACCTTTATTGCGCAAGCCAGGCACAGAAAGGGGCGCTGGAGAGTTTGTACCTATTTCATGGGATGCAGCTCTAGAAATGTTAACGGCTCGATTAGCCAATATTCGCGCGACAGACCCTAAAAAATTGGCATACTTTACTGGTCGAGACCAAATGCAGGCTTTAACGGGCCTTTGGGCTAGCCAGTTTGGCACTATTAACTGGGCAGCCCACGGAGGCTTTTGTTCGGTAAATATGGCAGCTGCTGGTTTGTACACTATGGGGCACTCGTTTTGGGAGTTTGGTGACCCAGATTGGGAACGGACTAAATACTTTATGATGTGGGGCGTGGCAGAAGACCATGCGTCCAATCCAATAAAACTAGGCCTAAAACGCATTAAAGAGCGTGGAGCTAAGTTTGTTGCTGTTAACCCAGTGCGAACTGGCTATCAAGCTATTGCTGACGAGTGGGTTGCTATTACCCCAGGCACAGACGGTATGTTTGCCCTGTCTATGATGCAAGTGTTGCTAAGAGAAGGCTTAATAGATGACGAGTTTTTAATTCGTTATACCAACGGACCACAATTAGTTATCAACAATCCTGGCAAGCAAGGCGATGGCTTATTATTGCGTGACGAGCAAGGTAACCCTCAAGTATGGGATCAGCACACTAATGGTGTGCAATCAGCATTAAGTGCTGAGGTAGCACCTGCCTTAATAGGTGAATATGAAGCACCTTGTGGCACACCCGTTAGAACCGCCTTTAGTATTTTAATGGAAAAATACATGGCGCCAGAGTACACGCCAGAAGCTGCAGCAAAAATATGTGGCATTGATGCGGACAGCATTGAACGTATTGCCCTAGAAATGGCTCATGTGGCCTTTAAAGAAACCATCACTATTGACACAGAGTGGACCGATTGGGCTGGGCGTAAACAAACTCAGTTTATTGGTAGGCCTGTATCCATGCATGCAATGCGTGGCATATCTGCGCACTCAAATGGTTTTCAGACGTGCCGGGCCATCCACCTACTGCAAGTTGTATTAGGTACTATTGATTGTCCAGGTGGACATTTGGCCAAGCCACCGTTTCCTAAGCACATTGTACCGCCGATTAAACCCGCTAAGGGTAATGCACCCAATACGCCGCTAGAATCTGCACCTTTAGGTTTTCCTACTCAGCCAGAAGATTTGGTCATTGATGAAAACGGTAAGCCTAGGCGTATTGATAAAGCTTATTCTTGGGATGCTCCTATTGCCAATCACGGGCTAATGCATATGGTGATTAGTAACGCCGTAGCTGGCGACCCATACCGCATCGACACATTGATGTTGTTCATGGCTAATATGGCATGGAATTCGAGTATGAACACAGCCCAAACTATGGATATGCTTCGATCTAAGGATGATGACGGAGAGTACAAAATTCCGTTTATAGTCACTTGTGATGCATTCCACTCAGAGACTGTTAATTTCTCTGATTTAGTGCTGCCAGATACCACGTTCCTTGAACGTTACGACACTATTTCTATGTTGGATCGTCCTATTTCAGAAGTGGATGCAGCGGCTGACTCTATTCGCCAACCCATTTTGGCTATTGATCGAGACGTACGTAGCTGGCAAGAAGTCATGGTGGATTTGGCGGGACGCTTGAAATTTCCAGCCTTTACTAATGATGAAGGGCTGCCTAAGTACAAAGGCTATGAAGACTTTATCGTTAACTTTGAGCGCGCACCTGGTATTGGGTTTTTAGCTGGATGGCGTGGTAAAAATGGTGAAAAGTCATTGCGCGGTGAACCTAATCCGAATCAATGGCAAGCTTACATAGATAACCAGTGTTTCTTTAAGTTTGAGCTTAAACCTAACCAAAGGTATATGCGTCATGCCAACAGAGATTATCTAGAGCTAGCCAAAGAAGCCAGTTGGGTAGGCAGTACGGATCAGATTGTTATTGAAATCTATTCTGAAACTTTGCAAAAATTCCGTCTGGCAGGGCAAGGTCTATATGACGGCCCACAACCTACCGAAGAACATCATAAAGAACGTTTGAAAACGTATTTTGATCCATTGCCATTTTACTACCCGCCTCTAGAGCAGGCGCGAACAGATGCACAAGAGTATCCATTTTTTGCCGTTAACCAGCGGCCTATGTTTATGTATCATTCATGGGATTCGCAAAACTCGTGGCTGCGTCAAATTATGTCTCAAAACTACCTATATATGCACCGTAGTAAAGGTGAAGCGCTAGGTATTAAAGACTTTGGCTGGGCATGGGTAGAGTCACACAATGGACGTATACGTGTACAAGTTAAATTGATGGAAGGGGTTAACCCAGAAACAGTGTGGACATGGAACGCCATCGCTAAGCAGCAAGGCACTTGGGGTTTAAGTGATGATGCTAACGAGTCTCAAAAAGGCTTCTTAATGAATCACCTTATTAATGAGCTATTACCAGGAGAAGCTGAAGCTGGTGGTCATCGCATGACTAACTCTGACCCAGTGACAGGTCAAGCTGCTTGGTATGACTTAAGGGTAAAAATTACCCCAGTGGGTAAGGATGAAATTCCCTTGGAAGAACAAAACCTTGCATGGCCGCGCTTTGATAAAGCCAAGGGATTGCCTAACTTCACACCTGCAAGCAAGATGAGCAGTTATAGTAGTCATCCTAATATAAACATTAGCCGTGGCTGGCGTGATATTTTTAGCCGAGGTGCAAAATGAAATTAGGTTTAGTTGTTGATTTAGATACTTGTGTTGGTTGTCATGCATGTGCAACAGCCTGTAAGCAGTGGAATACCTCTGGCACCATTGGCCCTTTAAGTGATGAAAGGCCTCATGGTAAGGATCCAAGTGGTAGTTGGCTTAACCGCATACATTCTTACGAAGTAGGTGACAGCCCACATAGTAAAACAGTGAATATCCCTATGTCGTGTATGCATTGTGAAACAGCAGACTGTGTCACAGTATGTCCTACAGGTGCTTCTTATAAGCGAGAAGAAGACGGTATAGTGCTGATTGACCAAGATAAGTGCATGGGTTGTAATCTATGTTCTTGGGCTTGCCCGTATGGTGCACGTGAACTAGATGCAGACTCTGGCACTATGAAAAAGTGTACCTTATGTGTAGATCGTATTTATGACGAACAATTGCCTGAAGCTGAGCGTCAGCCAGCTTGTGTATTAACTTGCCCAACATCTTCTCGAGTATTTGGAGATTTTGATGATCCAGATTCAGAAGTTTCAAGGTTAACCCGAGAACGTGCGGGACAGCAGCTAATGCCAGAGCTTGGTTATAATCCAGTGAACACTTATTTGCCGCCAAGAAACCCGAAGCAGCAGGATAAGATTGAAGTGTCGCCCATGCAGGGTGTCAGGCAACTGGTTAATCGAATTATTAACCGTTAATTATTACGCCAAAGTTAGGTATTTATTATGCATCCCGCTTTTTCAGTTCTTATTTTTACCGTCACATCTGGTGCTGGCTATGGTTTATTAGCGTGGCTTGGAGCCGGTCAGTTATTGGGTCTGACACAAGCCTATACGATAGGTTTACAATTAACTCTAGGTGTCATGGCAATGGTGCTTATTACCATCGGCCTAGTTTCTTCCACGATGCACTTGGCTAGTCCAAAAAATGCGTGGCGATCTTTTAGCCGCTTTCGCACCTCATGGCTATCTCGTGAAGCCGTATTTGCAGTGCTGCTTTATCCAATTGCTGCGCTTTATGCAGCTGCCATATTCTGGCAGTGGTCAATGATCGATGTATTGGCTGGTTTAAGCATGGTGTTTGCACTGATCATCTTATTTACCACAAGTATGATTTACGCCAGCTTAAAAACCATTCGTCAATGGAACACACCAATGGTGCCTGCGTTGTTTATGGCGTATGCGCTGATGAGCGGAGGGTTGTTGTTTGTTGCAGTCAGTGGCTTCTCTGGGGTGCTTAATCCACAGTTGTTAATCGTGGTTATGGCGTTAGTGTTGATCACTTTAGCTTTAAAAATGGTTTATTTTTTCTGGCAAGGAAAACCTACAGGTGCCACTATTCAAACAGCTACCGGTTTTTCCCAAGCTAGCGTGCGTTTGTTAGATGCAGGCCACAGTGCCCCAACTTTTTTAAACAGAGAGTTTGGCTACCAAGTGGCTGCAGACTTCCTTTTACGATTGCGTATAGTGATGACATTCGCTGTATTTATGTTGCCTTTAGGCCTGGTTTATTGGGTGTTTGCTGACACTGGAATAGTAGAGATATTAGCAGTGGCCTGGGTCATAATGATGGCTGGCTTGTTGCTAGAACGCTGGTTGTTTTTTGCTGAAGCTAGGCATGTGGTGCGTCTGTATCAAGGAGATCAACGCACTTAAATGGAAAGCATAAACCTAAATTGGTTTTACCTACCATTATCTTCTTTCGAACTCGCTTATGTCCTAAGCATCGTCTTTTTTGCAGGCGTTGTGAGGGGGGTAGCGGGTTTTGGCTTTTCTGCACTTTGTTTTTTCTCTCTAGCACCTATTTTTGATGCTCAAACTATTGTGCCCCTCATGTTTGTCATGGAATTTATGGCAAGCGTGCATCTTCTGCCCAAAGTTTGGAGGCATATTCCTTGGAGGTGGGTGCTAATACTTTGTGCAGGTACGTTGGTAGGCACTCCGTTGGGTGTGGTTGCATTACAATATTGGCAGTCTGATCTAGTTCGCGGTTTAGCAGGGGGTGGGGTATTAATTGCCTGTTTTGCTTTGTTGAAGCAATTTCATTTCAAGTCGGCTAATTCACTTACATGGTTATTGATAGCAGGCACAGTGGTTGGTTTTGTCAACGGCTTGGCTAGTATTGGTGGCTTAGTCGTTGCTGTGTATATGATGTCTTCAAAAATGTCTCATGTGGTTATGCGTGCTGCTTTGATCATGTTTTTTTTGCTTACCGATGTTTATGGGCTATCGTGGTTCTATGGTGAAGGTCTAATAGACCCAATGGTACCAAGCCTTTTGCTAGTCATGATGCCAGTTATGCTAGTGGGTAATCAGATAGGCTCAATGTTATTTGATCGCATCGAAGCACGCACCATGCGTAAAGTGACATTATCTTTACTATCGACCCTTGCCAGCATCGCCTTGGTGACGTCGATTGTTTAATAATTATACCATTCAGCCATTGGAGTGAATGTAAAGTATGAGTGTGTCGACCTTAAACTGGCGGGGCTTTAGCGTAGGGCAAATGACCTGTCTTTATCCATATTTTAGCACCGACTTGGCCTGCTTCAAGTTTAATGTGCGGGCCGCAAGGGCAGCGTAACCATGATTCTTGAGCCAGAGTATCTCCATCTTGGGTTAATGAACCCTCTATTACAAAAATTTCTACGCCACCTTTGGCATCTAATATGACGTGAGTGCCTGCCCTGGCTTCTATGAAGCGCACGGTCTCGCGCGAGTCTGTGTGTAAGATTGTGGTGCTTAGCCCATTGAGTGTTGTTTTTGGTGCCCTGTGCATGGGCACGGTCAATTTTTTACGATCATGCAGGGCAAACTGCCAGAGTTTTACAAAAATAACGCAGCCTTGATCTGATCTTGGAGAATGACTGGTTGTGGGTGGGTTGCGCACGTAAGTGCCTTTGGGGTAATCGCCGTGCTCGTCTTGAAAAACACCATCAAGCACAATGAATTCTTCACCTCCTGTGTGAACATGCTTAGAAAAACAACTATTAGCTGCATATCGCACTATAGTGGTGGCACGGGCAACCTCTTTACCAATGCGATCCAGCATGCGCCTATCTACTCCAGGCATAGGGGAAGCAAGCCAAGGTTCTTTGCTGCTATGCACTAGCACACGTTGACTAAAATCTGCGTTTATTTGCACCTTGTCTCCATTTTAGGTCTAACCCCAAAAGTCTCACTCCAGCAAGAGGTTAGTCAACTAAGTTAACTTGATTCCAGTTTATCCATAAAACGCATTATTTTGATGGCTGTAGATTCCCCCATTAATTGAATGCTACGAAATGATACAGCCTTAATAGAGGTGGTTGGAAAAGGTAGGCTGTCAGGGTTAGCGCCCAATACACGCTGGGCGAGTGCTTTGCCCATTACATGAGACATAGCCACACCGCGACCATTATACCCTAGGCCTGCAATTAAACCTGGTTTTGGCTCATGAAAATGAGGAAGCCTATCTTCAGTGACTGCAATTCTTCCTCCCCAACGATAACACCAATCTACATTCTTAAGTTGCGGAAAAATTCGTTGTGCATCATTTATTAACCAATCAAACCCTGCTGGGGCATTTTTTTTATCCAAGTGACCATGACCGCCAAAAACCATTCGGTTATCTTGCTCTTTACGGGCATACATAATAATGCGCCGAGTATCTGAAATGGTGTTCCCCTCTGGAAGGATTTCACCTATTTGGCTTTCGTGCAGCGGTGCTGTGGCTATTTGGATTGGGACAAGGGGTAAAATGCTTCGCTCGAGTTTTGGAAATAGACTATCGCTGTATCCATTTGTAGCCAAGATAACCCAATCTGTAGTAATTTTACCAGCAGCTGTGGTGACCTCCCATTTAGTGCCATTTCGTTTCAACCCAGATACAGGGCTGCGCGAATAAATTCTTGCTCCAGCAGCTAGAGCTGCCTTTGCCAAACCTCGTGCTAATGACAGAGGTTGTACCGACCCACCTTTAGGTACCACCACACCTGATTGGTATACATTGCTGCCAGATAGGCGTTTTACTTCATCTCCATCCACAGGCTGCATGTCAGCGCCTAGTTGGTTCCAGATTTGTGCATTCTTTTGTGAAACCTTACGTGCCTTGCTGCAATGGTCTACACGCAACCAGCCATTTTGACGAGGTTTACAATCAATATTGTGAGTTCTAATGAGGTCAAACAATGAATCAGCTGAGTTCAGTGAGGCTTCAGTTAAAGATTCGAAGAATTTGGGGCCAACAAGTTTATTAATTTGAGCAGGAGTATTAAAAGGTAGCATTGGGTTAACCTGACCACCATTTCGCCCCGAAGCGCCCAAGCCAACATCCAAAGCATCGACTACTACAACATTAGAGCCAGATTCTGCTAGATGTAATGCTGCTCGTAATCCTGTAAATCCAGCACCTACCACTACCACATCGGCTTTGATTTCATCCTCAAGAATGGGGCTGGGATTAAATGCGCTTGCGGTTTGAGCCCAAAGTGAATTGCGGTGTTCAGGATCAATTGAAAAGTCTGGCTGCATGCTGGTCTCGTAATTCAGTATAAAAAACTCATGATGTAAGACTTTTTGTAGTGTGTCAAGCAATATGCAGCCAAACTATGTCTGTTCTGTTTGCCTTGAGATACGTTCTGCACTTTCAATCAAAATAGATGCGAGTGCTTCCACTTGCTCTGGATTTGCATGATCCACCAAGGTCCACAACGAAAGGCAGGCCACCACCTCTGTATTCAGGCCCCTTATAGGCACTGCGATAGCAACGACTGGTAAATACTCCTCTTGCAAAGATAAAGCGTAGCCCCGTA
>Ga0308003_1000019_pt1 | contig 94957 bp, 73 predicted proteins | sample Neamet36_FD_203159 | JGI IMG/M metagenome (GOLD analysis project Ga0308003, IMG submission 203159) | Marine microbial communities from water near the shore, Antarctic Ocean - #36 | ecosystem: Environmental > Aquatic > Marine > Unclassified | place: Southern Ocean | collected 2014-06-06
GTATAAGTGAGGACAAAGTTAAGCTGATGAAGAAAGGTATTAACTGTAAACACATATCAGAATTCTTTCTTCAATCAACCCCTAACAATGGATTCACTATGGACGACTCATTAATATCATGGTATACTGCTTCAAAATTGGAAGATATACAAGATTACAAATTCTTAAAAGGTATGAAAGCACTTCATCCTAAACTTAAAGAGGTGTATGACAGACTTAGAGCACGTAGAGATAACACGTATTCTAACTTCAGGTTCGAGAGGATCAGAAAAACAGCAGTAATGACTACTGTAGAGAAAGTGTTTCAATTTCAAGAGTATTGCGAGTCCATAAAAGATGTGGATGATAAAGCAGCTCTGATAGAAGCTAAAAGTGCAGAGCTATTCATACTGTCCGATGTAGGAGAGAGTGTAGCTGTAAATATCAAGGAACTAGCTGAGTATGACAACTTGAAAGAGTTTGCAGATGAAGTTAAACCTCTATTATCTTATATCCAGCATTTGGAAAGTTATGAGAATATGGACCCAGAACTAGAGAAGGAAGTCCTCATCTACTTGAAGGCGAAAGATAGAGATACTTGGGAAACCTTGTAGTATTAACTTAGCAGCCATATCCAGAAAGACTGGGTATGGCTTTGCTAAGTCGTTAAAAATTAGTAAATTAGCAACCAATTAACACCAATAACTATGATCACAATTAACGTAATTGAAGGAAAAATCTGCGGATCTTTTGGAGACACTCCATTCGCAGTACCGTACACTGAAGATGTGTACAATGAAATGATGAACCTATCTTCTCAGATGGAAGGGATAGAATCTATGGAAGACTACAATGATCTTCTAGAGGAATTTAAACCTCTAACAGTAGTAGATTACTCTGCTACAGTTGAAAGTGAGTGCGAGCACTTACACGTAAATCCTGCTACAGGAGAGTTCTTCTTGAAGAATGAGGGCGTTGTATCGTCGATCCCTATGCCTGAAGCATTAGTGGATAGATTGTATGACTCTATGGATAAGGGAATCTCTACTGAGCCTCTTATTAAGATGTGGACTAGATGGTTGAGAAACCCTATTCTAGCTGAGAAGTCTAAAAGTTCGAGAGGAGTAGTATTCTCTGAGAAGTTCTTTAACTTTGTGAACATGATGTATGTACACCCAAAGCTGAAGGAACAGTTAATGGACGAGGAAGGTTTATCCGAGCGTATCGCAGAAGAAAGAGCTACTATGTACCAAATGAAGATTACTCGTGAAGGGTTATTGAATGGGTACAAGGTCTCTACAGAAGTTATGCACAAGTATGACACTGAGTCTGGAGAGCAAGTAGATCGCTATGCTAGAACATTCGATCCTAATACAGGAGAGATTAGTGGTGCAGGCTTACCAGAGAAGGTAGAAGACAGACTATTTCAACCCGGTATTATGGGAACAAGTGGTGACGCATTCTACTGTGAGGGAGACAATGGATTTACTTCCCCAGGACACTTCATCAAGGTAGGTTGTACTCATAGATTAGCTAGTTGGGACCAAGTAAATACAGACGACAATAGATCGTGTGTTAAAGGTCTCCACTTTGGTGGTCTTAAGTATATCGCATACTACTCAGGAGAGATTCACAATATCTTTGTAGACCCTATGCATATTGGAGCAGTTCCAGATGATAGAGATGGTGCTATTAGATGTAAGCAGTACTTTGTACATTCCTCTTTAGCAGGAGTAAATGGATCAATTTACCACAGTTCTACGTATGCTGAACAAACAGATGCAGAGTGGAACCTAATGAGAGCTGAAGCTGTTCTTGTTAAACTACAAAACAAAGCTTCTATCGACAAGGAAGTTGCAGAGCTTAATGCTTTGTAGTTGATTGGTGATTAATTGATATAAGGGGGGAAGAGATTCTCCCCTTTTTATTTACATTTAAAACTTACATTATGAAACCAAAGAAGATTGCACTAATAGATGCAGACAGCTTGATATACTATGAAATGGGTAAACCTACCCTAGAAGAGGCTATCGAGGGAATAAACAATAGAATAGAAACCATACTCTCTGAAACAGGTGCGGATGAATACGCCGGATTCCTAACAATAGGAAAATGTTTCAGGTATAACATAGCTAAGACTAAACCTTATAAGTATAATAGAAAGTTTAGTTCTAAACCTCCAATCTTTTACGCGTTAAAAGAGTACTTGCAGCAGGCGCCACATAACTTTGTACATGTGTACAAACTTGAGGCCGACGACTGTGTGAGTGTGTACGCTACTGTGATAGCTGAAAATAAGGACAAGTCATTTGTTATATGTAGTCCTGATAAGGACGTACTTAAACAAGTACCTGGAAAGCATTTCAACTTTCAAAAGTGTGAATGGGTGGATACGAGCGATGAAGATGCTAATAAGTTTTTGTGGATTCAAACACTTATGGGAGATTCTACAGACGGTATCCCAGGAATCCCAGGTATGGGAATTAAGACATCAGAAAAAATCATAAACGAAACTAAAGATCTAGAACACTATCAACAAGTATTAAAAATATACATAGAAAAATTTGGAATTAAGGATGGGGTATGTAAATTTACAGAAACCTTTAATCTTGTATACATGTTAAGAACACCTGAAGAGGTGCTTAGGTATACAGGAAGTGACCTGCCTGACCTAGTTACGCAGGAAATTTCAAATTCTCTGTGGATATGATAGACATAAAAAAAACTCAATGGATAGCAAAAGGAGCTAACAAGTTAATGTTAAAAGGGGAGAAATCCGCTTTTAGCACGACGCTTGATGGGGACAAGATAACTTCCGTATCATCAAACTCTATTACTATATGTATAGGAGAGACTGTGAAGTACGAAGGGAAACTGCCCTATAAAGTGAACAAGATAAAAAAAGTAGATGGTGGATATGAACTAATAGTCGCGGATAAAACCAAAGCCTCTATTTTTATGATGCCTATGCTTACTGGGACCCAGGATCTGTTCTTCTACAACACGTTATTTGTAAACGCCTTTATAGGTGTGGAAGGTGACTATGATTGTTTAGGACTTCTATATAGATTCTCAGGCAGCTCGACTTTCTTAAAATTTGAACAAGCTTTAAAAAGCTTTAAAAGTTTTAAAGAAGTACTAGACCCTAGCCCTTATTTTGTACTTTTTGTATTTAATATACCTAAAAAATTTCAAAACGACTACGTAAAATTCATCAAAGGACAGTATTCTAGACTGTCCCCTGAGTTAAAAGAAAATATATTTAAATTCCACGGAGTGGATACCAATTCATCTCTAGGACAAATCTTATACAAAAGCGACAAACGAAAACTAAGACTAGAAGAGTCTTTAGGAACATCTTTACCTACGAACGCAGAGCTACTGGATATACCAGATCTAAACACTGAGACATTCGACAAAGAAACTTACCTGTAAGGATTAGTTTTATCTTGATCATAGACTTCTATCCATCTTGATACTTGCTTATATCCTGGAAGGAACGGTAGAGAATAATATCCCCACGGGGTTTTATCTCTACTATCTTTTCTTCCTGATATTGCATCTACTACCTCATCTTGAGTATTACCCAAAGCTTTTAAAGCATCAGTAAATAAACTAGCCATTGGAACAGTACCTTTCATGAACGTCGTTAGATCGTTAGGATTAAGGAGGAATCCTAATTCCATAGCAGTTCTAGATAGTGCTGAATACAACTTACGGGTTACCCAGTATTTTGTGTAGAATCTCTCCTCATCATCACCTTTGAATCCTAGTATAAGCAATCCTGCTGCTAGCATTAGTATCCCTCTCAACTCTGCTGCGGCAGCTCTTATTTGTCTAGACCGCATAGTTAAAAACTCATTATATGTAAGCTCCTGTATCTTAGGATCATCCGGATTATTCTCTTTAAACTGCTTAAGTAGTTTCTTAGCAAGTTCTTCATTTGGCTTCATGTTGTACCCAACACCGAATGTAACAACTTCAGCTGATAGTTTAACTCCTGATACTAGTGCAGATTTTACCGTATTCATTATGCCTTCCTCAATTTGGAAAGCCTCACCTGCAATAACACCATACCTACCCATCTCATACGTATCAGCCCTGTGATTATATCTAAAAGGACCTACACGTTCTCTAACCATACGAGGCATCCAGTTCTTGAACTGCATCATAACATTCCCTATCAACGTAGTTTGAACTGCGTTAATATCTTGGTCAGAGACCTGACCTTTAATGCTACCTGCCACATACTGTGCAATACCTCTGAATTTTCTATAACCTTGCTCAGATAGGGCCCCATAACTAAGAGTTCCACCTTCTTGTAGTGACTCTTGGGCTAATTCAAACATAGATTTAGACCCTTCTGGTAATAAATCTAATTTCTTAGGCATCCCATTGGCGTCTACGCCGTAATTCTGCATCATAGCAACAAGAATGTTGTTGTCAATCATCTCATCAGCTTTTCTGTACGGATAGTAAAGCTTATCCATAGTAACATACTTTGTAAGCTTACTAGCTGATAGATCATTCGCACGTCTATGTGTTACATCATCTTGCCATATTTGGAAATCATCCACTACAGCTCTGTATACATCTGTTTGCCTTGCAAGTAGAACATGTGTTTTATTCAACTGCTTGTTTGTATAGTGCAAACCTTTAGCTCCCTCAAAATAGGCGTTAGCCTTTGCTGCGAGGTATGCCGCTGTACCAGGTACGATTGCTATAGCTAATACCTTGGCCCCAAAGTACTGTTTGGCACTTAGTATCATTTTATTCATACTATACCCTCCTATATCCTTATCTGTACTTTGGATCTTTTGTCCGTACACATAGTAATTTAAGTATAGCTGCTCAAATAATTCCTGAGTATCTTTAGAATATAGCTTGTTACCCAGTTTACCTGTGGCCTCTCTAACTACATTTCCTTTTAAATCCTCTGTAAGAGCAGGATTGTCAATAATAAAGTTACCTAATGCTAATATAGGAGCCTCAATCTCTGCTTTATTTGCATAATTGTGTGCTGTTTTACCCATTAAGTACAATGCGCGCCCAAGATCCTTAGTCTTAGTCCCATCTGTAATGGTGTTCTGATACAATAAAGGTATAGAAGGCTCTAACACACCTGTAACCGGATTTCTTATTCCGTGCTCTCCTTGATCTTGACTAATCTTAAGTCCTTCTAAGGTAGTATCCATGGTTAAACTGTGCGTACCACTACCTAAAGAATCTATAAGATCCTCTTGTATGTTGGCAACAAAGTTACTCTTAATAGACATACCAGTCATATCTGCGAATTCCCTGTTGGTCTTCTCGTAGAACTCAAAGAATTCCTTAAGAGGCGCTTCTTTGTGTATTTTTGAGTACTCTTCTGAGTAATATGTAGCTTCTTTTTCAGGGTTTAACTCTAAATGGTACCAAGCTTTCTTACTGCTCCACGCACTATTTCTAGATAAGTCATGTGTAGCTAGCCATGCATTTCGCATTTGCTCTCTTTGCTGAGCCTTATCTTTAATTAGTACATCCTTGTTAGTTGCCGCATCCCATTCATAGTAATCTGCATTACGCTCTTCAATACGCGCAAATTCCCTTTTCTTCCACTGCTCAAATTTTACTTTGTAGCCTTCTTTAGCCTGGAAGTTATCCTTAAGCCATACTATATCATTATCCTTTTGAGCTTGTTCCAGTCTTTTGTAGTATACCTCAGAGTGCTTACCCCAAAGATTACCCGTCTCAGGGTTAATCATCATAGAGTATGCATCCATTGTGGACATGTTATTACTTTTTGCCCACGCTGTTACCTTATCCTGCTTTTCTATTATATTCTTCTCAAGAGTAGCTTGTGCTTTACGCGTTTTTTCTTGGGCCTTATCTATAAGAGACCAAGCAGTTTGAAATATAGGATGAGAAAATTCAGATGCAGTATTGAATAGCTTTTTAAAGAATCCAAGCTCTTTCACACTACGAGTATTGTTTTGGATACCAGCAGCGTTCCCCATTTCTAAAGTACGCGCTGCATTCTCATCTCTAAGAAGGCCGTATGTTCTTTCTATAGGTCCTGCATATTTATCCATAACCTCTTTAAGCCTTCTTCTTTCCGTGTCGGTAGAATTAGCTAGTACATCCTTAAAGTATTCCCCAGTTTCTAGGGCCATAGTTCTGTATAAAGAGAAACTCTCAAGTAGATCTGTTATCTCTTCTATTTCCATGTAGTCAGGATTAAGAGAACCGTCGTCTAGAAGTGGTTGTTTATGCTCTAGTTTTCGTTTTATAAGAATCATCTTATTCCTAACGTCTGCTAGTATATTTCCAACCCCTCCACTCAACTGTAGATCTTGTATAGCATTCTGAAGGCTCATGATCTCTGCATTTATTGTAGACCACTTCTCGCCGTTAACTTTTTTAAGTTTGGCTTCCAGCTTTTTTTGTCTTGCAGAAAACTTTGTAATAAGGTTATCAATACCCTTGTCTCCGAATAGTTCAGCTGCTACAGGTATTTGTTTTAAGAACTCACTGTCCATATCCATTTGAAGCAACGTCACTTTAGGAGTTAGTTCAAAAACCCCATTAACTTTCTGTTGCTCATACTGAACATGTATTGGAACAATCCTAGATTTTCTTATCTTTGATATTCCATACTTACGCATTAAGATGTCTTTGTATGCACTAATCTGCATATTATACCCATCCATCTTTGGTCCAAAAGGACTAGATATTAGTTTAGTGCTTGCCCCATACCCAACTACGGCGTTATCTCTAGAACTAGGAGTCGTAAACTTGTAATCATATATGTCAGCGCTGTTGTCAGAGTATAGTATTACTAAATCTGCTGTACCAGCTGTGTCTTCATGTACAATACCTTTCTTACCGTCCGGGTCATATACTACCTGTTCTGTAAACACAATGAATTCACCCTCTTTACCAGTAGTTTTGTTGATCTCTTCTTGCTGCTTCTTAGCTTGCAGGTATATACGATTAATACCCTTTGCTAAAGTGTTGAATTGAGCCTGAGTTAAGCCAGAGTCCTTGAATATTGCATCTTTGTCGCCCGTTTTATGCGCGATAAGCTCCATTATTCTTTGGGAAGTGTTATGGTGGTGCGTTCCACCCTCTCTTTTTATCTCATTGTCTTTATTCTTGTTAATTTCTGCAGCTTTTTCCTTGCCGCCTACTTTCTTAACAAACTTTGCTTGATTTCTATCAGTAATACGATTCCATATTATCTTATCCTCATCAAGCATCTTATACCTGTTACTCTGACCTGACTCGTCTCCAATAAGAGACTCTCCATCCTTGGCCATTTTCTCTATTTCCTCATTCGCTACTGAAACCTGTTCTATGTTAGCAGTAGTTTTGTTGAACATGTCCACAGTTCTAGCGACTTTTTCTTCATCACTCTTGGGGGCCTCGTCTTCTAGCTCGTAGAAAGGAACTTGCCCCAGAGTTGCAGTACGCGCATTCTGTATGTTGTTAACCTGTTTGTTTATAAGACTTAAAGCAGCTCTCATATATGGATCTTCACTAGGTTTCTTGAACATCCCTTTGATGAATCTCAGAACCTTGTCAAACCATCGTTCTGCTCTAGCAGCCTTGGTAGGAAACTCTCCCGTTACTTCGCCGGCTACAATTATCTGCGCGATAACCTTACCTACGGCCTCTTCCTTAAGTCTTTCTACGTCGTTGTTGTATACTTCTGAATACTGATCTACTACCTCTTGGTATAAATCATAACTTACTATCTCATCCATCATAGACCTATACAAAGGACTATTTTCAGACTTGAGAATCTTTACAAAAAAGTGAGCTGCCTCTTCTGGTAGAGTACTTAGACCGGCCTTACCTTCAACTACTTCTACAACCCTGTTAAGCATGTCAGCTTTTGCAACAGCATTCATAGGGTTACCATTCGCATCTAATATTTCACTTACAATCTTATAATCTACATTAATAAGCTTAAAGAAGTCCTGCATTTTAAGGTCTAACTCTAGAAGAGGGTTACCTTTTGCCACCATTTGGTACTCAGGAGGTAGAAAATCTCCTACGCTATTAAATACACCTGCAGCCATTTCTGTTGGTGACTGCATAAACTTATCCCTATTATAATTCTCAACTATCTTATACTCATACAAAGTAGATTGACCTAACTGCGTAAAGTTCACTCTATGCAATGTACCCATCTTCTTGTTGTACTCCTTTAACCGTGCAAGTGTGTTCTTAACCTGTGTGTTAGACAAACCCCTTTTAGGGTTCGCCGGAAGCTTGAGATCTACCTGAGTGTTAGGTATCTTATTATTGTTCTTTGTATATAAAGAGTATGTAGAAAAATCACCTATTGCTCCAGATAATTTTTTCCAATCCGGGTGTGATTTATTAGGACAAGTTGCCATAGATTAACATTTAAAGTAAGTTTCCATTGTTTGGATAAAGCCTGCAAGTGCAGGATTAGTAGTAGCTGGTAACACTAAGACAGCGTTATCATTTGCATCTATCAGAGCTTTTAATCCACTAAGCATAGCATCATAAGTAGCTCCAGGGATAGCCTGCGCATCTACTGGTCCCAAACCTAGCAAAGATACTAAGAATTTCTTCTTAGGACTCTTTTGCATTGTATTATTTAGATTTCCAATTTGAGTTATAAAGTCTTGTAATGTTGGCGCGGCATCTTTAGAGGCCTTAACCGGTACTGATACTAAACCAGGTTTAGCTGTGTACGTTCTTCCAACTTCCAATCCTTTAGCTTTTGCTATAGAGGACAGACCATTTAAACTTCCATCTTGATTAGTGGATATTACAGGGATACCATCTAAAGAGAATATATCACCCTGTACAACCTTTTGTCCTGAAGCCACTTTCGGGGCAACATTAATAGGTGTAGGCTCTAAAGGTTGAAGTATGTCTTTAAGATTTCTATCTGCAGTTTTAGACGTCCAATCTATATTATCTCTCGTAATGTTGTTCTTACGAATGATAGAGATAGGTTTAGCTAACCCATATTCCTTCAAGAACATTCCATCTCCTAGTGTAGGTATCTGTACCCACTTAACTGTCTTCCACTCTCGCGGTGCGTTAGCATAAGATTTACCTTCATCTAACCATTGTATCAACAAAGCTTGATTCTCTAGCATTCCTGGAGCCAGTTTGAATAAGTAAACCTCTTTTATGCTTTGGCTTCTCTTCTTCTTTAGCTTCTTCTCTTCAACGCTAAGCGACGTATCTTCTAATTCTACAGTTATGTAGTCTTTTAAGATACCCTTTGTAGGCATAGGACGAGAAGATATATTTCTATTTACAGTAACCTCATCCTTTTTTAACTTCTTGTACTGCCCCATAGACATAGCCTCATAATCCTCACGTGTAAGGAATTGAGTTTTAAACCTCTCTACTGCAAATTCATTTTTATAATTATTTCTAATGAATTGCTCAGAGAATACGCTTAAGTCTTGTTGGCCAGGATTAAATAAGAAGTTCTTAATGATAGGTTGAACTACTCTCATGTAGTGTTCTGTAGGTATAATATCTAAGAACGATATAGGAGATGTCATTTGACCCGACTGTAAGATGATGAACTTAACAATGTCATCAGCTAGGGCAGGATCCTTATCCATAAGGATTTGGAAGTCCTCTATTAGTACGTTTCTATCGTACGACGTAAGACGTTTAGAGAACTTCTTAAGATTCTCTATACGGAACTTAGTATCTGTAGGATCGTACTTCTGTAGTATAGGGAATAGCTCATTAAGAATCAACGACTTTTCGTTACTCTTACGCATTTCATCCTTCATGTGCTTGATACGTCTAGGTAAACTAGGAGTACTTTCATTCCCCTGGAATAATCTAGATGCATGTGTGAAAATCTCATTCCCCTTGTCACCAACGGTAGACAGTATGAAGGATACAAAGTTATGCTCCACTAAATCTCCGTACTTAGCTTTATCTTCTAACGATAATGAACGAGTCATTACACGGATCAATAGATTTGATACTACCTCCTTAGCGTCCTCATCTTTATCAGACATAAATATGTCGTTAAAGATTTGGCCACCTTCTCTTTGTGCATCCTCGAAACTTCTCTGGAAACTTTCTTCCAAGTACTTGTCAAGGTTGTTAAACTTGTTGTCCATTATTAATGTAGACAATTGAAGGTCTCTAATACGAGTTTCCATTCTACTCTTAGAAGTCATACCACCACGATCACCTAATACTGCTTGCGACAGTTGAGATAAAGGACCTGCAATATTTACTGATACCGAGTCATATAGATCCAGCATATCAATCTGTGCTAAGTAGTAATCATGTATTTCCTCTTTTGTAAGGGCAGTCAAACCTACTGCTTCTGCTATAGATTTACCTGCTGTAATAGCATTCTCATACGCAACCAGTTCAGAAGTTCTTTTTAGTAAAGTCTCTAACTCTTCTATAGTACCAAACCCTGCGCTTGTAGGCGTATACCCTTCAGGCATGTCAGGACTAAATGAGTTTATTTCTTCTTTAACTTTTTCAATTACATCCTCTCTCTTTACCCCAGGTAAATCAGTTTGCATTGCTACATACCTAGTTAGACCTCCTTGGGTCATGTATCTTGTTACATACTCTAATGGTACTCCTACTCTTAGTAGTCCAAAGTATGCTCCGGCAGTTATCAAGTTAGCATTTATGTCAAATACAAATGGATCATTTGCAACATCTACGAATGCATTAATGAATTCACCAATAACCTCTGAAATATAGTTGGTACCTGTAACGTCTTTAGCGTATCCTACGCCGTAAGATACGTTTCCGTCTGCATCTATGATAGCTTCGTGGTGTGGGAAAGGAATACCAAGTAGTTCTTTTGCTCTTAACGCTAACCCAGCACGTTGTGCCTTTATTTGGTGCGTATTAGTAACAGCTGCTACCCCTAATGCTTGTTTACCTACCCAGAATCGTGTACCCATCTCTTGGATGTATTCAAATTCCATAAGCTTAGAGAAGTCTATCTTTTCTTGTGACTTTCCTTGAACACCTCTTACCTCATTAGCCTGACCTTTAAGTCTATCTGCTCCTACTGGACGGATAAGCTGCTCGAAGTTCATTGGGTGTAACACAATCTCTCTAGATTTAGAAAGTATAGCATTATCAATTGCTTTTTGAGCGTTTTGTCTCTCAATAGAGATAGTTGGGTTCTTTTTAGCAAGGTCAGTAGTTAAAGCACCTTCTAGCTGCTTGTCCATCTTTTCAAAAAGACTTTCAATTTTACTAAGTTGACTTTGAAGACTAACATCTGCTCCCGCATCATCTACTCCTATTGTTTTGATAAGTTTAGAAAGCTCTATACCTATCTCATAGTCTAAATTATCCTTTTGATTAGCATTAGCTTTTCTCTTCTGCGCGTAGAGCTCATCAATTCTTTGTAGAATTTCTTGATTCTCCACAGTCTGAAGATGCTCTCCAAGCTCAATCTTAGTGTCCTTAAACTGATCAGATAGGGCCTGGAATGCCTTTACAGCACTTTCCTTGAATCCTAATGTATCTAAAAGTAACTTGTACTTTCTAGGGTCATGCTTTCTTAGTTGTTTAACTCTTACTTCTACACTAGACCCCGTGTCTAAGAATTTTATTCTAGTTAACTTATTTTTACCTTTGTTCCACTCATAGTTAGGGAAGTATAAGGTCAATTTATCAATATCATAATCGGAACCAGCTTTCACAACAATCTCAGAAGGTGTCATAATAGCCTCACCTGCAGATTCAGGTAAGAACCCTTTGATAACTATTGCATCTATAGAGTTAAGCGCTGATGTTGGGATACGGTATCCAAAAATCTCTAAGAGATCTGAGTTACCTATCTTTTCACCGTCTTTGTAGATTCCATCTTCTCTTACCTCTACATTCTCACCTATAAGCTGCTTGAAGTAGTGGGGAACCATAACTTCCATAGCCATTGTCTCACCATCTTCTCTTCTGTAGAACTGTAAAGCCTCTACATTTGCTCCAAATGAATGTTTGTCTTGGTATATTGTAGGAATACGCTGTGCTTCAAACCCTGTAGAAGCTACCTGTACCTTAGATGCACCAAATGTTTTGTATCTGATAACTCTGTTGGCTGCTAAAGAATATAATAAATTCTCTATTTGAGGCTTATTCCCTAGTAAATCTAGTACCCTAGTTTCAGAAGCTAAGAACTCTTCAAGTCCCTCTACATAAGAGTCAGACATGTCTCTACTTTTTGCTTCCTGCATAAGTAGCTCTGTAAGTTTCTCAGCACCTCTGTCATCTACATAGTATCCGTTCTCGTCGCTTTCTATTCCAAGGTCCTCAAGTAGTAGAGCAAATTGAGCATCTACTGTTTCATTCTCTAGTCTAGTAAGCGCTTTATCAAGTTTGACAACATCTTCATTAACAACTGCCCCATTATCGTACGCATTCGACGCCAATAAAGCTCTCTGTTGTGTACCTCTTACAGTTTTGTCCTTAACTTTTTCGCCCATCTCTACCTGAATACCCATGTACTCATAGTAAAGCTCTTGAACATTTGCTCCTTTGATTCCTTCGTAGATACCAGTCTCGTCGTAGAAGTTATTAGCCTCTCCGTTTTTATCAACTATAGCACCTATCTTTACACCACTCTTAAATACAGTAAGGCCCACTTGGTTCTTTTGCATATCGCTATACATACGAGCAAGGTTACTATCAGGACTCACAGATTCCATAAGTGATGGGAATAATGGTAGTAATGAAAGTTTATAGAATGCTGGACTATATATTTTAGAGTTATATGTAGGACCGTAGTACTGAGGTTTTAGTGGAGTAAAGTATGCTACTTCTTCAGCATTTAACTTGTCTCCGGCCTGTAGCTTAGCGTACGCCGCTCTTTGATTAGGCGTAATGTCACCTACTCTCTCTAAGAATTCCATATACTCATCTATAGTGATATACCCTTGGGCATCACCTTCCTCAAACTCTAAGTATCCCTTTAAAGTTTGGTATACTTCTTCTGTTTTAGGATCTACAGCTGTTGCAGGGTTTAGAAGTTTCGCTTGCATAGCAAAAGGATCTGCACCTAGAGATTGTGAGTAGTCTATGAATGTTGAATCAGCGATTCTACCTTTTACATCTTTGTATACAGTAGTACGAAGTCTTCCATCCGGACTCTTACCATCTAATCTCTTGTAGTTTCTAGATAACCATTCATTAACCTTGGCGCTAACATCTGCAAACTTCTTAGGACCGTGAGGACCAGAAGTACGCTTGAAGTATGCATTCGCTTTAAAGAATCCAACATCACCTAAGATTAATACAGTCTGCTCTATGTTACCTACCAGAGAGATCATGTTGAATCTTTCTACGATATTGGTAACATCTCTTTTTGTTAGTAGCTTTTCCTTAAGACCTTTCTCTGAGATAAGCCCTGCAGGCATACCCTTTAAAACGTCCTTATGTAGTCTAGTACCAAAGTTATCACCGTTATCATAAAACAGTTTAGTTTTAACACCCTCACTAATCATTGTGGTATTACGACCCTCTAGGTATTTTATAATGCCTGCATTAATAGCAGTCTTATTATCCTCTAAGTATTGATCTATACTGTCTACATTTATAGCGTTTAGATCAATTACATCCTCCAGGTAGCTAAATAACCTAAGTTTGTTCTTATTATCTTTGTAGTCTGATACATTGTTACCAGCCTCTATCTTAGCTTTATATATCTCCATTCGAAGATACTTTGTCATCTGCGTAACAAACGCCGCCCTAGTTTTAGGCATTGAGTTGAAGATAGATTTACCTTCCTCATTCTTCTGTGTAAGATCGAATACAAATTCAGTCTTCTTTTCAGAAGCTCTAATCATAGGAATTATACCTTGCATTATAGCTGCAAACTCTGTATTAAATCTACGTCTTGGGGATGCATTCTCAAACACATTACCAAATCTGCTAGATTTCTTTTTAATACCATTTATACTTCCTAGGCTAATTTTCATACCCTGTATAGCACCCTCTAAAAGTAAAGAACCTTGAACAGATTCCTTTATGTTTCCAGCTTGGTCTAATAAGAAGTCAGGTATCTTACCATTGTTAAGTCTACCTACAATATTTGTAGCAAAGTTATTCAGTATTATAGAGTACACAGTTTTACCCTCAGCATTTTGAAACTGAAGATCAATTGTTTTATCCGTACGCTTAGCTTGTATCTCTATGATTTTCTTGATACGAGTATATGCACCACTTTGTACATTGTAGAAATCTTCTATACTTTCGTTAGATTCCCCTAGTTTTATCAACTCAGGTATAACCCCTTCCACAGCATTTTCATAGATAGAGTTCTTTTCTATCATAGTTAAGCTATCTCTATCTGTAAAGATGATACCAAAGTTCTCCAATAGATCTATCACGTCGTCCGCCGAGAACGTACCTGCTCCTACAAAGTCATTTAAGCTTAAGCTTCTCTTTCCAATTTTCATTTTCTTGGAAGTATCAACTAACATCTCTTCTGTAGAAGGATCTTTCTTGAATGGGCCCTTGTTTAAGCTGAAGATCTCCTTAAGGTTACTTCTAAACTCCTCGATAAGAAGAGCTGACTCTCTATCTGCGTTAGCTTTTATGAATCTGATGGAGTTATAGTTCTCACCTCTTGAGTCATCCTCAATGATAGCCAACATATCCTCACTGTTAAATTTGTGGAACTGTTGTCTGAACTGTCTTTGCAACTTAAACTCATTAGGACTTAAAGCCTCTGAAGACTCATTAGCTTTTAACCTATCTACAAGGAAAGAGATAGTACCCTTTCTTCCGCCTACGTCCCCAAACTCTGGGTGCGACGATTTAAGAGCTTCTAAACTTGCGATCTGATCCTCGAAGGATTCAGTACCTGCTAGCTCTCTCATTACTAGGTTGAAGAATGGTCTGTAATCTACAAGCCCAATTGAATGAACTGAATTTACATTCCTATTACTTCTACTTGCTGGTAATGTTGCGATAAGTAACTTAACTAATGCAGGTGCTAATTCTTTAGCATTAACTTCATTAGCTTCATTGATGTTGTAACTGTCTCTAAACTTAGTAGATTCTTCCTCTACCTTACCTTGGAACTCTACTTTGAACTGCGTTAACCAATCGAACATGCTTTCTTTGATCTCAGCTCTGTTCTGATCTATCATACGCATCATATCCATGATTCCAGAGGCCTCTGCCGAGTTCTTTGGAAGCGCCTGATATGTTTTAGCTAAACTACTTAAACGTACGTTAAACGCCTCGTTTATAAGTCTACCAACTTCCTTGGATCTAGCCTCAGAATGTTGTCTATCTGCTAACTCTAACAGGTCCTGTAGAGTTAAGTCAGTTTGTATCCCAGTACTGTTTGAGAAAAAGAACCCAAAGGTATCTGCGATTAAGCTTTCTACTAAATCTTTACTCACTCCTACTGACAGTTTGGCCCCATTTTTAAGTAGTATCCTCTTGTCGAGCGACGTTTCAGACTCTGCACTAGCAACCGGGTCACTGAATGTATTGTTTTGTATAGCTGTAAAGAATTTTTGAAGTCCTTCTTGCTCTTGCTTAGTACCTCTCCCTAACATATTGTTAAAGAAATCCTTAAGCGATTGGAAGAATCTCTGTATTAGAGTTCTTTCCTTACCTGCTTTATCACCTATCTTATAGTTACCATCAAGTAGCATGAAAGTTCTAAACTCTTCTGCTAGTGATTCCTCTACATTATCAGTGATACCTGTAAGTTTACTGTACGCTTCAAACACTTTTGCCTTAGTTTCAGGTGTAGTGAACTTACCCATAACAACGTGGAACGCCTCATGGTAAGTTGTACCCTGTACAGCTAGCTCAGATATTAATACACGTGCAGCATTTAAAGTTCTACCGTATGCTTTACCACCGATTAGTCCCTCAATAACCTTTATAGGTATACCAGGGAACTTAGCTTCAAACCACGCTTTCTCTTTTGCTATATCAGCTTTCTCATACTTCTCAGTTACTACTTCTGCAAGTAGGTTCTGAACTTGGTCCTCAGCTGCTTGATCGTTAGGATCTTCACTTCCTATGCCTAGCATGCTGTTTAGGAATGCCTCATTTTCAGCATCCAACCCTAGAGCGCCGGTTGGTTCTATAGGGGTCGAGTCTGCTATGACCTCTTTCTCTATAGTTGTAGGGTTAGTTACAACTGTAGGATCGAGTACTATGTTTTCAATTGTTAAGTTTCCTGTAATCTGAGGAGACAGTTGTTTTAAGCTTTCGAATGAAGGCGTAAAAGATGCGCCGTTAAGCACTGCCATAGAATTCGTAGATTCTACAAGCTTTTTAACACCTTCCGGAACATTGTCAGGATCTATAAACTCAAGTACGTTATTACCACCTGTTCTAGCTATCTTGTATTTAACTTGAACACCTGCGGCATTAGTATAAACTAAGTCATACTGAGTACCTTGGGTCATTTGATTAGAATCTATTGCTGTAGACTCTGCATCTTGTGTATTTGTTTCAGCTACTGGTGGCGCTGGTGTAGGATCTGCGTTAGGAAGTTGATTTTTAAATGCATCAACATCTGTTCCCTCTGTAGGCTCTGACTGTTGTATAACAGGCTTCTGAACAGGCTTTACTTCCGGTGTCTTTGTATTAAACTTTAGATATGTGAACTTGAACTGTGTAAGGTTTACATTGTCCGTGTCTTCTTGCACTAAAGCAGTACCTAAAGGAGCGCCGTTATGGTCTCCCTCTCTAGGTCTCATTAAGTAATCTTTATAGTTGGTATAAGTTTCACCTTGTACGTAATTTCCTTCAGCGTCAATTGTGAATTCTGTGTACGGCGCTTGGGAATCCCCAATAAGCTTCTTATCTATGTTGTGAGTTTTGTTCGCTAAGAACTTTCTTAGAACTTCTACATTTGCCTCGTTATATAAAGGAACTGTAACCTCTCTCATGGACCCTGTTTCCGGATCTCTACCTTTTTGTATGGTAACTCCTTGAGGGTCTAGGGTTCTGATGTCCATTTTAACTCCTCCAACGTACAACATCTCTATTCCACCTTCCATACGTGTATGGATATTGAACCTTGGATTGTGTGCAAAACCGTCCCATCTACCAAACTTGATTATCTCTTTAAGGTATTTGAATACGGACTGGTTGTCGCTTCCTTCTATAACTTCTGCATTCTCCTTTACTCCAGGATCTAGTGACATTATAGCTCTACCATACTTGGTAAGCACTTGTATAACAGTCTCAATCTCCGTGGCATTAAGGTTTCTCTTCTCCATTCTTACTGGACGACCTTTATGCACAGCATAAATCTCTCCTAGAATAGCTTTAAAACTTGTACCAAACTCAGCCATTGATGTACCCGTAGCAATCCTAAGTGGAATACTAGCTATGCTTTCTAAGGACTGGGTAATTCTACCTAGTACAGAGTTTTTAGGGAATACATATCTGTTAGATTTAGATCCCTCACCTCTTACTTTAGGTGCGTAGTGTGGCATCCCTTTACTGATACCTGATAACTCTAAGTATACATTTTTACCTTTCTCTTTAGATCCAATTAAGTTTCTTAAAGCGATATGGTTATCTGTCAACTCTTTATGTAACGCTATCTTTTCTGCTGCTTCTAGTTTACTAGAAAAATATTCAACAGGTTTTGGAAGCATCATAGAAGTATACACCAAATCATCACCCATCTTTATAGGTAAGCCTGTTTTTTGGTAACAAACAACTAGTATAATATCTTTCTGACCGTCCACATCTGGGTAGAAGTCATTATCTGTTAAAGCTTCAAACGGATTATTATCCTTAGTAACAGCTATCACCTTATAGGCTCCAGATGCTACAACTTTATTACTAAGACTGTCTACAAACTTAAAGAACGTTCTCTGTGAAGGAGACATGTGTTTAGGGTCTAGATTATCTGCTTTATCAGCTCTATCTATACCTGCAGTTTTGTTATACCCAACAGTAGCAAGATCAGGTTTATAGTTATCATCCTTAACCTCTTGCTCTTGCGCATTCTGCTTGTCCTCTAATGTAGAGTCTGGGTCTATTCCAAAGTCTTCTGGGTCATCCTGGAATACCTCTTCCGTGGATGTAGCCTCTGACTCTTCTTGTACTTTATTTGCTAGCGTTCCTTTGGGAGCACCTCTAGCTATGTCTTCTTCTATTTGCTCTTCCTGATTTATAGCAGATAGTTTATCCTGTACAGCAGTGTAGTTTCTACCAAATATAATACTTCTCTGAACCTTGGACATGCCTCTATACTTATTCTCAGCAAGTTGTAGTAAAATGTTCTCACGCTTCTTAGCCGCGGCTATGGTATTTTGTAAATCTGCAAGTTTCTCTTCCGTAGCAAAGAATTCGTCCTCCAAAAACTTTTGGTCTTCTCTGGCCTTCTCTATGGCAGGTAACTGTGCAAATAAATCCGGAGTAAGACTAGATTGTATCGCGTATAGTGCAGGATACTTCTGTCTCTCCTCATTAGTGTACTTTGTGATGGACTCGTAAGTAGGCTCTACTCCAGGGTTAGCTGCTCTAAAGTCATTGATTACTTTTAACAGTCTATCTTCCTTAAGAATTCTGTTAAGTACATCTTTATAATCTTGAAGCTTTTGGATGTCATCCGATAGTACATCTACCTGTAGCATAATCTCCTCAAGAGCCTGCTCTGTTCTAGACACACTTGCCGCTGCATTAGTTGTAAGCTCAGATTGAGTGCTTAACTTTTGAGTACCGTCTTTTTGTAAGGTAGTACCAGAAATATTAAGGGCATCTAATCCCTCAGCTTTAACCTGCTTTTCTAGCTCAAGTTTTTCTTCCATACTTAAGTTCTGAGAAGTCTCAGTAGCCTTAAGCATCTTATCTAAAAATACTTGATTCTCTTCTAATGTAGTCTTATCTGCTAAAAGTTTATCTCTTAACGCTGATACCTCTACCTGTAAGTCTGTTGCAATTTTAAGCTCTTCCTCTAGTTGTTTTGTAGATACAAATCTACCTTTAGAATCACGGTTGTTTTTCTTCTTACTTAGGCGCTCTGATATGTAGCCTATAGCTTTCGCTAGTCTTACATCTAAAGCTTCAATAGCTTCTGCAGCCTCTTGAATCTTCTTAACGTTAGTAGATTGTATTCTCTGTACAGCTTCCTTTACTTTTCTACGCTCTATACCTCGTTGATCTAATTGTTCAACAAGCGCTGCAGTTCTAGTACCATTGTTAAATATTACTTTTGCAGGTATTTGGTCTGTACCATCTTTTACGTTATATAAAGTGTTAGGGTCTAGGAACTTATACGTCTGTAAGTTTTTACCATCTCCGTCAACATCTACCACAAACTCATCCTCACGAGAAGCCTCAAAAAGCTTTTCCATATCACCGTCACGGATAGCCTCTTCCTTCTCCATCTTTACTCGCTCTTCTTCATCTTTGGATTTCTGATCCATAAAGAAGTCAACCATTTGAAGGTATTCTTGCTGTCCTTGTGTTGTAAGTAGTAAATTATAATTAGTCAAGAAATCTTGACGTCTTTGACGTACCATTCTTAAGTCACGCAGAAGAGCTTTAACCTCTTCCTGCTTATCAAGTTTGCCTGCTTCAGTAGGGTTTTTCTTCTTCCACGCCTCAAGTAATGCTTCGTCTTCTTCTGTGTTGCTGAAAGGATCTTTTCCTACCTCTCTGTCGAGTACTGGTGCAACGTTCCCTTTACCATCACCTTCTAATCCGGCAGCTTCAGTTCCTCTTAATTGATCGTACAAGCTAGAGTTTTTATCAGTGCGCATAGATCCGTCTGTGATCTCATCAATCATATTACTGATCTCTTCCTCTCTCTTATCTACGTTCTCAATAGTAGAAGCTGCATGTATTAAGCCTCTACGTACTTTATCATTCTCACCTATGTATGCTTTATCTACAGCTTTTGTAGCTGCTTTAATTTTTGCTGCCTTACTTAATGCAGACGAGACTACTTTCTCTTTACGGTCTGCAATCTCATCCGAGCTAAGATCTTCATTTTCATATCCAAACTCCTGCACGAACTCTTCGTCAGACATATTACGAACCTCTTCCATTTCGCTTTTAATATCATTGTAGAACCCACCCTCTATTCTAGAGTGTATGTAGCTAAATAGTGCGTCGTTCTCTAGGTTCTTATACGCAAACATGTTGTTCTCTGCTAATGCAGCATCCATCTGTTCTTGTAAGTTAACCTGTTCTGCGTAGTTGTCAAAGTTTCTTTTAACTGCAGCTACAGCAGAAGGGTTTTTATTCATGTACTTGGTAAGCTTATCTATGTGCTCTCTTCTTTCTAGGCGATCTTTCAATCCGTCCCATACACCACCTTGCATACCATCAAACTTACGCTTACCTTCTGTACCGTCTTTGTTTTTAGATTTTGTATAACTAGGAAGACCCATAGCCCCTAATAAGAACCCAATACCTATTTCTTTTTGTGACTCTTTACTTCCATACGCCTCTGCGAATGTGTCATCTGCCGCTCTGATTATACCTAAAGCAGCGTTGACTCCGTTAGCTCCTCTACCGTTTGTGTATGCCTCAGCTGCAGCGTGTTGACCAGACAGGTCAATCCATTTCTGCCCACCTTCTTCTACAAACCCTTCGTAGAAAGGATTTTTAAGTACGTGATACGCAGCACTTGCTAGTTTTTTACCTGCACCATATGACTTATACGCTGCTCTATACGGATCTAAAACACCATCAGTAACATCTTTTATAATACCTCTACGTGCATTCTTAACAGCTCCACTTCTTGCAGCTGCTCTTGCTCCTGCTCCAAATATTTTTGGAAACTGCAATGCATTACCGTATCCTACTAATGCCAGGTTAGCTCCAAATACTGCGTTAGCAGATTGGGTAGCTAAATCTTGTATATAAGCTAAATCTTCCCCTTCAGGATTCTCTCCATCATGCTCATCTCTATATGTTTGTAGTAAATCTTTCTTAACACTATTTAAATGATGACGAGCTTCTACTCCAGATTCATATCCAGCTCCAGACAGTAATTGTCTAGCCACAATAGACGCTTGCCTAGCTTTCATTCCAAGGCTAACTTTGTTAGCAGCGGAAAGTGCTTTAGCAGCTTTAGCTCCCTTACTTCCCATCTTAAGCATACGAGCTGCTCTTGCAACTAATGCGGCAGTAGTAGCCGCCTGTACAGGTGCCGCAGCCCCAAAGGTAGCTGCAGAAGCAAAAGTTAGTGCAGCCTCAGTTAATACAGCCCCTGCAATAAAAGAAAGGCCATTAGTAAAGTCATTAGCCCAAAAATTGGCAGTCCCCATACTTCTGAAGAAGCCGTATTCACGCTCTTCTTTAGATACATAGTTAGGTAACTTACCATCCATTCCTTCGTTCAGACTGTCTAGCCCGTTCTGGAACTCATTATCAAAGATGCCTTTAAAGGAATCTTGTGCACTAGTATCCGTAAAGGCATACGTACCTACTGCACCTATACTAGATACTAAAGCACCTATACCTCCTGCACCTGCTGTAAGAGTTTTACCCGCAAACTTAGTTATACCGTTAGCCCATTTAGAGGCTGTAGATTGTCCAAAAGCAGCCCTGTCTTCTAGGTCATCATGCTCTACATTGATACTACCTACCTGTCTGTTTTGAAGATCTGCAGATCCTTCCAATGCATCATCGTACAGATCTTGATCCACAAGACTTGTTCTACTGAACCCTAAACTTGCGTCCGGGCCAGTAACATCTAGAAAACTACTAGAGTTTACAAGGTCTGAAGTCTTTTTTTCGCGCGCATTTCTCTCGGTCTCTTCTTTAGAAAGCCCTGTTTTAGGGTCTATCGAAGGCGTATTTATTGTGTCTAAAACTCCCATACTTAGTAATCAGTAATTTTAAATTGTTGTGATCTGTATTGACTTAACGCTTCATTAAACTCCTCATGTCTAGGATGAGACTCGTCGTTAGATATACTCCTCAATTCTCTAGGATCTCCTAACTTCATCAATCTCCCTACGCCGCCTAAGATAAGGTTTTCTACTTGAATAGTACCAAGTTGAACACTACTTACTGTTTTTTCTTGCTCAGCTGTTAAATTCCAGTCTGCAACATCGAAGTCAGCGGGGTTAGATTGTAAAGCTTTCCCCATATCAGGGTTCATACGTCGTACATATCCCATACCTATAGCTTCTATTTTTTTAGTGTGATATTCACCTAAAGTTATATCCCCTGCAGCTGCTTCGTTATACGCATTTACATTACCTCTCCATATGTCCATTCCCATAGCGTCTGCTATATTTGACATAAGTCCTAATCCACCTCCGTTATCTCCTTTAGCGATGGCTCTATAAGGTTTCCCTTTTATTTTTAAAACCATAGATGCTGGAGTACCAGCAAATATATCCGGAAGTACTAGTCCTCCAAATATAAAGTCAGGATTTTCTGTTCCTATAGCTGTTTGTAAGGCTGCAAGTTCCTTACTACTCATGGCTTCTCCGTCTGCTCCTATAATATTAAACTGGTCTACGGACATTGCCTTCAAGTTGTTATTGACTGCGGTATTCCCTTTAGTTCCGTTATGGTTAAATACTATTAGGTCATTAGTTTTTATAGGAGTTTTTTCATATGCCTCATAAAAATCATCCCCATTTGCTACATCCTTGTACGCACCATTTCCTTTCATAAAGTCATAATACTGACCTGCTAGTGTGCTAAGCTGTGCTCTATCTGTGTCATTAAAATCTGTCCCAAAGTTTGAATTTATAGCTTCTATATTAGAGAATTGACTTTTCATCATTTTTCGTTCTCCTTCTTCTGATAAGAATAACTTCCTAACGTTAGCAAAAGCACGTTTAGATACAGGTCTGTGTGTAGTAGATTCTCCTGCAGAGTTTTCTTGAACCGCCCCAAGTAAATCATTACTTCTATCCATCCCCCACGCACTTTTAGTAGTCTCCATTAAGAGGTTTTCTAATAGTTGGAACTTACTGTTTTTACCTTTCCATAAATCTTCCCTAGCTTTAATATTTGCATCGTGGTCTCCCCCTTGCATTGTAAGCTTAATAATCTTGTTCCGTTTTACTTCAGCAGCATTCATTTCTAATAATATAGATTGCTTTTTGTCCGGATCTGTTTCACCTCTATACGATTCTATAAGTTTCCCATAAGATGCGTTCTGTACCTCTATAGGATCTAAGTTTTCATCTATCACAGTTTGTCCGGGAACTGCCATACTATTTCCCATAGGAGTAGCAGGACCCTCTCCAACAGGAGCTGTCATGTACGAAGGAATCATACCTACTTGTTTACTTGCGATAGCTTTCATACTCTCCACAATAGCAACCTTTGCTTCCTCCTCTGTGTAACCTCCAAGCTCAGTCAAAGAGCGTAACTCTTGACGGCCTTCATCTGTTCCATATATATACGAATCCACTAAGTCGATTGCAGTATTATCTGCCTTTCCTTGGCTTACACCTGTCCAACGTTCCAGTAACCCTAAGATTTTACTAGGTTCTAGAGGGGACCCATTCTTAGATATACCTTTTAATACACTTTGTTTTTGAGCTGTATAATCAAGTTGGATTTGTGAATCAGGTCTATACACATTAGATACCATGTTACCATCTGCGTCTTCTGCATATGATTGATGATTGTCAAACTTATGCCCAACAACATTACCTTGGTCGTCATATAAAGCATTGAAATCTAGTACATGTGACACACCTTTTTCCAACCGTAGTTTAGCAATATCTTCTTGCTCTTTCTTACGTACCTGATAAGACTCTTGCGCTAATTGTACACCTTTATTAGAAACTAATCCGGTAGTAGCAGCATCTATAGTAACGCCAGAATTCTCCCAATCACCTGAATTAGCATGTTTTGCTAGCTGGTTTGAGATTTCATTCTTTGCGTTATTCAAAAGGTATTGATCTCCATCACCTACCTGCATAGCTCCCATAGCCTGCTCTAGTAGTGTCTTCTTCTCTAATCCTTTATCATATCTCTCTCGTAAGATCTTAGCTACGTTTACAGACTGATCATCAACGTATTGACTCTGCATTGATCTTAAATTACTTCTAGTATATTTACTTGCCATAGTTTCTTTTTTATGCTTCTACCCCGTAGATAGGGTAACCTCCTCCACTTATATGCCCACTAGGATACATATTATACGCATCTTCTGAGGAGTCATTAAATTCTAAATGAAAATGTGCGCCCTTTTTGTTGCCACGCTCATCTATAAGCTCTGCGTTATTATCCTTTAAGTACTTTAATCCTTTTGCAGAAATCTTCGTTCCTTTTGTATCCCAATCATCAAAGAAAAACTTCATCATTGCTTTACCATCTGTGCTTTTTACTCCAAAATCTACAGCGTTACCTGATGCGTGTAACGAACCTGAGTCTCCGTCGCGAGTAGCACTTGTTATAGTGTACCCATCAGAACCAAAATCTCCAGAAGAAAGTAACGAATTTAGGTTATATAAACCATGTTGAGCGTTACCTCCTAAAGCTGTGTTTTTAGCGTTACGTACAGTTATAGGAACATTTTTATTCTTGTATGTATCTATACCAAATGTTGACCAATCTGAATCAACCTCCTCCTGGTCTGGAGTAGGTGTGATTACTTTCCCCTAGGGGTACCTTTTTGATTGGTATCCTTCTGACCCATCTCTGCGTTCAACTCTATGCTCCACTCTTCAAGCTTTTTCAAGGCATCTAAATCACCTGTTCTAGCAGCTGTTACAAGATTCTCATAGTCTTCTTTCCCGTACTTTTCACGCATTAGAACACCACTTCCACCATCAATAGCAGCAGAAAGTCTATCTGATGCATTTTGAAGTTTTCTATCTCTATTCATAACACCAAGATTCTCAGCACCTACTTGCATTGCATCAACTAGTGCATCCTCTGAAGCACTCTTACTTGCCAAGTTAGTATCATCAATCATCATTTGATTAGATACATCTTGCATATCTCCTTGAGCGTTGAACTTAGCAGCTTCAAATATTGCCTTAGCATTTTGATTATCAATACCTCTATTCATTTCGTTTTCAGCACTACCTATATCAGCATTAGCATCTAATTTCTTAGAGTACGCAGCCATTTGATCAGATAAACTTCCACCTTGCGTCTGAACAAAATTAACTACCTTTTGGTAATCTCTCTCATTCTGTGCTCTTTCTTTGTCCATATTCCCGTACTTCAACTTCTCAGGAGTAACCTCTGGAGCTGTTCCAGGTAACTTTACTCTATCTACGTTCTTAGCGTTTTTATACGCCTGAGCTACAGGAATCATACTAGCTAATCCTACTGCATTGTCCATAGTAAGACCTTTCTTTAAACGACTTAACTGCTGATCCCACGTAAGTTTATTACTTTCGTTTTTAGCGTTTGTAGTTATATCTTCAGTTGCCTTATTAGTAGCTACAGATTCCTCTGCAGGAGAATTAAATACACTCTCAGGGTTGGTAGGTAATGTAATCTCATTATCAGAATTACCTGGACCTGGAGGCGAAGAAAGTACAGTATCTCCCCAATCAGCGTTTGCTCCTGCATCGTACCCATAGCTGTCTATAAAGTACTGACGTCTTTGTGCTCCTGTCATACCAGACAACGCACCACCAGTTGAATACTTATTTCTAACGCTTCCTCCGTTTTTCATAAATAATTTCTTAGGATCTCTTCCAGCTTGTTTCTCTTGTGTAACCGCTAGACTTATTTTCTCCTCATCAGTTCCACCATTCGCTAGTATCTTCTCATGTTGTTGAGCATAAGATGATCCGCCGTTCTTTAAGTGCGACGAAAAGATATAAGGTTTACCTAAGATCTCCTCTTCAGTTTCCTGATCCTCTACGTTAGTTCGAGAATTCTTATCTATACCACCTTCTTCGTGTGTCGCTCCTATGTACTTTTTAGCCCCGGAAGGTAAATCAACGACTTCTCCACCTGGAAGAGGTCTACCTCCAGTAGCCATTTCATTTCCTTGGTATCCGTATTTACCTTTGAAAATATTACTGAAAAAGTTTCCAATACCACTCTTAGTGTTTCCAAACTTTTCCATTCTACGTGCATCTCTACTAGACATTATATCTTGAGTACCTTTAGAATTAAACTTAGAATCAGGATTGTTTTGTGATACTCTCTCAGAAGTATTATTTTTCATCTCATTCTGCCTGGTCTTAAATAAATCTCTCCTATAATTATTATTATTTATACGATTCTTTCTGTAATCAGAACGCTCTCTCCCTGAAGCACTGTAGTTAGGATCCGTGTACTTTCCATTAAGCATGTTCGCACCGCTTAATCCCATACGCGATTCCATAGAGTCTACACCTGTGGTTGCGCCATCCATAAATAGCTTTTCACCATTCGCATCGTACTGCTCACCTTCCCAAACATTGGAATCAGGTGTTATTCTATTCCCACCATAAAGACTAGTATTCCAATTGTTGCGGGTACCGTCTGCATTTGCCCCCATTGATTGGTTAATAGCTCCTGTATTTTTGTTTACACCCCTATTAAACTGTTCATACGCTATTTGAGTAGGTCCTCCTGTTTCGTAGTGGCCTCTCCCTCCTGTCCGAGCTTCGTACTTCTTTATGTTAGATGAAAAATCTTGCCCAAAGTTTATACCCGATTGCATTCTCTTTTGAGAATCAATAAGGTCTGACTTGTTGGCTAGTGTATTTGTTTTCGTTTCAAGCTTCCCCTGCGCCATTTTTTTAGCAGACTTGATTTCATTTCTTTCTTTCCACTTCATAGCAACATCTTTGATCCCTCCAATATAGTCACCTGTCGCAACAGCTGTTCCTACATCACCAGCAACTTCCCACCACTTATACGTACCAGCATCTTGATCACTGATCAATCTATCTGACACCATATCTATAGGGTTTGGCTCTGTAGCTCCAACTAGTTCTAGTCCTTTGTCAAGACCTGTACTAAGCATTTGATTCTTACGCGAGATTTCAGCTTCTTTTGCAGAGCTGTCTGGACCGTCTTCTAATAGTTGTTTTTTCTGCGCGTCTAAATCTTGAGAATCACCAGGAGTGTATAAACTATTCTGTATTGTGTTACTCCTTGTATTGTACGAGCCTCCAACAGCTTGTCCGCTGCTATACCCTTGTGGTATATCATTATCGTAAAGATCAGACTCATCTCCTAAAGTAGAGTCATCTACTCCTGCATTTTGGTAGTATTTCATACCTCCGTTTCTGTAGGTATCCATCCCTCCAGTACGCTTTTCAGATATATTTACTGCAGTTCTTTTTCCTTCCCCGTTTTTAGATCCCCAATATGTACCTATATTCCTAGGGGTAGAGTATCCTGCACCTGAAGTTTTTGCAAACTGTGAAGCTTTATCTGCCGCACTCATATCATCTGACACTGCATTATTAAAGTTGTATTGATCTATAAATAGTGTATCAGTTGTTCCCGGCGGTATGAATATGCTAGCTCTTCCGTACGTAGTTTTAGCATTATAGTCCTCACTGCTCATGGTTTTCTTAAACATATCCCACGTATTTCCAGACGTTGGATCTACATCAGCAGTAGGAGTTTGGTACTCCGTACCGTCATCATTTAAATGTGTTTTGTAATCTGCGTATTTTATATTTCTTCTACCATCTTCAGTGGCAGTCCGAGTAGCTCTTCTAAGTGCTTCTAGCTCTCCAGAATCCAAATCATGTTCTGTCCTAGGAAATGCTTTACTTATAGAGTTTGGCACAGCCACATCCTCAGCAAGGCTTCTAACATTTAAAGGGATTGAATTGTACAGGGCTGTAACAGGATTAAGTTTACTTGCAAGGTTAGATGCCGGTCCCATTATACTATTTTTAAGCTTGAAGGATTCGTAGGCTTCCTTACTTTTAGGTCCCCAGTTTCCATCTGCTTCTATTTTATATCCCTGTTCTTTTAATAAAGTCTGTAATTGTGTTATTTTGTCCATTATCTATTGTATTTGCGCATTGCCACAGAAGTGGAATACAAATTTACGAAATTTTTATTGATATTGTCGTGTATAAGTCTAATTCCTAAGTAAGTATCTGTAAACTTACGTTGCTTAGTCCAAGGCTTCTCACTGTCTATGTACAAAGGATGTGTGAATATAGTATATGCACCACCTTTACCCCAGGTAGCTTCAAACATATCATGCACATCATTATTCCCTACAAAATCTAAACCTGTGTTATCAGCTCCTCCGGCAGTACCCTGCGATGTAGCCTCTAAAGTTTCAAGTAGATGTGAGGATATGTGCCCAGAAAATCCTGAAGTTATAGTAGATGTGTAAGCTTCTGTGTACCCATCAAGAGTAGTCTCATAAAGCCTGGCCATATCTCTAAACTTATTTATATTCCACATATGCCCTATCTTCCGGATGTTACGTAGATATTTCACATCTATTACCCCAGAGTGTTGGGTATTGTTATATACGAAGAACTGTGTAAATCCATCCTTATCTAGTCGCTTATATCGTACTTGATTTAAGTTATAAATATTTGGAACAGCTGCTTCAAAAACCTCCGTCTCATATTTAAAACTAGAAAAGACTTTAGAAACATCTCTTTCTTTGTTCTCTATAACCTCAATCTCAAAAGGTTGTGTAAAATTCGTAGTCACCGAAGAACCTCCATAAAATGATCCAGGAGCTTCTACAGAATTGTGAGCCCAAATAGTAAAGGACTCATCTGCGTCATCTCCAATCCAAGGTCCCCCAACCCAAAATATAGAAGGAAAATCTTTCCAGTTGTAGAAGGAGTAAAAAGTTTTAGATGTATACGTATAGTGATGTGGTAGGTAATCATGTAAAGACCCCCAAGCATTCAGTTCTGGGTAGAATGAAATAGTCCATCCTACACGCTGCCATATCACATCTATTTCCATCTCAGGTTCAGGAACTACAATCACCTCTTCTTCATAAGTAGTAGCTCTTACAGGTCTAACCCCGAATTTAATCGACACATTCTGAGCCTCCACAGATGAATCAGAATCAACTACTGTTGATGCGTGGGTTATAACCCCTGTAGATCCACCACCTTGCCCTAATTCCCCGTTAAATCCAGTGCTATCACCATTCTGATCTAACGTTTCTATTAAGAATACCCTAACCCCTTGAACACCCTCAGTGAAATCGCTAATCTCTCCTGTATACGGGTTTAAGTTAAACTCGTGCCCAACATCTGCGTTTTGTAATTCCGGATAGTCCGAAGTATTTAAAATTGTCACTTGGTGGTACACGTATCTTCTCCCATATGGGAAATGATTGACGAAGTCAGGAGTCGCGGAACCCTCATTCTCATAATCTCGTAGCGCGGAAAATCCAACAGTAGGCTCATACCTATCTGGCATACCTCCGGGCTCTGCAAGTGCAGCGATTGTATCCTCTGGGTCTGGCCCATATGAGTAATCCAGAGTTAAGCCAGACAAACGAAGTGATTCCCTACTTATATCTACACCAAAAAAGTACCCAGAGTTAACGCTGTTGTTGTTGGGATCGCCCCCCACCCCGTATTGACTATCATTGAATGATGATGTACCTAATATTATACCTCTAGTTTTATACCCATCAACCATAAAAGTAGAAATGGTATTTGTTACATTAGGGGCAGCTACTGAACCTGTTGCAGTGTTTATGTGTTCTGCAGATATGAAATTTTCTGCTCCTTGTGCGTTACCGTTTAGGTCAGGATTTCTTGTACAGTTTTTCACAATGTACCCAGCCTCAGATAAAGACGGGTAGAACCATTGTACCTGCATATCTCCATCAGTATGGACATGCCTCCACGGAGTATTCAGATTAACCGCATTAAAGATCATATCATAGCTACCATTTATAGGGTCTACACCAGCCGAAGAAAATCGTTCCTCTATATAGTCTCTAACAAGTAAAGTATTAGCCAGCCCTTCACCTAACCCTAATCCACATTCTGGGACAGCACTAATTGCACTACCCTCATCTGTATAGAATGACATTAAATCTATTCCAATACTTTCCCAATACGACGGACCAGATGTGTAGTACCCACCTAAAAGATCTGAAGTACTCAGACCTGCAGCATTGTGTTGCATCAAAGCTTGGAATAACCATGATGGTGCCTCATTGTGTCCGTATAGAGGTATAGGCGCTATATACTTCACAGTTTGAGAAAACGTCTCCCAGTTGTCATCTATAAGAACTGGTGTCCCCTCCCAAGGAGATTCTGAATACGAATCAGCATAACTTCCATCATCATGATTAGTTCCAGATAAGTATCTAACTACGTATAACTTCTTATCTCCTGTCGAGGATGGATCGCATGACCAATAATTAGGAATAGAGTCACCACCTGCAGACACAGATGTTTCTGGGTAGAAATTTCTTATCATATCTACTAACGGAACCAATAGATCTGTAGTAGGTAACGCCCAATCTCCTACCTGTGAAAAGTCATCGTAGTGCTCCAAGGCCATGGTAGCAGCTGGGGAATAATCACCATTAACATTTAAAATTTCATCTGCCGTACTAATGTTTTGTGAAGCGTTTTGAGAGTACGTTAATTGACCTTGTAGGGTAGAGTTCTCAGACGCACTTATTGCGGGAACACTACTAGCATTTATACCATTCCCCCATTCTGAGAAAGGTAAAAAATCTCCTACTGTACTAGGTAAATCTTCAGGTGACGTTAAGTATATAGTCCAAGAATTAGAAGCAGTTGCCTCTATTGCAAATATATGTCCGCCCTCATAAACATCTCCAATTTGTGGAAGAGTTCTAGTAGACATAGTAGAATTTATATCCGTTATAGAAACTGAAGAAGTAAAAGGTATCGCTACAGTCTGTAAAGCTTCTGAGTCAGAGCTAATAGTTCTAGTGTCTAGATAGAAGTCACCATCAGTTACTGTGAAACTCTCTTCAGGAACAGTTTTAAACTCTATATTATCTATAGAACCATTAAACCCTCCATGCGCATAGAACGCTAACTCAGGTTCTGCCCCTTTCCATGTGTCATCTATCGTATATGTACCATCTTGGAATACTGATCGAACAGCACTTTCACCTGTCCCATAAAATACGGATACAGTACCCGCAGTACAATTCTGTACCGTGAATGTTAGAAGACGCCTATCGCCTATAGAAGATTGTGTATTTTGTGAGAAGTACCCATCAGATGTACCATCATTGGTAATCTTATAATCTCTTATACTCCAACCTGCATCTAACTCCCATACCGGGTGGGCAACCCTTTGTAGGGAAGTGCCTGATAAGTATAGATCAGAAGTTGATATAGAAGTTCCATGTATTCGTAATTCATATACCTTTGTCGTAGGAACACTGAAATTCTCGCTAACAGTTGTTAAGGTGCCTTCTACAGCATTAGTTGTAAGTATAGAGCCTACACCTACTACCTCTACTGTCACCCCATTTGTTCCTTTCCATGTTAATTCAAACGTGTGTAGAACGCCTGTTTCAAGGGTAAAGTATTGATATATATACCCTTTAGTAGAGTAGTTAATCTTTAACTCGTTACTTGTCAAAGTACGTACAAGATCTGAAGATCCTAACCAGAAGAAAGAACTTGGAAAATTATCGCCGGCTGTGAAATCAGTATGAATAAAAGATGTATTCTCTACAAGTTCATTACCGTGTGAGAAATCTCCATTAGAGATTAAATTCATGGACGGCTTAAATAGTAAGCTGTACACATCTGTACTCTCATTATATACAATCCCCCCAGGAATATTCCTACCTCCCTTACGTCGTAAGAAAGTACCACGATCTGTGAAAAGTAAAGCTCGTTTAGTTAATAGAATTCTTTGGTATTTCTCATCCCATACACTTACAAAACCTTTCCCAACTATAGGACTATCTTTATATGGAGAGGTTCTGAACCCCCACGCACTGATATACTGCTCGTCATCCACTAAGGTCTGAGCGTAATCAAATTCTAAAGTACTAAACGAATCCTTATCGTTTGAAAGGTTATTGTAGAACCACTTTTCCATACCAAGATTACTGATCTCAGTCATCTTATCCGTAGTCATGAATATCTTTTTATTCCTCTCATCAACAGAGAAATAGCCATACTTAGTAACAAGTGTAGAATACTGTGATTGTGTACCTCCATACCCGTGCTCTGTCTGTACTAGTTCATCCGGATCTTGTTGGAATATATCCCCACTACCAATGAACGCCTCTGACCCATCCTTCATAGCCATAGTCTGCTTACCTTTTGTAACCAGTAAACTATCTTCCATGTGGATATATAAAAGGTTATTGAAAGTAGATAACTTCCATAACTCTCCTCTGTTCTTAGGCATGTCCATCTGTTCTCGGGATAGATATATTCTAAAGTTATCTATTAGAGATGTACGACTAGCTTTTGTAGACCTTTGTATTCTAGTTGTGAATACAGAAGGAGCTGTAATTAAGTTAGGGAGTACAAATGCAGGACGCACATTATTTACTATCGAGTAGTCTGGATTGTATTTTATTTTGTCCTCCCCTGTAAAATCAAACAGGTTTAAAAGATCAAAGTTTTTTCCATCCCTATCAACCAGTGCAACCTTTTGCATAGGCGATCCTGGGAAGTATGAAGTACTTACATCCTCTTCATGTCTAAAGTTTACATTATCTGTTGACTCAATTATAGAGTACAAAACACTAACTTGATCCGATGGAAGGTAGGTACTTATCCTAGGAGTAAGACTTTGTCTGAACCCATACTTACATATGAATGTATCACCACCAAGTATAACAGTAGCATCCCCTGTAGGGCTATCATCTATATAGTCGTCACAATCTATCTCCACTACCTCATACTCACAAGCACCATCATCTACCGTTGCGGTAGGATCATAGTTTAATGCACCAGAATCTGTACACCCAAACACAGTGTCATCAACTGGGGGAACTAGAAAATGCTGTCGTATACCTTTTAGCCTAGCATATCTAGGTGCTATATAAAGTTCTGAAAGATTTCTATATGGGTACAAGACGCTACTACTAGGAGTTAGAGACATATCTCTAAAATTAGTATTCCCCGAAGTATCTCCAGGCTCTAAAATAGAATTACACACTGACGCCGCATTAGCCAACCCAGCGTTTTGATACCATCCGAATTGTGGGTGTACAGGGTGATTCTCTCCTCCTGACGAAGCATATTCAGTGTATCCTGTTAGGTTTATCGTTGGGTTATCCGGCCCATCCCCTGAAATCGCATGAGGGTGTGAATCATAAGTTGTCCCACATGATAGGGTAACACTAGACATAGGCCCCACCATACTAAAAGGTGTTATATATGCAACAGGACTTAAATGTCCTGATCGTGCAGTATATGCATACACACCGAAGGGTGTGCCCAAATCAAGCCAAGACAGGTCTGTTAACCCGTCCCATATAGTTACTTGTTGTACTCCAATATAATTGTGATTTTTAATTGTAGATATACCAAGATTTACAGTATTAGCTACATAGGGAAATCCTGAGCCATCCCAATCAGGGACAACATCCATACTAAAGTAATCGGAAGCTACATCGTGAAAGTCAGAGCCCACTTGTAAGAATCCATCACTCCACCCACCTAGAGCAACCGAGTCAGGAACTACCCAATCCGTATGCCCTGTTAAGGATAACGCCGTCCCACTACTATTGAATGCAGTTATACCTAAAAGTGCTGACGCAGGACTGTAGAAGTATGTATAATCTAGAGTTCCTGGATCTCCTGAGACCTGTCCACTAGATAAGCCTTCTGAGTTATGTATATCTTCCTTTGTGAAAACCCAATAGGAAAATCCTTGATTCACAGGATCGTACTCATGAGCGTATACTATACCTCCAGCTTCCGCAGAGTATTCTCCTATCTCAGGCATAGTAGACCTAAACTTGCCTTTCCCTTTCCTTCCAGGTAAAGATCTACCACCAGACAGAGATCCTATCGCGTAGTCCCCTCCACCATCTTCGATGAAGTTCTCTAAGTTCTTTCCTTTTATTTCAAACCCTGTCCATATAAGATTTTGACTGTCTACTGTGTTGTAAACGTCTGTTTTAAATGCTTCTAAGTTTACTGTGTATGTAGAAGATTGTACTCCCAGATAATCACTAGGATTATCAACCATAGGAATTACGTTGTTATTATCTCCATCGTTTATTTTAGGTAAGAATCCTGAATTATCCTCATTACCTGCAAGCCCTAAAGCTATATGGGTTTCTCCTCCTTGATTGTAAAGTTTATATCCAAATCCATGTCCAGAGGCATCTAAAATAGAATCACCATTAACATAAGTTTTACACCTTTCTTTTAATAGTTTATATCTATCTCTAAAGTTGAATGCATATGACTCTGCCACAAAGAATTTAGAGTTTATTATCTCTACATCACAAGGGTCATTACTATTCTCATGGTGAGCTCCAGGCCCTTTAAACGTGTGGTATGTTGTTACCCACTGTGTAGAGATATGTGTAGCCGGAGAAATACTTTTTTGAGTTCTAAGGAGTTCAAAATTATAAAACGCAAGCATTTGATAGTCCCTCCCATTATCAGGAGAAGTTGCTGTTAGATAGGAATCATTATATGTGAGTGGAGTTTTTATCCAAAAGTTTTGTAGAATACCTTCAGTACCGTCCGCATTTACTAAACACCCACCAAGCTGTCCTCTTACTTTATCATAAGGAGTTACTACTCCCTGGCCTAAAATTCTTTTATCCTCATGCTGTCTGTCCGCATAGTATATTCTAAACCCTTGAACTTTTTTAGCTATACTAGCTGGTATTTTTATATTATCTAATGTGAACCCTAAAATCCGAATAGAGTCTGAGGTAGTACCTCCAGAAACAATTGCCTCTGAAGCTCCTGCTGTAGGGCTACTATATATAGTACCCTCCATATTATCGTCATTGTAAAAATTTAAATCGTTTGGAAAATTTGAATCTGTTTGGTGATACCCATAATCAGTATGTGTACCACTAAACCCAGCTTCTCCTAGGAATCCCCCCATCTGGGATTGACTATGATCAAATAAAGCCCACCCAGAATCTACATCTATTGCAATACATTCCGCTAAATATGTCCCTCCAGGATCTCCAAGCCAATTGGGTATTAGTAATGCGTCTACTTCCCATGCAATTACATATGTAGACCCCACTACTAAACCTCCAACATTACTTACATGATATGCTTCATGTTCGTTGGAAAAATCATTGCTGTCAGGTCCTAATAATGTACCATCTGCTAATACCCATACTATCTCAGTGTCCTCAATATTATTATTATTTGAGGCACCTCCAGAAATCTCAAATTCTATTTCCGGAAGTAGTATAGTCGCCGTAGTTATAGTAGACGTAGTACTGCCAGAGATAACTCTAAACGCTTCATTATCATTTTTAGGAAAACGGTGATGTCTTACCTGTGCGGCAGACCCATTTGGATTCTTGTATACATCAGAGCTGAATGCCTCTGTATTAGGGTAGGTCTCATGGGAGTTTTCCCAGTATTCCATATCGTTACTTCCGTCCTCTTCACTGTAACTTTTAAAATGGTAACTTTTTACTTCTCCTAAATTATTTAAATTACCAGCATTGTATAACCCCGAATTTTCTAAGGGCCCTAACTCGGTTGAAATACTTTCACGTCCGGGTATGTGATAGGCATATGACATGCTACCATCATTTAAAATAAAAGATATGTAAAAGGCATAAACCTCACCTCTTGTGTACCCTCTCTTTTTATATGCATTATACGGGTCTCTATATCCGTTTGATTTATCTGCTACAAGAGGAGGCATTTCTATAAAGCCATGCTCCAAGTTATCGGAGATTAATGAGAACTCATCAAAATTAGAAACATCAATAATTTTAGGTCTAAGCTTAATATTCCCCGCACTCCTCTGGTACCCTACATCTAGATTTCTTGTTAGGTTACCTAGGTATAAAACATTATCTAATTGTGTGATTGTCTTAACAGTGTCGTACGATACAGTATCTATCACAATCTCATCCACTGATGAACTTGTGTACCCCTCTGTACCAGAGAACGTTAGCTCAAAGTCTGGACCATTTAGTTCTATCTCTATATCATGCAGTTGAAAAGCAAATCTATTACCATCTAAATGTTGAATGATAGCAGGTCTTATATAATCATAATCCGTATTGTAATCGGAGATATTCCAAACGATAGACTTACCTGTTTGTGTTCCGGGAGGTGCTCCATCATACCTTTCTATTGGTAGTACACTTTCTATATCGTCAACGATAGATACAGGATTATCCACTACTACATAGTTAGTGGCAACTAAATCTTTATCTACATACGCTAAAGCTAAAGCATACGATCCCGACACTAGTCCTCCCCCAGAGATTACTTTCTGTAAATCTATCGTAGGAACTGGGCCTGCGTGTGGGAATAAGTTAAGTCTATCTATAAAATTCTTATTAATAGAATTCGCAGGGTACTTACCATAAAGTTGTTCGTAAGAACCTGTATCTGCAACCGCCTCTTCCTGTCTAGTTATGTTTAACGATCTTGGAGGATTAAAATTATCCGTCCAGTACACAACTAAATTCTCATTAGCATCAATTTTATATGTCCCTGATATAGGGTTCTTAGGAAGGAATTTTAAACTTACATCTATGATTTTACAGTTCTGGCCTTCAATCTCTATTGTAGGAAAGTTTAATAGAGTTTTGTATAGTAGCTCCTGATTCTCTCCGCCTGAAGGGGATAGCACACCTACTTCAGATCTTCCGTACTCTAAGGATTGAGATTCTGCAGGGTTAGCGGCAACAGAGAATACTACGATTCTATCATCAGTAATCTCTATGGTCCCTATAACTTTATACCCCTTGATAAAAGTGCCCGGACCACCACCAATCCTTTTAGCAGTTCTTCCAATAGGAGGACCTGCCTTATTACCTTCTTCGTTTCCAACTGTGCCATCTACTCTATTAACGACAGCATTTCTAGCATATCTCCACGACCCTTCAGGTTGATCAGAAGGAGAAGTGTCTCTTATAAGCCCTTTTATATATCTACTCATTATGCTCTATCGTTTAAGTCCTCAAAGAATGATGCCCCACTGTCCATGTTTGGTATTAATCTCACCCATTGATTCATGAATGATTCATACTTAGCTATGTCTGGGTAGTTAGCTGCGTTCCTAGCTTGTGTACAATAGTACTGCCATTTTTGATCTGCAAAGCCGTAATCAATTTTGTTTGTCGGTTTATCAAATCCACCTAATAATAATTTTTTAAAGATGTACCAAAACATGGCTTCTTTAAAACTAATGTCATCCGGGATCATAGGATAGTTATCCTTATCCGTAGGGAATGCCATATAACTTAAACATACCTGACCAGAAGCGAAGGATGTTTTAAGGTATCCATCATCAATAATGTATGAAGCTATACTGCTTGCAAATTCATTACTGCACCCATCTGCATGCATACTCTTGTGAAAAGTACCTGAACCGTATTTTAAAGGTTTTAAAGCAGCAGAGTTTCCAAAGTATATATTTTCAAGTACTACTATTCTATTAGTAAGTTCTCGAAGTTCTAGTACATTGGATTTATATTGAGTATCAAATTGATTTAAATCAGCAGTAACTAAGTTTGAAGATGTTAGAGCTTCTACGTTCTCATTGTACTCTACAATGTCCGCTTTTAAACTATTTACCTTCTCTAGAATATTACGAAGCTCGTTACTAGTTCCTGGAGAGGTTGACTCGTTTAAGGCTACTTGGTTTATGTAGTATAAATCTGCGGGTAGTACATACCTATGATTCTCTATAATACACACTGTTTGTTTATTGACAAGTTGTGCAGAAGCCCCGATATGCTCCAGCGCTTCTCCTATCCATTCTACGGCGTCTATAACCCAGTCCGCATTATTAGGTTTAAGATCTCGCATGATCTTTCTAATAATGGGTTTACATGAAATATGCTTATATACTGCCATACTAATTTTTTTTAAATTTTAAATACGCCAAATCATCTGTTCTTAAAAGATGAATCAATTTTTCTTTATTTCCCTTTATTCCTCGTGTTAGGTCAAACCTATACACGGACTTATTAGGTATTAAGCATTTTCCTTTTCTCCAATAATATCTACAGTACTCAGCATTAGTATGGTATATGTACCATTTTATTCCCTTACCTGTTTCGGAGTTATATAGGGCTATACCCTTAGTTTCTAGCTCTTTTTTATACTTCAAGCTTTCCCCCCAATCTATTTTAGGGAACGAAGGATTTGTTTCTACTCTCACAATCGACAGTGAAGATAGTTTATTTCCCATATTAAACGTGCCTCCATCTAAGATATAATCAATCATATCTATGTTGAACTCAGAGCATATAGCTGTAAAAGTTTTCTTATCCACATATTCCTTCTCAGAAATATATTTTATATATATATCTTTTAAAGTGTATCCCATTATCTGGCAGGTCCTCTACTAGGTGAAGGCGGTGCTGAAACATCCTGTGCATTATCATTAGTGGTGTCACTTGGAGTGGTCGCCAACAACTGTAATTCCTTAGAAGCAATCCCTTCTGTAATAGCTTGTATCATATCCATAGGTATTGGGTAGTCATCAGTGCTATTATAACAATCGTTACCCTCACAGTCGAACGTAGCTAATGACTCAGGGTCTTCAAATATACCTCTTATATTTATATAGGATAGACCATTAGCGTTATAAATATAGATATGGTCCTCAATCATATACGCTCGCCTCTCATGATTAGTATACTTATCATAAGGAAGCCACTGTACAGTTATAGGGTCTACAATAGGAATAGTCTCTAGCCCTGTTATATCTCCTACATGTGTGATAGCGTCTTTAAAGTTTAACCTAACTGTTTTAGGGATAGGCTCTACAGACTTGTATACAGAAGCTCTGGCAGGTAATCTACAGCATTTAGTAGCATCAACTTTCTCTACTTTAATACATTTTAAATCCTGCTCAAGGTGCCTAGTTATATTACCATTTCTAGCATAGTCCCTACGTATCAGCATTGCTCGGTAATACTTAATGTTAAATTTAATTTGAGCCAGAGATATATGTTCACTCACATTAGATCTACCTCCTCTAACTAAATTTAAAATGTTGTATGCTATTTCATCTAGTGTCATATCTTTCTACACATTAGTTTGTAAATATCCTTCGTATCCTCGTTGTTTGTTCCATATATGTGCCTGACCTGTTCTTTTAGCCTCATACCCCATCATCTTATGCCAATCATCATTCTTGCATATAGAAGGTATGAACCTAACTTTAATCCCTCTGTACTCATTTACCATTTCTTTGTGTACATGGCCACAGTGCGCTTCTCTTGAGGTCGTACGAGCAAACATAACAGGTTGCTCAGTAGCCATTATTAATGGCATGTCAGCTGCCTTAACTTTGTCTCCGTGTGTAAACATAATCATGTTGATCCCGTACTCGTAGTACTTACGGTGCTCAAATGAATTATCTATTAACACTTGACCATCATTTGTGAAGTACGCATTTAAGTACTCACCGGCGTAGAACATACGTTCATAGTCGTGATTCCCCTGTATAACTACTACGTCAACTGGAGCATATTGAGATAGATACTGGATTGCTCTTACGATTAATGCGCAGTATCCTACAAATGTTTCTTTCCAATCTGCTGAATCAAATTGAGGTGTACCCTTAGTGGTAGCCCTACTTAACCCTTCAGAATTCATACCATCATTACCTATTGGTAAGAGTATTTTTTCAATATCTAAACCTTTAGATTTAATCATAAGGTCCTCAATCACATTCATATACTCTTCCTCAGCTTGTTTTAAAGTTTGACCTGTATACTTTCCATAGTGAATATCAGGCAAAGATACCTCGTATGTAACGGGATCTTTTGCTTTGCTAGGTTCTACTCTTGCACGTATCGGGCTGTGGTTCTTAAGGATCTCAATGATTTCAGCCTTAGTGTTATCTATGACTTCATCTTCCCCCTTAACGACAACAGAGAATCTTTTTTCTCCTCCCATATTCTGCCAGAATTTAACTGACTGAATATCATTCTTATCTATATCGTTCTCTTGTACGAATCTATCAAAATCATTTAACTCGCTTTGGTCTATGTTTATGTTAGCGTTTGAGAGGACCATACTAGTAAAGCCTCCCATTGCTTCTATCCGCGCTTCCTTCAATGCTTCTTTACAAAGGTCTACATCGCATTCTAATTTTAAAGCTAATCTCCCTGAGCCCTCTTTAAGGTATCCAGGCTTGAGATGTAAAAACTCTTTAATTTCAGACTTCGTCATGATTTTTTAATTTTCTCTATGGATCGTCCAGCGAAGTACGCTCCATAAACGGTTATCAATAAGGTTTGGTAAATTGGTTTGTACGCATCATCCATTACAAATTCCCCCACATTACCGTCTACAAAAGACATCAGTACGAGAATTATAGTTAAAAAAGAAAGTATTAAAGGTCGTATATTTTTTGGTAGCCATGCATCAGATTTCATATCTGCTTCCCATCGCTTGCTAACTTGTTCTTGAGCTTGTGCCTCAGCTCTCATGAAGACTTCTTCAATCTTCTGCTTTGCTTCCAGCTTCTCTTCTTTAGAAGTAGTTAAATTATCAAGTACATCGCCGACTTGCTTAATTAATCCTCCACCTAGTAAGTCTAATATCTTATTCATAATTTACAATTATATCTCCTGTCATAGTACTTGCACCATTAACTTGCACAACTAAATCATATTCAGAGCTATACGTGAAAGGGGTATCACCCAAAGGTAATAAACTAGCACTAACAGGAATGTTAACACTTTTTAAAAGATAATACTTTTTATGCTCAAGAATTTGATTTCTGTTACCTATAACTTTTCTAATGTATATATCACAAAGTAGGGTGACCGATGCTGAAGTATTAGATATTAAAACATGTGTTAAGTTTATATCTGTACTCCTACCTCCAACCTTCGCCACAACTTTACTAAGCATTGTATATACATGATCGCTAGTAGAGTTACCTTTTATATTTTTATATATCTTTGCCATCCTATCCTATTGTTACTACTCCTCTATTATTCCAAAGCAATCCAGAACCTCTAGTTGTAGCCCTTGTTGGTAAACTACCTCCTGTAGATACAACTAACAACTCTGCACTAACTATGTAGCGTCTAAGCTCATCTATATCTTCTTGCATCTGTTGCATTTGATATAACATTGCTGCTTCAGGGGGGTATGCTTCTAACTCTGAGTGTTTAGTATTATCAAAACTTGATTTTAAAGCTGCTTTTTCACTTCCTGTTTTTCTGTGTACTGCTTCTGATTTTTTACTTGCTAGTGCCATATCTTATACTGCTGCTATTGTCATTATTCCTCCGTTAACTTGATCTCCAGACGCTTGAGCTAATTCTATCAGTATATAGTTGGTGGCATCTGCAGTCACGTCCGTTATATTTATACTGGCCCCTACGTTACCTGTACCTTTACTTGTTACAGCTCTAGCATCTACGTTAGCCTCATATACGGTTATTGCTGGAGATCCAGTACCATATATGTGCACATCAGTTGCTTTAAACCCTGCGGGAATCTCTGCAGAAGCAAACATAGTATTAGCACCGTGACTTTCTACCCACCTATCACTAGTTGTATCATCTATTGCTAGAGGTCTACCTCCGTCATCCGCTATAAAGTCACTTGGTAGGATTTTTATATATAACTCTTGAGTTTTTATCCTAGCTCCTTCTATTGTAACCTTACCTGCTGCAGTTCTTGCTATAGTAGTGTCTGAAGCGTCACCTAATTCTATTGCTCCTTCTACAGTTAAAGACTTGTCTTGCCCTACAGTAAGAGCAAGAGCAATAGCACTAGTAGTATTAGGTGTAACATAGAACTCAATCTTACTTCCACCATTAGCATCATCTGCATGATTTTCAGTTGCTACACCTCTCATTTGCAAGGTTGTACTTGTATCATCGTCATTTTGCCAAGCTATTACACCTATATTATCTCCGTCAGCAACTGTAGTACTAGAGTCTTTTAAAATAAGGCCAGGTGTTGTTCCTTCTATAAAACAAGCATCAGCTAAATATATATAATCTAAATTTCTTTTTATATACAGTTGTTTTAGATACGAATTGTTTTGTATAGTACCTAAACTAAATGTGTCATCATCTTCATTGTAAGCTATTTTAGCTCCATATTGAGGAGTATCTACATCATAACTTCCTGTTTCAAAAAATGATATACCACCACCTGTAGTATCACTACCATTTCGACAATCTATAGAAATCCAATTGTTACTAGTACTAGTGTCTCCACCAATTCGCATGTTAGCAGTGTAAGTCTTTAAAGAGGTTACAGTTTGTGCAACGTTTAAGTGCATTGTATCTGCATCTAAGTTTGCGTTTGGTAACACTCCTGTAACTTCTGCAGTCAAATCTACACCACCGTCTTTTATTGTTACAGCACCTGAAGAAACTGCAAAGTTGTCAGAACTAAAACTAGCTTTACCTTTTGCAGATGTAGAAGCGTCTGTAACTATAGCTGTAGCATTACCTGTGTCAAGAGTACCTACAGTAGTTATAGCAAGTCCGTGTATATCAGCCTGTGTTTGGTCAGCAGTAGCTCCATCTTCTACATTAATAATTGTACGAAGATTAGTTGCAGATATTTCTTCTACTACTCCTGCACCTGCAGAGTCTCTACCTAATACTACGTTAGTAGCTGATACGTTTTGCATCTTAGCATATGTAACTGCGTCTGCAGCTATTGTTGTAGCCCTATTACTAGAGGTTACATCTCCTGTTAAATTACCTATAGAAGCTACACCTGCCGCTAATGTAGCAGCGTCTGCAGTAGATGCATTACCTGTTGTATCTTCATTCTGTAAAGCTAATGTTCCTGTAGACGCAGGTAAAGTTACTGTTATATCAGAGCCTGGATTACCTCCCGACAATGTTGCTTCGTGTACATCATCTGAAGTACCTTCAAATATAATATCATTACCAAATACAGTTGCATCTCCTGTAGTAAAAATAGTACCAAGTATATTTAAGTTTCCACTTATAGTAGTGTCTCCGTCTGCGTCTACTTTAAGTCTAGGTAAAACCCCAAACCCATTAAGACTACTTCCTGAAGTTCCGTCAGCGGCTGTCCAAAATTCTATATCTCCACCATCTCCAGTTCCTGTACCTTGACCTCCGTAGAACTTTAAAGATCCTCCTTGCTGGTCTGTACCTGTTCCATTAGCCCCCTCTAACTTAAGAGTTCCTCCTACACCTGCACCGTCTTGCCGCTTTATGCCTATGACTGTTGTGTTTGTTGGTCCTATTGTCAGCCTGTTTGACGCAAAGGATAACTGTGTCTCCGCTTGAATAGCAGATGCCCCATTACCTGTAAGAAGAGAGTTGGAAGTTAAACTAGTTGCCCCAGTACCTCCTTTACTAACTGGAACCGTGTCTGATAAAGTTGACCCTGCAGCCGTAACAGTTATGTCTGCGCTACCATCAAAATCTTCCCCGTTAATCGCCCTAGCTGTAGTGAGTATTGTAGCTGATGCGGAAGTGGTGGCGGTTATTGAGGCACTCCCAAGAGCTGCTAAGTTATTAGAGCTTGATGTCCACTTAAGGGCACTAGAAGAAGTGTCCCCAAATATATACATATCACTACCATTTCCATTAATACCGAAACTTAACGTATTTGAGGAATGGGAGAGTATTGCGTCTCCATCTCCCCAACCTATAGAAGCTCCAGTGGCTAGATATAAATTAGCCCAACTTTTTGTGGGTGACCCTAAACCTATTCCATCATTACTCGTAGGGGAAAGGTAGTTGGCATTTAAGCTTATCTCAGTAACATTGTTTATTTTAAAATCAATCTCATCGGCAGTACCAAAATCTATACAAGTCTCAGCATCCTCACCAATGATTAAGTCAGTGACTAATATAGACGATGGATTTAAGGGCATAGCGGCTATATCAGAAATAACTTCTGCACCTGTTCTGTATTTTACTACATTACTAGCATCGATTGTAAGGAATTTATCAGGGTCAGTGGTATCGTTTTGTAAACCCTCTATCTTAATAGGGTCTAATTTATCCTTCACATGAAATTTATGTGTAGGAACTTTAACTCCGATACCCACTCTAAACAGAGTAAACATATCGGAGGACTTTTCCTTAACCTGTTTCCAAAAAGATACTAATTTTTTCATTACATAAAATAATCTAGTTCTCTATCTTCATCTTTTAATATACCCGCCAACCTTCTAGCGTTAGTTCTGGTTGGTATGAAAGCGTATGCAGTTATATTCTTAACTGCCCCCTTCTTCCAATAGAACCTGTATTTATATCCTCCTGTATGAGCGTTCATATGATAGATACGCTTCTTCAGTTCTTTAGATTTTTGCCAATCTATCCTGAGGGTATTCTTGTCTGCAAAATTCATCTTAGTCTTTTTGACTCTCATGAACCCTAGCCTAACAAGAAGTTTAATCTCAGCACTGCCGTCTAACATCTTGTCTACCAGTGCTTTATTATATTCATCACAAACCTTTCTGAATACTTTGTACTCTGCTTGCAATTCTTTTATTGTATTCTTCTTGTAGAACTTGTAAATATCTCTACATCCATTATCTATTTTGTAAACTCCGTCTCCTCGTTTGCTGTTTTCGTACACTATTTCTGAGCGTTAGGTTGTAGGTCTGAGTTAGCATTATTTGATCTATCTGTCTGCATCTGAATCATAGGCTGCATATTCTGAGCCATCATAGCTTGCTTAATTAGATCTAGCATTGAAGTAGATAAAGGGTATTCATCAGTTTCTACATCGTAGCAAAGGCTATCATCTGATTTTGTGTACTCTCCTATCCTAGTAGGATCCTGCCAAACACCCTCTACTTTAATCTCTTCTAATAACTCTGCTTCTGGGCCTAAGATATATACGAATCCGTCTAGCAAGAATGCAAATGTCATCCTCTGAGTATATCTATTATTTCCTGCCCAGGGAGCTCTGTTGTAAGGGATCATGTGGAAGTTGGCTGAGAGAATTCCTGTAGGCCCAATAGCTGTTACCAAATTTTGGTGAGCAGTTTCTACTGAACTAGGTATCTTCTTCTTAGATCTAACGATCATAACTTCATCTGAAAGACCACAAGTAGTCCCACTTACAGGCTCTACCTCTAGACAGTATATTAATTGTTTAATATTATCAGATATACTCCTACGCTTATTAATATCCTGACGGATATACTGCGCTCTTAGGGTGTGTATCTGAAACTCGATCTGACGATCTGATATAATATCATCATCAGATTGAACCCCACCACGAATGATGTTCTTAATGTCGTAAACAATTTCTTTTAATAGTGCCATCTAGTCTAAATTTACTTGTAAGTGCCCTTCACACCCTTTACTTTTATTCCATATATACGCCTGAGCTTCTCTCATGGCCCCGTAACCCATCACCTTATGCCAAGTATCGTTAGGGCAAATACTAGGCAGGAACCTTACTTTAATCCCTCCTGTGTACGTGTTAACAATCTCTCTATGTTGATGTCCACAGTGTATCTCTCTATATTTACATTTAGCAAATTTTACAGGTTGCTCTGTAGCCATTATTATAGGCATGACTGCAGGTTTTTCTTTGTCTCCGTGGGTAAACATTATAAGGTTTGTTCCGTACACATAGTACTTCCTAGACTCATAACTATTATCCACTTCTACTACTGTAGAATCTCTATACCAAGATTCAATAACTTCACCTATGTAGAACATACGTTCGAAGTCATGATTACCTTGTATTACTATAACGTCTACTGGTGCGAATGCTGCTAAATAATCTATAGCTAACACTAACAACTTCCAATATCCTCTAAAGGTCTCCTGCCATTCCTCAGAATCATGCTGAGGAGTTCCCTTAGTTGTTGCTCGGCTGTACCCTTCAGAGTTTAAACCATCATTACCAATAGGAAGGATAAACCTTTCTATGTTAAGTCCAGTTGCTTTTCGATGTAACTCCTTAATAGTATTAAGGTATATTCGATTAGCTTTCTCTTGGGATACTCCCGTTATCTTACCATAATGAAAATCAGGTAAAGATATTTCGTATGCTACTGGATCCCCTATCTTAAAATCATAGGCTGGATCTGGATGCTCGGGTACGTATTCCTGCATCTCTTTAAAGAACTCTTCTTTAAACTCAATTAAGTTTGCTGCCTGCGGTTTAGTTACCACAGAGAACCTAGAGTCTCCCTTAACTGTTTGCCAGTGTTTAACCGACGTTACCTCTTTTTGATTTATACCTTTTTCCTTCAGGTGTATATCTAGTTCGGGAAGGTACGCATTCTCAGCTGAACTGTAGTCTTTCGTGTCATTTTCATTAGAGTTTTTATCTGACTCCTGCCCTGACCACTTAAATCCTCCTGCGGAATTCCTAGCTCCTAATAATACTTTTCTTATACTACTGTCGTTTACTCCCGACTCTCGCATAGCTTCCATGATTGTTGCGTACTCCCCTACAATATTGCCTTGGCTATCAATTTGTAAAATCATTTCTTTTTTATTTTTTCAATACTCCTCCCTGCAAAATAAGCTCCGTACACGGTGATTAGTAAAGTTTGGTAGATTGGTTTATAAGCTGCGTCCATTACGAATCCTCCTAGATTACCATCTAAGAAAGACAGTACGACTAGGATTAAAGTTAAAAAAGCGAGAGCCAAAGGTCTTATGTTCTTGGATAACCAGTTGTCAGACTTCATGTCTGCCTCCCATCTCCTAGAAACTTGTTCCTGGGCATTCGCTTCAGCTTGCATTAGCACTTCCTCTATCTTTTGACGGGCAGCTAACTTCTCTTCTTTAGAGGTGGTTAGATTATCAAGTACATCTCCTACTTGCTTAATCACTCCACCTCCTAATAGGTCTAGTAGTTTACTCATGATAAGTCTGCATATTTATATTTAGTGTCATTGTCTTCATCCTTGTAGGCTTCCAACACTTGCTTTCTATTACCTTCCTTAATCAACGATATGTGTATCCAAGCGAAGTCGAATTCGTTAATCATTTGGTCGAACTCAATACCACTTTCTAATACCCAGTCGTAGATTTCTTTGTTCGATATTTTACCATCGTTCCAAAATTGCAAATCCAAAGCCTCACCTTTACAATGCTGGCTTTTGTTACTTCCACCGATAGCCCTGTTGAGGGCTGGGTTGCGATAACCACTACTGATCCTGATAGGACCAAGAGCTTCTCGCATAGGTTGAACAAGGTTAGTAATAATCCTTTGAATACTTCGTAGGTGTTCTTTGTTGGGGCCATTATCTATCCCCAACCGTTTAGCTGCATTGCTTCGAGTAATCTCAGACAATACAAAATTATCGCTTAATCTCATCTATGTACACCTTTCTAGTTAATATTCCGTTACTTGCTATATAGAAACCTCTTACAGGTTTTACTTCTCTGCCTAAAATATCGTAATAGTGAGTTGGGATGAAGGGTGTATTATCAACCTCTTCTATTCCTATAGTCAAGCATCCTACATCTACTAGTTGCTCTTTGAATTCTTGCGGCCAAGTACCAAGCGAATCGATCCAATCTACATCAGATAAGAAGTCATACTCTGTTTGACCTACATATAAGTATGCACCATTCCATCCGTCTCCGTAAGAGTCCATCATGTTTATCTGGTAATACTCTGGTAATACAACTGCACCTAAATAAGGAGCTATACCTTCTAATAATATACCACCATTACAGGTTAGAATCTGCCAAGTTATCTCATCAGGGTATTCTCCTGTTGTACACTCTACAAATACTTGTTGCTGCTGTGCTGAAGATGTTAACGACATCAATGTCACGAACACTAAAAATAATAGTTTTTTCATTATTGGAATTTGTTAAATGTTATTTCGTCTATAACAGACTGTACTTCTTTTTTGGTAGCATTCAACTCCATCATAATGTTGGGGTTAAATCTGTTCTGCTCCACACCATTATCGAAGACAATAATGGTGGGAACTGAGGTTACTTTGTATTTACTCTGAAGGTCGGAGCTCTTGATAATACACACTCTATACGAGGAACAATCTTTTAGAGCCTCTAGGAATTCAACTTCGTTTCCTTGATTCCATTCTACCCAGAATTCTACGACTACTATACCTTTAGCTGTCTTGGGTCCAAATGAGCTAGAAGTGACAAACTCTTGAGCTACAATATTTGTAGTAAGGAGTAGTAATAATAATAAGTATTTCATATTGCTATTCGTATTGTAACAACTCCTAGCACCGATCCCACTGCGTCTGCAGCTAAATCACTCCACTCAGGTTGTCCGTGTTTAATGTCATAAATTTCTTTAATACTTCCAGCTAAGACGGCTGCGCATAATCCTATCAGTATCGCTTTCTTCTTGTCGTTGGTTTTATTGTAAACTACAGCACTAATAGTAGAACTAATTACATAACTCCCACCAAGATGTAGAAGCTTGTCCTGTGGTACTAGTTGTGCACACACATTACTTGTAATCAATAACGCTATCAAAAGTAGTTTACTCATAAAGCTTTTGTTTAATAAGCTTCATGTCTTCTTTCATCTCAGAAACATCTTCCTGAGTATTCATGATAGTCTGACGTATCAGCTTATCTTTCATATCGAACTCCATTCGAGTAATAACAGGGTCTATCGGTTCAGGTAACTCCCTAGCTTCTGCTATATCGTTCTGTAGTGTAAACCACATCCCCACCAATGTTGCTATTAAGAATGCTATACCTCCTAAAGTCTTGAGACTTATCTGTACTGCACTGTCTTCACTTAATTCTTTAGCCATCTATTAAAATATTAAATAATTTATTCCCGTTTGCATATTATAAGATCTTATATCCCAGTACTTAAGGTGTCTTCCTTCTACGAAGATACTAAAATGTTTGTTAAATTTAACACCAAACACCACACCAATATCCCATTCCGTCGTTACCCCAGGGTATGAGTAGGAATATTCACTCAAACCTTTATGTGCAGGATACACAGAACCCCATGCATGCATCCAAGACTTGCTTGAATAATGATAATAATCGGCTCCTACAACCATAGAAACTTCTTGTTGAAGACCCAAATCATTAAGTTGCTGATTGTTGTATTCGTTTACAGCATCCCCAAAATGATACGAGTAAAACTCAGGGTCTGACTCAGCGATAACTTCCCCTTCATGAGACCACACATGATTGTCATCATCAGTGTATCCAAACTCATTAGCTAGCTGCCACCAGTGTTTGTTCTCAGGCTTAGAGAACCATTCCTCTATTGGAGAGTATCCGTACACAGGGTGAGAACGATGGGCTACGCCTAAAGTAAGGTCGATATTACCAAAACTTTTACGTAGCCTAACCTCGCCCAGAGTATATTTAAGATTAATTAATCCGTCATCCACATACGAAGCTTTCGATGTTAGGTGATCAGATATGTATCTAACCTTATATTCTTGCTGTTTAAATTTCATCCCTCTATTACGAATGGATGAGTACTTAAACAAGTACTCTAAACCAGGTGCGTTAGATATTGTAGCGTAATCGCTACTCTCGTCTTCTGAACCCGTGTAAAAATTACCCTGTTTTACCTGGTAATCAAAACGTGCTATCTTTCTAAGCCCTATTGTTATGTTATAATTAGGAGCGCTGACCTCAGTCATCTCAACAAGCTGTCCAGAGCCTGCAATCCCATCAACTATAAAAGCTTGATTCTCTGAGAAGGGTGCTGCCGTAGACATACTTGCATAGAATGTAGCAAACCTAAATAGGGAGAACCCCATCTGAGCATTAGCAACCGTGCTAACAAACAGTAATATGTATAATAACTTCTTCATTTCTTAGCAAATTTCTCTACCCCTGAAATACCAAAGCATCCTAAGACAACCCAAACAAAGGCTTCGTAAACAAATTCGTTTACTACTAGTTCAGCTCCAAGCCACCCCGTAACAAGATCAGCTACCATGATAAGACACATTATAGCAAATGCTATAAAACCTACAATAGCTTTCTCGTTCCAATTATTATCGTTCTTAAATATTTCCATTTTAGTCTTTTTTATTATGCACTAAACGTTAATAAGTGAGCTCCCCTAGAAACGCTCTGACTGGTGATGTACGGAAGCTTAAATCTAATTACAGTTCTACCGTCATCGGATGTAAACACTGCATAAGGGCTTCCAATTCTATAAGTCATTACACCGTCTGCAGCTCTTAACCTCCTTGGTGCGCAGGTAACTTTACAGTTACCTCTAGTCGAAAGAACGTTGGCAGCAAAAACTTTGAATTGCTTCTTATACCTCCCTATTCTTTTAGCGGGTTTTAAGCCAAGTTGCTTTCCCCCGCCCGATCCATTTCCGTACCCCATAACTTATACAACTGTTACTTCAAAAGTTGCTCCATGTCCTTTTTTATGTAAAAGTATAGCATTACCACTACCTCCTGTAGCTAAAAGAATAGAAGTTATGTTTCCATAAAACACATCTCCAGCGGTTAACGTTAAGTCGGTTGCTATAACTGTACCGTCTACAGTTATAGACGCTATTATAACCCCCGCATCATCAAGCCCATCAGCTTTTACAGCATAGAAGCTACCTGTTACTGCTGTAGAAGTTGCTTTACCCTCAGGTACTATAGTTACTCCGTGGCGAGCATAATCTAAATCCATCTGTTCGTCAAGTCTTTTCTGTACGTTTACTAGCTGGTTAGCTAAATCTCTATTTCTGTCCATTTTGTTTTATTTTAACATGTTTTACAATTACAAAGATCAGCTAACTTCTCTTTGTACATTTCTATTTTAATTTGATTACCTTCTTTTAAGGACGCTACATACGCCTGGTATATGGCATATACTTTAAGAGCCTTCAATTGACTCTCTGTGTCTTCCTTTAAAAGATTAACAGCTGTCATAGAGTTCTCTATACAGTTATGTAACTCCGTTGAAACACAAGACCCATCATCATAAAGAGCATCAATATCATAATTGAAAGACCCTATAGTAGTACATCCAGGTTTAATTAGATTTAAAGTGAATGGCTCAAAGTAAGTTGAGTTGTACACAGTCTTAGTTTGTAGTGTATTTCCATACTCATCCTTTAGTACATACACAACCATATTATCAGATAAAACCTTAACCCCTATAGGAGTGGATTCTGCTAAAGTAAAGCCCTCACTTACAGAGGCTCCCTCCGTAAGCGCCCCCGAAAGATCCACTAACTTCTCTCCTGTAGCTACATTGTAGATAACAAAAGCAGTGTCAGAGTAATCCGATACTGGAGACTCCTCAGTTATTACCTCTACAGTAAAACTAGTGAATTCTCCTTCATCCTCCTTAACATCTCTAGAACACCCTAGGGTATTTATAGCTAATGGAGAGCACCCTATAGAGCAGCTTCCTGGTCCAGTTTTTAAAACTATACTACCATCTGCAGTTGTAGACGATCCATGATCTAATACATGTAAAACATTCTCCCCTTTTCTTAAAGTTAAAGTTAAATCAACCCAAGAATTTAAATAGTTAAACCCTATAGGCATAAACCCTACACAATCAGGAGAGTTTAAAATAGTAGTTATCCCTGAAGCAGTAACAGTGTTAAGGATAGTCCCTGATATAGTATACAGTATGTAGTCTATATTAGCTTCCGCCCCTTCAGGTTCTACAGTAATAGTGTAAACACCTGATAAATCCTCAGTACCTTCAACGTCTTCAAGCTCTATTAGGGTTTGACATAACGACATATCAGGAGTCCAGTAAGTAGGATCCGAAGTTGCCTCAGGGTTAAACTCCAAGTAGTCAGTGTTAGGACAGTATGATGTAGGCACTATGTACTCACATACACTGTTATCAGATATTTCACAATCCCCAAGTATCTCTGAAAAGGAAACAGCTACTGTATCAGTACACACTGATAAATATCCCCCACTAGTTATACAAGGATCTACACAGGCTCCACACACCCCTGCATCAGGAATGTATAAAGTGCTTGTAGGAGCAGTAGTAAGATTCCCTACACTAGTAACAATACTTACTACGCCTCCCGTAGACAGTGTTTGAGCTTGACTTTGACTTATAGCTCCTGAGGTTAGTAAGAACATTACGTTATTACTTTCCGTACCCCAATCCTCATACTGACAAACTCCTGTACATACATATACCGTAGTCACATTAGAGTCTAAGTCTGGGAAATAAGGAGCAAACGAGATGCCCTGAGTAAGTTCCGCTATAGTTCCGTCAGGATCTAAAGCCATTAAAACTCTATATACATGGTAATTAGTTTCATAAAAGTTTTGAGGTGTAGCGGTTGTTTCGTCCTGATACACAGCTAAGTGCACAAACCCCTCTATAGTTCCGTGCTCTATAACGTCTGTGTCTACATCTAGTTTAGTTACAGATATTATATTAGAACCAATATAAGAACCAAATACATCTTCAATATAAACATTATCTATTAGTTCATCCGTCACTCGGAAGTAGAAGGAAACCGCCTTACCTATAACTGTTGATACAGTGTTTGAGTCTATAGAGCTTACACTTCCTAACACCCCCGTAATAGTATTAACGGAAGGATTAGTTATAGAGTATGAGAACGTAACCTCCGCATTTTCATCAGCTCCTGCTAAAGTAAGGGTAGGGTTAAGTCTAGTTATATTTTGACATCTTTTAGTTATATACGGATTATCCCTCGTATAAACTACCTCCCCAGGTATAGGTAGGAGTTCAGATATTACATCGTTAAGTCCTACCTCTAAATCATAATAACCTATAGTATAAGTATCTTCCCCGTTAACATTAGAGTAGGTACCTGTATGATGAGTAATTATTGGATTACCACTAAAGTATACAGCGTCTACAGAAGAATCTAGAACAGTAAAGTCCTCAGGGTTTGTGATACCGAAGTATTCACAATTACCCCCCTCCACTAAAGCGGTAGGGTCATGATTGTACGCCTGTGGGTCTGTACATCCCGTACAAGTACTGTTGTTCCCGTCACACACTCCACACAGATCTACTGTAGAACCTTGACAATCACATACATCGCCAGGAGTAGTAGTGCCTATTACAAACGTAGTCGCATTGTTACACTCACATTGAGGCACAACCTCATTAGGGCCATTACAAATGAGACAAGCATCAAGCGTTGAAGTACCTCCCTGAACGCCTGCACAGTCCGTATCCGTCTCTGTTCCTAAAAGAACACAAGCACCAACAAATTCGTCATACACATACCCTGAGCAACACTCGCCGAAAGCAAGTGGGGCTAAACTGGCATAACTCGAGCACCCACCTGGAGCACAGTATTGGTTGCCAGCTAAAGTGTATATAGTAGTAGCTTCATCATAAACTGCTCCTACCACAAATTCTGTTGTAGACACCATGCAGTCATCAAATGTAACAGTGTTGTCACAGGAATTAGAGATCCCTCCAGGGGAGTATTCTACGGTATATGAGGGAGCTGCAGCTCCGTCAACGCACCCACAGTTAGGTGAAGCGAAAGGGATATTCCCCTCACAGTCGCAGTAACCTTCAGGTATATCAGCACACGCACATTCATATTCTGTAGCCTCAACTGTAGGGTCGAAGCATCCGCACTCTCCCATCTCGAAAGGTGTGGAAGTAAGAACGCCCTCCACGCCATGCGGAATACATTCATTACACTCGTCACTAAAACCTTCGCAGCCATCCACCCCTAAAGACTCAGTTAAAGGTATCCACATCGGAGTCCCTGCATAATTTAATTCTTGCAGGGTAGGGTCTCCAGGGCATATCGCAGAGCTTGAATATGATGCATGATACCCGTCGCCGTCTATGTCTAACACATATAGAGACGTCGTATCACTACATATTATCGCCCCTTCAGCATCGTAGCACTGTTGGTTGAAGTCCGCTATATTACTCTCTCCAGCGCAATCGCAATACTGTCCATGTACCTCTGTAGAGTTTTGTCCCGCACAGTTACATAAAGAATTGTCTATAAAGTTTCCACCACAATCACAGTTAACATCCAGTTGGCCTGTACCGCCATCACAGTCACATACACCGTATGCCTGTAAGTATGTTATGGTATTTTGATCTAAATTCCCCGCTAAGTGGTCTGTGTACTGATCACAATTGCAGTACCCGTTACTATCAGAAATAACAGTGTCAGGGTTGTTAGTACAATCCGTACAATTAGATATACCTGCCCCTAAATAAGAGGGAGTCAAACCTCCTGCACCATCACAGTTGCAAGCATTCGTAGGATTTACACAAAGACTCTCTAAGTGTTCAGAAGGATAAAGGTCGTCACCAGAGTTTAGAAGTAAACCATCCTCCACAAAAGATCCTGAAGTTCCGTATCCGTTACAGTTAGTAGTATCTGTTAATAAATCTGAGCATCCATAGAAGGTGCATGCAGATAAATCTTCTACACAATCAGTGACGCCTTGGCACCCTGCTGCAGAAGTGTTATTTCCTAGGTTTGTCCCCTGAGGACATTCATAGCATGCGGTTGTTTGGGTTCCTGTGCCTTCTAGGTATACAGCGCCAGACCCTGCACCAGTTACATCGCCATTGGTATGGCAAACCCCACACTGATCCACGTGAGTAACTCTGTAATCTCCCATACATACATCACAGGCATCCCCAAAGGTGCCTTCATCAAACGGGGGAGTCGTACAGCTACCATCATTGACGTTAGCTAGGGGATTAAAATTACAACACCAGTCATACGTACATCCAAATATAGGAAGAATGTAACCTAGATCCTCTCCTATATCAGTTACAATTCCCCCAAACTCTCCTTTAGCGGGTAGTAATGGGTAGGCTCCAAGGGAATCCCCCTTATAGAGATCTATACCAAACGCAATGCGAACCGCGTCAAAGTCTTCAGGGTTAACTAATCTAGATATTCTAGAGTGGAAGTTAGTACCTATATATATATGCCCATTAGGCAACTTTAAAATATTGTTTATAAGTCCTGCAGCGTTTACATCCTCTACATCAAGAAGATTCCGTTTTATGTCGTTCGCCGAAATAACAGTACCAGCAGGTAGGTGGGTAAGGGGTGAAAAACCAACCTGCCCTCGTTTATATTTTCTTATACCTCGAATATCCCCCGCTCCATCCGCAACAGTAACATATACGATGTCTACTGCCAGTTCCATAGAAGCTATAGAACCATATACTGAATCAAATAGCTCTGATAAAGACATAGTTATTACAGTCGTCGACCCACTAGTTGGAAGTGTAGCCAAAGAGGGAGCGCCGTTGTTGCTTGTATAACTAAGTGCATACAAGGCTTCAGATACTTTTAGTATCCCCCCATCAAACGTACCTGACGTACCTGATAAATCTGTAGACAAATGCTCTGTTAAAGTAGATGTAGAAATATCGTTAACAATAGGAAACGATTGTAGTTTCATTGTAACACCTATATGGGTATAAACATATATAACAGTTCTGTTACCTAGACCTGTATTTATAACACAAGTATCTACTATTACTTCTGATTCAGGTATAGTTAATATCTCTCCCTCCAAAACTACTGTACCTAAACACATACCCCAAGGAGCTGTGAAGGAGGTACATCCTATACCAAAAGTCAACTTATAACTTTTAAATACATTGCCATCTAAGGTTATTATTTTATAGTGAAAATCATCTAATCCTGTGTAAGTTTCCACAGAAATAACCTCTCCCTCTATAACGCTTAGTGTGTCTCCTATTCTATTCAGCACAGTGTATGCCTCCTCGCCGTTTATTTTCGCTACAACTGCAACTAAAACTCCGTTAGATGACACTATCCTAGCTCCCTCTACGGATAAGTCAATATTTTTATTATTTATATAATATTCAAAAGAAGAAACGTCAGCAGGTAAAGATAAATCTTTAAGATTTACTGCTTCTCTCCCTACATTTGTAGCTACATACATATATTCCTCACTATCCCCTATAGGTAAAAAAGCTCCTGGAGGTGTAGGGGTTATTATATTTAATTGCCTGTGGTTGTTCGGGTCTCTCCATTCGAGGGAGTGCGTTAGCAAAAATTCTTCATAAGAATTAAAACTTACAGCTACTCCTAGACCTGTTTCTAAGCTAATTTTTGCAGTATCTATGACTAGCGAATTGTTGTGACCCTCTAATGGGAGAGGCAACTCCTTGATAAGTATGTCAGGCAAATTAATCAAAGTGTCTACAGATGTCTGAAGGTCAGGGGTAGGTATAACTATATACTCTGTACTACCTTTGGCGTACACATGTATAGCTCCATCCTTACTTAATGAAATATCTGTTATAGTACTAGATAAAGGATTGCTTATAGATACGATACTAGACCTTATTTCTCCGTGTATTTCATTCTCAAAGAATTCCTCGGAATTAAGTCTGGTTAAATTGTATACTGTTATATACTGATCTCCGCTACTAGCGTCTTCCGATATAGTATATAGAAAATTATCATGAGGAGATAGAACTGCTTTTTTAAATAAAACGCCATAATCTCCTTCAGTAAGATTGTGATCTGTGTTTGGTGCTGCAGCGTACATATGTATTTCTAATCCGTCCACTTCGGTGGGGGCTAGTAACGCTCCACTTATATTATCTACATACGTAAGTATAAACCCAAACTTCCCGCCTATAACTACCAGTTTTTTACCTATCCCTAAGTCTGTTGCACCAGAGTTAAGTAGTGTCGTTACCTGGGATGACACTAGATGCCCTGAGCGTAATCTACTAGATATAATAAAAGGAATATCATTAAGTTTAGCACTATCGTAATCTCCGCTCCCATAATCCACCCCCGTGTAAACCTCAGTTTCTAAGTCTAAGATAGCATCTAAACCGTCTCCATCCGTTATACCTAGTGTACTAAAATCTAAATATCCCTCCTCGTCTGTAAGGAATTTTACTCCAGGTATGTTATACATCCTAGATAAACTTTTTGAAAGACCTCTAGAATCAAGTCCGTCGGACTCGAAGAAACTGTACCCTTTGAAGGTTATTGTATAGGCTTTAGCGTCCCCCATACCATCAGTCATCAGTCTTGCAGACATTCCAGTTCCCCCTCCCACTATGTCACCACCCTGCTCTACATATTGGTTTCTAGCACTTCTAATATTTACTACATCACTCTGCTGTATACTAACATCTAACAACTCTAAATCTCTATATACCGTATAACTGTCTTGTACAGGAGATAATGCCAATGTGAGTGTTCTAGGAAGAGTCATCCCTATAAATGAGGTACCAGCATCCTGTGTACGCGATGAGAGTATTGAGGCAACCCTACCATGAAAAGCTTTAGATTTACCTACAGAATTCTCTGCATAGTATATAGTACTTTCGTCTTCAAAAAGACCTGAACTCTCTATAATACCCCCTACAAACTCTCCTCCTATAACAATACCTGGAGTATCTATATGGAAAGTATTTACAATCTCCCCTAATTCTACGTCAGGGTTGTCGCAGTCTATCCCTGGGTAATCCGCAGGGGTTCTATCTAAAATAGTCTTAACAGATAGGTACGCGCCAGAGGTAAAAAATATATTGGTATATTCCTCCCCTACATCTGTAACACTTCGAACAGAGAGAAACTTCTCCTTAGCCACAAACTCTGAGGGCTCTAAATCTGTGTGAAGACCTGTACCATGGTAAAAGTTCGCCATAGAGGTTCCAAGCCTATCTGAAATGGATGCCACCCATTTACCATCTAAAATACCAATAAATATATAGTTTAAAACTATAGAGTTTTCTTCTAATATTGAAGAGGATGTTACGTAGTCTAGGGTATCACTCTTAACGGGGGAAACATAAGAAGCCCCACTCATCAAATCAACATAATTAAACATATCCTCAAACGCCCCTAAGAGTATATAGTTGTGGGTAGGTACCACAAACCTTGAAGCATCTATATCATGGAAGGTTTTTGTTTTAACAACTTTGGCGCAAGATCCATCATCTACGTTAGCATTAGAATTAAAGTTAGAAGATAAAGAATTAGTACACCCATAAACCCAAGGGTTAGTGCTATTTGTACCTCCGTATAGTTTAAAAATATGTGACTTTAAAATCTTATATCTATTCAGCACATAAGTAGTAATATCTCCTTCGGGAGATGTTCTGATGCCGTGTTTACTATGAAACACGTTCCCGTGGTATGAAACGTTAACTACTGTATCTCCCTTCTGATCTCCTAACCCTAAAAGGTTACCTATGTAATGTAAGGTAGCGGGCATCATGTTTACCCTCTTAGGTAATAGTGTAGTACCCCAAGAAGTGGAATTACTGTATGTGATTGAAGTCTTAGTAACTTTTGTATCAGTAATTGCAGAAGAAAAGTCAAACAAAATGTCTGCCTCCTTTTTGCTTACCTCCTTAAACTTAACAAGTAGATTCCCGTCCAGGTGCATATTATTACTATACAAGTCTGTCAATAGGGACTCCCATTGAAATAATGCATTATGTATATCTATGACAATACCTCCTATATCACTAGGAACTTTAGACGAATCCTGGAAATAGTTTGTATCTATATGGTAACCCAACTCTAATATATCAGAACTTCCCGCTTTAACATTGTTAATAGCAGTAAGTAACGGTTGGAATATCTTTAATGAGTTTAATTTATAAGCCATCTGTATTTATCTTATTTTAAAGGTTTTACTATAAACATATGACCTAGGGCGTCATTTAAAGCTGTCGCGCACTTTAGAGTCCCCTGCACAGAAAAAGTACTAAGCCAGTTATCTAAATCTACACTTGCAAAATTATTATTAACAACTACCCCGTCTACTGCAATAGAAGATACAATATACGCCCGAAGATCAGAAGACTTAAGAACAGTAGCAGTTAATTTAAAAGTTCCTACGGCTGATATAGTCCCAGTAGTAGCTATTGACACACTATTAATCATAATGTCTGCTGAATTATTAGTAGTATCACTGAAGCTGCCATAGTATTCTATCTCAAACCCTTCATTTACATCGTACTCTGATAGATCTATATCAAAAGAATATATAGGATCATCAGCATTTAAAACTAAAGCGTACTTTTTGGCCGCACTTTTTAAAATACCTGAACCTGAACCTGAAGATATGTTCTCTCTTTTATTATGAGTATTACTTTCTATATAATAATCCTTTCCATCGTTATAGATAGAAACAGCTTGATACTTTTGGTTTAAAGTTAATGTAGGAGCAGACTCTATAGTATCCTGAGAACTAGTGCTCACAACTATATTATTTATATCTGCATATCCATACTCGTCTTTTATTACAAACTTAGTAAGCTTGGGATTTTGTAAAGACTTTACACTAGGTAATGTAATAGATACAGACCCTCTTCTGGAATCCGCAGCTATAATACCTCTATCGCTTTCCTTAGCTATGAATGCATTAAAATCAACTAACCTTCTATTAAACATACTACTACCTTCTAAAACCTCTCTAATACTTCTAGGAGACATAGCGGATAAAGAGCTGGTTAGGTTTTGAGAGTCCTCCGATGAGGATAACTTTAATATACCTGCCACCTCTTCTGTGGCGAATACTACGTTAGTATTTATAATAGCAAACTGAGTCCCCACCTCTCCATGCGTTCCTCCAGCACTTCCTGCTGTACATATTATAATATCCCCTTTCTGCACGCTAGGACCATTAAGGGCGAACTTAGGGTACTCTTTCATGGAGATATAAGTATCTCCTGCTGCAGACCTAGGGTAGACACTCCCATCAAGTTCTTTTATTGTCTTTAAAGATGCAACCAAGAGAGAGTCTGCATACCTTTTGTTAATTAAATCGTCATTGCTAAACATCGTCACCTTATCATACGTTAAGGGGGCAGATATTTTAGAAGATCCATCTACCTTAATTAGGTGAGCAACCTTAGTGTCTACATAAGATTTATTTGAAGCATCTCCTCCTACCTTAGGTGAGGGTACCTTTAAAGGTTTAACTAATACTGGGTTGTTTTTATTTAAAGTGTTCTTTTGTATATCCTTCTTTAGCGTCCTTAACTCTGCAGCCAGCTTATCGCCACTCAGAGTCAGGACCTTAGTAAGATCACTCACACTTATATTCTTAACTTTGCCTCCCTGTACTATAGTTAAAAGATCAGAACTGGTAGGTTTGGTCGTTTTAGGTAAATTCGATATTTTCATTATTCGTTATTTATACATCTAATGGACGACCATCTTCAGTAGTTAGTGACTTATTATCATTTAATCTTAGAACCTCTCTCTCTTGAGGCGTTTTCTTGAACTCTGCCTTCACCTCTAAGTACTTATTATTAGAGTATGAGATACCCATCTCTACCGCCACCTTATCTAGAAGAGCATCCCAGTGTTTAATAGCGTTGACACTTAGTGGTTGAGTAGGGGATACGTAATAATCAACCCCACCCGACACTCTAGGGTGCGCAGACACAGAGGCATTAGAGATAGTTACACTACCTCCATTATATTTAGACCCCTTAGGGAAGGTAAACGACAGAGAATTATTTTGCACGTCTAATGTAGCCCCTATTGTAGGGTGAAATACATCTATATTTAGTAAAGATTGATTTTCTTCTATATTAAGTTTTCCTATTAACTCCCTAAAACCCTCTAATGTGGTTATAAATACATTAACGGTTGCAGGGTAGGTTACCATAGACGACGAGGACACCACAACCGATATAGGGTTAGGTGTGCGGGATGTTATATTTATAGGCTCCTTTATTGTGTCCCCTAAAAGATCTAACCATGAGGCCAATACATTATATGTAGACTCCATCTTCCTGTTACTTCTTCCTGAGGACAGCTTAGATATTATTTTAAAGGAGTATTCCCTAAAGGAATACCTAGCCTGTATATATTTCTTATATATAGATAGTTGTGTAGCAGTCATGTTATATTATAATTTTACAAATTTACAAATATTTTCTATATTTTCTTTGATTTTAAAGAACTTTTTCGCATATTCAAGCGCGATAGGTGTTTTTATATTCACAGCCTTTAACTGTTCTGAGGTATACAGTCTGAATAAGATACTCCCGAGAGTGCCTGCCCAAACCATCTCCCCTAACCTACGTACGTAAGGTCCCGAATAAGACTCCCCAGAAGCTGAGTAGTATACTCCTCCCAAGGTAAATAACTTAGAAGTTAGTGTGAAGTTTAAGGAATCTCTTGGGAGAGGTTCTTCGACATACTCCCCGCAGTCTACTTCATATTCCACGCCAGAATCTAGGATTATCTGATTAATCGTCTCATCGGAGGCTCCGCCCCCTATAAAGCACCCCTCCGATGTAAGAACACCCGAAAGACATGCATCGTCACTAAGTACGTACTGGTAACCCCCACCCGCACATTCTTGGCCTTCAGTGTCATACAAAGGGTATTCATCGTTATATAGTACAGGGCTCTCTGTAGCTCCCTCCTCAAAGTATTCAAGGTATTCCTCTAAGTATAGGGCGTCTCCGCAATCTGTAGGTGAGACAACTTCACATATCTCTATTATATGTGTAGGGACTACACAGCCTTCTTCCCCTAAAAATATACAGTGTCTCCAGTCATATATAGATGCATCAGGGTTGTAATTAAGAGCCTCTATATCCATACACCCTACAAGTGAGGTGGTATCTATAGCCTCTATGTACTCTACAATTTCCGTAAAAATAGGAGTAAAAAGATCCACAGTAGATACATATGTTTTTAAGTCTAATAAGTCTGCAAACACCTTCATGGGAGCGAAGGTTCCTGCGCCTGAATCCAGAACCTCCTCAATAATAGCTATCTGAGAAGGGCTATAGGCCTGCCTAGTTCCTGAATATATTACATTGTCTAGGGTCTTATACCCCTCTCCGTACCCGTAAGACCTAACACCAGTACCAAGACTGTAATTCATAGGATCCGCTAGTGTATTGAATGTATAGGTGTACCCGTTAAACGTCATTCCGTGTAGATACAACTCCGTACTTTCTCCCTTAAGATAGCTCTTATAGCTATCTATATCTAAGTCTACTATTTTATAAGGATTGTAGTATTCAGAGTACATTTCAGTGCTTCCCGTAATAACTCTATTTAACATCGTCCCTGCACTTCGACGTGAATAGTCCATAGGCATTACATCAGGGTACGAGTATATATCCGAGATGTCTACGTATGTACCCCCTCCTACCGCAAAAGTTTGGTACGTAAGGGTTTGACCTAAGGCAAGCTCGTAGGGCAACTTACTCTCAGGCCCTGCTATACCATAATAACCAAAAGTAGGTAAATGCCCATTATATGTGCTGAAAGCCGCAACATTCCCTTTAAAATATTTTGTAGCCAGAAGTGAGTTAAACACAAGTAAATTCCTCAAAGTTTGACTGTGTTCATTTACGGCGCCGTCAAAGACGCTCCTCATAACTCTTGCGTAAAGCTCTTGAGCCTCCCCAATAACGTATCCTACAAAATCACCATCAATATCTCTGTACGTTTGGGGGGTATGTAGACAGGGACAAAACTCTGCATTGTATAAATCATCTGTAGGAGTATTGTCAGGATAAGGAGGGTAGGCAGTGTTAGCCCAATTACCGTTAACTTCCCAAAACTCATCGTATATATCTGTAGGGGCACCGTCCCCGTCCAACTTACAGAAGGACGCCCTTGTAATAAAATCTATAGGAGAAATCCGCGTATAATTAGTGGCAGTAGTAGTAGTTATTACTATATTAGAAAAAACCCCTCCAGACGTTGAATCAATAGTTAGGTCAAAGTTTTCGGGGGATGTACTCCACGGAGATATAGTAATGCTTGCTCCGACACTCCCGTTATCTACAATAGTACTCCCAAACATACCTCCCTCGTGGTGCAGGTTTACATAACCTCCCCCAAATTGCGAAGAAAGGGTTACAGTAAAGCTTATAGATTCAAACCTCCCCTCTATGGGGATAATTATAGGCGAACCCCCCATAGTAGTTACACTTCCAGTGGTCTCATTTATATATATAGAGCCATCCATAGATGTATGTATCTTAGCAAAAATTGGAGTGTAACTTCCCGTAACACCCGAAGTTACATCTTCGTAGTGAGACTTATTAACAACAAATTTAGGGAACCCTTCCTCCGTGACAGCAGTGTCAGACAAGTGCCCTCCCCAAGGGGCCCCGTGATCTACTGCTGCGGTAGAATATTTAACCTGTAATTTTAGGGCTGAAATCTCCTCGGACGAGAGGTCGAAAGGAGAGCCTGCTATAGTTTCAGGTATTATTTTTATAGTTACCCCATCTTCCACAACAGTATCATACCCTAAAGTAGGTTTGTTAGGGGAAGAGTGCATGTCCTTTAGGTGCCTAAACAGCCCACTTAAATACTGACTATCTGTAGTACTTAAGCCTCCAGCACTTTCTGCAGTAAACGTAAATATAGGCTTATATGAATCTACAAGCCCTCCCTCAAAAGAATGCTTCAAAGCGAAGGTATGCCCAAGCTCATGTGTAAGTATACTCACAAAAGTGTTAAACTTAAACTCAGAAAAAGCACCTATAGGGGTAGCCATCATAAGCTCCCCGTGCCCCATAAAAGAGTTATTACTCGAGTAACGCGACGTAGGCATAGAGGCTCTACCTGAAAAGTCAACTCTACGGCCAAACTTCCCTGAGGGACCCGACAACACTATTATATTTAAAAAAGGATAGCCAGCTTTCCCCGTGTTTTTGTAATATTGGTAAGCTTCGTTTTCAGAGTAATCAGCTAAGCGCCCATAACGGACATTAATATCCCCGATATTAAATCTAGGGGTTTCGCTAAGAGTTTGGTGCCTATACTTAGCGGACAGTCCTGGGGCCCCAAAACCTTCTAAGGTAGAGGCAGCAAGCATTTCAGACCCTTTCAATTTACTCTGGTCTTGAATAAATATAGCCCCCTCAGGTCCGCAATCTATAAATCCTCCTAAATCTGCTATATGTCTAAGCCGTACTAAGTTTATGTATTCTGGGGTTAACTCCAAAGCAGCCCCCACGCCCCCTGGATCTCCCACCCACTCGCTCTCAAAGGTAGATGAAAATATAAGAAACTCCTCCTCTGCTGCCTCTCGCTGAGCAAGTGCTTCGTCACTTATAGTGTTTAGGGTGTCAGATGCTGTGTATGAAAAATAAGGGGAATCAGAGTCTGCCGCAACTTTAAAATCCACTACCGCCCTATCCGAGGCCGCTGAACTTCTGTTAAACTCCTTTAGCATGTTAACTGGGAGTTTATTGGGTAGCTTTAGTCTTATCTTAGATTCCACTCCGTGGTCTACATTATCTATAGCTGCACCTATCAATACCCCAGGAGGTACATATGTGCCTGCATACACCTCATTAAGTTTCTCTAGAGCGTCTATATAAAACTGTTTTCCGTAATGAAAAACCTCCCCTGTCTCTGAATTCTCAAGGAGTGTAAATACCACTGGCAAGTAAACCAACTCCGCTTCCGTGTAGGGTATGGTCCGTGTAGTTTCTAAGTCTGTGGATCGACCTGCAGCCCTCTTAAGTGTACGGGCTATGTTAGGTATATCATTAAACTCAGAGTCATCAACTGTGCATTCCTCTACGAATCCCTGTATCTTTTTAGGGTTTTTATTTATAAACTTCTTTGCCATTATTTCACGAATTTACAGATATTTTCTATACTCTCTTTAACTTTAAAGAATTTTTCAGCAGCAACTAGAGTGGGGGTGGTTTTTAAGTTTAGAGCGCTTAGTTGTTCCGAGGTATACAACCTAAAGGATGTATTACCTATACTACCTGCCCATACGATACCTCCAGTTCTGTACACATAAGGCCCTGAGTAATACTCTCCCTTTGAGGAGAAATACATTCCTCCAGATGTAAATAGGTTAGGATATATCAAATCTCTAGTGTCTGCAGATTCCCCGCAATTTAAGGTATACTCCGAACTATTAGTGGTTAGTAATTCTACTAACTCCTCTTCTGAGGTATTCCCCACAAAACAATCCGTGTCTATTGTTCCGTACACACACCCATTATTATCTAATACATATTTAAACCCTCCACCCCCATCTCCCTCTTCGCAGTCGGGGTCGCCAGGATACTCCTCACTATACAACACAACACTCTCTGTATTCGTACCGTCAAAATATTCTAAAAAATCAGCAGGGGGAAGTAGAAACCCACAAATTAATGGAGAGTCTTCTAAGCATACATTTATAATATGTGGGAGTTTGTCACAAATAGGCACTGGGTATATACATACTCTATCGTCCCCTATATAACCGTTAGCACTACTAGCTGAGGCAATGTCGTAGTTTAGACCGTTAGTGTCGTTGCACACTATATATTGATCTAAGGATGGGTCCGCTATAAGAGTTACTATATCCTCATATATAGGAGTAAATAAATCTGTAGTAGATTCATATGTTCCCAACTCTATAAGATCCCCAAACCTCTTAGCCCTCTTATACATACCTAGCTCTAAGTCAACCGCTGCTTCCGCAATAGCTATTTGTGCGGGAGAGAAACTAACTCTGCATGTACCGATCTGACCGCTACCTCTCGAGAATCCCCCAGACGTAGGGTCTGTATCTAGTAGGGAGCTTGTCAGATATGAAGAGATCGTCCTCCTGTATTGCATACATTCATATATTGACGTATAATTAAGATTAAACCCTAAAAGATCTTTGTTGTAAAAAACGTTATCTGCCTGTGTAGTTAATCCTGAGAGGGAGTCAGACCAATTCGAAAGTAGATAGGGGTTGTAATATCGGGAATTTATATTTGAGTTTCCCGTCATAAAACGCTGTTGTATGGGGTACGTCACTTTAAATTCCGCGTGCGCAGTCATTTGAGGGGCTGTATCCGAAACCCTAGAAGTAGAGGGATCCTCCTTAATATAAGTATTCCCCGAATATAGAGTACTAGGAGTCCCTAAAAGGGCATGCACTTTCCCTATAGGGGGCATACCACAAAACCCTATGATAGGTAAAACTCCGTTAGGGCACGGGAGTACATACCCTCTAGTAGCATTTAGAGGGAAGAAATAACTCACCCCCATCTGCATCGCATTTACAACAGAACTCTTTGAGCTTTTTGCATTAGAAGACGATATATCGGTAACTACATCATCCATTAAGTTATACATATCTCGCATCCCCTGCGAATCGCTTATAGGGGTAAAAGAACTTATTACTCCATCTGCATCCCTATACAACTGAGGGGTATGTAGACAAGGGCAGTATGTCGCGTCATACATAAAATCTGTAGGCATATTATCAGGGTAAGGAGGAAAATCTTCATTAACCCAATTCCCATTTAAAGCCCAAAATTCATCATAAATATTAGTTATAGCACCATTACTATCTAGCTTACAGAAGGGTATTCTTGTTACATGATCTACTGCTCTCAGTGTCTCATTTGATACTACCGCCGTAGTATTAACTACTATAGAATGTATATAAATAGACGCGGTTGAGGTAGTAGACCTACCTATAACTATATCTGTAACCCCATCCAACTCTGCTGCGGTAAAGGATATTGTAAAAATTTGGTCAGGATATAGATCCCCCAATATAGCACTACCATATAGTACATTGAAGAGTTGGTCATGCACTTTAACAACAACGTTAGCATTTACCTTAAAAGAAATTACACAGGAATTAATAATCCCTGCATTCTCAATATTGAATCCTACTCCTCCTCCCAATGCATATGTAGCATTAGTAAACTCTACATACGCCCCGTGATTAATGGGCGTATTACTATAAGAAGAGGGAGTGAGAAGATCTAAATATATATCCCCACTTATACCATAGGTAACCTGCCCATAAGAAGCTTTATTAATTATAAGTCTCGGAAACCCCTCTGAAGTAAATTCTGTTTCCGACAGACTGCCTCCCCAAACCACAGTAGTGTTCATTGCGTACTCTAATATTCTCGATTTGTATGTAATCGTATTACTGTCGTATAGGTTAAAAAATCCTAAGGAGTCTGCAGTAGGTAGGATCTTTATAGTAACCCCATCCTCCACAACAGTATCCATGTGCATAAAAATGTTCCCAGGTAAATCTGAAGCAACTAAATCTGCGGCTAGGTTTATTCTACCTTCAACGAAAAGCTTGTCATCATTTGAAAGCGTATTCAGAACTGCTGCATCCCCCGTAAAAGGTAGCGAGGTAACATTGTATATATCCGTAAACATATCAGTTGTACGTCCTCCCGTAAAGGTGTGGGATAAAGTAAAGGAGTGCCCTAATTCATGTAATAATACATGACAGTACTGTACCATATCCTTGAGTGTGTACATCTCAACTATACCATGTGGTTGCATAGCGAAAGCAGTAGCATCTAATGCTGTAGGGAAGGGGGATTTACCTGAAAACCCCATACTATTAGCCCAACGAGTTCTCTCATCCCCAGTTCCTCTATAATTAAATACATGTATAGCAGGGATACGTAACTGTCTCTGATACTTAGTCCAATACTTCGATGGGCCCAGTGAGGGCTCCATTTTTGTACCATTGTTATTGGCGGGCATCACAAAATCTTTACTGTTCCCTCTATCAACACTGGCTGGAGGCGGGTATATCTCTGAGTACTGATTTACGGCTAACGAGTAACCATGTTGATACCCATAGGCAGTCATCCTAGACCCTTTAAGGTCATTTACATCTCTTATAAATATAGCCCCTGTAGGGCCGCAGTCTATAAAACCTCCCAATTGGTTTATATGGTCAGTACGTTCATACTCAATAAACTCAGGAGAAGTAGCCAACAGATTGGTAGCTTCCGTCTCTGAATTACCTACAGATACAGTGTAATTAAATAGAGTGTTATATGCTGCTTCCGCAACAGTAAAGTCAGCTAAGGCGTCTGCTTGAGCGGTATTCAATACAGAAGAATCATTGTATTTAAAAATACCGTATAAAGACAGATGTGACGAACTTGCCTCTACCACATGGTCATGATACCCAAAATCCATAACAGACATAGCATTCGTACTAACAGGGTAGTTGAAATTTTTAAGGACACCTGCGGGAAGTTGCTGAGGTAGTTTATACCTTATCTTACATTCAACTCCGTGGTCTGTGTGATACTTAGCCGCCCCCATAGTAACTTCGTCAGGGACAACAAAAGTCCCCTCAAGCATAGAGTTGATTGTATCTATAACATCTATATAAAACTGCATCCCGTTATGGTAAACCGCCTCCTTCTCCCTATCCTCGAATAGATGAAAAACTATTGGAATATAAACAAGTTCACTTGCAGTGTATTCTGTATAAGGAGCGGCTCGAGAGTTTCTTAGTTCTTTTAGTTTTTCACCCCGCTCTGCGGCTATTTTAGTGACCTCTTTATGTCCTGGAATATCTTCATACTTAACCTCCTCCGTGCCGCACGATTCTTCACCGTCTTCTATATCCCTTAAATCTACTTTAGGGCTCTTATTTATAAACTTTTTTGCCATTACCTATTTAATATGTTATTACATAATAACTGTATCTTCTTAATAATAGCTAAGATACTAGAAGCTTCTAGGGACATATCTTGAGTTTTCTCTGTGTATATCCTTACAACTGAAGCCCGTACCACCTCTGCACAAGGGTCTACCTCTTCTATAACAGGTATAGTAGTGTACTCTAGGGCAGTAGATGCAAACGAATTCCAAGGGCTACCCGTGGTAGCTAAAGATCCTCTTATAAAACTTATCTGGGCAGGAGACCAAATAGATCTTCTCATATCCACCCTTAAAGACATTACGTTATCCCCTGATACATAGTGGCCTGTAAGTGTCGGATGAGCGGTGTCTCCACAAGTAGATGCATGACTTTCTGCATTATCTAGAAGCAATGTGCTCCATAAAGTTGTCTCTCCTACATAAGGGGTTATATCTGACATACAATCCCCAGCCCCTCCAGTTGACACACACCCAGTATCGTTGCACTCAGCAAGCCCAGTGTCTCCCTTTAAACTTGCATAATCACTTACGTAAGTAGGCAGCAACCCTAACATACTTCCTATAAGATTTACATAAATCATATGCCTATGCCCCGCCCCGCCTTCATACGTAGGGACGGTTATATTAGAGTTCTCATAATTTATACCTAAAATACTTTGATTTCCATCTGTTAAAGAATAGAAAGGCAGGAAACCTACAGATGGACGATCTGTCCCTGGGTAAGGTCCTTGACTTAATGGGAAAATAGGTGTCCCTCCAAGATGTGTATTATTTAACGCACTAACAAGAACAATAGTTAATATACTATTAATATCTACGGTGTTTTTTAGGAGATCTAAGAAGTCTTCCTGATGAACCCCTATGGTTGGTTTTCTATTTCCATTTTCCGTTGAAGCTCTAAACCCCTCTGTAGCTACAGAGTAGTGTATAGGTAGACCCATAGGGTTAGGTAACGAATCTACAAATGGGGTTGTGTCTATACCAATAACTCCCCCACTATCGGTTGAAGTAGCTGATATTTTATTGGTGAGTACGAATTTAAGATTGGCCGTCTTATATGCCCTATTAAGGTTAAAAACTATATCCTTAGCTACCTCTACACTGAAACTATGTTTATACTCGATAACACTATCGGGCCCCATATCATTAGCCACAACAAACAATATAGGTATAATTACCTCTGTTGTTGTGTCGTTGGACCCCTGTAAACACGCTAAAGTATAACTCTTAATGCTTTCGAAACTAGCTGGTACGCCTAAGTCGTTTATTAAAACGTCTATGGAAGCGGTTATATTCCCCTTTTTAAAAATCATATTTAATTTTCTAAACTCTCTAGTAGACTCTTAGCTAACAATGCTTTCTCCAGCGCATCTTCCTCGCAATCATCTGCAAGTAGGTTTATAGACGAAAGTGTCTTAGACACCAAGGCAGAGGTCATGCAGGTATTTTTGAAGGGCATTGTGTACTCTCCGTGCATATCTGTTAAATCATTCAAGGCATATACCCTTATGTTGACCTGATATAAAGTATCGTCTAAGGTACTTAATTCTGACGATATTCCCAACTCCTGGTTAAATGTTTCTGCAGGTATTGAAAGTTTAAATCCTTTAAAACTTTCCTCACTTGGAGTAAACATAAATCCCTGGAAGGTGTCTAAGGAGAAAGTGCCTTCATGTATGGTTATATTCTCAGATGTACCCATATAAGCTTGAACACTTATATCAATAGATATATCTTCTTTGTAGGGGTAAATATTGATAGTCCCCCACCCACCTAAATTGTCTTCAGAATAATTTCCTGTTACATCTTCTATAACAAGATTTCTACAATCATCTGTAGTATGTACTTCTAATCTTAAATCTAAAGCCATTTTTTGGGTATTAAAAAAGGGCAGACAATATGCCTGCCCTTTGGTTATATAAGTAAGTTAGTTACTATGAAGAGAATATGTTAGCTGCATCAGCAAAGCCTAAAACTTTATCAAGCTCTACACCGCCTGTTGCTTTAGGCATTGCAATAATAATCTGACATCTTCCTACACCTGCTCCTGCAACTGCATGAGAAGGTCCTGGAATAACACAATCTAAAGACGCTACATCATAATCACTACCAGCTAATGCGTTTAAAACTACTAAATCCCCATTATTAGGAACTGTACCGTGACGGTAAGGAGCTCCTGAAGAACCTACACCAAACCACTCTAGCTCTGCAACCTCTCTCCCGTGACCACTTCCGCGATCAGCACCAGAAACAACGTTTGTTGCTGCTGCTACAAATCCAGTAATGGTTACATCAAACAAAACCATAGTGTCTGCGTGAAGACCTAAAGACCATGTTTGAGGTTGTCCTACGATAGTCATACCATCATTACCCGCCGTGTGTGCTGCAGATACCTTATCTTTAGTACCTCCTGCAAGGTTAATCTGAGTCTCAAAATTCTCTAAAACCTCTCCAGCTGTAACTGTATTACCAGTTGTATACTCAAAGAAGTATTGATCTGATTGATTTGAAAACAACTCTACATTATGCTTAAAGTTGATTCTTAAAGTATAACGAGTATTTGGAGTGTCATCACATAAATCTAACGTAGTTGTTTGCTCTACTCTAAGTACATACGCCTTACCTGTAACATTAGCTGCTTTAAATTCTACTAAAGGAGAGAAACGAGCGTTACCGTCTGCATCTTTCATACCAAATTGAACAAGTGTTCCGTCAACAATAGCTGCGCCAGTAGGAACTACTGCGCCGTTTTTGTCTAAAATAACTAGCTCGCCAACCTCACTGGCTGCCAAGTTTTCGCTTATATCTGGATCTACCGTAGATACAAATACGTGCATTGAATTATCTGCTTTATACATTTTTTTCTATTTAAAAATTAATTAATTGTTGTTAAGATAAACGGTATGTAACACATGATCCGTCTACATTTGTTAGTCTGGTCATGAACATAGCACTTGAAGATCCCCCTGCAGTTGCAGTTTCATTGTCAGCAGCATTTGCTGCAACAGCCCCACTACCGAACAGCGAACAGTCCGCAGTTCCTGTAACTACAGAATTATGATTAACTGTTGTTGCGATATTTATTACATACCACACAAAGCTATCTCCTATTGCTTTATTTGCACCAAACAAACCAGCTATAACTGCCTTTGCAGGCATTGTTATAGTATCAGTAGAAGCGTGGTTAGGAGTAGCAACTACTATTCCATTTGCAAGCATTGCTGCTGTTAATACAAAAGCTGCATTACCATTAGTACCTAAAGGGGCAGGCGATGTAATTACAGTTGCGTGATTTAAAATACCCGTATCAACTTTTGATGTAAGTACTCCTGCTGCCTGCGCTTTATCTCCTAAACTTAATGCACTAGTAATTGCTATCGCACCTGTGATTGATTGAGCTACCGAGTCAGTTTTACTGACATAATCTCCCACAAGACTATTATAGTCTTGAGCTCTAACGAGAGTGTTACCAACCGATCCTCCTTTATTACTAAGAGGGCCAACGTTAGCATTTGTTATTTTTAATATTCTTGCCATTTTATTTTATTCTATTTCGTTAAGTTCAGTTTTACTTGACTGGTATCTTGGGTCTTCTATATTTTCCAAAGCCTCAAGAACAGCCATCCTTACAATCTCTCTATGTGTGTATTCTGCTAAAGAGCAATCTACAGACACTCCGTCTCCTGTGTTTAAAATAACAGAGGTAGGAGTTGAGACGTATCTTAAGTGGTACTTGTGTACAGTCCCTAAAGCGATTATCTCAAACGTATCCCCTGAATAATCCAACCTATAGGCTATTTTATTAGAGATCCGTTTAAAAGGATCATCCATAACTTTAGTGTATCTATCGTAAGTCAAAGGTTGTACAGGAATTCTGGGGTCTCCATAATTTAATGTACACTCCTCACTTAAGGCATGCCTATAATCATCGGGGAGTCCTATAAATTGGCCTCCGTCTTTGTTGTCAGAGGTAGCAACGTTAGGTGTTTCCGCGTAGTCTTTTATAAGATTACGCAAATCATCCCTCCGCTTCTGATCCTCTTCAAATCCTGTCTTACGAACATTATTACCAAACATACGTTTAGTGATAAATCTATCGATAGCAGCATTTAAAAACAAATCTACTTCAGCTGAAAGAAAGGCTGGGGCGGACCCAGAGTCCGCCTTATCCATTAACACCCTAAATTCTCTATGCATTTCTCCTATAGTCATACTACTTACTTATAGAAAGTTTACCTTTTAAGTCAATATACACTTCCTGATTGTCAGGATTTTGTAAGTATTCTACAGTCTGTTCTCTAGTAAATCCTACAACATCCCCACCTGGTAAGGTGAATTTAGTACCACTTTTAACCAAAATTCTTTCTGTTAAGCAGTCATCAATGAATGCTCTCATTTCGAATGTTGGGTCTTCAATAGTATCTAAGAAGTCTTTAGGATTCTCGGTTACGATTCTATCAAGCTGTGCTTCAATAAAATCTACAGATGCAGCATCTCCTGCACGTTTACCCATTACCTTAAGAACATTAGACATCTCTGTTGTAGACATGTTACTAAATCGTTTGTAAGCCTTACGTTTAAGTTTAGACTTCTTATTTTCTACCTTGGCTTCTTGCTCGACCGAAGTCATTATGTATTCCGCGAATGGAGAGTCGAATCGCTCTAATTCCGAGTTCGCAACGCGCTGATGCGCTTTAAGCACTAAGTAGACTAACTCATCATCTGGGTTTGCCATTATAAGTTGCTTTCCATCTTTAGGGACGTCTATGAAAAATTTATTCCAATAGTCACCATTGTATCTAGAAAGTGTTCCCGAAGACATATTCATCTTCTTTTCAAGGCGACGTTCGTCTACCTCTGTAAGCCCAGTATTCAGAATTCCAGTTCCACGCTGAGATTGAACTGTCAATCTCTCAAAACATCTAGAGTAACGAATACTCCCGTCGTGATCGTCGGGAAGCCATCCGTGCTTCTTGATTGGTTTTAACGTTACTTTATCTAAAACTGCATTAGAAACACCATCTCCCTCCATCGCTATAGTGGTAGAGGTGTTACCCTCTACCGCTGAAGCATTCTTTGCTTTCGCCATCTTTTGTGTTTTCAAATTAGTTCTTTATTTTTAAATTGTAGAGTTGTAGATTAATTCACAACACGACATAGGGTTTGCGATAAGTACACCTTGTTGCGCTTGTGCGAACAATTGGTAACCATCTACCGAAGACGCTGATCCTTTTGAGAACGACGTGTTAGGTCCTAGTGGTGATGTAGATCCAGCTACGTGCCACATAAGTTCCTTACGGCCCTTAGGATATACTCTTTTGATGTTCTTCTCTCCACCTGACGTACCCATGTTAAGGATAGTGTAACGGTAAGATTCAGTATAACCACCTTTTGGGTGAGCAATACGGTTACGAACTTCATTATCATATAATGGTAAATGTACTAAAGTAAATCGGATACCTTGTGGTCCCATGTACTCTTTATATTGACCTTGGAATGATAAGTTTTGACCAGAACCTCCTACACGCTTAGAATCCAATGGTTGGAAACGAGCTGCATGATTTTCTAATGCTCTGTGGAATTGTACCATACCACGCTCTCCTGTAAAGGCAACGAAGTGACGTTGGTCTTCTGGAAGAATGTTGATAGATAAATTCAATAATACATCTTCTAAGAAGTCAATTGTAAACTCGTTATAATTGAATTTGTAAGAAGGTGAAATTTGCTCACGGATACCTGCACCCTCGATGATTGGAGTACCAGACTCACCCATCATGTTGTAAGTACCATTCGCTTGTTTGTTAGATTTAGAGAACCATAACATACGTTCTTTCTCCTTAGCCCATTGACAAATGAATTCCCATTCAGCATATTGAGTCCAAATCTTAGAAGTCTTGTTAGACTTAGGATCTAGCATTTCAATAACTAACGGACGTTGGTGCATGTTTCCAGGCACTGTATAAGTCTTAGACATGAAAGATAGAGAGTTTCTCATTTTGAACGGAGAAGTATAGCTTGTTTCACCATAAGTTCTGTTTAATGTTCTTTCCTGTGGAGAGTACTCTTTACTTACTTTAGCTCCTGCAACCATCAAAGCGGGCGCAATATCACTAGTAGTAAATACCATTGGTTGACAAGGGTATATCCAGTGAGTTCCTGACATATAAGGTTCTTGCATTACACGTAAAGCTGTCTCACCATCATCTAAGATAAGTTTATCAGTTTTAGCGAAATACTTTTCCCCTAAAGTTAAAAGGATTATTGTACCGCTAGCACCCCCTGTAGAATCAACTATAATAGGTAAAGCTTTCTCATCATCCCCTTTCAATAACCACTCGAAGTCGTTATCATCTGGAAGTTCTTGTTCACCACCACCTATTGAAAGGAAGTAGTCCATACCAGCGTACTGGTTTAGCCCGAACACTCTACTAATGATATTGGATACCAATGTAGGTTCTTGAGCGAATACACTTCCTAAGTGGTTTTCAGTTGTTAAACCAGACCAACTCTTCGGAGCGTACAATTGTAAATTACTAATTGCGTTTGTTGCCATTTTTAATTAATTTTAATTAATCGATTGTTTATATAAATATTAAGCATTTCCTAGGTAATAGATTTTCTCATTGTGCCAAAGTCGACATTTTTTGAGGTTCCTCTACTTGGTCTGGATCCCGCTTTCTTGGTACTCTTAATTGCGTCTGATAACTTTTTAGTTGCCTTAGTCGTTGACTGGCGTTCAAAAGCTGAAAAGTCCCACTTAAGTATTGTTGCTAAATAAGCTATCTTTAGATCGAACTCAGGATCAGTTTCCCTAGCTCGCATTATTTCATTTTTACCATTTCTGTCTAGCTTGGTAATACCCTTATACAGCTCTTCCTTATCTTTAACGGATAATTCAAATCCAGGGATTATTTCCTCTTTAACAGATATATGCTCTTTAAGGTCACCCAACCATTGGGTATGTGCCTCTGCTTTTTGCTTTTGAGCATTCTTCTGAGTAACTATCAGATTCTCTTTCTCTACTGCTTGCATCTCCTTCAAAGAATCTAAAGCGTCTTCAGCTTCTTCTAATAAAACACCTGTATCTTCATATCGGTTAAGCTTCTTAGCTATACGGTCCTCAGACCATCCGCTTCTAGATAATAAATCCTTAACAAGCATTTTCTGCATGTTAACGTTTTCTTCTAAGCCTTCTCTAGACACATTACCATAAGACTGCTCGTTAGCGCTTAGGTTTATAAGATCGTGCATCGAAACTCCAGCCTCGTAGTTGTCTAATAAATACTTAACTTCCTCTGGAAGGGAGTCTTTATATTCAACCACTTTATTATCTATTGTTTCCTGTACTTTATTAAGAACCCATTCCTCAGAGTCTTCGAAGTCTTCATCCTTGAAGTCTATAAGACCGCTTTCTCTTTGCAATTCAGCAAAGACTTTTAAAACATTAACATCTTCTTCAGCGTCTTCTGTTTCTTTAGCTGCCTCAGGAGCTTCCTCCTCAGGGTCTTCTTTTTCTTCTTCCTTCTCTGCTTTAGGCTCTTCCTCTTCTTTACCCTCTTCAATAGGGTCTTCTAAGGGAAGTTCGTCCACTTCTTTGATTGCAAGGCCAGGCTGAAATATCCCTGGTTCTACCTCTACTTCTAAAGCGTCGGTACCTTCTTCTTTTTTAGCAGCAGCTCCTTCTGGGGCAGTAGCTATACCTTCCAGTACGCTTAAATCTAACCCTCCTAAAATATCATCCTCTCCAAATGCCATACTAATTTATTTAATGGTTTAACAAAAATATACATACATTCCCACATACACAACCCTTTTTACTAGGGTTTGTGGAATATTGTCTGAGTTTTATAGCTAAAACATAATCTTATAGATTATGTTTTGCTACCACCCTTTCTTATCTTCTCTCTTTCTATAGTCTCTTTAGACTTTAGCTTTTCTCTCTCTAAGTCGCGCTTAGCCTTGTTTTCTTCTCGAGCGTTGTCAACCTTTACCCTGTCTAAAGATAATTTAGCCAAATCAATACTATCTCTAATTCCGTTGTCATTAACGTCATTATCCACAGCTTTAGCCATGATATTCATCTGAGCTATCTCTAGCTTCGTACGATTATCTTCAGAATTTCTAGCATCTTCTCTACCTTCTTTCTCTTGCTCTAATTGGAGCTTAGCGTGTTCAAGGTCTAGTTTAGCTTGCTCAGACTGCTGCTGCATTTGAACTGCCTCTTGCTGCTGTTGCATTTGCATTTGCTGCATCTGTTGTGCTCTTTGTTCTGCTTCGGCCTCAGCTTGTTTAAGACCTTGTCTAAGATCCGCAAGAGAGGTTGCGTTATATACTTGTGCAACATCTGATAAAGTCATTTTGTCGTTCTGAAGAGCCGCATGCGTAAGCTGCTTGAGCGCTTCGATTGCCATATTATCTTTAGCGGAGTTAGATACAAATAATCCATACTCTGAATTACTGAAGTCTGTTCCGTTAATCTTAAAGAATATGTTAGCCATATCGTCAGTCATATACTGAAGACGTTTAGTCTTCCCTTTATAAACATCCTTAGCTACGTTAAGTAAAGTTTCCATAACTCTAACCTTAGTCTGGTTATGAACCTCGAACCATTTCTCTGTAATGTGAGAAGACTGTACAACAGCTCTCTCTACGTTACCTACTAACTCGCTAGTAGATACTGCACCCATACGCTGAGGTGTTACCCCTGCAAGATTACCTATCTTCTGTTCTACAAAATCTAGTAACCCTATGTGTTGTTGTATGAAATTACCAGTCTCCATATCAATAACCTTATTCTGGTTAGATATGTTACCTGCAAGTTTCCCTGCGGACTGTCCTTTCTTACCTTCGTTGAATGAATCAACAAAACCAAACTTCATAGACTGCGCGTAGTACATCCACTTCTCTATCTCCCATCCGTCAGGAATAAGTGATAAATCTATTAAAGCTATTTTACCTTGGTTGGCTGCCATAGCTAACTCTAGTCTATACCATAAAGTAATGTATAGATAAATCCAAGGGACTAATCTATCCATCAATGATACCGACTGAGTGTTGTTGGCGTTATATATAGTACCTACATAACCAGAACTACATGTAGATAAATTATCCATGTGTCTGAATTGCTGCGGGCGTACACGTATGTTTATGTACGTGCTTTCTCCAATTTTAGTTCCTTCCCAGTACTCACTAACCCAAAGCCATTTAATTGACTCTCCAGCAGAACCGTCTAGTTTGTAAGCTTCAGAAACAACTGCTTCCTGAGGCATCCCTAACTCATCCATGTAAGTTAGATTTCCGATCTTACGCATAGATTTCCAAACAACCTTAGTTACCCTGATGTTTCCATCTCTATCGTAGTAATTATTCATAGCATCTCCATTCTCTTCGGAGCTGTCTTGAATCATTAACTTTTCTGCGGGGTAGTTTAATAGACTCTTACTTTCGATAGAAGAACGGTTTCCGTTCTCTTTTTCTAGGTCGTCTATTTGTTTTGCGGTAAGGTCCTCATAGAAATTATCTAAAACAGAGTTAACCGACATATAAGTGTCTTCCACTATTACGTCAGCCTTATCTACATAATCTTCGTTGTGAGGTAAAAGACAATAAAACTCCAAAGGGTTTATTCTCCTTACAGTGGGTTCGTTAGATATTTCTTCTACACAGTAGATCTCCTCTCCTGCGATAAGAGCATCTTCCCACCCTTTAGCAAACTTAATCTTTAGAGATTGTTCTCTCTCTAAGTAGTTAAGAAGCTTATTTGCTACGGACTCATTAATATCCTGAAAATCGTAGCTAAAATACTTTTGTATGCGCTTAAGTTCTTCAGGGATATTCTCCTGAGCTTCTTGAAACATTTTTTGAGCTTCTTCCTCACTCTCAGGTTTACCAGCACCCTGAAGCATTTGCTCAGTAGATTGCTTGATTAACCCTTGAAAATAAGAAGTTACTGCTTGCTTTTTTTCGCTTTCTTTAGAAGATATAGCACCTTCATTTATAGAGCGCACCATAACAGTGAATGCTCTTTTTGCTTCCTCTCCAAATAATAAATTAAATATAGGGGATACAACGTCATAGTATTGTAATGACGCAGGCATCTCTACAGTATCTCCCAAACCTAAAGGGTCTGTTACATACTCTAAATCTTCTTTATTAAATTTACCATTATACAAGTCATAGTTCCTCTTCTTTTTACTCCGAGGGCTACGTCTTGTATTATCGTATATACCTATAAGGGAAAGGCCTGATTCAATACAGTCCTCTCCCCATTTGGTAGTTTTTTTTAGAAAGCTTAATTTTTGTCTAGGAAACTCTTTAAGCGCCATATGAAAGTTGTATTATGCTACCTCAAGTATCAAATATTCTAAAAGTGGGGTGTTAGCAGATGATTTTACTTTAATAGTCGTGTTGTCTGCGCTTGGGTAGAATAAAAATTCTTCTGGCCCTAACATTGCAAACTCTTGACCACCATCATCAAAAAAGATGATGTCATCTACTAGGTCTAAGTTTTTAGCGTATACATACGCTTTTTCATCAACTGCTCCAGATAAAGCTTCCACAGTTAATTCTAAGAATGCTCCTGCAGCAGTTTTAACCACTGTTAACCCTTGACGGTTATCCCCGTCTATAGTTAAAGAGTCAGTTACCGTCTTGGATATATTTACAGTATCGAACAAGTCTGTACTTGAGATACTAAAGGTTGTTTTTAAAGTTGCCATGTTTTATGTATTAAAGATTATGCTCCTAAAGCTTTTTCCATTAAAATAAATTCCACTACAGGGTTTCCTGTTTTAGGTTCAAGATCCACCGTCTGCATGTGAGCTATAGGAATAAATAAGAATTCCCCTGGCCCTAGTTGAGCAAAGTAGTCACCTGTAGTACCAATACTACCAACAGCTTCTCTTAATCTAATCATTAATATCTCTCCTGAGACAGAACTTAGGTTGTGTAAAAATAAGTAAGCCCTATCTAAAGTACCTGCTAAAGGTCTGATAGCTGTTCCTGTACCTAAAGTTAAGCAGTCTACAGTACCATTACCTGATGTTATTATTCGTCCCATTACCTGGGTGTCTCCCGCAGGAGATAGTACGTCTGTCTCTGTAAAACTAAGCGCTTGCTTTGCAAACAGGTCAGTACTAGAAAGAGACAAAGTTACGTTTACTTTTGCCATGTTATTGTTTTTTTTAAATTCGCGAATTAAAGTACAAAAATATACAATTATTTAGACTACACAACATCTAACCTAACTACTTAGTAATTAAGTTTAATATTTTATAGCTAAAAGGACTTTCTTTTTTTTCTTTTAAAGATAGTCTTATTCCAGAAATCCTGGTCATGTATAGTAGTTATTTTCTTTTCTTTCTCTACGGTATGCTTCTTAACCTCCTCTAAATGGTACATAACCATCATGAATGCCATAACCCTATCAAAGTTATCGTTATCATTATAGGCTATCAATTCCTTTAGAAGTCCTTGGCTCCGTATCTTATGGAGATTCATAAGACTTTCGTCTTGTCCGTAGTTATCTAATAACCACATCTTTATGAGTTCCTCTCCGTAATTCTTTAAGGGTTTAGACATATGCATACCCTTACCTCTACTCACTTTACTGTTCTGAACAATATCCTTTATTATCTCAGGTTGGTCCAGAAGTAAGTGGGTTTCATGCTTGTGTTCTAAGTATTGATACAAACCCTTTCGCTCGTTCTCGTAGAGACACTTAGCGTTGTAAAACTTTAACAGTCGTCTTACTACCTCGTAGTACTTGTTAGCTGTCTCTGGTCTACCAGTATATTCAGCCACAATCCTATTGGTGAGCTTATTTAATACTATTAATGAACCTAAAGAAGCTGTAGTAGCTTCGTCATGATCATAAGGGTCACACCCTGCAACATACATGCCATAAGGAATTTCCTCTTCTCCGTTCTCGTAAGGCATCTCATGTATAATAACACACCCCTCGATCTCATCGCTTATTCTTAAAGGGTAGTCATATATGGGGCTCAACTTAGCATCGGGCTTCCATTCTATCTTACCTTCCGTGGTTACAAATAACTTTCCTATGTAATCTAAATTAGCGCTAGCATTCTCTACTTCAAGATTAGCTAACGTATCCATAAGATCAGCAGTAGGGAAATGGTTCCCAGTCTTCGTTAGGAAGACTTCTGACGGCTTTAAAGGCCTGTTCTGGAGCTCTGCATTCAATGCGCTTCTAGAGTTCTTCCCAGAGCGTAATTTGTCTCTAAATTTATCTAGGTATGCTTTAGCTGGAGCTTCGTCTGTAAATCCATTCTTATCCTTATACTGATTCAATCCCATGTACGCGGGAACGAAGTAGGAGATCTTTCCTTTATCTTCCCAAGTATCGTCAAATGATATTAAGTCATATACATCAGGATTGTAGAACATATCTCTTGCATCTACGGTACCTCCACCTTCCATATCACCACCAGTACCTAAGTACATACAGCTACCGAATTTGTAAGAACCATTCTTCATACACTCCACCGAAGCTTCGTGTGCTGCTTTAAGATTAGAGAACATACCAATCTCCTCCATCACCATTACAGCGGGACGCGTACCATTGGCAGCGAATGCGTTATCTCTAAATGTTCTGTGCTTGATCTTGGACCCACTACCTCTAGTTTGCCAAGTACCCCCAAGTTTCTTTTTGTATTCAGCTCTAATCTCTTTACCTGACATCCAAGAGCCTGCGTACTGCTTAGCAAAAGGAGAGGGGTAGAATTTATCTTCTAACTCAACATACCCAGGAAGATTATCTAAACCAAACTTAGTTTTAGCTAGAATATCTGCAGAGAATTTAGCATCACCTGCAGCAGCTACGATTTCTGTAGATGGTGGTTTTGCTATATATGCTGGGTCGTACTCTTTCATTCCGTCGAACAAGAACTCATGACCAATAACCCCACCAGCAACCCCATAGGACTTACCAAAACCACGACTACCCATCATCATCATATTCTTAGCCTCATTCTCAAACAAAGGCTTACCCATGTTCTTAGAAAAGGTTTTACGCATATACTCACGCGCAGGTACATATATTTTACCGTCCTTATCTACTCCAGCTTCTTCAAACTCTCTATCACAAGTAAAAGTCTTGTCCTCAGAGAACCCAGAGAAACCCCTAGCCTCAGTCCAGTTATAAAAGAAATCCCACTCCAAGTCACGAAGAAACGGCTTTCCAGGTTCCTTGGTCTTAGAATGGGCTGACTTATTCAGTAGTATAGTCCAAAAATTAACATAGAAGTATAGGGAACCTGGCATCCAAACACCACCAACCCAACACCCCTCTATACTCCTCTGCTTCTGTTCTCGCCAAAATAGCAAGTACTGTTCACTAGCAGGGTGGTACTGAGGGATTTCCTCTAAGATAAAATTTAATCTATTTATCATATAAGTCCAGTCTCCGAGGCAGACTCTACTGCACCACCTTTAGTGGCACCTTCGTCTTTCTCTTTTTCCACCATTCTCAATAGTCTTTCGTAATCTTCGAACAACTTGATGTTGGTGGAGAGTAATTTTTCAATTGTTGTAGAATCCTCTTCGTAGGTAAGCTCCGCTAAGTAGATAGACTTCTCATCCATCTTCTGTTTCCAGACAGACAGTTGTCGTTTAGTAGGAGTGATCAGCATACTTTCGTAATACTGACATGCTGCCTTGACGTCTGCCCATTTAAACTTAGCGTCCTTAAGGTAATCCTCTGCTATCATCCTCTTCCTATTCCCAAGGGATATATTAGAAAACTTAGAGTCAGGATCCACTAAAAGCGCAATAGCCCACATTATCTGTGAGCTTTTGCTTTTACCTTTACTTTTATCCTTATTCAGAATATCAGCAAAGGGCTGGGGTACCTTCAATTGCGGGTTAGCTCTCCAGAAGTTAACCTCTACGTCAAACCCGTTTAATATCATCCTACTATACCTAGTACGTTATACATATCCATTTGGAAATATTCAACGTCGCCTATCTTAACCATAAAGCCTTGACCCTTAGGTATAACGGTGTCTCCTACTTTAATCTCCGTCACCTCAGTTCCAACAGCAACAACTAAAGCTTCTCCGCTTTTGTTCTCTTGCTCTTCCTTGACCATGGATTCAGATTTAATAATTCCAGAGGTTGTCTCAACTTCTGTTGCGGGGATCTCTACTACAATAGTTCTCCCGATTGGTGTGTACTTAAGTGCTTTCATAATTTTTGTTTACATTCCTAATGAGATTGTGTCATCTCTCCTTCTAGCCATTTCTGAGCTATAGTGTTTACTAATATTCTCTCCTTGAGATAGTTCATACATCAATACACTGTCCGCCATTGAGTTTCCTGCGATATTGACTTCTGTTACTATCCTTCGTAACTGTTCTGTGTCTGTCCTTAAGTAAACGGTCTCGCCCAACTTAAACTCCACATTTATTACCATTTCTTAATAGGACAGTGTGATTGCATTGACCTAGTCTTTGCGACTAGTGGACATCCACACTTCTTGCACCTACTCTTTATGTTGAACTCACATCCTGCGCATATATTTGCTCTAGCTTCTGCTATCTTTTCTACATGCTCATTAGGGAATACTACATTCTTCCATCCGTCAAGGATTTCAGACATCTTCGCTTTCGCTCCCTTCTTCTCTTCTTCCGCCATCTTTATAGTATTTTAAACGATTCTTCTTTACAGTAAATAACCCCAAATGTTTTAATCTCACAGATTTGAAATCTCCATCCTCTATAACATTCTTTATAAAGCTGAATTGAGACTTAACTATCTGCTCAACTTCAAATACGGTGAGTTTATATTTCTTTGCAAGTTCTTTTACTATTTTGTCCATGACAATTTATAGGTGACCTCTACATCTTCTTCCCTCAAGTGGGTTAGTATAGAAGGATTAATAAGTCTACCTTGAATTATCTTCTTCTTACGAAGGGACGTGATGTGATTATTAAACGAAGCTTCTGAGATACCTACAGACTTACGTACCATCTTTCTCACCTTAGTGGAGAACAGTAGAGTCTCTATATCTTCTCGATCCTTATTAGGATACCAAACCATTAAGAATGCAGCTAATACTTCCACTTCCTTATCCTTCAGCTTTAACACTGGGTTAAGTACGGTGAGGTATCCGCTAAGAAATCCTCTCAGGGTTGATTGTATAGGTATTATCATAGTTTCTCTCCTAAATACGCTGCGGGAGGTAACGAGTTTAAGTCTATTTCTGGGAAGGTTGACTCAGCAAACTTTATATCTATGTTCGCTATAGCTTCTTTAGCATGTCTAGCTACATAGTAGGCTGCTGCCCTATCCTCAGAGTTTGACTCTGTACCTATCTTAGCCTGAGCGATAGCATTCATCTCTAAGGCCTTATTGATAAGCATCTTGTTTGTGAACTTCCGTATACACGCGTCGCACAACTTACCCTCTTCGGGTAGGTCGAACATCTTTCTTAAGTCTCTTTCATATTCACTCATACTGCAAATATAATAAAATTAATTATAACTTAGCATTTCTTTTACTAAATTTCTATAATCTTCGCAGGGTACAAGTTCATATGAGTCATTCTTCTCATTAAACCATACTATATAGGTTGAATGAAACTTAAGATTGGTTACGTATTCTATTATGTATCTGTATGTGGATAATTGTAGGGAGTATGTAGACATTTCACATTCATCTAAGTGAGAACATGGTCCTAGCATCTTATTCTTGAATCTACTCTTCTTATTAAGTGCTTTGTTTGTCTTCCAGTCAAATATTACTAGGGAGTCTAGTTTGGTGGAGTAGTATAGTTGATCAACCATACCACATAGCCCAAGCTCAGGGGATCCAACAACCAATTCTGATATGATTGGTATAAGTGTATCCTTTGTGTCTTCGTAGAACTTTAAAAAATGGGACTCGATCTTGTCATAAGCCTTAGTATCTATAGGCTCATATATAACATTATCGATTATCTTATTGTTGATGTAATTTTCAGCAAAGTTATGCAACTTGCTTCCTTTATTAGTCGCGTACAACGCGATCGACTCCCACTTAGCTAATATCTCTTCCTGTGATACCCCTTCCTTCTGTGCGGTCTTATACGACCAGAACTCCTTCTCAAAGGGTTTCTTAAACTTACCTATAAAGGTAGTTACAGAGGTTAGGCTTTCACCATTCAATTTATAAGTGTGGTCACTGTCTTTAAAAACAATGTTGTTAAACTTGTTTAGCTCTTGAAATATCATGCGGTAGTTTTTGGTAAACTGGGTACTCTATCAATATCCTGTAAGTCTCTTAAGGACATCATCGATAGCTTCATGTCTGTGGTTATCCTCTAGGATTACCTTATGTACAAAGTTACTGTCTTTTATCTTAGATACCTCATGTATAGCGGAGTAATTTGGATCCTTTAGGTCAATCTGCTGATTATCTCCGCAGAATATCATTATAGAGTTCTTTCCTAACCTACCTAAGGCCATTCTGAACTGAGCTCTAGTTAGATTCTGGAATTCATCTATGATCACCACTGCATTCTCAAAGGTTCTTCCACGGAAGTGCCCTAGGGATACAAGTTCAATCTCCTCCTCGTCCACCATCTTCTGGATCTTGTCAGGCTTATTATATACCTTACGCATATTAGACATAATAGGTACAAGCCAAGGCTCCATCTTTTCCTTCTCATCTCCTGGAAGGAATCCATTGTCTTCAGTGGCTACTGTAGGGCGTGTAATAATAACCTTATTATATTCCCTCTTAAAGAACATATCTAAAGCCACCTGCACTGCTAGTAATGTTTTACCACTACCTGCTTGTCCTACTATAAAATTGAAGGGGTGTCTAATTATATTAGCTTTAGCTAGCTTCTGTTCTTCTGATAAGGTGATGTTGAACTTAACATTCCCCTTAGGTGGTTTCTTTTCTCGGTTCTCCATATACCAAAGATAGTTAATTATTTAACTTCCGCAATTCTCACAGTCTGGATTATCAATACTACATGCTTGAGGTTGTTCTTTCTCTTCCAATTCATCAAGCCATCCAGAGAACGTATCTTCAGCTATGGTCTTGGCTACTTTATCACTTTCTTTTTCAGTCATTAGGTACTCTATGTTTTTGTTCATTATGTATTATTTAAAAATAAATGCGCATTAAATTAAAGAAAAAGTGGGCAAAAAGAAACTAAACGAAATTCCACTAATTTTTCGAATAGGAGAGTCATTGGAAGTAAACTCTCAAACATAAGCTACGAAATACAAGGTATCTGTTCCAACAGTCGTCCTCTATTTATTTATCCTTTCGGTGGGTGACTGAAGTTTGTATTTCGTAGTGGGGCAAATGTAACTAATATTTTCTTACTCACAAAAAAATCCCCTCACTAAATTATAGATGTTGGGGATTTAGTGACACCTGATAAGCGTCATTCCTTTCGTAGTAAAGGTACATATTAAAATCAGAAAAGTCCCCATGAAGGGGACCTTTCTTTTAACCAAAAACCAAAAAACTATGAATTCACAAGAGTAGTGAAACACACAGCCGTAAGTATACAACTATTTTTTACATATACAAGGGGTTTTCAAAAAAAAAATAAAAAAAATTTATGTGCAGATGTATGAGTAGACCACTTATTAAACAGGCACCCCTACTAAATCGTGGGCGAAGGCCCCCCCGATTGATTTTAACAATCGCTCATTTGCAATTCAAACTTAAAAAAGTTCTCATGGCTACACTCACGATAGTAAAAATCAAGATTACCGAGAAATCCAACACAGTCATCGTCTTAGCAGACGATTCCCGCGCTGAATTCTGCGGTATCCAAGCACGCTTGTATGGATCGCCTAAAAGCGACAATACAAGCTGTTGGATGTGCCTCGATGGCGACCATCTCAAGCACTTCGAGTCCATAAAGGACTCTCATGCTTTCGAGGTCAACCCTCGTGACATCTCTAAGCCCGACGAAGAGTCGGGACATAGAGGTGGATTCATCCACCCTGATGACATAAAGGTCATCAAGCTGTAAGAACCACAGGACTAAGAGAGCGTAGCTCTCTTACTCCTTCATCAGATGAAGCATAATCTACGACACGATAATTAGTCTTTATTAACATAACATAGCTAAAATGAAAACATCTATAACTGAAACAGAATTGTTCTACGTAACAGTATCTATAATGAATCTAGAGGCTAAGCTAAGCAGAAAGCTATGCACTGAGCATCCGTACTATAAGAAAAAGATAGAAATGATTACTGAATTAGGTAATCAAGGCTTAGACCTTGGAGACTTCATAGCTCTTGACAAGAAAGCTATTGAATACATTGCAAGACATAGTGATTAACATAAGATGCTCCGATGATAGCTCAGGCTTAGGAGTTAGTCTTATTAACTTAAATAACTTAGAACATATGAGTAGATTTACTCTTACAATCATAGTAATATTAGCCATAATACTAACAGTTATGGTGTACACAATGTCTCATAGCGTAGAGATTAAGGCTTTAATAACCTTAATGGATTTACCTATCATAGTATTAATTGCACATCACTTAGCAACTGAAGAATAAGATATGGAAGTTACACTAGACAACTTCGTGGAAAACCTATCAACAATGGAGCTATTCTCATTCCACAAAGAATGTACAGATAGAATAGACTCAGCCAAAGAAGAAATCAAGATGGTCTCTTTACTACTACCTGCTTTAACAGCAGAGATAGAAACTCGTAAGAATGAATACGAGAAGGTTATGGATAGAGATTTATAACAATACTGCTTACATCGGAACGCGCTTGGACTTTAATTAGGTTAAGAGAGTTAAAAAACTGAGTTCGATGTAGGTATCTTATTAATGGGAAGCAGAGTTAGTAGGATAAAGCCCCAGAAAGCTCTGCCAACCATTTGATTTACTCTTGTCCAATCAGTGGGAAAGATATTACCGTTTGTAAAATGGCTCACTGTTAACCTCAAGAGGAACTGATCTAGAAATAGTTCAACCAGAGATAACATGCCCTTAAGGTTAATTAAAGTTAGAGTTGACTCTAACAGCCGCGATATACCATATCAAGGATCACAACCTTGCAAGAGTTTTTAGCTTAACTTTCTCGTGATATAGTTAACATGGGTACATCCCTATCATCCACCGAGTTGAAAATATTCTATATCAGTACAAATGCTAAGTGCAAGAGTCATAACACGGTTGATCTCGTGAAATGACTGATAGAGAGAGTTTTATTATTATTCACTGTCTAATCTGCCCTTGAGGTGAAGTAGACTTAAGCGTGCAAGTCGTAGGTGATTATTAATTTAGAGGTATGGGTATATTCCCCATTAAGACATCTAGCGCACCTCTTAACATTAAACACACACCATGAAACAAGAAGCATACTTATCAGTAAAGAAAGCAATTAGAGAGTATAAACTAAGAACTAAACTAAACCCCTTCAATGGTAACAATATCAAAGGAAGTAGCGGAGTTTCAACAGCTTCAGATAAAAGCACTGCAACAAGCAATAACAGACTTAAAAGATAAATTAGAAGAGCTTCACAAATATGGTGAACAGCTAATTTATGATGCAGATGGTGACAGTATGTATAATACAGGAGTAGGTATTATAAACATAATAGACAAAACCAAAGAGATAAACAAATAACAAAAGATATGGCACTTACTAAATCAGATTTAAAGAAAGAGTTGGTGGCTTATAAAAGACACCTAGCACACGAAATCACTCAAAACAGAGGAGGATTATTAAAGCTAAAACTACACGATGAGGTAGAGGCTACATTCAAAGAAATACAAAACTCATTAAGTAGATTAATACTTAAACTTTAAGAAACAGATGGTCAATAGAGAGGTTCGATTCCTCTCTGTTTCACTAACAATCAATCAATTAATAAACTAAAGTAAATCAAATGAACACAACTGCACAATCAACAGCAATCATCACTGAAACTCCAAGAGTAGTAAGTGTAATGCCAACAAAGAACACTAAAGTATTCCAATTAGTGGTACGCTCAGAACGTGAGAAACCAATGAAGGAAGGTAACGATGGTGACTTTAACATATTTATGGCAGGATTCGCTGTAAATGAACCTGAAAGATTAATTGCTTACAGAACAGTATCAGATCAATACTTAGACGCCTACGGCATATCATATGACGCAGTAACAGGAGATATACTTTCACCAGAAGGATATACTACTCTTCAAGGTCTAAAACGTCAAAACACTGACGAAACATTTCCAGATGTACACCCAGAGTGTAAGATTTCGGTAAATGAAACATTTGAGGCTAGAACTTGGGTAGGGAATGACGGTAGTAAAAAGAGTCAAAACCCTAAGATTAACCCTAAAACAAAGGAAACACTCTACAATAAAGGTAGAGCTATCTATTTGAACAGAACACTAACGTTTGATACCACTAAAGAGGATGTATACATCACTCATGATGGTTCAACACCTACTCAAGCAGTAGAAATAGTAGGTTCTGAGTTCGGAATACTTAACGCATAGTAATTAGTTTGAATGGCTAATGATAAGAATGGGGAGGAATATGAGAACTCCTCCTCACTCTTATATTAATAGCTAAAAACAACACCTAAACAAAAAACCAATGGCAACTTCTACAATTGCATTAATAACGATACTAATATGTATCGTAATAATAGCTTATTTATCAGTTATAGTATCTAGCAGAATAACAAGGCTAGAAACAGAACTAAACCAAGCAGTTTGGGCATTAAATCAGAAGATGCTTAAGAATCTAGGCTCAATACATAGACTTGAGTTCATACTTGAGCCTAAGCCTAAATTAGATAAGCCTAAAGCTAAAAGAGGTAGACCAAGAAAGAAACAACCTCTTGGAGAGTAATAAAGAGTTTGTAACTCGTATGTATTTACTTACACAGGAGTTACCAAAGGATAAGATTGAGGACTATGAAAATACCCTCTCTCTTCTTTCTTTTCAACTCAAGTTAAGAGAGATGGACATAGTTAAAGAGGCTGCTGATAATTTAAGTAGACTTATATCACTATCTACCATCTATTCTAAATCTAAAAAGTACTTGTTAAATGAAATCGAATTCTTTAAAGGACAGAGTAAATATTCTATCCAGATTCCAGACAATAACCCAAACGAGGTGGAAGAAATATTGGGCAGCACGAGAGATAAAGAAGTTGATGAAACTATTAAATCTTAAACTAAATGATCAAGTTCGTAGGAAATCCAAGGTTAGTTGATTGTTGTGAAGTAAGCACAATCGATGAAGCAGTGGCATACTGTGAATCTAAATCAATACTAGGAGTAGACACAGAGACAACAGGTCTTAACTTCATGGAATCAGAGATGACCATGCTACAAATAGGTGATGAAGATACACAGTTTGTTATTGACACACGAGCTGTAAATATTATCCCCCTGAAGAAGGTACTTGAGAACAAGCATATTACAAAAGTATTGCACAATGTTAAGTTTGACTACAAATTCTTATTAAAGAATGGTATAAGACTGAACAATGTATGGGATACTATGCTTGCCTCTCAAGTATTAAATTGTGGGAAACAAGTATCACACAGCTTAAGCAACTTAGTCTCTTCTCATCTACATATTGAAATGAGTAAAGAGATAAGAACTACATTTATAGGTTATACTGGGGAATTCACAGAGTCTCAAATAGTATATGGAGCTAAAGATGTAGAGTATCTATTAAATTTGCAAGCGTTGCAGATTAAATACATTGAAGATTTGGACATGGTAATGCTGATGCAGTTAGAGAACGACGCATCATTAGCTTATGGTGACATAGAATTCAATGGTATTGCATTAGATATACCACGATGGAATGAGTTAGCACTAGATGCAGAGAAATCTAGAGTTGAGATGGAACACACATTAGATGACTTCGTCAAAACTAAAGAATCTCTATCTCAATTTAATGCTACACACTTCCAAACAGACATGTTCATGGAAGACACAGACATCCGTAAGATTGATGTGAAATGGACATCACCTAAACAAGTGTTGAATGTATTTAACACTTATGGCATTGATGTAGAAGATGTGAATGCAAATACACTACTTCCATTTAGAAAGGATGAGTTTATTGACATTTATATTAAATACAAAGAACAAGCAAAGCTATCCACAAGCTATGGAGATAAGTTCCTACAAAATGTAGACTCAGATAACAGAGTTAGAACAAACTTCAAGCAAATACTTAACACAGGTAGGATAGCTTCATCATCACCTAATATGCAACAGATACCAGCTAACAACAAGTATCGTAATTGTTTTATATCAGGTAATAGTGATTGGGTATTTGTATCAAGTGATTATTCTTCACAAGAATTAGCAATTATAGCAACAGGTAGTAAAGATCCTGTATGGCTTAAAGCGTTAGAAGAAGGTAAGGATCTTCACAGTGTATGTGCAGCATTAGTATATGGTGACAAATGGAGGGATGCAGCTGAAGTTGGTTGCTCTTATTATGCGTATGCTAATTTAGGTGGAGGCACAGAGCGTGCGCAACTTAAATGCAAGTGCAAGGAACACAAGAAACTCAGAACAAATGTTAAATCAATTAACTTTGGTTTAGCTTATGGTATGGGTCCAATGAAACTTGCAGATACACTACTCATTTCAGAGAAAGCAGCAGAGAGGTTAATCAAAGACTATTTCAAAGCATTTCCCTCAATTGAGAACTTCCTTAAAAACTTAGGTACCTACGGACTACAAACAGGACATATCAAAACATATGCTCCTTATCGTAGAATGAGATGGTTCCCAGAGTGGAGGGGTTATGAAACTCCTCAAAAGGATAAAGGTAAAATTGAACGTGCAAGTAAGAACACACCAATTCAAGGTAGTGGAGCTGATATGTGTAAATCAGCATTAGTATTAGTGCGTGATTACATATATGAGAACGACTACCCTGCTAAAATAGTAATGACTGTACACGATCAAATTGATACTATAGTTAGAACTGATAAAGCAGAGGAGTGGTGTAGCATATTTCAAGGATTAATGGAACAGTCTACTCTAGAGATAATACCTTCGGGTTTATTGAAAGCAGACACAAACATAAGCCAGACATGGGAAAAATAGAAGACGTGACAGGAGCAGAGCTACGCCCAGGAGATTATGTAGCAGTACAGGGGTGGCAAGGGCTAGAGATAGCGAAGGTTAGAAGGTTTTCATCCTCTTGTATGTTGTGTGATTATACACACGTTAGAATAGATGGAACTAAATGGGATGGTAGATTACAACCCTACTTACCTAACCATCCTCACACAGCAAGCAATGAAAAATACCCTAACAGAATGCTTAAAGTATTAAAAGTAGAAAAAGAGCAATATGACAGATACTACCAGAACCTCTAAGCAATTAGAGATAGTAGATACCTGGAAAGATGCTCATGGAATAGGGACACTAGTTGGAGCTACAGGTTTTGGAAAGACACGTGTTGGAATGGTTACAATACAGAGAATGCGAGAGGTTAACCCTCAAGTCTCTGTTATTGTAATAGTACCAACACTAAATCTTAAAGACCAATGGATGGTAGAGTTAACATCTCGCAAGTTAAACAAGAACTGTGAGGTAGTAGTAATAAACACAGCATACAAGAACAAGTACAAGTGTGATTTACTAATTCTAGATGAAATCCATTGCTATGGTGCACCATTATTTAAAAAGATATTCGAAACTATCGGATATGACTATATCTTAGGACTAACAGCTACAATTGAGAGAGCTGATGGGAAACATGATATACTTTTAGAGAGGTGCCCAATAATAGCTGAAGTGACAATAGAAGAATGCCATAAAAATGGATGGGTTAGCCCATACACGGTATATAATCTAGCTGTCCCAATGTTACCCGAAGAAACTGCAAGTTATGCCCAAGCTAACAACAAATTTAGGTGGGCTGCGCAAGTTCTTGGAGGTAGTGGTGGCGATACATTTCGTAGAGCGCAAGCTCTTTTGAAAGGGAGTAGAGGCTCTGACAAAGAAATGGGCGCTGCTGCTACTTATTTCTCCTCAATTAAGAAGAGAGGTGACATTTGTAAGAACTCTAAGGCTAAATTTAGTATAATCGAACAGATTATAAGTAAATATAGTGATAGAAAAGCCATTATTTTCAGTGATTCGACTGCATTTGCAGATGAATTGCAAGAAATATTAGGCGAAACGTGTTTAAGTTTCCACAGCAAGCAATCAAAAAAGGTAAGAACAGAGGTACTAAAGAAATTCAAAGACGGTAGAACTAAACAACGTGTAATAAGCGCAGTGAAGGCTCTAAATGCAGGCTTTGATGTACCAGACTGCTCATTAGGAATTGTCGCAGCAGGGAACTCCCGTAAGCTTGACAATATACAGCGAACAGGTCGTATCATTAGGTATGTACCTGGGAAGAAAGCTGTAATCATTAACCTATACGCACCCGACACACAAGAGGTGACTTGGCTAACAAATAGACAAGAGGGACAAGAGGTAATCTGGATAGAGAGTGTAGAAGAAATCAATTAAAAACAAAGAGATGGGAATATTAGTAAATTTTCAAGAGTTAGGTAACTATACAGTACCTGAACAAACAGATACTTACGTACCAGTGAGTCATCAGCAGTTAGTACAAACAGTTAAAAGAATAGGTAGCGATCATTTCAATCAAGAACCTATTGACGGTAGCTTTGAAGTAAACAGAACAGGAGATCAGTTCTTCGGTTCTCTCTCTTGGCAAGGAGATGGTGAGTCTAACCTATCAATAGGATTTAGAAACTCATACAACAAGAGCCTATCAGTGGGCTTATGCGTAGGAGCAGAGATTGTAGTATGCTCTAACTTAATGTTCGCTGGAGATGTAGTAAAGATGCGTAAGCATACAGGGAATGTAATCGATGACCTTGAAACGTTAGTAACAGACCTAGTGCAACACGCAGATGGTAGTTACCACGAGATCATACAGGATACAATCTTAATGCAGAACTTTGAACTGTCTGATACAATGGTTGGAGACTTCCTTGGACAAATGTTTGTTAATGAACAGATACTCAATGGCTCTCAAATCAAGAAAGCTAAAGACGAATGGTTCCATTCACACACATTTAAGGAAAGAACTCTTTGGTCAGCATACAATGCGTGTACAGAAGCTTTAAAGTCTGCACACACATCACATGCATTGAACAAGCATACAGACCTGCACAAGTTTACAGAGAAGTATTACTTGAAAGACTATAGAAACCATCTTGATGAGCAATATTTAGACCTTATCGAGACAGAGAACTCTCTATCTTTATAGAAATAGTATAAGTAGAGCGTAGGATACTAGCTCAAATATGGGTATTGGAAGAAGTCCTGAAAGGAGTAACACCACTAGTAGAAGAAGAATAGCTCCCTTTGTTAATTCATAGGGATCTTTCTTCTTACTATACTCTAAAAAGAATAGTGTGGGTTGACACAAGAAGAACAGCGCTGCAAACATATTATGAAATGAACTAAAATTCTTCATATCATAAATACTTACAAGCATAAGAGAGGCTAAACCTACAAATACCAAGAAAGGTTTAACGTTTCTTCGTTTGTATAGTACAGCAAGTATGGTTGTTTGTAACACTATGAAGTAAGAGAAATACTTCTTAGTTGCAGGGTGAGCACCCATCACAGAGAAAGGGGTGCTATAAAAACTCCACCCATCGATGGCAAGTGCCATATTCAAAAGTAAGATGATTGTGATAAGGAGTACGCCTCCCTTGGCTACTTTTACTCCCATTATTAAGTATTATATGATTGTATCATATAAAGGTAGGGAATTAAGAACAAGAAATTCAGTACATTTGTACAAATATTAACTAGTAAAAAGCTATAAAATGAGCGAAAAAACAGAAGAGATTGCAGAAGTAGGTGGAATATCAATACACTTGCTTGACGAGGAAATAACCATAATTGAAGGGCTTATTAAGGAGACTAAGTATCCTCATGATTTTATTACGAATCTGGATGCTATGAGTATTCCTACAGACCGTAAATTAGTTATCATGTATCATTTTGCTCAAGGGCATATGTATAGTGCTATCGGTTCATTTATGGGAGAAGCATTACCTAAAATGATGGGGTTAGCTCCTTCAGAAGAGGGATTAAAAGAATAAGAGAGCAAGCTACTTGAACGCTGCACCCAAGTCCTCGTCATTTATACATTGTTTTTGTGAATAATTACATACCTATAATTCATCTAGACGGGGCACACCTAAAGTAAAGGACATACTTATTAAAAACCAAACTATGGAAAAGAGCAGACTAAAGCATAAAAAGATTGTACGTAGAATGTATAAGGATACCCGAGAGGAAGAGAGAGCGACAGTAAGAGCGCATCTAAAAAGTATAAACGCAGTGTACAAAGGTTCGTATGAGTTAGTGATGGGATACGAAATGCCACGCTCTTATGGAAGCATAAGTAGAGAAGGTCCTAATTACAGAATGCAAGGCGCTACCCTGAACGGGCAGAAACTTTAACGAGAGGTGACTGCGTGAGTGTTACTAAAGGAATCTTGAAATGGATTTAAAAGTCAGCGTGGGGACGATGGGGATTGTCCTCACCATGGACTAACTAAAACAAGACTAAGATGGAACAACCAAAAAAAGAAGGAAGCTATGTGTGTAGAATGGATAATGGTTATATAAAGATGTGCTACTACACAGGCACAGAATGGTTAGATATGTGGGAAACTACAT